>Ga0163150_10007352_pt1 | contig 12993 bp, 12 predicted proteins | sample OliLakLV19P2IB_FD_148628 | JGI IMG/M metagenome (GOLD analysis project Ga0163150, IMG submission 148628) | Freshwater microbial mat bacterial communities from Lake Vanda, McMurdo Dry Valleys, Antarctica - Oligotrophic Lake LV.19.P2.IB | ecosystem: Environmental > Aquatic > Freshwater > Lake >...
GTCTCGGATACTGCCGGGCTTTACGGGCCGCGCCGTCGCCACCGAGGAGTGGGGGCGCAACGCGCCGGTCGCCGCACGGTGCTTACAACCATTGGGGGTCAGCGTTCTCCAGGCCGACAGCTACCAGCTGCCGTTTGGCCCGGCCGGCTTTGACCTGGTGCTCGACCGCCACGAAGCGCTGCGGCCCGCCGAAGTGGCGCGGGTGCTGGCCCCCGGCGGCACGCTGCTGACCCAGCAAATTCGGTCTGACTGGTCAATACCTTCGCCAAAATCCCTAAGCTTGGTCATACCCGCCATATCTGGCGGCTACCTAGCGGGTTTAACCGCCACATATGGCGCCAAATAGCCTTTGCCTAGAACTGGCGAAGGTATTGACTGGTACGACGAGCTGCGCGACGCCTTTCCGCGCATGACCGTGTTTGAGCCGCACCACGAGACTTACCCAAGCGGCTTTGAAACCGCCGGCCTGCAAGTCGTGAATATGCAGCAGCACGCGCAGGCGATGGCCTTTGAGCGCCTCGGCCAGATCGCCTATACCATAGCCGCCGCGCCGTGGAGCTTTCCAAACTTCGATCTCGACGCTGATCATGACGCGCTGCTGGAAGTCGAGCGCACGCGCCGCCGGCCCGAGGGCCTGGTGCTGACCGACCGGCGCTACATCCTGGAAGCGCGCAAGCCAATTGATTAGAGGGGCGCTGTTGGCGCAGAGGAGGACACGATGACCAAGATTGGCGTGATTGTCGGCCGGGAATGGTCGTTTCCCCCGGCGTTTCTGGAAGAGGTCAACGGCCGCAACACGGGCATCACCGCCGAGTACGCCCAACTGGGCGGCACGCGCATGGACGAGGCCCTAGATTACGCTGTGATCGTGGACCGCATCTCGCACGAGGTGCCCTACTACCGGTCGTTCCTCAAGTACGCCGCCCTGCAAGGCGTCCATGTCGTCAACAATCCCTTTATGTGGACCGCCGACGACAAGTTCTTTGAGGCCGGCTTGGCGACCAAGCTGGGCGTCGCCAGCCCCAAGACCGTCGTGCTGCCCAATAAGGACTACGTCCCCGGCATTGATCACAACGAGAGCCTGCGCAACCTTGTCTACCCGATTGATTGGCAGGGCCTGGTGGACTACCTGGGCGGCTTTCCGGTCATCCTCAAAGACGCCCACGGCGGCGGCTGGAAGGAAGTCTACGTTTGCCACAACTTCGACGAGTTGTTTGCCAACTACAACCAGTCTGGCCTGCTGACGATGGTGCTGCAAGAATTCATCCAGTGGGACAACTACCTGCGCTGCATGTGCCTCGACCAGCACGACATCCTGGTGATGAAGTACGACCCCAACGCGCGCCACTACTCCCATCACGACCTCGCGCCCCAGCTTTACGACCGCATCGTGGGCGACTGCCGCTCGCTGGTGCAGGCCCTGGGCTACGACATGAACACCATCGAGTGGGCCGTGCGCGCTGGTGTGCCCTACGCCATTGACTTTATGAACCCGGCCCCGGATATGGATGTCAACTCGCTCGGCTACGAGTTCCACCGCTGGTGCGTCGAGCACATGGCCGACATGTGCCTGCGCCTGGCGCGTGAGCCGCATCCGCCAGGGGCCGAGTTGCGCTGGAACAAGCTGTTCGGGGGCTAAACTCGCTGCCAGTTCAAAGGATGGGTCGAAGATGAGCGTGACCGACCTGCGCCCGGCCATTGAGCACTACCACCGCCTGCTCGACGACGACACCGGCCGTCAGAGCCAGGCCCAGCTTAACGACCAACTGCACCGGCGCGAGTTGTTCTTTGGCGAGCGCCCGCTGTGCACCGTGCTGCGCCCGCGCTTTCTGACGGCCGAACAGTACGCCCACTTGCGCCGGGCCATTCATCAGATCATGCCGGCTTTCGCCAAGGTCCACGCCGCCGCGCTGGCCGATGCCGGCTTCCGCGCCCAGTTCAGCCTGGCCGATTGGGAAGAAGAACTGATCCAGACCGACCCGCGCTTTCGAGCCTCCAGCCCCACCGCCCGCATGGATTGCTTCCTGACCGACCAGGGCTTGTGGTTCACGGAGTACAACGCCGAGACACCCGCCGCCTCGGCCTACAATGATGTGCTCTCGGAGGCCTTTCTGGGCCTGCCGATCATGCGCCGCTTTGAGCACGCCTACGACGTCCGGCCGCTGCCCAGCCGCCACCATGTGATGCACGCCCTGCTCGACGCCTACGAGCAGTGGGGCGGGCGCGAGCCGCCGCGCATCGCCATCCTCGATTGGCGCGAGGTGCCCACCTACAGCGAGTTTGTGCTCTTTCAAGACTACTTCCGCTCGCACGGGCTGGAGTGCCTCATCGCCGACCCGCGCCAGTTCGAGTACCGCAACGGCCAACTGCTGGCCGATGGCATCACCCCGGTGCAGTTGATCTACAAGCGCGTGCTCATCAGCGAGTTGATCGAGCGCGAGGGCCTCAACCACCCGGTGGTGCGCGCCGTGCGCGATGGCGCGGCGTGCATGGTCAACCCCTTCGTCTGCAAGATCCTGCACAAGAAGGCCAGCCTGGCCGTCCTCAGCGACGAGGCCAACCGCTCGCTCTTCTCGGCCGACGAGGCGCACGCCATTGACAGCTACATCCCCTGGACCCGCAACGTGGTCGAGCGCACCACGCAGCTTGACGGCCAGATCATAGACCTGCTGCCCTACCTGGCCCGCTACAAAGACGACTTCGTGCTCAAGCCCAACGACGAGTACGGCGGCAAGGGCATCGTGCTGGGCTGGGAGGTCTCGTCCGAAGTCTGGACCGCGGCGCTGCGCGGCGCCCTCAGCGTGCCGTACATCGCCCAGCGCCGGATCGTCTTGCCCACCGAGCCGTACCCCAGCCTGGTGGAGGGCCGCGTGCAAATTCTCGACCGGATGCTCGACACCAACCCCTACATCTGGAACGGGGCCTACGCCTCCGGCTGCCTGACGCGCTTGTCCACCGCCGCGCTGCTCAACGTCACCGCCGGCGGTGGTTCCACGGTGCCCACGTTTATCCTGGAAAAAAGGGACTAACGCATGATCACGCCCTCCTTCAATATCGGCATTGAAGAAGAGTATCAAATCATTGACCCCGTTACCGGCGAACTGCGCTCCTACATCACGGAACTGTTGGAAGCGGGCAAGGTCGTGCTCAAAGAGCAGGTGAAGGCCGAGCTGCACCAATCCATTGTCGAGGTCGGCACCAGCGTGTGCAACACGCCGGCCGAAGTGCGGACCGAGATCGTGCGGCTGCGGCGCGGCGTGATGGAACTGGCCGCCAAGAACGGCCTCAAGATCGCCGCCGCCGGCTCGCACCCGTTCTCGTCGTGGATGACGCAGGACATCACGCCCTTCGAGCGCTACCTGGGCGTGCGCCAAGACATGGGCATGTTGGCCCAGCAGCTATTGATCTTCGGGACGCACGTTCACATCGGCATCGAAGACCCCGAATTTCTGATTGACGCCATGAACGTGGTGCGCTACCTGCTGCCGCATGTGCTCTGCCTGTCGTCCAGTTCGCCCTTTTGGATGGGGCAGGATACCGGCCTCAAGTCGTACCGCAGCATCATCTTCCGCAACTTCCCGCGCACCGGCATCCCGCCGCACTACAAGAGCTACGCCGACTTCAAGCACTATGTGGATGTGCTGGTCAAGACCAACTCGATCCCTGACAGCACCAAGATTTGGTTTGATGTGCGGCCCAACCACAACTACCCGACGCTGGAGTTCCGCATCAGCGACTGCTGCACGCGCGTGGACGAGGCGGTCTGCATCGCCGCCATCTTCCAGGCGCTAATTTTCAAGCTCTGGAAGCTGCGGCGCGACAATCTGACCTTCCGGGTCTACCCGTCCGAGTTCACCGAGGAGAACAAGTGGCGCGCCGTGCGCTATGGCCTCGACGGCAAGCTGATTGACTTCGGCAAGCAGGTCGAGAAGCCCGCCCGCGAGTTGATTCGCGAGATGATCGAGTGGTTCCTGGGCGATGTGATGGACGAGTTAGGCAGCCGCCGCGAGATCGAGTATGCTTACCGCATCCTGGACGAAGGCAGCAGCGCCGACCGCCAGTTGGCGACCTATCGCCGCACCGGCGACCTGAAGGCGGTGGTGGCGCAGTTAATCACCGAGACCGAAGAAGGAGTGCTGAACTGATGGCTGAGACGCGCCCCTTGACCTTACTATGCCTGGCCTCTTACTTCAAGGGCAGCGCCTTCCTGGAGGCGGCCAAGCGCCTGGGCTGCACCGTGCTGCTGATCGCCAAGGAGTCGTTCGCGCAGGAAGCCTGGCCGCGCGCCAGCCTGGACGAAATCTACTTCATGCCCGACCTAACCAAGCGGCCGGACATCATCTTCGCCGCCAGCTACCTGGCCCGCTCGCACCCGATTGACCAGGTGATTGCGCTGGACGACTACGACGTGGAGACCGCCGCCGCCCTGCGCGACCACATGCGCCTGCCGGGCATGGGCGAGAGCCTGGCCCGCCACTTCCGCGACAAGCTCGCCATGCGCACCCAGGCCCGCGCCAGCGGCGTGCTGGTGCCCGAATTCATCGGCGTCTTCAACTACGACCGGCTGCGCGACTTCATGAGCCGCGTGCCCGCGCCGTGGGTGCTCAAGCCGCGCTCCGAAGCCAGTTCGATGGGCATCAAGAAGCTGCACGCGGCCGACGACCTCTGGCCGCTGCTAGAAGCGCTCGGCGACCAGCAATCGTTCTTTGTGCTGGAGCAATTCATCCCCGGCGACGTGTTTCATGTGGATGGCCTGGTGAACGACGGCGAGCTGCTGTTCCAGCAGGCCCACCAGTACGGCCGCCCGCCGATGAGCGTCTACCACGAGGGCGGCATCTTCCTCACGCGCGCGCTCGACCGCCACTCGCCGGAGGCGCAGGGGTTGTTCACGCTCAACCGCCAGGTGCAGGGCGCGCTCGGCATGCGGCGCGGCGCGACCCACACCGAGTACATTCGCGCCCACGCCGACGGCCGGCTTTACTTTCTGGAGACGGCCGCGCGCGTGGGCGGGGCCAACATTGCCGAGGCGGTGCGCTTCGCCACCGGGGTTGACCTGTGGGGCGAGTGGGCCCGCATGGAAGTCGCCTTCCTGCGCGGCGATAGCTATCAGTTGCCCGAGGTGCGCGAGGGCTACGCCGGCGTCATCAACTGCCTGGCCCGGCAAGAGTGGCCCGACCTGAGCGCCTACAGCGACCCCGAGATCGTCTGGCACATGCAGAAGAAGCACCACGCCGGGCTGATCCTGGCCTCGCCCGACTCGGCCCGCGTGGAGCAGTTACTCAACGACTATGCCGCGCGCTTTTCCAACGACTTCTTGGCCGTCATGCCGCCGCTCGACAAGGCGCCCGCCTAGCGCCCGCTGCGCTGCCTCGCGCTCAACATGACCGTCGCTCCTCCCCCGAGCGCTCCCGGCGCTGGGCTGGCTTCGTCTTCCGCCCTGCCGCCCACGAACGTCGCGCTATTCCTGCGTTACGTTCGACCGCTGTGGCGGCCGGTGCTGGCCGTGTTCCTGGTGCTGCTGGGCGCTAGCGCTTTGCAGCTTCTCAACCCTCAGCTTATCAGGCGCTTTATCGACGCCGCCCAATCCGGCCAACCGCTGCCGGTGCTCATTCAATTGTCCGTCATTTTTCTCATCACCTCGCTCTTGCTGCAAGGCTTGCTCGTGGCCGAGGTCTACCTGGGCGGGAACATCGGCCTGGTCGCCACCAACCGCTTGCGCTCCCATCTCGCCCTGCACGTGCTCTCGCTCGACCTGGCCTTTCACAACGCCCGCACCCCCGGCGAGTTGATCGAGCGCGTTGACGGTGATGTGGGCACCCTCAGCAACTTCTTCAGCCGTTTCGCTGTCCAAATCGTCGGCAACGGCCTGCTGCTGGTCGGTGTGCTGGTGTTGTTCTTCACCGTCCACCTCTGGATCGGCGCGGCGATGCTGGCCTTCACCGTCATCGCTATCGTCACCATCAACGCCGTGCGCGACTTGGCCACGCCCTTTTGGGACAAAGCGCGCCAGTCGGCTGCTGAGTTGTACGGCTTCCTCGAGGAGCGCTTGGCCAGCACAGAGGATGTGCGCGCCAACGGGGCCATCGCCTACGTCCTGCAGCGCCTGTCGATGCGTCTGCGCGCCCAGTTGCGCTCAGAACTGACCGCCAATCTGCTCAGCGTCACTTCCCTTACCTTGACTACCACTCTCTTCGCTGCCGGCACGGCCGTCAGCCTGGCGTTGGCGGCGTATCTGCACCTGCGTGGGGCCCTGTCGCTCGGCGGCGTGTTTCTGGTGTTTAGTTACAGCCAGTTGCTCAACCAGCCGCTGGGCGAGTTGACGCGCCAGCTTCAAGATTGGCAACAGGCCGGCGCCAGCCTCAATCGCGTGCGGCAGTTGTTAAGTGAGCAGCCCCGCCTGCTGCCCGGCCCAGCTTCCCTGCCAGCCGGCCCGCTGGCCGTCGAGTTTGAGGCCGTTACTTTCGGCTATGCTGGCGAAGCCATCCTGCGCGACCTTACGCTGCGCCTCGCGCCCGGCGAGGTGTTGGGCCTGCTGGGCCGCACCGGCTCCGGCAAGACCACCCTTACGCGCCTGCTGTTTCGGCTGTACGACCCCGCCCGCGGCGTCATTCGTCTTGGCGGCCAGGCCTTGCCCGGCCTGTCGCTCGAGGCGATCCGCAGCCGCGTCGGTATCGTCACGCAGGACATTCAACTTTTCCACGCGCCGGTGCGCGACAACCTGACCTTTTTTGACCCGGCCATCTCAGATGCCGCCATCCTCGCCGCGCTCCGCGAGTTGGGCTTGTGGGACTGGTTCTCAGCCCTGCCCGCCGGCCTCGATACGCGCCTGGCCGCTGGGGGCGGCGGGCTGTCCGCCGGCCAGGCTCAACTACTGGCCTTCGCCCGCGTTTTCCTCAAGGACCCCGGCGTGGTCGTGCTGGATGAGGCCTCCTCCCGCCTCGACCCTGCCACCGAGCAACACGTCGAGCAGGCCGTGGACCGGCTGCTGCGCGGTCGCACCGTCATCATCATTGCCCACCGCCTCGCCACGGTGCAGCGCGCCGACACCATCATGATCCTCGAGGCCGGCCAGACCGTGGAGTACGGCCCCCGCGCTACCCTGGCCGCCGACCCGGCCTCGCGCTTTGCCCACCTGCTGCAAGTGGGCCTGGCCGAGGTGCTGGCATGAGCGCCGACGCGCCCCCCATCACTACCACCGTGCGCGGCTGGCCCGCCTGGCGCTACGTCTGGCGGCTGGCGCGCTACCACTTCTGGTTCTACCTGGGCAGCGGCTTGCTCACTAGCATCATGGTTTACCTGCTGCCCCTCCTGCCGGGTCTGATCGTCAAGGCCTTCTTCGACGCCCTGGAGCGCGCCACGCCGGCCACTTTCGCTGGCTGGGGCTGGCTGGGACTGCTGGTCGCCGCCGCCCTGGTCCGCGCCCTGGCGCTCATGGCCGCCTGGGTCTGCGAGCGCTCAGTGCAGCTCATCGCCAGCGGCCTGCTGCACACCAACCTCCTAAGCCGCATCCTCCAGCACCCCGGCGCGCGGGCGCTACCGGCCTCCCCGGGCGAGGCCATCAGCCGCTTCCGCGACGATGTGCAGGCCGTCATCGGCTTCCTCACCTGGACGATTGACCCACTCGGCCAGTTGGCCGTTGTGGTGACCGCCGTGGTCGTCCTCGGCCGCATCAACCTCTGGCTCACGCTGGCCGTCTTCCTGCCGCTGGCCCTTACAGTCATCGTCGTCAATCGCGCCAACCGCCGTCTGCGCCGCTACCGCCGCGAGAGCCAACAATCTATCGGTGCGGTCACCGGCCTGCTGGGTGAGCTGTTTGGCGCGGCCCAGGCGGTCAAGGTCGCCAACGCCGAGCAGCGCGTGGTCCGCTACTTTGAAACTCTCAATGAAGCCCGCCGCAAAGCTGCTCTCAACGACCTGCTCTTCACCGAACTGCTCCATACCGTGACCATCAGCGGGGCCAACGTCTGCACCGGCATTCTGCTGCTAGTCGGCGCGCAGGCCATGCGCGGCGGCAGCTTCACGGTGGGTGACTTTGCGCTGTTCGTTTCTTATCTGGGCTGGCTCTCCATCGTCTCCGGCATGTTTGGCAGCTACCTCACGCGCTACCGCCAGATGGCCGTCTCGCTTGACCGCCTCTTAGCCCTGCTGCCCGACGCGCCGCCCGAGACGCTGGTGAAGCACGCACCGGTTTACTTGCGCGGCCCGCTCCCGGCGCTGCCGGTCATCGCTGCCACGCCCGCTGACCGGCTGGAGTTACTCACCGCCGCCGGGCTCACGTATCACTTTCCAGACTCGTCCGCTGGCATCCGCGACATCGGGTTGCGCCTGCCGCGCGGCAGTTTCACCGTCATTACCGGCCGCGTTGGCTCGGGCAAGACCACGCTGCTGCGTGTGCTGCTAGGCCTGTTGCCAATGGATTCAGGCACGGTGCTCTGGAACGCTCAGGCCGTGCTCGACCCGGCCAGCTTCTTGGTGCCGCCTCGGAGTGCCTACACGCCTCAGGTGCCGCGCTTGCATAGCGAGTCGCTGCGCGATAACATCTTGCTGGGCCTGCCGCCCGACACAGTGGGCCTGGAGGGCGCGGTGCGCGCTGCGGTGCTCGAAACTGATTTGTCGGCCCTCGAAGCCGGTCTCGACACGCTGGTCGGCCCGCGGGGTGTAAAGCTTTCCGGTGGCCAGGCCCAGCGCGCGGCGGCGGCCCGCATGTTCGTCCGGTCGCCCGAGCTGCTGGTGTTCGACGACCTCTCCAGCGCGTTGGATGTCGAGACCGAACAAATTCTGTGGGCGCGCCTGGACACCGTCCGCCAGGTTGGCGACGCCCAACTTGCGCCTGGCAAGGCCACGACCTGCCTGGTGGTCTCTCACCGCCGGGCCGTGCTGCGCCGGGCCGACCACATTCTGGTGCTCAAAGCCGGCCGCTTGGTAGCCGAGGGCCGCTTGGACGACCTGCTTGCTACTTCCGATGAGATGCGCCGTCTGTGGGCCGGTGACACCGGGGACCCGTCCGGCGCGCAACTTGATAACCTTGACCTTGGAGAGTCTGATGCCGCATCCCTCTGAACGCCAAACCAAAATCGACCGCTACGGGCAGGCCCACGCCCTGCTCGTGGCCGCCGTCGCCCGCTACCCGCGCGCCATGTGGCAATCGCGGCCCGCGCCCAATCTGTGGACCGTCCACGAGATCATCGTCCACATCACCGACAGCGAAGCCAACAGTTTTGTCCGCCTGCGCCGCTTGATTGCCGAGCCCGGCCGCGCCGTTCTCGGCTATGACGAGGAAGTGTGGGCCAAGGCGCTGGATTATCACAGCCAAAGCCCGGAAGATGCCCTCGAGTTGTTCCGCTGGCTGCGCCACACCAGTTACGTGCTCCTGCTGGCCCAGCCCGACTCGGTGTGGGCGCACACTGTCACCCACTCTGACAGCGGCTTAGTCACCATGGACACCTGGCTCGACACCTACGACCGCCATGTGCCCGACCACATCGACCAGATGGAAGCGGTCTATCAGGCCTGGCGCGTCCAGGCCGGCGCGTGAGCCTACGCCGATGACCCCACCTATCGTCCCCATAGACTTGCACTTCAAGGGCAACCTGCACGGCATCGCCGCCTACGCCGTGGCCGGCCCCAGCGGCCATGTGCTGATCGAGGTCGGCCCCGGCTCCACGCTGCCGCACCTGCTGGCCGGGCTGACCGCGCACGGCCTCACGCCCGCCGACATCTCGGCCGTGCTGGTCACGCACATCCACCTGGACCATGCCGGGGCCGCCGGCTGGTGGGCGCGCCAGGGCGTGCCGATCCATGTTCATCACCTCGGCGCGCCGCACCTGATTGACCCAGAGCGGCTGCTCACCAGCGCCCGCCGCATCTACGGCGACCAGATGGACCCGCTGTGGGGCGAGTTTCTGCCCTCGCCCGCCGACCTGGTCTTCGCCCACCACGGCGGCGACGTGATCGAGGCCGCCGGCCTGCGCTTCACCGCCCACAACACGCCCGGCCACGCCCGTCACCACTTCGCCTACCAACTGGAAGACGTGGCCTTCGTGGGCGACCTGGCCGGCGTGCGGCGGCCGGAGAGCCGCTATGTGCGCGTGCCAACCCCGCCGCCCGAGTTTGACATGCCCGTCTGGCTCGCCAGCGTGGCGCGCATGCGGGCCGCCAATTTCCGCCGCCTGTACCTGACGCACTTTGGGCCGATAGACGGCCCGGAGGTCGCGCCCCACTGGGACACGATCACCGCCCTCATCCCGCAGTACGCGGCGCTGGTGCAGGCCGGGCTGGCCGCCGGCGTTGACCGCGAGGCGCTGATGGCCCAACTCGCCGCCTGGGAGGCCACCCGCTTCGCCGCCGCCGGCCTGCCGCCTGAGCAATGGCAAATCTATGACGGCCTGGGGCCGAACGCCATGGCGATTGACGGTCTGATCCGTTACTGGCAGAAGCAGGCCCAGCCGCCCCGCCCGGCGGCCTGATCCGCAAATGGACACCGCCACTGACCTGCCTTTGCGCTTGACCGACCGCGACCGCGCCGTGCTGATGGGCGCGGCCGGTCCTGCGGCGCGCCTGGCCCTGCGCATCATCTGCCGCCTGGCCCCGGTGTATGGCGCGGCCGAGCTGCTTGACATCACCGCCGCGCACATTGACAGCACCGTCTACATCGGCCTCGCCGGGTTAGAGTTCGCCGAGCGGCTGGCGAGCCTCGGCGCGCGCGTCGTCGTGCCGACCACCCTCAACGTCAGCGGGCTAGACGAGCACGGCTGGCAGGGCTGGGCCGTGCCGAACGAGTGGGCCAACCACGCTCACCGCCAGATGGTGGCCTACCAGAGCATGGGCACGGTGCCCACCTGGACCTGCGCGCCCTACCAGACTGAGCACAAGCCGGTCTTCGGCCAGCAGATCGCCTGGGGCGAGTCGAACGCCATTGTCTTCGCCAACTCGGTCATCGGGGCGCGCACCGCCCGCTACCCCGACCTGCTCGACATCTGCTGTGCCCTCACCGGCCGCGTGCCCGCCGCCGGCCTGCATCTGACCGAGGCCCGCGCCGGGCAAGTGCTTTTCCAGCTAGACGGTGTGCCCGCCGCCATCCAGCGCGACGACACGTTCTACGCCGTGCTGGGCCATCTGTTAGGGCAGGTGGCGCAGGACCGCATTCCGGTCGTCACCGGCCTGGTCGTGCAGCCGGCCGAGGATCAGTTGAAGGCGCTGGGCGCGGCGGCGGCCTCGTCGGGCACGGTGGCGCTGTTTCACCTGGTGGGCATTACGCCCGAGGCGCCCACGCTCGACGCGGCCATGCAGGGCCACGCCCCCGAGCAAACCGTCATCGTGACGCTCGCCACTCTTCTAGCCGCCCGCCAGGCGCTCACCACGGCCGACGGCGCGGCGGTGGATATGGTGGTGCTCGGCAGCCCGCATTTCTCGCTGGCCGAGTTTCAGCAGTTGGCCCCGCTTCTGGCCGGGCAGGCCCGCCACCCGCAGGTCGAGTTCCTGGTGACTTCCAGCCGGGCGATGGTGTACCTGGCCGAGAAGGCCGGGGCCATAAGCGCGCTGCGGGCCTTTGGCGGGCGGGTCACGGTGGATACCTGCATCCTGACCTCGCCCATGCTGCCGCCGCACATCCGCACCCTGATGACCAACTCGGCCAAGTACGCCTACTACGCGCCGGGGCTGCTGAATACCCGCGTCACCTTCGGCAGCCTGGCCGATTGCGTAGCCTCGGCGGTGGCCGGCCGCGTGGTGCGCTCAGAGGGCGTATGGGCCGCGTGATGCAGGGGCAGGTGGTGGTGGCCGGCACGGGCGCGGGCCTGGCGCTGGTCAGCCGCGAGCCGCTCTCGTTCTGGGGCGGCTACGACTATCACACCGGCGAGATCATAGACCGCCGCCACCCGCTGTCGGGCCAGGTCGCGGCCGGGCGCGTGCTGGCCGTGCCGTTCACGCGCGGCTCCTCGACCACCACGGCCGTGCTGCTGGAGGCGGTCAAGGCCGGCACCGCCCCCGCCGCCCTCCTCACCACCGGCCCCGACACGTTCTTGGCCCTCGCCTCCGTCGTCGCCGACGAGCTGTACGGCCGCCCCATCCCCGTCGTCGCGCTCTCCGCAGCCGACTTCGACTTGCTGCAAACCGGCCAGCGGCTGCAAGTGACCGCCGACGGCCAGGTCAGGCTTGGCGACGTGACCTAATGCAGCTCGTCAATGGTGGGGTCAGTAAGAAGTATCACGCCAGGTGCTGGTTCGGCGTTGGCAGGTGCAGGGGCGCTGAGTGTATATTTGCCGCCGGCCGCCGTTCGTGAAAACAAGAATTAAGTGGTTGACGAATGCGCCCAGCCGGGTATAATCTGAGACGGTTCGGCCCAATGGCTCAATGGACACAGCAGTTGTCTCTTGAGCGGCGGGTGTTTCGCCTGGCGACGCTTGCAACACGCGGAAAGAGCGGGGCGGACTCAAAGAACAGTAGTTGTCCGGTCATGGCCCCGTAGCTCAATTGGCAGAGCAAGCGCCTCTTAAGCGTTAGGTTCTGGGATCGAAACCCAGCGGGGTCACTCTCATCACCACAGGCCCGATCCGAACGTGATCGGGCCTTTCGATAGCTGGAGACATCGCTGTGCAAACCTGCGGCATCTGCAACACCCAAGCCCCGGACATCAACCAAACCTGTTCCAAGTGCGGCAACGACCTGGCCGAGAACTCGCAGACGGCGCTGGCCCGCCAGAAGTTTATGGGCAACGACCGGGTGTCGCTCATCCGCGTGTCGGTCGCGCAGGATGCCTGCCCGGCCTGCGCGGCCATCCAGGGCGCGTTTCCCAAAGACAGCGTGCCGACCCTGCCGCACGAGGGCTGCTCGCACGGCCAGGGCTGCCGCTGCTACTACGAGCCGGTGCTGACCGAAATCTGGCCCTAAGGAGCCTCGGCAAAATAACATGACCTATGATTGCCGGCTCTCCGCCCAATTTTCCGGGCAGCCAGCATAAAAATATGTCAACTTATTTTGACGAGAGTCCTAAGC
>Ga0163150_10007353_pt1 | contig 12993 bp, 10 predicted proteins | sample OliLakLV19P2IB_FD_148628 | JGI IMG/M metagenome (GOLD analysis project Ga0163150, IMG submission 148628) | Freshwater microbial mat bacterial communities from Lake Vanda, McMurdo Dry Valleys, Antarctica - Oligotrophic Lake LV.19.P2.IB | ecosystem: Environmental > Aquatic > Freshwater > Lake >...
ACATCTTGCCGATGAGGACACGTTCAACGAGCGCTGCTTTCATGGCTGCGAGTTGGTAAGCGTGGTGGTTTTTCATGCCTCCACGGTAGACCGCTAATGTGTAAGGTTAATTGCTGCAATAAGAACACATTATGTCAATTATTCTTTCCATGCTCGTAGATTCCCGCATACGCCCCCGCGATCGTACCCCAATCGTAGTGCTGGGCATGCCTCCGCCCAGCTTCGGCCATGCGCCGGCGATCCTCTTCGTTGTTCGAAAGCTGCTCCAGCGCGCCGGCCGCCGCGGATTCATCATCGGGAGGAATGAGGATGCCGGTCACACCGTTCTGGACGATATCGGGGATACCCCCGACGTTCGTCGCGATCACCGCGCACCCGGCCGCCTGTGCCTCCAAGAAGACGTTGCCGAGCGCCTCACTCCGGCTGAGCCCGCAGAAAATCTCCGCCTGCGCATATTCCTCCGCCATCTTTTCCGGCTGCACGCGCCCGACGAAGGTCACGCGATCCCTGATGCCGAGTTCCCATACCTGCCGTTCGAGTGTCGCGCGCTCCGATCCGTCGCCGACGATGCGTAATGACATACCCGTTGTTGTCGTAGAGACGTGCGAATCGCACGTCTCTACGACGTGATGAAATGCACGCAACAAAACATCCACCCCCTTCATCTTCTCAAGCCTCCCCGCGAAGAGCACGCGTCCCGAGACCTTCGTGAACTTCCGCGTCGCCGCCTCGATCCCCGCCCGGTCGATGCCGTTGGGGATGACGATGACATCGCGCCGTCCGAACCTGCGCGCAGTGTCCGCAAGAACGGAACTGATCGCCGTGACCCGGTGCGGGGACCGGACAATCGGCTTCTTCAAAAAACTTCTGTTCGTCGTCTGCATGGTCAGGACCCGCATGGCATCGGATACGGTCCATTTGCAGAAAAACAGCGCGAGCCCCGCGAATGTCTCGAGCACCGCATGGACAATGTCCGGCCGGAGCGCACGCGCCGCACGGGCCGCGAGGAAGGGGTAGAGCCATTTATCGATCGGAATGCCCATCCCCACTCTCCAGACGCGGACCCCGGACGGTAGGCGGTCGATATGCGGCAGGTCGCTATGCATCCGCGCGCTGATGATCGTGATGTCATAGTGATCGTTCAGGCGGGCGGCGACTTCCTCCGCGCAGGCTTCTGCACCGCTGCGCAGCGGCGACACGAATGCCGACAGAATCACGAGTTTTTTGTTCATGTACGGCGTTCAAACGAGTCAAAGAGTACATGATACTTCTTTCCGACGACTTCCCAGCTGAATATTTCATGCACGCGGGAACATGCAGCCTGTCCCATTGCACGCCGTTTGGCCGGATCCTGCACCAGACGGCGGATGTGGGCACGAAGCGCCTCCCGGTCTCCGGGCGGAAAGAGAAACCCCGAAATGCCGTTCTGTAGCAGGAAAGCATTACCTCCCACCTCGCTCGCGACCGGAGCACAACCGCTCGCCATCGCCTCCATGAGCGCATTGCTTAGGCCTTCGCTGTGGCTGGGCATGACGAAAATATCAGTGGTACTCAGAATCGCGGGGATATCGTCGCGCAGACCCGTGAATTCCACGTCGTCCCCGTACTCCGCGACGAGATCGTGGCCATCCTTATACCAGCCCACGACCTGAATGCTGAGGTCCGGGTATTCTTTTTTGAGTGGCACGGCGGCTGCGAGGAAGTCATCGACCCCCTTCACCGATTCCAGTCTTCCGACGTATGTCACCGTCACTGCGTTCCCCTCCTTCTCTTTCTTGCCCTCATATTTCGAGACGTCGATCCCCGTCGGAATCACTTCGCTCTTCTCTTCTATACCCAACTTCTTCAGCAGCTTCTCCGGCTGCGGATGGAAGAAGACGACGCGCTTCGCACAGCGCAATTCGAGCCAGCCGATCGTCCATGCGTAGATCGACGCGCATACCTGCGGGAACCACCCGCGCGGCCACCATGTCATTCCCACGAGAGCATCCGTCAGTTGGATCACGCGATGCCCGCGCAATCGCAGCGCAATGCCCGAAAGCGACGTCCAGAAGAGGAGTTTGTTCACGATGATAAGGTCGGGCTTTTCCTGCGCAACCAGTCTCCGCACGAATCCCGAGAACCCGAACGCGATCCCGTAGTTCCACGGATCGGGAAGAAAAAAATCTTTGCGGAAATGCACCGTCAGCGTGTCCGAGAATTTCTCCGTCCGCGTTTCCTTCCCCATGCATGCGACGATCACATGGAACCCCAGACGCTGCCAGAGCTCGGCCAGCTTGTAACTGCTGACCATCCAGCGATGCGGTTCACGCCAATATGGGCTGATGAGGAGAATCGTCTTCCCCGGGGTCGACATGCGCGCAGTATACCGTTATTTACCGCTGTTCTTGTGTGAATTATGCGTCGGATCGGGCAAATCGCCGTCCCGCAACGCCAGTGACCGGATTGTTCTGGTCTGCCGCTGGCCCATCTCTTCGAGGCGGATGATGATGTAGAACACCATGAAGAAGAGAATGCCGATGCACGTCACAAGCACCGCGTTCACCTGATCTTTGATACCCGTCGCCGCGGAGAGGTAGCCGAGAATACCCGGCCAGAACGCGACAACCGCGATGCCGCTCCAGAAGAACGTCCAGAGCAGCGCCTCCCAGATCGTCTTCTTTTTGCGCAGCGCGAGATTCCATGCGTAGAGCATCACGAAGAGCGCGAGGAGCGGGACGCCGATCTGGTAGGGGGTGAGATTCATCGGAGGAACGAACGCAGGAGGATCTTGAATGCCGTGCGCACGCCGTTGCTGAACGACTGCCCTTTGGCGAGCGTGTACTCGGAATATACCACCTTCGTCGGAACCTGCGCGATTCTCCAGCGGTGCTGGACCGTTTCGCGGACGATCTCCGTGCAGAATTCGAATCCGCTCATGCGCAGGTTGATCTGTCCCACCGCACGTGGCCCGAACACCTTGAAGCCGCACTGGCTGTCATTCACCCACCGGCCCGTGGCGACGAGCGTCACGATGTTGCCGATGCCATTGAAAACCCGGCGGATGAACGGGATCTTATTACGCTGGCCGAAGCGATTGGCGAAGACGACGTCGGCAAGGTTGTCCCGGATAGGCTTGAGAAGCGCGGGAATGTCCTTGGGATCGTGCTGTTCATCCGCATCGATGGTGATGATGACGGTCGCCCCCAGCCTGCGTGCTGCCTCGATGCCGGTCATCGTCGCGGCGCCCGCACCGCAGTTGTGCATATGCTTCACTACCCGCGCTCCACTCGCAATCGCCTCGGCCGACGTTATGTCGGTCGACCCGTCGTCGACCACGATCACCTGTTCCACGTACGCGCTGACTCCTTTGATAACGGACGCAATGCGGGACGCTTCGTTGTAGGCCGGGATGACAGCAACAATCATATGAAGATGATACAGGAATGTTCAAGGCTTCGTTAGCTGCGCTAGCTTCGTTAGCTGCGTTAGAGAAGGTAAAAAGGAACGAGGCAGGAGAATGTAATAAACAAAATTCCATCACCCTAACGAAGCTAAAGAAGCTTTAGAAGCTAACGCAGCTCTCGATGAGAAACGATCATGGCAACAAGATAAACGCAATGCCGTTGTCGGGGTTGTTCACGACGATCTGCAGCCCGAGATCGGGCGTGTTCACGAAGTCGACGAACATCTGCACCTTCTGGTGGAGGCTGCCGTTGGGATCGCGCTCGATCGTATGCGTATTCGTATCAAAGATGATGCTGTTGAATCCAAGCGCCTGCAGGCGGCGGAGAAGCAGCTTGGCATCGCGCTCCTGGTAGAGACAGTTGAACCAGTCGAGCTGATGGTCGGCGACCGGCAGCGTCTCGAGGTTGCGCGGGATGAAGTACGGAATGAACGTGCCGATGCGGTACACGTACGGACGGTCGGGCATCTGCTGGATGCGCCGTTCGATCTCCTCGCGGATGTCGTCGTAGTGCGGAATCGTCCGCTCGCGCATCGTGTCGGCGGAGACTTTGCCCAGCGGATATTCGAAGAGATTCTGCTGCTGTTCGAACTGCCAGAGGCGCATCGCGAATGCGGTCATGATGGAGAACACGATGAGTACCGACGCGGCGACTTTATTCGGGACGTCGGGCGCGCGGTAGACAAGCGCTTCGAGGCCGATGACGAGACCGAGGAACGTCCCGAGTCCGTACCACGGAATGCCGTTGGCGAAGAACACCCACTGCACGAGCATGAAGAACGTCCCGCCGATCAGCCACCGCAGCCATCTCCCCTGCCGGATCCACACGAAGGGCAGGAGCAGCAGGAGCGGGAAGAGCAGCAGCGCGGGGAATGTCGTGACGTAGTATCCGACGCTGTCGAGGTTCATGACCGATCTCCAGGGAAGCTGCAGATAGTGCCCCCATCCGGAGTGGTATCCCCAGTAGCGGTCGAGTTCTTCCTCCTTCGCCGTTCCTTTGCAGAGTGCGGGATCCACCTGCAGTTCTTTCGGCAGCGAACGCACATTGGGCGTGCCGTCGGGCGTCTCGCCGTAGACCGCGAATGTCGGCGTGATGTTGTTGGGTGCGGTAAAGAGCAGACGCGGGATCGTGTTCCCGAACTGCACGTTGTTGTAGAGGATCCACGGCGCGATCGAGAGCAGGAACGTGCCGATGAAGACGCCCGCTGCGATACCCGCGGTGCGGAAGCGCTTCGGCCAGAGCCAGGCGCTGTATCCGAGGAGACCCAGACCGAGGACGAGGAGCGCGCCGAGAATGACCGTCCGGCTCAGCGCCGTCGGATCGCCGTACACGCGGCCGCCGATGTCTGCGAGGTTGAAGCGTCCTTCGTACGCGTAGAGCGCCCATGCGAGGGATATCGCGCCGGCGAACGCCGACCAGTGGATCATCGCGCCGAACATAATCGCGCCCGCGGCCATGAGCGTCATGACCGACGTCGCTTTCATCGCGAACGCGAATCCGCCGAGAATGCCCGCGAGCATCATCCATTTGAGATTCACCGTGCTCGGACGTTCCTCCTGTTCCGCATCATCCGTTTCCTCCTCCGCCGTCGGGAAGAGCGACAGGAACACCGCGAGAATCGAGAGCGCCCCCATCGTGAAGACCGCATTGTCGACCTTCATGTCGGCGAATGAAAAATGGCCAACGAGCGGGAGGCAGTAGTACAGCAGCGCTGCCAACAAACCGTGATGGCGGCCGAGATACAAATGTCCGAATGCATAAATCGTGAGCACCGCCATGAGTCCGGCCATCCAGTTGATCATCATCGCGAACGTCGCGCCGAAAACACTCTCGTAGCCGAACAACAGGAATCCGAGCGACGTGATGTACTCCCACTGGAACGACGCGAGCTGCGGGATGAAGTGTCCGTAACTGACGAGGAGACGGGGCTGGTTGATGTATTTGCCGAGGTCGTCCCATCCGATCGGGAAGGGGCGGACAACATTGAGGAAATTGAGCGCGAGATACGTGATGAGGAGCCATCCGATGATGAGCGCCCCCGTCCACAGCATCCCCTCGTACGACCACTTTCGCTCGTATGCGGCCTTGAGCCAGTAGAGACTGTCGCGGAAGAGTACGGCAGGAATGATCACCAGCAATGCCCAGCCCGCGAGCGTCGTGAAGACCGACGCCAGCGCCATGATCCAGAGCAGCACGATGAGCGCGCAGGATCCGATGCCCGCGCTGAAGACGAGTTCGGCGGCGGGATGCTTCTGGGGAATACGCAACAGCCGCAATAGCGCCCGGCCGAGCACGAGCATCACGAATCCGAGGAAGAGCAGGAGAAAGACGTGCGGCAGGACCCGCGTGAAGAACGACTGCTGCATGCAGAGCCTGCTGACATGGAAGACGCGCGCGCCGTGATTGGTCATCCCCACTTCCGACAGACAGCCGCGCTCCTGCAGGTTGTCGTAGTTTTCTTTGAGCACCGCGAGCCCCTCCGCATCGGCTGACACGTAGACCTGCGGCAGCGGCTCGAAGAGCTGGACGTACGGCGTGTCGCCGTTCGATCCGAAGCTGAGCACGGTGAAGAGCAGCCAGAGCGACGCGACGAAGAGGCCGAGCACGCCAAGCGGATTCAGTGTGAAGCGGATCCTCCACTCCCCCGACTTCAGATAGCCGGCGACCGCGAGGCAGCCGAAGGCGACGATGCTCAGTAGCGTGTACCAGAAGAACGGTGACGTCCGCGTAAAGGTATAGCGGATGAACGGTAAAAGTCCGGCAAACCCCTGACACAGCGTCCCGCCCTCCGGACAGGCGGCCGTCACGGCATCCCTACCCGGCCCGTCGAGCAGCACCGACTGGTGCACGCTGACGCCCACGTAATAGAGAAGGGTGTAGAGTCCCCAGACAACGAGCAAACTGAAGAGCGTTATCCGGAGTGCATTGAAAGTGCGAGCAGTCATCGTTTAAGTGGAAATCGTGGATTAAAGTGTAGCGGTTTGCAGGTTAAAGGTCACGAGGATGAAAGCTTCATTAAAAGGCTGATTAGGTTTATTGGGTTGATTAGGTTAGGACAAGAAAAACCTCATAAACGTAATCAACCTAACGGACCAATAAACCCACCATTTCACCACCCTAACGAAGCTAACGCCGCTTTGGAAGCTAACGAAGCTGCTATAATCAGCACTCATGTCTTTTGATGTACACCACATTCGCCGGCAATTCCCCTTTTTCAATCGGGAGAAGATCGTCTATCTCGATACGGCCGCCACCGCTCAAAAGCCGGCCGTTGTGTTGGACGCCGTGCGGGAATCATCCGAAGAAGCGGGCAATGCGCACCGCGGACTTCATGTCATCGCCGAACGCACGACCGACGCATACGAGCATGCACGCAGTGCCGTCGCTTCATTCATTCATGCGCAGCACGCCGATGAAATCATCTTTGTACGCAACGCCACCGAGGCGATCAATCTCGTCGCTCGCAGCTGGGGGGCACGTCTCAAACCGGGAGACGGCGTCCTGTTAAGTGTCCTCGAACACCACAGCAACATCGTGCCGTGGCTGCAGCTGAAAGCGGAAAAGAACATCGACGTCGCGTGGGTGGATATCGATGATGATGGAAATCTGAACATGGATGAGTGCGAACAAAAATTAAAAAGTGGACTCATCAAGCTCGTCGCGGTCACGGGACAGAGCAACGTTCTCGGCGTGCGGCCGGACCTGCAAGCGATCATCAAACATGCGCACGCTGCCGGCGCAAAAGTTCTCGTCGACGCCGCGCAGCTGATCGCCCACGCGCCGGTCGACGTGCAGGAACTTAACTGCGACTTCCTCGCGTTCTCCGGACACAAGCTCTATGGCCCCGCAGGTATTGGCGTCCTCTACGCGAAGCGCGACATTCTGAAAGACATGCCTCCCTTCCTCGGCGGCGGCATGATGATCCGGACGGTGACCAGAGACGGATTCGAACCCGCCGATCCCCCGCACCGTTTCGAGGCGGGAACAATGCCGGTCGCGGAAGCCGTCGGACTGCAAACGGCGATCGAATGGCTGTCGCAATTCTCCTGGGACGACCGCATTGCACATGAGCAGTCGTTGCTGAAACACGCGCTCGAGAAACTTTCGACAATCAAAGGTCTGCACATCCTCGGCCCTGGAGATGCTTCTGAAATTTCGTGCAGCATTTCCTTCGTCATCGACGGCATTCATCCTCACGACCTGACCGACATTCTCGGCCAGAAGGGCTTCGCGCTGCGCGCGGGGCATCACTGCGCCCAGCCCCTCCACGAACGTCTCGGCGTCCCCGCAACCGCACGACTCTCGGTCGGCATCTATTCGACAACCGACGAAATCGACGCGCTGATTCCGGCGATAGAAGAGGCGAAGAATGTGCTACTGTAAAAAAATTACATGGAGCCGGCGGCGGGAATTGAACCCGCGACCTTCTCGCATACAGTTTCACGAAAGACAAACCTACGGTTTTTCTTTCGTGTGCAATCTTTTCCCTTCATGGATTTGCTGCAGTCGGGCGCAGCCCTCCTTCGCACATTTTTAGAAAATGGAGCCGCCGGCGGGAATTGAACCCGCGACCTTCTCCTTACCATGGAGACGCTCTACCCCTGAGCTACGGCGGCACTGCTTTTGTTGTTCCAACAGCTTTACAAGATGATCCCGTACCTTTCGATTATTGTAATAGATCGTCAGGACGCCATAGCGGCTCTTCCGGCGATACGTGCCAAGAGAGACGGATCGCGTCACTGTTACCTTGTAAAACTGATGCCTGTGGATCTTAAGTTCTTTTGTCCAGAAGTCCAGCGCTTCTTGCGGGTTGATATCGTTAAATATCTGCAAGCCGAACCGGAAATCCTCTCTTCGAATACTGAAAAATGTTTCCAGGAAAGAGAGAAATATCTCTAGCAGAGCAGGATCCGTATTTCCCAAACGTACAGACGTTTTGGAGGCTTTTGTGCCTTCCCCCCAATAGAGTCCGATTCCTATGCCAAAAAGGATTTGTTCATCGGCTGAACGTGGCTGTCTGACTTTGAAGGGATCACCCTCGGGATTATGCCATTGGTAGATGGCCTCGCTTATTGAACGACGAGGAAGAGAGTGTTTGTTCAGCCAATACTGCACCTTGTTAACAGAACACCCGAAAAGATCCGCTATTTCCTTCATGGATCTGCGGTCATATTGATAGAGCCTTTTCAATAATTTTTTATCAAGCATAGGGACAGCATACCAATATACTAACTTGGCATTACTTTACCAAACTCCACGGTTACTTTCCATCAACTGTTTCGTGCCAGCTCTGTGCAGGTTCTTTGTTGCAAGAATGCAGCGTGTTCTTGAATGTATGTAGGCAAAGCAGGGCGCATTTGAGCCGGCGGGTCCCGACAGGGACGCCGAGGAGTTTGTAGATATCGTCGGGCGAAAGAGCGGCGGCCTCCGCGAGCGTTTTACCCGTTAATTCTTCCGCCAGGATCGACATTCCCGCCTGGCTGATCGCACACCCTTCCCCTTCCCACTGAAGCTCGGCGATTTTGTCGTTCTCGATACGAACGCCCAATGTTAATTTGTCACCGCAGCTTAAATTTTTTTCTTCATGAACAGAACTCCATTCTGCTTTACCGACCTCACCCTTCATCCGCGGATGACGGTAGTGGTCGAGGATGTTGTCGGCGTAAAGATCCATATTGATACCATACCAAATCACAGCATAGTCCGCAGACGAAGCCCGGGTTACTTCTTCGTCCCGTTCCCCGCGAAGGTTCCGGATACGGACACGACGCCGTCGTCCGTCTTCCAGTTGGTGTTGATCGTCCAGAGGCTGTCGCCGGTGACGGTTCCATTGATTGTCCCCGCGCCATTGTAACTGTCCATGAAGACTTTTTTGTTGCCGTTGAGGTGCGTGCATTCCTCGTGCGTGAAGTCCGTGAATCCGGTGATATACGTCGAGCCCCCGAGCTTCAGCGGTGCTGAGAAGGATCCTCCATTCAGGCCCGCATAGATGTCGCCCGTGTACGTCGACGTGTAGGTTGCCGGAACGGTCTGATAAACCTCTCCGGTATCGCCTGTGTTGTAGCAGATATAGGAATCTTTCCAGGTCGCCGTGCCGGTGATCTTGCCCGTGACGGCCTGCCCCGCGAAGTCCGCCGTCAGCGGTGTGGATGTGGTGAAGACCGTCTGCGGACCGCCGCTGATGTTCTCGGTGAACACCGCGCTGACCGTCGCGACACCGCCCGCTGCCGCGGCTGCCGCTTTGGAAGACGACCCCTTCATGGTGACCGCGCACTTGCTCTTCGCCTGTGACTGGGACTTGCCTGCATTCGCCTCCGCGGTCAGACAGACGCGCAGATCATCCGCTACGATCGCGACCGCGATCTCGTCGAATCCGCGGCTGAGAAAATCTTTCTCGATCCCCGTCACGTAGGGCTCGATCCACGTAAGGTCGGCGGCTGTTGCGGAGGATAAGGACGAACTCTGCACTGAAGAAACAACGGAGGAAACTACAGATGATGTCGCGCTGCTCTTCGAGCTTGGGATCATGAGCGACGACGAAGAGGAGGCGATGGATGATACTGCGGAGGACACTGCCGAAGAGGCAGCCGAACTCTTTGCGGACGAAGCGGAACTCGACGCGGCATTTCCCGCGACCTTGTACTTCAATGTCTTCGAGCCGTACACGGCTCCTCCGGCCGACCGCGCGATACAGGTCATGGAATACTCGCCGGGAGCCTTGATATCGCTGAATTCCATTGTCCTGATTTCTGATTCCGCGATCGACTGACCGTCATCGCAGGAAACCATGAACTTGCCGCCCGTGAGCGTGCTGTCCCACAGGACGGAGAACGTGACGACCTTCGAACCGGGAGCCGCGGCGAATTCTTTCCACTGTCCGCCGACGGAGACATCGCGCTGATTTTCATCATCCGCCTCCACCGGACGATCGGAGATAGTGATCGAGATCAATACGGGCGACTTCTTCGTTTCGATCGGCGTCTTCTCCTGGATCTTCGGTATGTAGATGCCGACGTCGCCGGCGAGCGTCACCGCTTCTTTCTCCTTTCCTTTGATCGCACCCTGAACCGTCGCATCTATAACAGTCTTGATCCCGTTCTGGAAGACCGGGAGGAGATCCTTGCCGTGCTTCCTTCCGATATCCTCGCCGATTTTCCATGCATCGAGGATGGTTCCTGTTTTGAAGAACAGCGGAGACACGCTTCCCTCTTTGTCGTTGCCGGCCTGGACGACCGGCGATCCCAATACGCCGAGATAGGCGGCGGCGGTCTGTCCGGCAAGCACACCGTCTTTCTGTCCCTGCACCGAGGTCAGTGATTCGGCGGTCGCGGGATCGAGAGGATCTCTGGAAATCGTTCCGGCCGGGATGGCCACCGTCTTCTGCACCGTCGCCGGCGTCATCGCGAACCAGGTGTTCATGTCAGTGTCTTCGCCGAGCTGCTTCTTGATCGCTTCCTGGACGAAGATGACGGGCTCTGCGACCGACGGATCGGCGAGGTACGGCGTGAAAGGATTATCGCCGGTATCGGTGGAAACACCCGGATTCCAGAGCCTTGCGCCGTATTCGGCCATTGCCTGCGCGGCGGCATCGGGCGGCATCGTTCCCTTCGCGAGTCCCGTCCGCATATTCTGGGCGTCGAGAACGAGCGTGAATCCGAAGCGCGCGAGCATCGCATACTGCTGTGCGGCGGCGCTTCCTTCTTCCGCGGCGAACGCTTCATCGAAGAACATATCCGACGCGGTCCGCTCTTCTCCCCCCTGCGCGGCGATCGTCTGGCTGACCGAGAGCGATGTTGTGCCGAGCTCCATCGCGTGCGCGGCAATGGACAGCAGATAGGCATCGAGCGTGTTTTTATCCGCATCCGTCTCTTCCGCTTCTTCAATAAACGTCATCTGCGAATTGTTCAAATCGGCAACGATCTGCGGAAGCGCGACCGCAGCATCGGAATATCTCTCGACCGTAAGAGGAGCGAGCGGTTCTGCTTCATCCGTCACCGACACGCCGTCAATTTCCTGCGTGCATCCCGCGAGTAAGACGAGAGAAATTGCCAGGACGCAGCGGCGGCGAGACATCAAGATTCCACTGTAGCATGAGCGGCGGTATTGTCCATCGCCACAAAAAAGCGGACCCGAAGATCCGCTTTGAATGACTTGTGGAAGCGTTTTTTTAGAGTGAGTTCACCGTGAAGATAACGCCGCCGGTACCCGTTGCGTACGGGGTTTCGTAGGTTCCGGAAGGCTGGTTCTTGGCGGCACCCACTTGTGCACGGAATCCGATCTTGAGCTGGACGCCGGATCCTGCGGTGAAGGCACCGGTGAAGCGACGTACTGCGAGCGTGGATCCTGTCTTGATGCGGCCCCAGAGTTCGGAGCCACCGTCAGTCTGAAAGAACTGACCGTTACGGATACCAGTGGAAGCGCCACCTGAGGAAGTGCTCGAGATGCGTGCGCCCCAGCGGGAGTCGTTGGAATTCACGGACCAGGCTGCTGTGGTGATACCGGAGCCAGCACCGAACGGAGCGATGGCCTGTTCGTTGACGTTAATGAGGTAGCCGGTCATGTTCGGTCCGGCGCCCGCGTATCCGCCTGTTCCTTTCTTGATGTACCATCCAAAGTCAAAACCGTTGGTACCGCTGTTCTTCACCCAGCAATAGGCGGCGCGCGCATCAGAGTACGCACCCGTGTCGCCGCTGATGCTGATCGTTCCGAGGGAGACCGTTCCTGATCCCGTGTGTGCGGCGTTGTAGCAGGCGAGACTGAGAACATCGTTGACCACAACCGAGACCTTCACGTTATCTGACGTTGCACCAAGAGCGCGCAGCGGTTCTGCAACCAGTGCGGTGAGAAGGTAGAGGCAGAGCATCGCCGTCACTCCCACAGTGAGAGCGCGGATGCGACGCTGCGACGTAAGGACGGTTTCCATGGGAAGGGTTTGTATAATTTGTTTCCTATCATTGTAGCAAAAATGGGCCGATTCTGCAAGTTCCACGATGTCTCGTAGACACCAATAAAAGCCTCTATTGCTTGATTCCTGGGAATTCCAGAATTAAAGCGCGTTCACCGTGAAGATAACGCCGCCGGTACCCGTTGCGTACGGGGTTTCGTAGGTTCCGGAAGGCTGGTTCTTGGCGGCACCCACTTGTGCACGGAATCCGATCTTGAGCTGGACGCCGGATCCTGCGGTGAAGGCACCGGTGAAGCGACGTACTGCGAGCGTGGATCCTGTCTTGATGCGGCCCCAGAGTTCGGAGCCACCGTCAGTCTGAAAGAACTGACCGTTACGGATACCAGTGGAAGCGCCACCTGAGGAAGTGCTCGAGATGCGTGCGCCCCAGCGGGAGTCGTTGGAATTCACGGACCAGGCTGCTGTGGTGATACCGGAGCCAGCACCGAACGGAGCGATGGCCTGTTCGTTGACGTTAATGAGGTAGCCGGTCATGTTCGGTCCGGCGCCCGCGTATCCGCCTGTTCCTTTCTTGATGTACCATCCAAAGTCAAAACCGTTGGTACCGCTGTTCTTCACCCAGCAATAGGCGGCGCGCGCATC
>Ga0163150_10007355_pt1 | contig 12987 bp, 9 predicted proteins | sample OliLakLV19P2IB_FD_148628 | JGI IMG/M metagenome (GOLD analysis project Ga0163150, IMG submission 148628) | Freshwater microbial mat bacterial communities from Lake Vanda, McMurdo Dry Valleys, Antarctica - Oligotrophic Lake LV.19.P2.IB | ecosystem: Environmental > Aquatic > Freshwater > Lake >...
CTCCGGAGCGTTTAGATACTCCAGAAAGCCTGGATTGATGGGCTGCGCGCCGTGAAGTCTCATGGAGAGACTTCGCACGGTGTCTTCGACGAAATCCAGGACTTCCATCGGCGAGTATTTCTTGATCAATGCGTCTGCCGCGCTATAAATGGGCCACGAGCTCGCGTAGTGCGGAAACGATTCCCCCAATCCGCTTACGAGCTGTTCGCGGCGCGTGGTTTCCGTCTTCGCATCGAGAAATTTCTCCCACCAGGGCTTGTAACGCGAAGCCCGTGTAGACGCCGGCCGCAAGCCGGACAGCTCGCCGGCGAATTCGTCCGTCAACTCGGCGTTCATCGACCCATCAATAATCTCAATCGCCACCGCGACGGCGTGCTTGCAGAAAAATCCCACTGGGCACGAGCATTCTGAATCGATGTGTACTTTCTTCGATCGCGAAAGCGTGACAGTCAACAGCGTTTCATAAAGCCTGTTGCCGGAACCCAGGACCGTAGCGAGAATCTGGCTGTCGTCGGTAATTTCAATGGATTTTACGCGCCCCTGCCGGGCGTAGTAGGCCGCTTTTTTATTCGTGCGCGTATCCGCGCTCGCGATAAAATCTATCAAGGCCCGTATGGTGACGTTCATTGTGTCCCGGTTCTTAGTTTCGTTGGCTACAACGGATCGAGTTCGCATGCGCTTGCTGGCGGTTGATTGACAACCACGCTGCTTCTCAATTCGTCTGGCGTGAGCGGAGCGGGGCGGCGCGCCAGGCGCCCGGACCCAACAGTTTCCATATACGAATGAATCGCGTCAACAATCCGCTCCGTGTCTGGCGCGCGGCATAGTGCCAGGACGACCCCGGCAATGCCCGCGCCGGTAAGGGACGCGCCAAGCGCGCCAGCGCCGATCGAGCAATCAACGAGCGCATCCAGCGCGCGGCTGCTTGCTCCGTACGCGCCTGGCACTTGATGGATTGGCACGTTCCGGCGCGACAACTCTTGGACGGCGTTGTTGTCCACTGGATAAGACCAGGGGTTGCCCGAAGCGTCAACGATGCGGTCTCCATCGTGCCCGATGGTCATGAGTCGTCCGGCTTTCGTGAAATTGGCGGTGGCAATGGCATCTATAAACACGCGGGCGCGCTCCGATTCGGCGAGCCCGTACAACAATGGCCCGCGGAAATTAAACTGGTCTGGCCGGTCACATTCGGGAAGTGGACCAAAGTAGGTTCCGTAGGTTTCATCCAGTGCTCTGATGTTGTATCGTGCGCGAAGTTCGTCGAGTGAAATCGATTCAGGTATCTGTTGAAGCCAATGGTACACCGCGGAGTTTCCTCCGAAAGGTTCGAGGGCATCCGCATTGAAATCGCTGAGCCGCAACATGGATCGCACGATTGGCTCGGCTACTCCGCCGCGCAACATTTCGCTGCGCAGCAGTTCAAGCGCGATCGAGTATGCGAACCGGTTGCGGGTATAGCGCAATTGATCCGCTCCGCTGAGGTTGCGTTCGGTATGTGAATTGATGACGAGCAAGCGCAGACCGTCCGGGAACGGTTGTTTACGCGCTTTCGACAGGTCAAAGGGCGGCGCGAAGTTAAAAACCTCGTTTGCTCGCGGAAACAGCATGGCCACTTGATCACTGACGCCTACGCGCGCGCCTGTGATCCATTCGATGTCCTGCGCGATGGTGATGAGTTCAGTGGGTGTGGCGGCTTGACCGTTCGATGCCGCAACGCTCATGAATACAGCAAGCGAAAGCGCCGTGGACGAACTCAGCGACGCCCCGCGCGGGATGTCACTCCCGGCAACGGCGCGTATACCACCGAGTAGATGAGCTGGCCATTGATGTCGCGCGCGGAGAATGGCTCCTTCGACATAGTTTGACCAATCCCCTCTTTTTGCATTCACACGGTTGCGCACCTCGGCTTGAGCGATGAAGTCTGCCCAAGCCGTTCTCTTCGCGGCATTCCATTGCGCTGGATCGCAACGAACCTCGGGGAATCCGGTTTCTATGTTCACCACCGTGCTCGTTGGGTCTTTCGAGGACGTGAAAACCACCACGGTTTCGCGCTGGTGCGTCATTAAATTGAGATAGCCGCCGTGGGTATCGACGTGCATGCCGCGCAAGTTGATTCGGCCCGGACAACGAATGATACGCACATCATGATCACCGAACCGATCGAGGAAGGCACTCACGACGCGTTGGAGCAACGGGAGTCGCGCCAAGACGGCCGATGAAGCGCCATAGATTGGCGCGAGGGCGCGAAGCAATGCAGCATCGCAGGTGGTGATGGCGGCGAGCCATTGCGTGGCGGATTTTGAATTCATGGTTAGGAAAAGGATAGCGGAAATGCCCATAACGGGATGTATGGGAAACCGCGCAGAACCTATTGATCGTAGCTGGTGCGAATGCTGTACTGGCCCGCGAGGGCACGGATTTGCGCGAGGAGTTCCGGGGTCTCTCCCGTGCTGGTCGCTTCACCGATAAGATAGTAAACCTTGCGGAAGGCCCAGTTGCGCGCGATCTCTTCATCTCCTTTGGTAGCTTTTGACAGGTCCGCGCGAAATACCACTTCCTTGCGCCGGTCTTCGGCGAGACCCGTGAGGCGCATCGCGAACTCCCGGTCACGCTCTGGATCAAAGCGGCCGTACACAGTTACAACCTGCCCGCGATAAAAATCCGGAATCTGCTTCGGAAAGACGTTCTCATCGTTAATCCGGCCAAAGTCTGCCTCGCAGCTTACAAGAATGGGATCGTGTAACCGCGAAAAAAAAGCCGGAAGCGCCTGGTTCATGTCTTCGATTTGGGGTGTAACGGAAGATTCGCCTTTGTTACGGTAGGCAAGCAGATCGAGCAGATGCTGATTGACCGTGCGCCCGCCCGCGAAAGCATAGATGCTATGCCGCGAATCGTTCTCATCGGTCAACGCGTTTATGAGGGTGCGTCCGTCACGAATGCCGGCCGTCGGTTTTCCGTCCGATATGACGAATATGATGCCGGGTACGCCTTCCCGTGCCGCCTGTTGTATCACGGGACGAACGCCCTCGTAAACATCTGTTTCCCCGTGCGACTCGATATCCTTCAGAAATTCTTGGGCCGCCGCCTTGTTCTGCGGCGATGCCAAAGCGAGTTCCGGCTGGAAAAGCGTCGGCGATTCCCGAAACACAACCACGTTGAACCGGTCGTCTGGCCGCAGCGCGGCAATGCTCTTTTGTACACCGCGCGCAGTCTGATCGAGCTTTCGTTGCAAAATACTGTTCGACGCGTCGATTACGAAGGTTACGTCTTTTGGCAGCGGATCGAACGCCTCCCCTTCCTTCGGGACTATCTGCAGAAGAAAATAGCCTTCCCGCTCATCTGGCGGAACGAACGTGGCCAAATGCATCGAAACCGTATCGTCGATAAAGTCGAACCGTGTGTTGTCCGTTATCGCTTTCACCACGGGGGCGCGCGCGACGGCGCGCTCGATGGGAAGGTCAGGCAACCCGCGCAGCACGTCGGATTCATCATTGGGCATGGGTGATTCACGGCCGGGGCTGAGAGGATCGGGGTCTGGGAAATCGCCTGATTCGTTCCCGCCGGGCGTTCCACCACCGGCGCGGCCACCGCCAACGCCGAGCGGGTCAATCATCAACAGTTCGTCGCCCGCGGTGTCGTTGGCGCCGCGCAGGACCGGATTAACGTCCTCCGGCAGGATTCGCGTGCTGCTAGGCGCAACAAGCCGCCGCTGAATTTGAATGTCATGCCGGGCGCTCGACTCGGAAATTTCGACGATTCTGGCGTCGATGTGTTCTTCAACGCGCGATTCGGGCGTTACCGGTTCCAACATCGCAAGTTCATCATCGGCGATGCGTTTTTCCAATTCGGAGATGGGGACCTGCTCGGTGAGCGCGTTGCCGAGGGACGTAATGGGGGCCAGCTCTGACTCGATCAAATCCACTATGGAACCCGGTCGTGTGGCAAGACCGGTCCCCGGCTCTCCTGGCGCTTCCTGAAAACGTTGCAGTTCAGCTTCATCCAGAACCCGGATGCGCATGGTCTCCGGCGCAAATTCCGGATGCGGGTCGTTCCCGACCAGCACGAACCCCGGCGACGCGGCAATGAGCGCGCCGTGGAACAGGAGCGACCCCGCGACGCTGGCGCCAAGAATAATTTTTCGCGTCTGTTTGGTCATGGCTCAGCCCATCTCGGCCAATCGGGTTTTGGCCTTGGCGGTCTGTTCCGTTTCGGGATACGATTTCGCGAGGTCTTCATACGCGCGTTTAGCGTTGATGGCGTCACTCGCCTTTTCGAAGCACTGGCCCGCGCGCCACAATGATTCGGGGCCGCGTTCGGGATCGAGAAACATCAAATGAATCTGTAAATAACTTTTCGCTGCGCCACCAAATTCCTCTTTGCTTTCGAGCAACTCCGCGATGCGGAATCGCGCTGCCGCCGCGGTTTCGCCCGTGTTCGTCGTAGCAGCCTGTTCATAATACTCCAGCGCTTTGTCGATTTCCTTCTTACCTTCAAACAATTTGGCCATGCGGAACTTCGCTTCGACAGCCGAACTGCTCAGCGGAGCGGCATCGACAACCGCCTGATATAAAGAAACCGCCGTGTCGCCTTCGCCGGCCTGATCGCTGCATTCCGCAATGCGAAACTTCACGCGCTCGGGCGTCGGGTAATCGGGAATCGCGGTGAGCAGCGCGGCGTAGACCGTCGCCGCCTCTTGCCACTTCTTCTGTCCGAACAAGTGTTCACCCGCCCACGCATAGGTTTGTTCGTTTAACTTCATGCCGGGATATCCGGTGATGACACGGAGGAACGACTCCGCGGCGCCATCGAAGTCTTTGGTCTGATGCCGCGCCTGCGCAAGTCCGAGCGAGGCGCGACCCGCGAATTCGCCATTGACCCCAAGCTCCAGCGACTTCTTGAATGCTTCTATCGCGCGGACCGCGTCCTTTCCGTCTCCCAGATAGAAATATCCAATCCGGACCTGCGCCTCGGCGGCGTGCGATGTTTGAGGAAACTTTGTGAGCAGCGCCGTGAAAGTTTCAGAGCTGGACTTGAAATCCTGCATGTTGTGATAGGAAACAGCAAGCCGGTAAAGCGTTACCTCTTCTTTCACCGGATCGGGAGAATTCTCAAGCACCCGTTTGTATTCGACGACGGCGTCCGAGAACTTTGCGCCAAGAAATTTGGCGTCACCCACGCGAAGTATCGCTTCCTGCACTAGAGCGTGCGAAGGATACGTTGTGGCAAACGTCGCGAATACGTTTGCCGCCTCGTCCGTCCGGTTTAGTTGCGCGAGGCACTCGCCCATTTTGTACATTGCCTCGGCGGCGAACTCGCTTTGAACATATTGTTCGGCCACGACCCGGAATTCCTGGTACGCCTCTTCGTATTTTTGTTCCGAGAGCAAGATCGTGCCGCGCAGGAACCCCGCGTCGCCTATGAGAGCGGGGTCTTTGTAGCTGCCGATAAACGTCGTGACTTCCTGTTTTGCTTCTTCCGTCTTGCCAGCAAGAAAAAGGCTCCACGCGATTTTGTATTGCGCGCGCGCGGCAAATGGCGAATCGGGATGGTCGTCGCGCAGTTTCCGGTACATCGCGACGGCCGTATCGTATTCCTTTTGTTGTTGTGCGCAATTGCTTTGCAGGTAGCGTATGCCGATCGTGTTTTCGCCTTGAGGATACGTCTCGAGGTACTGCGCGGCGGACGCGGCGGCGTCAGCGATTCTTCCGCCGTGGTACTGCGCCCAAGCGTACCCATAGGACGCGCGCTCGGCATACGGCGAATCGGGAAACACGTCCCGCACCTGCTTGTACCGCGCTTCCGCGGCTTCGTGCCATCCAATGGAATCGTACGCCTCTGCCGCGCGAAACCCGCATTCCATGCGCAACTTATCATCCGCCTGACCGTCCGCTACGGCCGAAAACTGTATGGCCGCTTCCTCGCCCTGCTTCTTGGCCATATATGCCAGGGCAAGCTGATAGCGCGCGTAAGGTGTGAGCGGATGCTCGGGCAATTCATCGGACAGGGTCTTGAAGTTTTTTATGGCGGCGTCAAAACCCTCGCGATCATACTCGAGCTTGCCGAGATAATAGATCGCGCCCGCCCGCACTTCGGCCCCGCTATCGGCCGCGGCGAGCGGCTGCAATACCGCCGCCGCTTCGTCGGGACGTTTTAGCCGGTAAAGCAATTCGCCTTTGCGCAGCGATGCGCGCGAACGGTCCGGCGAGTCTGGCCGCGAAGTGAGAAGCAGGTCGAACGCGGCGAGGGCCGGTTCATACTTACCGGCGCTGTATTCGCTTTCGCCAAGCCGGTAAAGCGCGTCATTGAAAAACTTCCCTTCCGGAAAAGTTTCAATGTATTTGCGGTACTCCTCGGCGGCGAGGTCATAGTATTCGCCGCGAAACAGACCATTTGCGAAATCAATTTGGGCTTGATCGGGGTCTTCCGCCGCGTTCGCGGCAAGGCAAAGAATGGTTGCGCAGAAAACGCGCCGAATGTTTGAAGCTGTCATTGTAGGGTACTCGTGAACGTAAAGCGTCGTGGGTCTCCGGATATTCAGGGGACCGCCGATCCGGGAGCCTCGGTATAAGCCGCGAACGAGACATTTTGAATGTCCGCGTTCCGGCATGCATTCAATACGGCTACCGCGTTGCCCAACAGTGCATCCCGATCACCGCGGATAATCACCGCCCCGCCGGGAAAGTTTTCCGCCACCCGGTCCAGAATATCCTGCAATTCAACCAAAGTTACTTCGCGGTTATTGAGAACAATCGCGCCGTCCTTGCGCAGGTTGATGAAAATCTCGCCACGGGTGCGTTCCATGCTCGCGGCGCTGCTCGCCGTGGGAAGGGTGATGTCCACCTCGCTCTCAAGTGTGTTGTATGCCGTGGTCGTCACGAAAAAGACCAGCGTGATAAACACGATGTCTATCAAAGGCGCGAGTTGGAGGTGTTCTTCTTCCTGAAACGGGTTCCGGCCAAACTTCATTCCGGCGCCCTCCCGGACACCAGCTCGATAAATTCCGCGGCCTGGGCTTCGACTTCGGCAATGATTTTTATGACCCGTCCCCGCAGGTAGTAGTACATAAGATAACAGGGAATGGCGACGATCAACCCGCCAGCCGTCGTGATCATCGCTTGCGCTACGTAATATGCCATGACGATGCTCTTGGACTGCGAATCATTGTATGCAATCGCGCTGAAAGCGCCGATCATACCGGTGACCGTCCCAAGCAGACCCAGGAGCGGCGCGATGTTGCCGATGTTATTGAGATACGAGATGCGCTGCCAAAGCGCCGTTGCGCCCCGCTCGCCCTCGCTTTCCATCGCTTCCTGAATGACGTATCGATCATGCCCGTGCCGTTTAAGGCCCGCGCGCAGCACGTTCGCGATAAACTCGTCGCGGTCTTCGCACATCTGATACGCGCCCCGCAGATCGCCCGCGCGAATTTGCGCCTGGGCTCGTTTCGTAAATTGCGCGGGCACTTCACGCCCCGGCGTCACCGTGATCAACAGGTAAATACTCATCACCACCGCAATCACGCTCAGCAAAACTATGATGGCCATCACCGGTCCCCCGGACCACAACATGTCCCATAAGGTAAGCGGTTCATATCGGCCGGGAATAGAACCTGGCAGTGTGTCATTTTGCGGAGGCGCCGCATCGGCTTGCACATTCGGAGCGGGCGAAGGTGATGGCGCCGCCGCGGGTGCGAGTTCGGTCGTTGCCGCTGGAGCCGGTTGCGGCGTTGTCACTTCGGGCGCGGGCGTAGCCGGAGGAGGGTCCTGGGCGATTGCTTGTAGGCCCGCCGACGCCCCTATCAGAAGCAAGACCACTGCGTAAATGCGCAGCAACTGCCTGTGCGACAGACGTATACCGGCTATCCGAACCTTCATGCAGCAGTGCTCCTGTTGTCGCGTACCGTTGCGCGCTCACGCCAAGAGTTTATTATGCCGTCAGGCCCGGAAAAGTTGCAATGTCCGGCGGACCGAAGTGGAAAATGGGGCGGTAGACGGGACTTGAACCCGCGACCCCCGGAACCACAATCCGGTGCTCTAACCAGCTGAGCTACTACCGCCACAGAGACCAAGAGATTAGCAGAAAAAGGGTATTTTACGCAAACGCACGGTGACCAAGTAGTCTGGAACCAGCACCAAAAAACTGAATGTCATGCGCTCCACGTCTGCGGATCGCACTGCTGCTGATCGCCGCTAGCCATGTTCTTGACTTCGTGCGGAGAGCCGTCCTCAAACGGTGGAAACCACACGAACGGAATCGCCTTCCGCGATGCGTAGCGCAATTGTTTTTGCAGCTTCTCCGCCGCATGGTACAATTCGACCTTGTACCCGCGCTCGCGCAATTCATGCGCGGTTTGCGCGGCTATCGGTTGTTGCGCATCGTTTGGAACAATCACAAGTACATCGGTCGGGCATTTGCGCGTCGAGCTAATTCGCCCTTCGGCAACCAGTTTCGAGAAAAGCCGGGTTAGACCGATGGAGATGCCGACACCGGGCAGGTTCTTGCGAATGTACGATCCCGCGAGGTTATCGTATCTTCCGCCGGAAAATACAGCACCGAGTTTCGGATATTCGTCGAGACGGCCCTCGTAAACCGACCCAGTGTAATAATCGAACCCGCGCGCAATCGACATATCGGCCACCAGTCTGTCCACGCCGTTCGCAAGCAGGTTGTCGATTACGTACGTCAACTCGGAAAGGCCTTCCTCCAACGTAGAATTCGTAATTCCCAGCGCCCGGACCTTCTCTGCGAAGGACGCATCCGCCGTCCGAATCGCCGCAAGCGCAAGACACTGTTTCGCGGTGGATTCGGAAATACCCTGCATGTCCTGCAATTGCCTTGAAACGCCCACTGGCCCGATCTTGTCGAGTTTGTCCGCGACGCGGATTGCGCCGGCGATGTCGTCAATACCAAGCCCACTATAGAACCCTTGCAGAATTTTCCGGTTGGACAGCCCGATGGTGCACGCCCCAACACCAAGCCGGCTGAGCACGCCATGAACGATCGCGGGCATCTCTGCATCGAAGTACAGCGGCACGCTGTCGTTATTGATGACGTCGATGTCGCATTGGTAGAACTCGCGGAATCGGCCTTCCTGCGGGCGTTCGCCGCGCCATACACGCTGAATCTGGTAGCGTTTGAATGGAAACACGAGATTGTTGTAATGCTGCGCAACATAGCGGGCGAGTGGCACCGTAAGGTCATAGTGCAGACCAAGCCGTGCGTCGCCCTTCTCGTTCTCATCCGCTTGCAGACGCGTGAGCGTGTAAATTTCCTTGTCGGTCTCGCCTTTCGCGAGCAGCGCGCGAAGGTCTTCAACCGACGGCGTCTCGACGGAACAAAAACCATACGACTCAAACGTGCGGCGGATTTCGTCGAGCCATTGTTGCTCGATGAGCCGCACTTCAGGCAACCATTCCGGAAAGCCGCTAATCGGCGCCGGTGAATAGACTACGCTGCTCATTCTCGCTGTTCCTGCCTCTTGTGTGCCCCATACCGGCGTGTATTATGCGCACCTCGCGTACGTGTGCCGGAAGATGCGATTGGATGGGTATAGTGTCGCATACTCACCGGGGTGTGCTCTACACGCGCGAACCATGTACCATCCCGGCGGGAAATGTCAGGCACGAATCTTTCGAGGAAGGTATTTTCGCCACCCGTTTTCGCGTTACAATGGGATGTCATCCCCGGCGCAGGGGATTGCATGGCCCGAATTCATCGAAGAGGAAATTTTTTCATGTTGGCATACCGCTCCGTTTGTTGTTTCGCGCCGTTGTTACTGTTGGCCACGGGTTGCGCGACAGGCAATCGCGCCAATAGTTCGACCACACCCTATGGCGGAAACCCGCACACGATTCCGGGACTCATCGAAACGGAACACTTCGACGAGGGCAAGCCCGGCGAGGCCTATAACGATATCGACGAGGTCAATCATGGCGCGGCGTACCGCGGTCTTACCCAGATCGACATAGAACAGCGGGCGGATGCGTCGAATGGCTACGGCATCGGCTGGGTCCGCGCCGGTGAATGGGTCGCGTACACCGTCAAGGTCGCGGAATCGGGAACGTACACGGTCGAGTTCCCCGTGGCTTCGCAGAAGGAAGGCGGTATCTTCCATTTGGAAATAGAGGGCAAGGACCTATCCGGTCCGATCCAGATTCCAGATACCGGCGCGTGGACCAAACTCGAAATGATTCGTGCGCATAATGTGCGGCTCAAAGCCGGGACGCACGTGTTAAGGATTGTCATGGACGCCAACGGCGATTCGGGGGGTGTCGGCGATATTGATTACATGCGCTTCGTGAAAGCGGACTAATTCAGTTTTGCCAGACGTTGAATATTCACCGATGAGCCAACACCATGTACCGAAATGCCCGCCGCAATGGCGACGGCGACAGCGCTTTTCCATTGCCGTTATGCTGGGATGCGCCATGTGTTTCACCGGTTGCAATCCGCGTAACGCATCCAGCGATACAGCGAATACGCCGAGCGGCCGCTGGCGCGTGTCCGCCAACAGCGTTGCTGATGCGCCCCCGGATTCCGCCGACAAGGAAATGATGGACCAGGTCCTTGCAATGGGCTATTTGCAGGGATCGCGGAATGCCTCGTCTAGAACCGGCGTCACTATTCACGATACGGACCGCGCAGAAGCTGGCCTTAATCTTGTCATGTCTGGGCATAAGCCAGGCGCGGCAATCATGGACATGCAAGGCGCCGTGCTGCATGAATGGGCGCTCACATTCAGTGAGGTCTGGCCAAACCGCCCTTTTGTGCCGGATTCGCCAGGCCAGCAATTCTGGCGGCGGGTGCATTTGTATCCCGACGGCTCGTTGCTTGCCCTCTTTGAAGATTACGGCCTATTTAAGATTGATGCCGCCTCTCGCGTGCTATGGACCCGCCCCGAGCGGTATCACCACCATCTATGTGTGACACAGGATGGAACCATCTATACCCTGGAACGGCGGGAGGTCGAGCGAAACGAAGTTAGCCCGCTGCCGCTGATTTGGGAAGATTTCGTCACCCGCCTTACGCCCGGCGGCGAGGTTATCGATTCCATCTCCTTGCTGGAATGCGTCCTGAACTCCCCGTTCGCCCCGATGTTGGACCGCATCGATACTACGGAGCGCGATATTTTTCATACCAACACCATCGAAGTGCTTGACGGAAAATTTTCCGGATTGCTGCCGGCGTTTTCAGCGGGGCGTATCCTGGTGTCGTTCAGCCTCATTAATACAATTGCCGTGATCGACCTTGAGCAGCGGCGCGTTGTCTGGGCGCTTTCGGATTTGTGGCGCTTTCAACATCAACCAACAATGCTCGAGAATGGCAACTTGCTGGTTTTCGATAATCAGGGGCGCACGCGCCAATCAAGGGTGCTCGAAATTTCACCGGCGACGCAACAAATCGTCTGGCAGTATGAAGGCACGCCAGAGACCCCATTCTTCACCCTGACCTGCGGCTCGAGCCAGCGCCTGGCAAACGGCAATACCCTCATTACCGAATCGGACGAGGGACGCGCCATCGAGGTCGCCCCGGACGGCGGCATCGTATGGGAGTATCTGAATCCGCATCGGGCCGGCGAACATAATGAATTGGTCGCCACATTGTTCGAGGTGGTGCGGTTGCCGGTCGATTTTCCGACGCCCTGGATGAGCACGCCCGCGAAATAATTGGGTCTGTGATGAGCAGCCCAAAGCGGCGCCTTGGGGACCGCCGCAGTCCAAATAGGCTTCTTCCTAAAACTTGATGTTTGGAAAGAGGACTATTTGGACTGCGGTGGCGAAGCGGGCAGCGCAGACACCGCTTTGGCTGCTCATAGTCGACGACTTCGGGGGATTGACAGCGCGCTGTTTTCGGCTATTTTGGAATTCAGTTCCAAATTGGACGGTTGTTTTTTTCAAGCCCTCCAGCACGAAAAAACATTGGCGAAGGCGGCATCGTCTGCAGGTGTAAAAATCTAACGCCCTTAAGCCTCACGGCAAACCGCAATACCGGTTGGCCTGATTTTAATGGGTAAAACCCGCCGGCCACGCCTACCTCACTCCCCATACGCATCTTGACAACTGATTATTTATTCAGTATTTTATTGAGTGGTGCATAAATCCGGCTTTTCTATTTCCGGCCCCGTCTTTTGAGCTTATGGAGCAGTCAAATGGACACTAAGTCATTGGCATTCAATACCATGCAAACCGCGCGCGAATTATCGCAATTACCTTTGCGCGCTAAGGCTTGGGGGCTGGACACAGTTCTGGGCCGCTTTGTGGAACTGGGCGGGGCATCGAAATCGTCTGCGGTGACGGTGTGCGCGGGACTGGTAGTGGAGGCGCAGGAACGTGGCGGGCTGGCGACATGGATCGGTGGACCGGGGTTTGGTTTTTTCCCACCGGACTTCGACGCATCGGGCATTGACCTGTCCGCGCTGCCTGTAGTGCGTGTGACCGATGAAAGCAAGGGATGGCACGTGGCGGACACGCTGCTGCGCTCCGGCGCCTTTGCGCTGGTGGTGCTGGATGTCGGAAACAGAATGAAGCTGCCGCTCGGCATCCAGACGCGGCTGGTGGGGCTTGCAAAAAAACATCAAACCGCGCTGGTGATGATTACGCGGCGGGAACGCCGCGATACCGCGGGCGGATCGCTGGTGTCGTTGCGCGGAGAAACAGACCGGCGGCGCATGGGACACGACTGTTTTACGTGTACGGTGCAAATCGTAAAGGACAAGCGCCGCACCCCGGGTTGGAACCATGGGGAGATGTACCGTGGACCGGACGGCCTGTGTTGATATCCAGGGGCTGCCGTTGCAACTGCTGTTGCGCGCGCATCCCGATTGGACGGTGCGGCCCGTGGTGGTGGTGGACCGCGACACCCCGCTGGGCCTGATCCAGTGGGCGAATGAACTCGCCTATGCGAGCCGTATTTTTCCGGGCATGCGCTACGCGGCGGGGTTATCGTTGTCGCGCGAGTTGCGCGGCGGCGTAGTAGCGGAGACGGAGA
>Ga0163150_10007356_pt1 | contig 12987 bp, 10 predicted proteins | sample OliLakLV19P2IB_FD_148628 | JGI IMG/M metagenome (GOLD analysis project Ga0163150, IMG submission 148628) | Freshwater microbial mat bacterial communities from Lake Vanda, McMurdo Dry Valleys, Antarctica - Oligotrophic Lake LV.19.P2.IB | ecosystem: Environmental > Aquatic > Freshwater > Lake >...
GCCGTGCGCGACCGGCGCGCGCTCGGCCAGGAACCCGAGGATGTCGAACGTCGGCGGCGTCCCGCTGGTCGAGGACAGCGCGCGCTCGCGCACGGCCTCGAACGTCGCGCCCGCGCCGGGCAGCGTCTCGCGGCCGGCGGCGGCGCGCACCTTCATGTGCTCGCGCAGGGGCAGGAACGGGTCGAGCAGGTTGTCGAGCACGAGCGCCGCGTCCAGGAACGCCTCGACCGCGTCCTGCCCGTGCAAGTCGATCGCGCGCCGGATCCGCGTGCCGTGGTCGGCCATGCGGTCGAGCATCCGCCGGTCCGTCGGCTGGAACCACACGTTGTGCCGGAAGAAGTCGGCGTGGCCCAGCACGTGCGCCATGACGAGCTTCTGCTCCATGTCGCTGTTCGTGCGCACGAGCCAGGCGTAGGCCGGCTCCGTGTTGATGACCAGCTCGTAGATGCGCGACAGGCCGTACTGGTAGCCCTTGTCGAGGCGCTCGAAGTCCATCCCGAAGCGCCACGACGGGTAGCGCACGGGGAAGCCGCCATAGGCCGCCAGCGCGTTCACGTCGCGCGCGTCGACCATCTCGAAGACGACCTGGCCGAAGTCGAGGCCCAGCCCACGCCCGATGCGCTCGATGCGCACGACCTCGTGGCGCAGTTGCGGAGGCAGCTCGCCGCGCGAGGCCATCTCTAGCGCCCCTTCCCGAGGAACAGGCGGATCGCGTCGGCGATCCCCTCGCGGTCGTTCACGCTGGCGGTGACGAGCTTCTCCTCGCCGTCGAGAGCCGTGTCGAGGTCCTTCTTGAACTGCCCCGAGCCGTAGGCGCTCTTGACCTGGCCGTAGCAGAACTGGTTCACGCGCGGCAAGAGCTCGTCGCGCAGGATCGTGACGCAGCGCTCGGTGTCGCGCGCCGACCAGTTGTCGCCGTCGGAGTAATGGAACGGGTACAGGTTCCAGTCCTCGGGCCGGTAGCGGTCGCGCACCATCGACAGGAGCAGCTCGTAGGCCGAGCTGATCTTCGTGCCGCCCGATTCGCGCAAGCTGAAGAAGCTGGCCTGGTCGACGACCTTCGCGACCGCGTCGTGGACGATGTAGACGACCTCGAGGTTCTGGTACTGGCTGCGCAGCCACGTGTCGATCCAGAAGGCCTTGATGCGCACGACGTCCTTCTGCTCGCGGCCCATCGAGCCGCTGACGTCCATGACGTGGAAGATGACGGCGGAGCTGTCCGGCTTGGGCGCGCGCTTCTTCCAGCGGAAGCGCTCGTCCTCCGGCATCGGCACGACCTCCGGATTGCGCGGGTCGAACACGCCCTCGGCGATCGTGCGGCGCAGAGCGTTGCGGTAGGTGCGACGGAAGTGCCGCAGCGACTTCGGGCCGCTCTCGCGGATGCCCGAGTAGCGGCCGCCGTCGGCGACCAGCGCGCGGTCGCCGCGCGGCTCGATCCGCGGCAGCTCGAGCTCCTCGCCCAGCATGCGCGCCAGCTCCTCGAGCTCGACCTCGACTTCGAGCACGTGGTGGCCGGCTTCCTCGCCCGCGCCGCCCGCGCCTTCGCCCTCCTTGGCCTCACCCTCGACGGGCTGGCCCTTCTCGCCCGGGCCCTGCCCCACACCCGACTTCGAGTTCTCGCCGAAGTGGAAGCGCGGCAGCTCGATCTGCGGGATCGGGATCGTCACGGCGTGGTCGCCGCGGCGGCCGAGCAGCTCGCTGGTCGAGAGATACTTGCGCAGGTCGGACCGCAGCCGGCCGCGCACGATCTCGCGGAAACGCGCGCGGTCGCGGTCGATGCGGTACATCGCGGGCCCCTACGCGGCCTCGGCCCCCGGCCGCTTGGCCTCGCCGCGCGCGAAGATGCCCGCGACGTGCTGCAGGACCTCGTTGGCCGAAACCTCGTCGTAGCCGAACTCGCGCATGAGGCGGCCGCGGATCAGCGCGATCTTCTCGAGCGCGTCCGGGTCGACGACCGTCGACACCAGGCTCGTTAGCTGGATCGTGTCGCGCCGGTCCTCGAAGGCCTTCAGCTCCAGCGCGCGCACGAGACGCGCGTTCTCGCGGTAGTCGAACGTGCGCCCCTCGGCCTGGCAGGCGGCGACGTAGTTCATCAGTTCGTGCCGGAAGTCGCCCTTGCGCGACTCGGGGATCTCGATCTTCTCCTCGACCGAGCGCATGACGCGCTCGTCGGGGTCCGAGAGGCGCCCGTCGGCCTCGACGACCTTCTCGCGCGTCACGTAGGCCTTGACGTTGTCGAGGTACTTGCCGCACAGGCGGTCGATCGCCTCGCGGTCGGCCGTGATCGCGCTCTGCACCTCGCGCTTGATGATCTCCTCGTACTCCTCGCGCGCCAGGGCGACGAGCTGCATGTAGCGCTTGCGCGTCTCCTCATTGGAGACCAGCGAGTGGTGGCGCAGGCCGCGTTCGATCTCCTCCAGCACGTCGAGCGCGCCGATGCAGGGCTTCTCCCCGGCCAGGCAGGTCGCGATGCGGTCCTGCACGTAGCGCGGGCTGATCCCGGACAGCCCCTCGCGCGGGCACAGCTCGCGCAGGTCGCGCACCTGCTCGCGCGTGAAGCCCGGCACCTCGGCGCCGTCGTACAGGCGCGCCTTCTGCAGCAGCGTCAAGCTCGGGTGCGTGGGGTCCTCGAGCCGCGTCAGCACGGCCCACAGGGACGCCACCTCGAGCGTGTGCGGCGCGATCGTGCGGCCCGGCACGCGCCGGCGCGCGAACTGCCGCCGGTAGATCTCGACCTCGTCCTTGACGGACAGGTTGTAGGGCACGTCGATCTTGATCGTGCGGTCGCGGAACGCCTCCATCAGGTCGTTCGACGCGAGCTTCTTGTACTCGGGCTCGTTCGTGTGGCCGAGGATGACCTCGTCGATCGAGGTCTGCGCGAACTTGCGCGGCTTGATCGCATGTTCCTGCGTCGCGCCCAAGAGGTCGTAGAGGAACGCGACGTCCAGCTTGAGCACCTCGACGAACTCGAGCAGGCCGCGGTTGGCGACGTTGAACTCGCCGTCGAAGTTGAACGCGCGCGGATCGCTGTCCGAGCCGTACTCGGCGATCTTCCGGTAGTTCAGGTCGCCAGTCAGCTCCGTCGAGTCCTGGTTCTTCTCGTCCTTGGGCTGGAACGTGCCGATGCCGCAGCGGTCCTTCTCGGAGAGCACCATGCGGCGGACGCGCACGTGCCCGATCACCTTCTTCCAGTCGCCGGCGTAGCGGTCCATCAGGACGCGGAAGTAGTGGCGGCCGACCGGGTCGAGGTCGCCCTGGATCGTGATGCGGTACTCGCGGCGCAGGCGCTTGTTGATGTGCTCCTCGACCGCCGCGTGCGACTCGCGCGGGAACAAGAGCAGCGGATCCTGGTTCATCGGCGAGGGCACGACCTCGCCGTCGACGTGCCACGAGAACGTGTAGAGCGCGCCGTCGTCCGTGCGCGAGTACTCCTCGAGGCCGCGCTTCAGGATGCGCGCGATCGTGCTCTTCGAGGAGCCGACCGGCCCGTGCAGGAGGACCACGCGCCGCTCGGGCCCCAGCCCGCGGGCGCCGGCGCGGAACGTCTGCACGAGCCGTGCGAGGGACGCGTCCAGGCCGTAGACCGCGTCGTCCCCGCCGCTGAACGGATCGGAGAAGATGCGCCAGCGCCGCACGCCGTTCTTCTCCGCGCGCACGGACCCGTGGCTCTCGATCATGTCGAGCAGCCGCTGCCAGGCGTTGCGCGCAACCCACGGGCGTTCCTCGACGATCGCGAGGTACTCCTCGAAGCTGCCCTCCCAGGTGAGCGCGGCATGGCGCGCCGAGGACAGTTGGCCGTCGACCAGATCCAGGAACTTCTGCGGGGCTTCGGTCATCGCGCTTCGGTCATCGAAAGGTCGGACGCGGCGTGCTCGGCGCGCGTGGATCGAGGCCGCGCGGAGCGGTGGGGTCGCAGGGCCCACGGGGTGGGCCAGGCGGGTGGGACCGGGAGTCTTTCGACGCGAAGCCCCACCGTCTGGAGCCGCGGCGCTGCCTCGCCTCGGTTCCGACTTCTCCCATCCTTCGTAGCACGGCGGGAAGCTTCTTCCACGCTCGTGCCTGGCGAAGGGCGTGCCGCGGGTTCCGCCTCGACCGCGGCCGTCCACGCCCGGCGACGGCACGCACCCTGGTGAACAGCACCCGCCGCGTGCCGCACGGCCGACGGACGACGCGTTTCGGCGCGGATCAGAGACGGCGGCCCCGGGCGGGGCTACCCTTGCGGGCGTGGTGACGAACGCCCGAGCGTGGACGGCCGCCGTCGTCTTCCTGGCGCTTTGTTCCGCCGGGTGCCCCGACGGGACCGGTTCGGCCGCCGCGCCCGAGTTCGACGCCGCGCGCGCCTGGAAGGGCCTCGTGCACCAGGTCGAGATCGGCCCGCGCCCATCCGGCTCCGAGGGCAACGAGACCTGCCGCGCGTGGATCGAGTCCGAGCTGCGCGCCGCCGGCCTCGAACCCCGGCGCGAGACGTTCACCTCGCCGACGCCGGCCGGTGAGGTGACGTTCACGAACGTGTGGGCCGAGCTGCCCGGGACGGACCAGAAGGCCGGGCGCCTCGTGATGGGCTCGCACTTCGACACGAAGCGGTACAGCTATCGCTTCATCGGCGCGAACGACGGCGCCTCGTCGACCGCCGTGCTGATCGAGATCGCGCGCGTGCTGGCCGCCGGGCCCAAGCGCTCGATCACCTACCGCTTCGTGTTCTTCGACGGCGAGGAGGCGGTGCGCCCCGAGTGGGCCGGCGAGGACAACACGTACGGCTCGCGCCACCACGCCCAGAAGCTGAAGCAGGACGGCCTGGTCGAGAGCGTGCGTGCGTTCGTTCTGCTCGACATGGTCGGCGACAAGGACCTGAAGCTCACGCGCGACCTGAACTCCGACCGCAAGTTCGTCGAGATCTTCTTCGGCGCGGCGCGTCGGATCGGGCTCGGCAAGCACGTCGACGGCCCGGCGCTCGACGTGCGCGACGACCACCTGCCGTTCATGGCGGCGCGCATCCGCTCGATCGACCTGATCGACTTCGAGTACGGGCCGCACAACACCTGGTGGCACACCGAGAAGGACGTGCTCGAGAACACGTCGCAGGAGAGCCTGTCGGTGATCGGGCGGATCACGCTGGCGGGGCTGGCAGACCTGGAAGCGGCGCTCGGCGCGCATTGAGATTCCGAACAGGAACCGATTCCTCGTCAGGGCCCGCTGTGTCGACGGATCTCGACCCCCAGCGCGAGAGCCAGCTCGGCGCGGACGACGCCGTTCTGGCCGCTGATTGGAACGCCTGGTGCATGCACCGCGCTCCGCACAGCATCACCGCGGCCGGTTGAGCCGCTTGTAGTACGCGTCGATCCACTCGCGGTAGCGCACCGGCAGGTCGGCGCCACCCTGGGCGCGGAACAGGTCGCGCGCGTACACCGGCAGGTCGCCCCAGCGATCGTTGGCGTCGACGATCTTCACCGACCCGGTTGCGGAACTCGCCGGCGGCTGGCCCGCGACGTTCTCCGGAAGGGCGTCGGAGGCCAACGGACTCTTCGCAGCGTCACCCGTGGAGTAGAGCTTCTGGTCGCCGCCCGGCTCGCGCTGCTTCAAGCCCTCGCTCGGCCTCTCGGGTGCCTGCGGCGTCGCCTCGCGCTGAGCGCTGCTCGCACCCAGCCGATCGAGCGGGCTCGGACGATCCTGACCTTCGTCGGGTGACGGTTGATTCCCTTGCCCAGCCTGCTTGCCCGACGCACCGCCGGACTTCGAGGAGGCTCTTCACAAGCCTCCGCTGGACTTTCAGGTTCCGCCCGGCGGGTGCGGATGATCGGCGAGCTCGAGGATGCGGTCGAAGTCCTCGACCACCTGTTGCGCGCGATCGCGGCTCTTCACCAGGAGTTCACCCATCCCGGCCGACCCCGCCTGCGCGCGCGCCCTCGGGCTGCCGGCTGCCGCGTCGGACAACAGCCGGTCGATCTCGCGGAGACGCAATTCGACCTGCCCGAAGAGCTTCTGCATCTCCTCGTGCGGATCGCCCGCCCGCGGGCCGGCGACTCCGGTCTTCGCCGGAACATCGCGCTCGGGCTTCAGGCCCTGCGCGCTGAAGTCGGGTATCGCCGAGCCCGCGGCGAGACACGTCGCGAGCCACGCGGGAGCAAATCGGATGGGGAGCATGGCTGTCACCTCCTGGGCCGAGATCATTGTGGCTCGGGCTCGGTCAGGCGCAAGCGGACGGTCGGACGGGGCTGCCTCACGTGATCGCCAGCGCGCTCGTGGCGGCGCACCGAGCCGTCATTCCCCGGCGTCCTCGCTGACCCGTACGATGGACCCCCGATCGAAGTGCGATCCACACGGCCCTTCATTCGCCTGCTCGATGAACACACGTCGCCAGCTCCTCCGCAACGCCGGCCTCGCCGCGTTCTTCCTGGGTCTCTCGCGTCGGCCGGCGTACGCGAGTCTCGTGCGCGCGTTCGCCCCCGGCTCAGCGCCGCCACTCGGCCCCCTGCTGCGCTCGCGACCGATCGTGCCGATCCCCGACGCGCCCGAGGTCGTCGAGATCTCGGGGTTCCCGTTCACGCCGACTTGGCAGGGCGATCCGTGGAGCCACGAGTCGATCCCGTTTCACCACGTCGAGACGGACTATCCGGGAGGAACGCCGCCACCTCCCGACGAGGATGTCGACGTCGCCATCGTGGGCGGCGGGCTGTCCGGTCTGGCTCTCGCGTACCTGTTGCGCGACCGCTCCCCGGTCGTCCTCGAGTTGCAGGATCGCTTCGGCGGGGTCTCGAAGGGCGAGGAGTGGCGCGGCACGCCCTACTCGCTCGGCGGGGCGTACTTCATCGCGCCCGACAAGGGCTCGTGGCTGGAGCGCATCTACCAGGACCTCGGGCTCGACCAGGTGCAACGTACGAGCCCGGGCGGCGACGATCCGGTCGAGATCCAAGGTGTCTTGCACGACGACTTCTGGACGGGAGCCGGACTCCCGCCCGAGGAGCGTCAGGCCTTCGAGCGCTACGCGCGGCTGGTGTTGCACTACACCGAGAACTACCCCGACATCCCGCTGGTGGAGGGCCGTGACAACGCCTGGATCCTCGCGCTCGACGAACGCTCGTTGAAGCAGGACATCGAAGCGCGCCTGGGCGTGCCCGTCCCGCGCCTGCTCGCGGCCGGCATCCAGGGCTACTGCTACTCGTCCTTCGACGCCGGTTGGGAGTCGATCTCGGCCGCCGCGGGCTGGAACTTCCTTGCGGCCGAGGAATTCGGGCGCTGGGTCTGTCCCGGCGGGAACGCCTGGGTCACCGACGTGCTGTGGCAGCGGCTCGTGCACCAGTACGAGGCCGCGGGCCATCTCGGCCGGCTCCGGCCGAGCACGCGCGCCGTGCAGGTCAAGGTCGGCGATGACGGCCGCGCGCGGGTGACGTACCGCGGACCGACGGGCGAGTTCCGGACCCTGCGTGCGCGGCGAGCGGTGCTGTGCTGCTCGAAGCACGTGGCCAAGTACGTGATCCAGGACCTGAAGCGCGACGATCCGGCCAAGCTGAACGCGATGCAACAGGTGTACACGCACCCCTACATCGTCGCCAACGTCTTGCTCGACGCTCCGGTCGCACTCGATTTCTACGATGTCTTCCTGCTCGAGGACGGGAACTTCCCGCATACGGAGACACAGATCGAAGACCGCCCTCGGCCGATGGACGTCGTCAGCGGGCACTTCGCCCTCGGCGCTGGACAGCCTCGCAGTGTGCTGACCATCTACTGGCCGCTCCCCGTGAGCACCGCCGTCTTCACCTTGCTCGCAGAGAATGCGTTGGCGGCGCACGCCCGAAGGATCGCACCGCACTTGCAGCGCGTCCTGACGCTTCTCGGCCTGGAGCGCTCCCAGGTCCGCGCCGTGCGCATGGCGCGCTGGGGGCACTCGATGCCGATCGCGCGCCCGCGGTTCCTGGTCGACGGCGTGCCGGCCGAGCTGCGCAGGCCGTACCGCGGGTCGGTGTTCTTCGTCAACCAGGACAACTGGGCCCTGCCGGCGTTCGAGACGTGTCTGCTCGAAGCGCAGGCGATCGCGCCGCGGATCGTCGCGGGGCTCTAGCAGCGAACCGGCCGCCGGGGCCTGCTCGTCCTCGACGCCGGGGCTTACGGGGCTCGGGGACTCGCCGGTGCACCGCCAGGCTTCGGAGGTTGTCCGCGGGCCGCGACCGTGCGCACCGGGATCTGCACCTCGAAGTAGCTGCGTGCGACCGGCGTCATCGGTCCGTTCCAGCCCATGACGCGCATGCTTCCCGCGACTTCGAGTTCGGTCCTGCCGGAGAGCCAGTCTTCGATCGCGCGTCTTGCTCCTTGAACGCGCTCGTCCGTGCGCCGCCCGCGCAATCCAAAGCTCGCGACGCGCACCGGCGGGACGTCGGCGACCTCGACATCACGACCGGCCGGGCCGAGCCGTCCGACGTCCGTCGAGGCGTACAGGAACGCCATCGTGGTCTGCCGCTGGGCCGAGCCTTCGTAGGCCATCTCGACCGGCGCGGTCATCGGGATCCGGTTCGATTCGATGTGCTGGAAGAGCTTCCAGAACGCGCTGTTCTCCGCCCCCCACCGGCGATCGATCGGCACGCGCGCCAAACGACAAGCCGGGTAGTCGAGGATCAGGACTTCTCCGACGGGCGTCGCGCCCGGGAAGCCGCGCGGACGCTCGGCCTCGACGACGGGAGAGAACACGAGGTCGGTCGCGATCGCCCCCGCCTCGCGCCGGAGGTACTCGAGCGGCTCAGGTCCGGTCGCGAGCGCTGTCAGGCGCGCCGTGACCAGTGAGCGCTCACCGAGTTCCTTGGCCGCCTCCGTGGCGGCAACGCGCAAGCACGCGGCGCGCTGGAAGTCGGTCATCTGCGAGGCTTCGGCGCGCACGACCTCGAGGCCGGCCTCCAGGTGCCTGGCCGCCGTCGTGCGGGCCTCGACGGGAGGTGCTGAGGTGATCAGGTGCTGGAAGTGGGCGAAGAGGACGAGGACGGGCATCATGCCCAGGCGTTCGCGCGGAATCCGGTCTTGGATTCAACGCATCGGCGTCCCGAAGACCTGGAACGGCGGAAACACGCCCTCGACGGTCCGCGAGGGACCACCGTAGAGCCGGAAAGCCTGCTCCGCACCTCGGCGCAGGCCGCCCAGGCTCGACCGGAGTGAAGCGCGCCGCGCTTCGTCGTCGTCCGGCACGCCGCGCAGATCGAAGCCGTACCAGCGCACGACGAGCGTCGCGACCCACGCGCCGTCGCTCGCGCGCACAGGAAAGAAGTGGTCGCGGCCGGCGAGCCAGTGGAAGTCCCTGCTGACCGAGTAGACGTCGGACACGAGCCGGCTGCGCTCGTCGACGCGGTTCAGGACGTGGAGATCGCACGTGAAGGTCGAGAACGGGAACGGCAGGTCCGTCTCGAACAGGATGCGCAGCGCGGAGAACGGGTCTCCCTTCGCATCCCGACCCTGCACGAAGCTGTCCGGGATCGGGCCGATGCGCTCGTAACTCGCTCCCGGGCGCGACGGATAAGCACGGTAGTCGTTCTCGACCGCCTTGATCGCGTCGAGGTCGGCGAAGATCAGGGTCGCGGCCTGCTGAAGCCGGTCCCCGCGCTCCCGTCTCTTCCAGATCGGTTCCCTGCGGCCCTCGAGCGTGAGCGGCCGCGCGAACACGAATCCGTCGCACGGGTCGTCGCGGTCGGGGTCCCAGTCGGGCGAGCGGAAGCGCGCGTCGCACAGGAGCTCCGCCGCGAAGGGTTCCAGGTCCTTCCACAAGCTCGGCTGCACGACGCTCACGCGCGCGAGCACGCGCTGGCAGGACTGCGCATCGCCGGCGGTCGCGCGCACGGCGCGCACGACGTCGCCCAGACAGTTCAACGCCTCCTGCGCGTCGCTCTTTTGAGCGTAGCGACCGGAGGCGAGCCGCAGCATGGTCTGCGCGAGATCGACCGCCTCGCCCGTGCCGTCGGCAGTCGGCTGCAAGTCGTCGGGCAGCAGGCACGCGCGATCGAAGGTCGCCGGCCCCAGCTCGCCCCAAGCGAGGGTCCGCGGCAAGACGGTCGGCGTTTCGACCAGCGGATCGCCGGCCGAGAACAGGCTGGCCAGCGCGACCGCTGCGATCATCGCACCCCTTCGCGGGCGAACTCGGCCAAGGCCCGTGCGACGAACGCTGGCTGCTCTTCTTGCGGATAGTGGCCGGATCCCGGCACGGACACGAAGCGTGCGCCCGGGATCGTGTCGGCGAAGAGCCGGCCGAAGCGCTCAGGCCTGTACGCGATGTCGCGTTCGCCCCACAAGAGCAGCGTCGGCTGCTTCATCCGCGCGAGCTCGGCCGCGCGCGTCCCGTTCTCGTCGCGCGCCAGGTCGATCATCGCGTGCCAGTTCTGCGCGTTCTCGCACACGAGGAAGTACTCCTCGATGCGCTCGGCCGGACTGGGCGCCGCGAAGTGCAGGTCGACGGCCGGGCGCAGGCGATCGCGCGAGTTCAAGAGCCAGCCGAACCGCGCCAGGCTCATCTCGCGCATCTTGACCTCCTCGGGCAGCCACTCGTCGTCGCGGCGCGCGAAGCCCGAGCTGCTCATGAGGACGAGGCGTGACACGCGCTCGTCGCGATCGAGCGCGCAGCGCCAGGCGAACTCGCCGCCGTAGCTCTGACCGACCAGCGTGACGTCCCGCAGGTCGAGCATGTCGAGGAAGCCGCTCACCCAGTCGGCGCAGGCCTGGAACGAGCACGGCGAGATCTCGGTGCGCGTCGTGCCGTGTCCGAGAACGTCGAGCGCGTAGACACGACAGCTTTGCGCGAGCCCCTCGTACCCAGGCCCCCCGTGAACGACCTCGGTCCAGGTGACGAGCGAGGCGGGCGTGCCGTGCACGAGCACGACGATCGGACCGCTCGTGCCGGCCTGGTGCCAGCGGTACTCGACCGCGGTGCGCTGGCCGGCGATGTTCGCCTCCGAAGCACGCACCTGCAGCCCGGCCGCGCGCACGGGGCGGTTCTTCTCGAGCGCCAGGAGGCGCGACTCGACCTCGGACTTCTTCATGGACGAGCAGCCTCCGGCGGCGAACGCTCCGGCGCCGGCGACGATCAGGACGAGAAGGAGCTTGGTCGCGCGGCGCATCGGCTTGGTTCGGACTTAGGAAAGGGTCGGTCGCAGCCGCGCCGCAGCCGGCTCGACGGATGCAGGCCCGGCTCGTGCTGTGAAGGGTTCGCGCCGAATGCAGACGCGGATGCGGGCGATCCTCGAACTCGTCGGCGGAAGGTCGCTCAGGAAGTGCGGCGATCGACTCGACCCAGGTCGGCGCCGCGAGGCGACCCTGACGAAGGCGTCGCGCGTCGCTCGCCCCGCACCGGAGCGAGGTGCAGCAGGAGCGGTATGGCCAGCGCATACTCGCCGGCGAGCGCGACCCACGTCAGCAGGGGCTCGGGGCTCACGGCCACGGCTCCCAGGCGAACGCCGGCCAGATACGAGAGCGGACCGCCGACGCCGCCGAGGAGCGCCGCGAGCCACGGGCGATCAGCGAGCCAGGCGAGCGAAAAGCGCGGCAAGGTCGCGAAGCCGATCCAGAGTGCGGTGATCCAGGGCGGGACGAGCACGTGGGGCCAGGCCGCCTGCGAGCTCGGGTAGGCCGTCGCTCCGAGTGCCGCGAGGGCGGTGTCGGCGACCGTCCCGAGGACGCCCGCAAGCAGGAGGAATCGCAGCTCCCGTGCCCGGTCCGGCGACAGGGCCAGGTGCACGGCGACGACCACGGCCATCGCCACCGGGCCGGGCCAGATCGCGCCGCGCGCAGCGCCTTCGACCGCCACGAACCAGGCGCCCTGGAAGAGCAGGAAGTTCGCCAGGTTCTTCACGAAGCCGGCCATTGCAGGCCGGGCCTTGCCAGCGGGCGTTCCAGGAGCATCTGCACGTCGCCGATGTGCCGCTCCGCGAAGCCCCCTTCGCAGTAGCAGAAGTAGAACTCCCACAAGCGCAGGTGCTCCTCGCCGAAGCCCAGGGCTCGCGCCTCGCTCCAGCGCTCGCGCAGGTTGCGGCGCCACTCGGCCAGCGTGCGCACGTAATGCGCGCCGATGTCCTCGAGGTGCACGAGCCTCAGGTCGCTGGCCCGGGTCATCGCCGAGCACAGCGCGGTGATCGAGGGGATGCACGAGCCCGGGAAGATGTGGCGTTGGATGAAGTCGACCGAACGCAGCGCGGACTCGTAGTGCTGATCCGCGATCGTGATCGCCTGCAGGCACATGCGGCCGTCGGGGCGCAGGAGCGCCGAGCAACGCCGGAAGAACTCGTCGAAGTACTGGTGCCCGACGGCCTCGATCATCTCGACCGAGACCAGCTTGTCGTACGTGCCGCTCAGGCTCCGGTAGTCGTCCTGGAGGAGCACGACGCGCCCCTCGAGCCCGGCCGCGCGGATGCGCTCGGCGGCCAAGGCCCGCTGCTGTCGCGAGATCGTCGTCGTCGTCACGCGGCAGCCGTACTCGCGCGCGGCGTGGATCGCCAGCGCCCCCCAGCCCGTGCCCACCTCGAGCAGATGGTCGGACGGCCCCAGCTCCAGCTTGCGGCAGATGAGGTCGATCTTGGCCAGCGACGCCTCGCGCAGGGTCGCGTCGGGTCGCGCGAAGATCCCGCACGAGTACGTCATCGTCTCGTCCAGGAACAGGCCGAAGAACTCGTTCGAGAGGTCGTAGTGCGCCGCGATGTTGGCGCGGCTCCCGCTGCGCGTGTTGCGGCGCAGGGCGTGGAGCAGCGCCAGCGCGGTCTGCGAAACGCGCGCGAGCCCGCCCTCGACGCCGGTCAGGGCCGCGCGATTGCGCAGGAAGAGCCGCACGACGGCCGTGGGATCGTCGCTGGACCACCAGCCGCGTGCGTAGGCCTCGCCCGCCCCGACGCCACCGCGGGCTGCCACGGCGCCCCAGAAGCGCGGATCGAGCACGTGCACCGCGGCCGGCGGCAGCGCAGGGTGCGCGCTCCCGAAGACGTGGCGCCGGTCCCCTTCGAGCACGACCAGCGAACCCGACGCGATGCGCTC
>Ga0163150_10007357_pt1 | contig 12986 bp, 7 predicted proteins | sample OliLakLV19P2IB_FD_148628 | JGI IMG/M metagenome (GOLD analysis project Ga0163150, IMG submission 148628) | Freshwater microbial mat bacterial communities from Lake Vanda, McMurdo Dry Valleys, Antarctica - Oligotrophic Lake LV.19.P2.IB | ecosystem: Environmental > Aquatic > Freshwater > Lake >...
TCACACTCTGGCGTGAACGCTCCACCCGCTGTATACGTCGGTTGTTACCTTGTCATTGCGAACAGCAGGAGCGCACCGTACTGCAGCCGGGTGCCGAGCCAGGGAGCCCCCGGTTCCAGATTCGACCAAACGATCCCACTTCCGGGAACTCGCTGATCAAGGGGGTTATTTGCACCGCTCGATCACCGGAATTTCGGCGGAGGCGCCAGGAACGCGAGTTGGGCGTTACCGCGCGTGGCTACCGGCGACATCTGATGATTGCATATGACCGGCGAGGCGTTTGCTCTTTCGCCATGTTGTCGCCGCGAGCTGAGTCAGGTCGGAAATTTCTTGGATTGGTCAGTCGGCGCGAACGCTGGGGGTTGTCGGCGCGCGGATTTCTGGCGGTGATTGCGGGGTTGCTCGCAGCGTTCGTCGGCTGGCTCTTCACCGTGTATCCGTTTTTTGCGGTCACGGAGCGGGTCGAGACCCGGTTGCTCGCGGTGGAAGGCTGGGTCGATCTTTACGGGGTGCAAAAGGCCGTGGAGGAATTCAAAGCGGGCGGCTACGAACGGGTTTTCAGCACCGGCGGACCGGTCCATGGGACGGGGGGGTATACGAACGATTTTAATACCTCGGCGAGCGTTGGGGCGGGTCGGCTCAAAACCGCGGGTCTGCCTGCAGAGGTGGTGCAAATGGTGCCGTCACGCGTGACGGCCCGCGATCGTACCTACAGCTCGGCGGTCGCGTTGCGGACGTGGTGTCGGGAAAACAACGTTCCGCTCACCAACATCAACATCCTGACGGAGGATGTGCATGCGCGGCGGACGCGGTTACTCTTTCAGGAAGCGTTAGGCAGTTCGGTGAAGGTCGGCATCATTGCGGTCCCGAATCCCGACTACGATGCGCGGCGTTGGTGGCGCTACAGCGAAGGCGTGCGGGCGGTATTGGGCGAATGCATTGCCTACGCCTACGCGCGCCTCGTGTTTACGCCCACGCAGAAGCCATAATCCTAAAAACGCCGTTGAACCACTGATCTTCACTGATGACCACGGATGCAAACAGAGTTGCGCGATGGAGGCCGTTCACCCGTTGAGTGAAAGGGGAAGTTCTATCCCATCGATCTGGATCTATTTGATCCGTGTTTATTAGTGCCCATCGGTGGTTACTTCTTCTGCGGAAGTTGGAATAATGCAAAGGCGCAAATCCGTCGCTTGATTGCGGCGGTTTTTTCGTGCCTCTATCCGACATGCTGCAGTCGCTCCGCATCCGCAACCTGGCCCTGCTCGAGGAAGTCACCCTTGATTTCGAACCGGGGTTCACCGCCGTTACGGGCGAAACGGGCGCGGGCAAGAGCATCCTGCTCGGTGCTCTTAGTCTGCTGGCGGGGGAACGTGCCGACAAGACCATCATTCGGCAGGGCGCGGCCGCGGCGGAGGTGGAGGCCAGCCTTTTTTTTCACGATGCGCGGACGATCAACGCGGTCCTGGCCCGGCTGGAACTGCCGGCGTGTGAAGAGGGCGTGTTGATTCTAAAACGCAGTCTGCCGCGCGAGAAGGCCCCACGGATCACGGTCAACGGCAGTCTCGCCACGCTCGCGGCCCTGCAAAGTCTCGGCGAACATTGGATTGATTTTCATGGGTCGAGTGAGCCCCGCCGACTGCTGAAGGAAAGTTGTCAGCTCGATCTGCTGGATCTGTTTGGCCGCGCGGACGAGGCGTTGGCGAAATATCAGGTGAGTTTTCGCGCGTGGCGGGCGTTGCAGGCCGAACACACTCGGCTGGCGCACGAAACGCAGCTCGGGCCCGATCAAATTGATTTCGTCCGCATTCAGCTGGCGAAGCTCGATGCGCTGGAACTGACCGAGGACGCCGTGGAAGCGCTCGAACGCGATTTTCAGCGCATGAGTCGGGCGCAGGAACTGATCGAACTTTCCTCGGCGCTCGCGAGCGGGTTGACGGGCGAAGAGGGCGTGCAGGGACGCATCGGTGAACTGCTCCGGGAAGCTCGCCAGCTGGAGAGCATCGATGCCGCGAGCAAGCCACTGGTGGAACGCCTGGCTTCCGCGGCGGTAGAGCTGAACGACCTCGGTGATGAGTTCTCCACGCTGAGCCAGCAGCTGCAGTTTGATCCCGAACAGGCGGAGGAGCTCGACGGCAAGATGAACACCTGGCTGGAGCTCAAACGAAAGCACGGTGGCGACGTCGCGGCCGTGCGGGCGGCGCGTGAAGCCATGCGGCAGCGGCTGGAGATTCAAGGCGATCTCGAGGGCACGCTCGCGCGGCTCGAACAGCAGATCGCAGAGGCGGCGCGTGCCGCCCAACGCGATGCTCGGGTGGTGCGGGGCATTCGCGAAAAGTCCGCGAAGGAATTGGCGAAGATTGCGGCGAAGAGCATCGCGCAGCTCGGTTTCAAGAAGGCGGACTTCCAAGTGCGCGTGGTGCCGTTGCCGGAATTGACCGCGGCGGGTGACTGCAGCGCGGAGTTCTTGTTCTCGCCGAATGTCGGGGAGGCTCCGCTGCCGTTGAGTCGAATCGCGTCGAGTGGCGAACTCGCGCGCGTGATGCTGGCGCTGAAAACGGTGCTGGCGGATCTGGACGAAGTTCCGGTGTTGGTCTTCGACGAGGTCGATGCGAATGTCGGGGGCGAGATCGGACGCGTGGTCGGCGAGAAGATGTCTGGCATCGCCAAGAACCACCAGGTGGTATGCGTCACGCATCTCCCCCAAGTGGCGGCGCAAGCAAGCTGCCATCTGGTCGTGCACAAGGACCAGTCAAAAGATCGCGCGGTCGTGACGATCGCGCCGATTCAGGCGAGTCGAAAGCAGCGGGTCAGCGAACTCGCGCGCATGTTGGGTGATCGCACGGCGAAGAGCGCGTTGGCGCACGCGGAAGAGTTGCTGGGAAACTAGGTCAGCGCGCGCCTGCGAGTTGCGGTTCGCGCGCTGCAACCGGGGCTGATTTCCCCATCGCCTTCGAGCTTCGCCAGAGATGCAAAGGTATCAGGCCAACGCCAATGATTGCCACTTGGCTGGCGACGAAGGTCGACAACGCCACAAACCCGCCTTCGGTGAAGCCGTAGCTGTGCAGGCCGACGCCGAGCATGTTCGTGCCGAACCAACTCCAGCTGGTGACGATGTTGCCGCCCACCGCCAAGGTCATCAGGCCACGCTGCTTGATCATGCCACCCCAGCGGGCATGCAGTATAATGGCATTCCACATTACGATAAGGAGCGCGCCGTTTTCCTTTGGATCCCAGCCCCAAAACCGGCCCCAGGATTGGTCGGCCCAGATGCCGCCCAAAACGGTGCCGGTGAAGCTGAAGAGCGTCGCGAAACACACGATGCCATAAACCATGCGCGTGAGAGCTTCGGCGGTTGCTTTATCCAACGTGCGCGTGACGGTGCCGCGGAGAATGTAGATGATGGCAAGGAAACCCGCGAGGAACGTCGCCGAATAACCCGCGGTCACCACGATGACGTGCGTGGCGAGCCAGAAGTTCGAATCGAGGACCGCCCGCATCATTTCCATGGTGTCACCGCTGAGTGACAGGTGATGCGCGATCAGCAGCGTGGAGAAGCCGATCACGCCCGCGGCTGCGCTGCCGACGGCGTTCTTGTACATGGCTTCGATGAACAGGCAGAGCCCGACCGCGCCCCAGCCGACAAACAGTGCGGAGGAATACAAGTTTGTCACCGGCGGCCGGCCCTCGATCCACATGCGGGCGGCGATGCCGACCGTCGAAAGTATCCAGGCGATGGCGACAAACCAGAAGGCCGATTTGCCGAGCGGGGCGGGCCACACCAGCCAGGCGAACACCGCGAGGAAGAACGCGAACGCATACAGCGTCATGCTCGTGTAGAAGGGCTGGGCGCTGTTGAAGCGAGTCTCGGCCTTCACTTTGCTGAGCTGCGGAGCAAAGCGCTTTTCCAGATCGGCGCGGAACAGCGAGAGCAGCTTGTTGAATTGCTCCGGCTGATTATTGCGCCAGGCGTGGGCGAAACCGGCGTAGGCGAGCGCGCTCGCGTTCACGCGGCCGGTTCGGAAACTTTCCAGCAGGGCGGCGCCGGCCGGCTTCCACGCCGTGAGATCCGTGTTTTCGCTTTCGGGTGGAACCACCAGCAAGTTGGTCGATTCCCCCATGATCATGAACTGGTCGCCAATCTCCGCGAGGGCGGCCACGAGTTTCTCATCGTGAGGTTCGCCGCGTTGCTTGGCGAGAAACGCCGCGACACCCGGGCCCACCTGGTCCTGGAACTTGAGCAAATCGCCCAGGAAGTCGCGGCGATTGGGCGCCACCAAGGCGTGACGCAGCCGCTGATAATGCACGAGGTTGGTGTAGAGCTGGAGCACGGCGCGTTGGAACGGCGTGCGCAGTGCGGACTCCACCGGATCAGCCAGTCGCGCCTGATCCTGAATCACCTTGATGTGCGGGGTGAGTTCCTGGAGCGAGAAACGGCGGTGTTGACTGGGGACAAAACCGAAGACGGACAGCACCTTCATGGCGGTGCTGTCGTACGCGATCTTGAGGCTGTCCTCGGTCTTGCCGATCAACGCGAGCAGATCCGGGTTATCGAGGGCGAAGGTCGGGAACGTATCCGCTTTTTCCGGACGGAACACCACCTCGAGCAGCCACTCGGAGGGGGAGGAGACGAATTCGCCGGTGAGGGGAGAGCTGACGCGCTGACGGCCTTGCAGCTGGAGCAAACTGCTGCGGGCCACCGTATCCATCGGCTTGATGCGTCCATTGACGAGCACCGGCAGCTCGCCGAATCCCTTGATGTCGAAGGCGCCGGGGTTTTTCGCCGGCATGAGGGACCGGGCGACGAAAGCCAGGGCGGCGAGCAGCGCGAGGAGCGGGATAAGCTTTTTCATGCGAGGGAGGGGCGGACCGACCGGCGTTTGGCGAAGAAGCCGAATAAGTGGATGCCGAACTGCACAAGGAGTCCGAGCGTCATCAACGCGCAAGCGATGTAGGGGACGAGCCAGCTCGGGTTACGGACGACTTGAAGGATGGTCACCTTGTCGTTACCCGGTTCGAAGCTGGCCTGATAAAACGTAAGTCCATCGTACCGGAGCGGGTTGTTCATGTAGATGAGCACATCGCGGTCATCGCGCCCGTCCGGAGTTTTCAGGCGAATATTGCTGGAGAAGTTTTTGGGAATTTCGGTCCCGGCGTAGCGATCGTGACTGAATTTCTGCAATGTCAACTCGAACGGTTTGTACGAGCGGGTGAAACGCATCGCGAGCGTGTAGGTCCGGCCACCGTATTCGACGCGCTGGGGATCCAGCCGGGGGTCGGCGGAAACCAGCCAGGTGCCGAGCGAGCCTTCCGGGCCGACGAGCTCGACGAAGGCGGCAGGAATGTTGCGTTCGTTTTGTTTGTACGTGATCCTAAGGGGTTGGGCAACCACGCGCGGGCCGATGCCCTGAGTGGCCTTCGACGGTAGGTCGGCGGCGGCCGGTTTAGCGGGGTCGCCCTCGGGATTACGGGGTCGCAGGGTTGAATTCGGATAATAGTCGCGCGTGATCACGCGGAACGGGAGTTTCGGGTGCTGAATGGTGTCACGTTTCGCGACGATTTCCTCCGGGACCGCCACCACGTCATCGAACTTGGGATCGGTAATGTCGACGATCGCGATTTCATTATCGCGGAAGCTTTCGGAGTAATTCTTCGGCCGTCCCTGCTCGAGCCGCATGCTGTAGTCTTCCTGCCAAAGGCCGATGAAGAGTTCACCAATGAGCAACAAGATCAGGCCAACATGCGTGAGGAAAATTCCTGATTTTTTCCACATCATTTTGAACCGATAAACATGGGCCGAGACCAGGTTGATCAACAGCAAGCCGCCGAGGAAGTAGCCGCCCGGGAAGACGGGCACAGGCACGTCGCCGGCCCGCCACAGCACGAAAAAGGTGCGAAAGTACTTCTCCTGGACCGCCCAGATTCCCAGGTTCACCTGGTCGATCGTAGCAGCGAAAATCAGGATCATCCCGAGGACGAGCAGAGCGACGGTGAGTTTAAGCGAGACGAAGAAGTCGCGGAATTGGCGTACGGTGTCGTTCATGGGGCGGAGACCCTGCACAAAGCGCAGCAGGTGGCGGGGAAGCGGCGTGAAGTCATGAAAGAAGGCATTAGTCGCCGCGTTCGCGGAAAATTCAAATCAAACCGGCTGGTCGTTCCGGCGGGCGCACGGGCGCGGCGTTCGCGATAATCTGGTTTCAGTGTAAAGCGCGATGCCGCGGGCATAACAATCCAGCCAAACTGTTACCTTTTGGTTCGTGCCCGTCCGTTCGATGCGATTCTTTGTTGATCCACTCCTATGAAAATTACCCTTGTTCGACGGCTGTTCGTCGCGGGCGCGCTGGGCGCGTTCCTGTCTGTGTGCCAAGCCCAGGTTATCGAATTGCGCGCGACCTTGAGTCCCATGCAGGAAGTGCCGGCAAGCACTTCTCCCGCGAGCGGTAACGCCATCATGCTCTACGATCTGGCGAGTAACACGTTCGATTTGATCGTTTCGATTGAGAACATGGCCAACACCGCGAGTGCGTCTCACATCCATGAAGCGCCCGCGGGCACGAATGGATCCGTGGTGACGAATCTTGGCAGTGAAGCCGTGTATACCCGCACCGGTTCGACGCTTCGCGCGACGCTCCGGGGCATCACCCATGGCGGCGATCGGCTCAAGCTGTTGCAGAGTGGCGCCTATTTTAATATTCACTCCGCGCAATTTCCGGGCGGGGAAATTCGCGGCCAGCTCATCGCGCAGCCCAAGCGCCTCGTCGCAACCATCGACGTGCCGCAGGAACAAGCGGCTTTCCCGGCGGTAAATCTTGCCGGGCTCAACGATTTTGGCGGTGCCGTCATGCAGTACAATCCGGCGACGCATTCCATCCGCCTCCGTCTTTCCCTGTTCAATTTCAACAACACGTTTAGCAATTCCCACTTCCACGTCGGCGCTCGGGGCGTGAGTGGACCGGTGTCGGTAAGTCTCGGCGCAAATGCAAATGCCGGCGGCTATACCTCAGCGAACGGACACATCTCCGGAACGTTTGATATCCCGATGGGCACGCTCGATCCGGCGGTCTTGCTCACGGGCGGAACGTATTTGAATTTCCACAGCACAACGTTCAGCGGCGGCGAAGTCCGCGGTCAGGTGCGCGCTTCGGATGAAATTCCGAGCACTCGACTCGCGAATGTCTCGGTGCGTGGATTTGTCGGGACGGGTGATCAAGTGTTGATCCAAGGCATCACGGTCAACGGTCCGGACCCCATTCGCGTGATGATCACCGTCAAGGGCCCATCGTTGGCGGGCTTCGGGGTCACCGGTGCGCTGGCGAATCCACGACTCCAGCTCTTCGACTCAGGGCAGCGGCAGATCGCGATCAATGAGGATGTTGGTACGGTGACACCCGGTTCGGAGCTCGCTTCGATCCCCGGCGTTCCCACTAACCCGCTGGAATCAGCCTTGGTCGTGGTGCTGCCTCCCGGCAATTATACGGCGATCGCTTCCTCGGGCAGCGGGACGGGAATTGCACTGCTCGAAGTCATGGATCTAAGGAACCTGGGGAATACCGTGGTCCCCGCGTCCGTGGTCGCGGGCGAAGTGGTCGTGGCGGCGCCCGTTCGCACGCCGGCAACCGGCGTGAAGGCGGCGTTGGAACTTTGCGCCGCCCTGCCGCTGGCGGTGAGCGTGGCGTCCCGTTAACGCCTGAAGGTGCGTTGAAACGATTTGGGCCCGGTGCAGCGGTGCGCCGGGCTTTTTTATTTTGCGGCCGAGTTTGGGCCGGCAAATAGTACGGGATGCTGATTTCTCCGCTTGGCGATTCGGCGGCCTTGATCCGGCTCGGTGACGGCGTTGACGAGGCGATGAGCGCTCGCGTGCGGGCTCTCGTGCAGGAGCTCGAACGAGATCCGCTGAGCGGCATGTGCGATGTGGTTCCGGCGTTTGCGAGTGTCGCGATTTTTTTTCAACGGCCGCGCGCGGACGTTGCGGCCCTCGAGGAAGAAATTGCAACCCGGGTGGCGCGGGTTGAATCGAACGTGACCTTGCCGCTACCCCGAACGCGCGAGATTCCGGTGTGTTACGGAGGTGAGTTTGGGCCGGATTTAGATGAGGTAGCGCGCCAAGCTGGGATGTCGGCTGACGAGGTAGTCGCCGCGCATCACGGTGCGGAGTACCTCGTTCACGCGATCGGGTTTCTGCCCGGCTTTCCTTATTTAGGTGGCTTACCTCCGCGGTTGGCGACCCCGCGCCGGCGTACGCCGCGACCTGAAGTACCGGCGGGTTCTGTGGGCATTGGGGGCGCGCAGACGGGGGTTTATCCGATCGCGAGTCCGGGCGGATGGAATCTGATTGGGCGAACGCCGCTGAAGCTTTTCGATGCGAGCAACGAGGAAACTACCTGGTTAAGAGCGGGGGACCGCGTGCGATTTTTGCCGCTCAGGGCGAGCGAGTTCAGGCCAATCGCGGGGGCCAACCTGAAGGCACCGCAGCCGCAGTTCGAGCCCGGCTGGGAGAAGCAGGAGCTGGTGGGAGCGTCGAATACCATCACGATGCGGCGCGCGGGCATGTTGACGACGGTGCAGGATCTGGGTCGCACCGGCCATCGCCGGGAAGGCGTGCCGTTAAGCGGCGCGGTGGATGCCTTTGCCTTACGCTTGGCGAACCTGCTGGTTGGAAACGCCGAGGAGGCGGCGGGGCTGGAATTTACCTTGGTGGGGCCCGAAATTGAATTTCGCGCCGGCGCGTTGGTGGCGGTTTGCGGCGGAGATTTCGGGGTGCCGTGCGGGCGGCCCTTTGGGGTGAGGGCCGGCGAGACGCTTCGTTTGGGCCCCGCCCGCAGCGGCTGTCGGGGTTACCTCGCGATTGCAGGAGGAATCGAGGTGCGGCCCGTTCTCGGCAGCCGAAGCACGTATGTGCGCGCCAGCTTGGGCGGATGCGGGGGCCGGGCTTTGCAAGACGGAGACGTGCTGCCGATCCCGCGGGTAACCCGGCGGGTGCTGGGTCGCTGGCGAATCGATTCAAGGATCTTGCCGGAGTATTCCCCCGAACCGGAAGTGCGGGTCACGGCGGGCGTTCACGCGGATGAGTTTGCGGCGAGCTGGGACGGGAAGGAGTTTGAAGTCACTCCGCAGTCGGACCGCATGGGGATCCGCCTGCGCGGCGGTGAAGTGGTTCGCGAAAAAGGGGGCGAATTGACCTCCATCCCGCTGGCCCCGGGCACCGTGCAAGTTCCCCCGGATGGCCATCCGATCATCGTGTTGGCCGATGCCCAGACGATTGGCGGCTATCCGCAGCTGGCCCACGTCGCCACCGTCGATTTGCCGTTGCTGGGGCAGCTGCGCCCGGGCGACAGCCTGACGTTTCGTCGGATCACGGCGCAGGAGGCCGGTGAGCTCTGGCGCGCGCGGGAACGGGCCTTGGGAATGTTGCGCGAAGGTCTTGCGCAGAAACTTGCGTGAGTTGAAGGCATGAGTTGTCTTTGCCCATGCACAGCGAGGCTGCCCGCGTTGGGATCAAAATGAAGAGGATCGATCTCAATTGTGATTTGGGGGAAGGTGCGGGGGCGGATCTCGAGCTGATGCGCGTGATAACCTCGGCGAACATCGCGTGCGGCGCGCATGCCGGCGATTTGGAGACCATGATTGAGGCCGTGGAAGGCGCGAGAAAGCACCACGTGATGGTGGGGGCGCACCCGGGTTACTTTGATTTGCAGAACTTTGGCCGCACGGAACGGACGATCACGGCGGCCGAGGCGGGGCGGCTGGTATTGATGCAGATCGAGCAGCTCTACGAAGTTGCGGGTGCGGCCTTGCGCCATGTGAAACTACACGGAGCGCTCTATAACCAAGTCTCCCGCGATCCGCACTTGGCCGACGGCGTGGCGTCGGATTTGGCCCGCCTGTGGCCCAACCTGATCCTGTACGCGCGCGCGGGAAGTCCCTTTGCTCGCACCGCCCGCCAACGTGGGCTAACGGTCGCGGAGGAAGCGTTCTCGGACCGGACCTATCTATCGGATGGATCGTTGACCCCGCGGAGCCAGGCCGGCGCGTTGATTCATGATGCCGATGCGGCCGTCGCGCAGGTGTTACAGATGGTGCAGCAGGGAACGGTCCGGGCGACGGATGGAACGGATGTATCTATTTCCGTGGATACACTCTGTGTCCACGGCGACGCGGCCAACGCGCTGGTCTTTGCGCAACGGCTGCGCCGGGAGCTGGCCGCGGCGGGGATCGGGGTGCGGGCCTTTGGAACCTGATTGGCCCGCAAGGAGGTCGGGCCCTGCCGGCGCGGCCGCGCCGAAGTCAAAATCACCCTGAAAAACGCCGTTGAACCACTGATTTTCACTGATGACCACGGATGCAAACAGAGTTGCGCGATGGAGGCCGTTCACCCGGTAAGTGAAGGGGACGTTCTATCCCATCGATCTGGATCTATATGATCAGTGTTTATAAGTGCTCATCAGTGGTTACTTCTTCTGCGGAATTTGGATCACATCAGTCGCACGTATGACTCCCACGAAAACAGTTTTGGTGACGGGGTTTGAACCCTTCGGTGGGGACGAGCGAAATCCTTCGCAGGAGATCGCAGCCAAACTTGATGGGACTCTCCTCCACCGGCGGCGCGTCGTGGGTGGCGTGTTGCCGTGTGGGTTTGGCGCGTCGAGGACGGCGCTGCAGCAGCAGATCAGGCGCTGCCGGCCTGAACTTGTCATTTGCCTCGGGCTGGCGGGCGGGCGAAACGGCATCACGCCTGAGCGGGTGGCCATCAACGTCGATGATGCGCGGATCCCGGATAATGCCGGCCAGCGTCCGATCGATCGCCCGGTGGTGAGAGGCGGCCCGGCGGCTTATTTCTCGACGCTTCCGATTAAAGCCATCGTGGCGACGTTACGCGCGCGGGCGGTGCCCGCCTCGGTTTCGCAAACCGCGGGAACGTTTGTCTGCAATCATGTTTTCTACGCGCTGATGCATCAGCTTCGCCATCAGCGACGCATACGAGGTGGGTTCATCCACGTGCCATTTTCTGCGGAACTGGCCCGCAACGGTGAGCCTGCGCTTGAGTTGGGTCAGATGGTTGACGCCATTGCGCAGGCCATCGAGGTGAGTCTACGAACGCGCCGGGACCTGCGGGACGAAGGTGGACAGGTTCAGTAACGGGCGCGGGATTCCCCGCCCACGGTGAAGATCCTCGGCGTTATACCAATCGCCCGTATAATGTAGACGATTGTCATCACGAGAGCTGGACCAACCGGACGTTGGGTGGAATCGCCAATGAACACCCCCGATTGTCATTGCGAGCGAGGCTGGCCGAGCGGGGCAATCCATCGGGACGCGTGGATTGCCGCAGTCGCTTAGGCTCCTTCGCAATGACAAACTGGAGGTGTTCATTAGAAGCCCCTTCCGCAGTGCTGCGCCTACCCTCGACGGGAAGGAAACAAAACTAGTTTCTTGAGAGGTGCGCGAAGCGCGCCGGGGTGATCCAGCTCGATTGCTTCGTCGCTCCGCTTCTCGCAATGACAGTCTATATATCAAGAGTCGTTGGTATTAGCGGACGCTCGGGGTCGAGCGCGGTCGGCCGCTGTCAACGCTTCGCTTCGATCACGACGAGGCAAACATCGTCCTCGAAAACGGCCTGTCCGCTATGGCGCTGAACCTCGAGCAAGAGCTGATCGCTGACTTCGTCGCCCCGACGGCCGCGGCAGCGCTCCAGCAAGTCACGCATGCGTTGGTCGCCGAACATGACACCGGCGGAGTCCGACGCCTCGAGGACACCGTCCGTATATCCCAGAAAAAGGTCGCCCGGCGCGAATTCGCAGTGGCGGGACGTGTACGTGAAATCGCCGATCAACCCCGTGGCCGGTTCAGGATCGTCCGTCGCGAGGCGCTCGACCAGGGAGTCTTTGCTCCGGACGACAAATGGCGGTGGATGGCCCGCATTTCCGAACGTGAGAGAGTGTTTCACCACATCGAATACGCCGAAGAAGAGGGAGGCGAACACCGGCTGTCCCGTCTGCTCCACGATCGGCATCAGGCAGTGATTTACTTCGCTGAGCACGTGCGCGGGGTCATTGGCTCGCTCGCCCATCTCTTCGACGACGCCGCGAATCAGGGCCGTCAACAAACCCGCCCGCACACCGTGGCCCATGACGTCGCAAATCAAAACCCCGCACCGGGTGTCGGAGAGCTGGACGATGGCGAAGAAATCGCCGCCCAGCGTCGTGGTGGGAATGTAACGATGCGTGAAGCGCAGGGCGGTGGCTTCATGATCGGCCCCGCGGGGGAAAACCGGATACGCGCGGTTGAGAAAGGCTTCCTGCACCTGGCGCGCCATCTTCAAATCCGTTTCCATCTCGGTGGTCCGCCGTTGGAGTTCCTGCTCGGCCTTCTTGCGCCGCGTAATGTCATGGCTGATACCGACGAGCCCGATCAGCTCGTTGTGCGTATCATGGAGCGGAACCTTTGTGACCAGCGACCAATGCACATCCCCGTTCGGATCGAAGTCCGATTTCTCCTGGTTGAGGATGGGCTTGCCGGATAGAACCTGCTGGTCGTCGGCGAGCGCCTGCAGCCCGCGTTCACCGGGAAAGAATTCCACTGTCGTGCGTCCCAGCGCGGCCTCTTGCGATGGCGCCCCCAGCATTACCAAATGAGCTTTGTTGTTCAGGACGTAGCGGGAAGCGAGATCCTTGAGGTAGAGTCGGCTGGGGAGGTGATCAATGATCGTGCGGAGGAGATTGCGCTCCTCGGTGAGTCTATCTTCCGCTTCCTTGGTGGCGGTCACGTCGCGAGTAAGACCAAACGTGCCAATCACGTTCCCGTGATCGTCGCGCCAGGGCATCTTCGTCGCCGAAGCCCAGGTCTTGCGTCCGTCGCGCATGACCAGACGCTCTAATTGCGAGATGATCGGCTGGCCGGTTCGAATGATCTCTTGCTCGTCGCGGGAAGCGCGTTCGGCGTGTTCCCGGGAGAAAAAATCGAAATCGGTTTTTCCCACGCAGGCTTCC
>Ga0163150_10007358_pt1 | contig 12986 bp, 10 predicted proteins | sample OliLakLV19P2IB_FD_148628 | JGI IMG/M metagenome (GOLD analysis project Ga0163150, IMG submission 148628) | Freshwater microbial mat bacterial communities from Lake Vanda, McMurdo Dry Valleys, Antarctica - Oligotrophic Lake LV.19.P2.IB | ecosystem: Environmental > Aquatic > Freshwater > Lake >...
GTGCTGCTGCCATCGCCATGATAGTTCCACTCTGCCGATTGCTCGACCGGGGGCTGACGATTGCCAGCGGACAGGGCTGCTTCCGTGCTCATGAACTTCCCGTTCTTCCTAGAAATTGGCTGCGTAACCGGCTTTGGCCATATTTGTCACCCGGCCAGCCAAGGCTGTTGCCAGGCCACGGAAGGCGACACGTATCGACGGAATTTCCACCGGCTCGATGGTGTGCGGGGCAATCCGGATCAGTTGTCGGGCAGGCTGCAGCCGTTCGGCAGACCAGATGCGACATTCGACGTCATGGATTTGCATGGCACCGTCGATCCGCTTCCAGAGATCGCAGTTTTTGACTGGTGCCATTTCACCAAATCGTTCCCATCGCCAGTTACCCTCTTTCCAGTCGGCCAGTCCCGACCGGATGCCGCGCCCGATATAGCGGCTGGCGGTAACAAGAGTTATCGAGGAGGGAAGTTCCAGGGCCTCCAGTCCTCGCACGACCGACAATAACTGCAAACGTTCGCCGCTCATACCCGGTTCGTCATCGGCCGCTTCGATGCGATCGGACCCGCCTGTCTCCTGCAAAACGAACTGCCAGCGACCACCTTCGTTCGTTTCGGACGGAAAGACCTGGGTCAACAACAGGTAATGGGGAATCTCACGGTTCACACGGCACCTCGTCAGTCAGTTACGGACAATTCAGTTCGTCTGACAATCCATTGTCGGTCGTGCCATTCCATGTAGTATCTGCCTGACTGGTATCGGCAGGGACTGCCTGGTCATTAAAGCTTACCACAGAGTTTTTTCCGGCAATCTTTTCCAACAGACCGGACATTCGGGACCAGCGTCAAAAACAGTAAATCTTTCCAGGTACTGCAAAACCGCGTGTTAACAGGCGATGACGCAAAAAGGCGAAACTACAACCCGGGAGACGCAGGAAGAAACAGATTGCTGGTCCATTGGATCTCCCGGGCTATTCCCGAAACAAGCGAGTCGGGCTGAAGATGTTTTGGCAAAACGCCCCAGGCATACGTCTCAACTTCCCAGTCGATCCCGGGAGTAGATTTCAGCAGTTCCACACATTTCCCGATCTCGGACTGTGTCGTCGCGAGACCCCCACCCAGTTCCGCAGCGAAAACCGGCACGTGAAAGTGGATCCGCCAGATTCCCGTGCGCTCGGCTGATTCGAGGGCCCCAGGCAAGTCTTCGAAAAACTCTCCGCCCGTGGTGTTCGTCTGATGAAGAAACTTCGGCTCTTCAAAAGCACCCAGCGAACGAAACAACCCACTTTCAGCTCCGTCCTGAAGCGAATCATCTTCGAAACGGACCTCGATTGCAGACGATACCTGGACTTTCCAGACCGGAATGCCCACCGAACGGTAGGCCTGAATCGCTTCGTGTTGCGGTTCGAACATCACCGCGCTATGACAGATGTCATGGCATACTCCCAGGTATTCCAGGACCGGAACGGCGGACCGGTCCGCTAGAGGCAATACGTACTTTTGAAAAAAACCGGTTACGTCACCAGCCTTGTCCAGACAACAACCGGGTTCCGGTTCGAGGGCAAGCCGAATCCGTTTGCCGGTGGAATTCTCCAGCTGGATCGCATGGTGCACCCATTCCAGCAGATGGGTTGCACATTGCCCGAAAAACGCTTCGCTATGATTCTCCGCACGCCAGCCGAGGGGCAGGGTGGAAATGGAACCAGTCGTGGCGTCGCCCAACAGTCGGGCCAGCATGCCAGCCAGCTGCATCGTGTATTCCAGCCGCCTGCGATCATTCCAGGCTGGCTGGTATACCAGATGTTTGACAACCGGCTGATGGAAATCACCCATCGGAAAACCGTTCAGGGATCGAACGCATAGATTATGTTCGTCAAGCAAACTGGCAAACCGCGCGATTTCACCCGGAGCGACCAGCGACCGGGCGACACCATCGTTCAGCCATAGACCGCACGGCATCTTTTCGGCCGGCCGGTCCAGTGCATCCCGAACCGCCGACGCATACCGGGAGAGGTTTTGCCCAACCTCGTCCAGCGTTACCCCCGGATGTACGTTAGTGCAATATCCGATCGCAGGTGTTGCAGATGATGGACTGGTCATGATGCGGGGTACCGGAACCAGACTACGAATGCGGAAGGGTGACGGAATCGTCCGGGAATCTGGCAGCGGAAACGGCCAGCACCATCCATCCGGACATGAACAGGACACCTCCCACGGGCACGGGTGCAACGAAGAACCCGATCCCGCTCAACACCCAGATATAGATCGAGAACGAGAACAGTCCGATTGCCGCGACGAATATGCAAGTTACCCACCTGGCCGCGGCGGCGGAGATTCTTGAACCGGACAGTCCAACCAGAATCAATGCCAGCGAATGGACAGCCTGCCAAAAAACAGCACTGTGCCACGCTTCCAGGCGGCGCTGGCTGTCGTCAAACCATTTCGGCAAAACTTCTTCCAGCGAATGGGTACCCAGTGCCCCCAGGCCAACGGCCAGCAGAGCCAGCACTGCACCTGCGCTATAGGATAATCTCCACATGCTTCGGCCTGTCGGGCTTTTTCGGGACGTTGGGGGTTTTGCCACTTGCGAATTGCCTGGGTTCAAAATAGTTTTTGGTAAATCAGACAGGACATTTGTTTGCCGTGTCCCGGTCGGCTACGATTCGAGGTCATCCGATGATCCCAATGGTTCACTCGCGGTTTCGTGATCCCCAACTGGATAAACTGATGTTAACAACCACCAGCCTCCGCGCGCACTGCGCGAAATTGACTTGCAGCATGGTTTCGGTTTGCCTGTGGTCCGGCAGCATGACGTTTCTCATGCTGGCGGGATCTTCGGCACCCGCCACATGCCAGGAAACCGGCCCCCAGTTCCCCGACGAATTGTTGACCGTTGCCGAGAAAAGCAACTACGAAGCAACCAGCCTGACTGCTGAAGTCGATGCGTTCATGACGGAGTGTGCGTCGCGCGGCGATCACGCAAGCGTATTCGAATTTGGCAAGACTTCCAAAGAGGTACCCATGCGGGGGCTGCTGATCGCCAACCCGCCGGTCGAAACCCGACCCGACGATGGCCGGATCGTGGTTCTGCTGCTCGGCAACATTCACAGCGGTGAATGCGACGGCAAAGAAGCCCTGCTGATGATGGCCCGCGAGCTGACCCTCAATCCGGACCATGAATGGCTCAAGAAGATCGTGTTTCTGTTCGTGCCCAACTACAACGCAGACGCCAACGATATGGTTGCCCCAAACAACCGGCGGGGACAGATCGGACCGGAAAAAGGGATGGGCAAGCGGGAAAACGCCCAGGGTTTTGACCTGAACCGCGATTTCATGAAACTGGAATCGCCCGAGGCAAGATCGCTGATCGGACTGGTTCAGCTTTGGGATCCGCACATGTTTGTCGATTGCCATACCACCAACGGTTCGCGGCACCGCTATCAGCTGACCTACGATGTGCCGCACAATCCGGCCAGCCCTTCGCCGTTGCGAAAATACCTGCGCGAAAAAATGATGCCCGAAGTAACCGAAAAACTTCGCGAACAGAATCTCAATGCGTTTTATTACGGCAATTTTGATCGCGAAAAAACCAAATGGACGACATACGGATTCGAACCGCGATACAGCACCGAATACATCGGCATGCGAGGACGACTGGGGATCCTGTCCGAGTCGTACAGTTACATCTCCTATCGCGAGCGGATCGAGGCGACCCGCGCATTCGTCTCAAGATGCCTGGATTTTGCCTCGGCAAACTCGGAAACGATTAGCCAGTTGACCAGCCAGATTGACCAGCAATGGGCCGACATAACCGGCCAGAATCCGGGGCGGTTCGATTTGCCGCTGGATGCCGTGATGTCAAAGTTCGACGAACCGGCGACGATTCTGGGATTCTCCGGAAACGGCGATGAGCCGGAAGATTTTGTGGTCGAATTCTGGGGCGACTACCAACCGGCGGCCAAAGTCAATTTGCCTTGGGCCTATCTTTTGCCCGATACGTTACCGGAAGTGATTGCCAATTTGCAAAACCATGGCATCCAGGTCGAACGGCTCAAAACAGCCACCGGGATCAATATCCAGTTCCAGACGGTTCAGGCGATCCGGCGAAGTCCCCAGCCGTTTCAGGGGCACGCCATGGTACGGCTGCAAACCAACTCGGGTCGCGAGAAGCGGGACTTTCCGGCCGGTACACTGGTCGTACGAACAGCCCAGCCGCTGGGACGACTTGCCGTTTGGCTTCTGGAACCGCAGAGCGTCGATGGGCTCGTCACCTGGAATTACTTTGACGATGTAATCCAGCAGGGACAAGAAATCCCGGTCTGGCGAATCGATCAACCGGCGGAAATCCCTCTTGAGGCGCTCGAGCCCGTCGCTGCCAAAGAATGAGGTTGCGGGAGTCGCTACCGGACCGGCCAATCATCAGTTTCCCGACGTCCCGCCATCCCCAACCGGTTTGGCAGGGGCCCCCTCCGGTTTGGCAGGGGCCACTTCTGCTTTGGAGTTTAGTTCATCCAGCCATCGCTGCATCGGCGGATGTTCCAGGCTCCCTTGGACCCGCCGTTCAAACTCGTGGGCAAACGTCAACAGACGGTCATCATCGTCGACATGTCCGGTGATGACCGTTGTACGAGGCCGATAGCTGCCATTGGCCAATTCAATCACACGAGGCAAAACCGCAGACGGATGCCCCGTCAGATTGGTGTGCAACAGATCGTTGCAATTGAGCAGAAAATCGACGCCGCCAATGGCCTTTTCAAAATCCTGCATCAGTTGCATGCGGACCCGCTGCATACGGACATAGTCAACCGCTGGCGTGAACATTGCCGAACGGAAAGTTGTTGGCCAGCTGTTCCAGCCCTCCGTTTTTCCCGCCCGCAAATCGGTGTCGAACATCGCGGCTGATTCAATGTCGATTATGTTCAGCAGCGACTGCATTGGATAATTATCGGGGAGCTTGATCGCAACCAGTTCGACACCCATTTCGCGAACGACCTGAATCGACTCGTCGGCGTCATCGTTCAACGCCCTTTCCGGCACGCCGATCCGGAGTTTTCGCAGGTCGATCTCTGTGGGCCAGTGAAATCCGGCAGTTCTTGCGGCCGGGTCGCGACCATCGGACCCATGAATCGCCGAGAAGACCAGCGCGCAATCCTCCACGCTTCGACACATCGGGCCCAGTTTGTCCATCGACCAGGATAACGGCATGCAGCCGTCGCGGCTGATCCTGCCAAACGTTGGACGGAGCGAAGTTGTCCCGCAGCGTGTAGACGGCGAGACGATACTGCCGAGGGTTTCCGTACCGATGGCAAAACCAACCAGCCCGGCGACAGTGGCGGATGCCGATCCGGCACTGGAACCGGATGATCCGCGTTGGGGATTCCAGGGGTTTCGTGTCATGCCCCGAAACCACTGGTCTCCCATCGCCCGGGCACCCCAACTCAGTTTTGCCACCAGCACCGCTCCGGCCTCATCCAGCTTTTCCACAATCGTTGCGTTCCGGCTGGCGACGGTGTTCTCGCGGGCAGGGATTCCCCACGTCGCCGGATATCCCTTGACCGAAATCAGATCTTTGGCACCCCAGGGAATTCCATGCAACGGCCCCCGATATCGGCCCAGGGCAATTTCCCGGTCCGCCCGCTCGGCCTGGTCCATCGCCAATCGCTCGGTCAGGTTGACCACACAATGCAGAACCGGATCAAACCGTTTCAGACGTTCGATATACAGTTGGGTTAATTCCACACTCGTGACTTGCCGGTCCCGAACAAGTTCCGAAAGTTCGGTAACCGGAAGAAATGCCAATTCGTCATCGGCCGGCCGTTTGCGAACTGTCCATCCGCTGGAGAGTCGAACCGTTGTGCCGGTGTCCCGCTGTTCCGCGGAATGCACGGCCTTCAGCGGAGTAAACCGCAGGGCCATGGGAGTTTCCTCATCGAGCGGGATCTTTCGCAGTTCTTCGAGGCCAGCCGAATTCTTTTTGACCGCGCCGACAATTTCCTTGCGCTGCTCTTCGGTCAGCGAAACGCCCGTTATCCACTCCGCTTCCAGCAGAGTCTGTTCATCGATCTCACGATCCCTCTGACCCAATGACAGCACAGCCCGTCCCAACGGTGTCGCACCAAGGCCCAGAGGTGCCAAAACGGCGAGCAGTTCACGGCGATGCAACATGTTTACGACTCCTGAGGTCCCCTGAAGAACGTGGTATTCCCGCTCGAAAACCCGGCACTGTTGTTTTTGCCGGGATACAAATCAGTACAAAAAAACGCCACCGTTTCCAGTGGCGTTCCGTGCGTGGTTCCGCTGCCGGACCAGTGCGGTTTCCGTCAAAGCAGGCTGAAATCCGGATCTATTGGCCGAACCCGGCGAAAATGACAGGACCCACATGGGCTACCCACCCCGTTCCGGTTCTGCCCGAGGGACGACCGGTCGAATCACCGTTGACAAAATTAACTCCCCGGACGCTTAACCAAAGGTCCGCCATCGAGGCCCAAGTGGTTTCGGAAACAAAAATGATGTCGTTATCCGGGTCGATGCTGCCCAGCATCAATTCTGCCTGGCCAGTCGTTGCTCTCCGGTTAAAAAACGGATCGTCGTCTTCCCAGTGTGCCAGTGCGGTTCCGCTACCACCGCTCTGTTCGACCGGAACGTAACGAATCAAGGTGTTCCCGGATTCCTTGCGGTAGGCTGCCACGGCGAACCGGCCGACAAAATTCATCTGGCCATTGGTAACAACTGCCAGCAAATCGTTTTGTGTCCAAAGTGATCCAAGCCCGATCGCATGGGCCATTTCATGGCGGATCACAGCGTTCAACGAGCCGTTTGCGGCCAAGCCTGGCAAATCATCAATATCAAATTGCATCATGGACCGCTGGGCAATCGCAATGTTTGGCGTAACCCGACCCGGAAAATATCCCGAGCTGAATCCGCCAAAAACAACATTCTGGGTCGGTGCTGCCAATCCAAGAATTCCGCCTGGCCCATCGATCATCGGACTGGATGCCGTAATTCTCAGTTTTCCCAATTGGGACCGGACAGCCCGGGGCAATTCGCTGCTGTATCCGGCTATCCGCGATTCCCAGAATATTTCCGCATTCCTGAATGCCTGCTGAAACCGCGGATCCACTTGCGAGACATCAACGTCCATAAAATCGTCAGCTTGCACCGCCGGTGCAGCCCAGCCCATCGTCAAAACTGCCATCAGGCAAATCAGCTTGTATCTCATCAGAATAATTCCCATGTTACGGAACCAGACATCACCACAAACCCGGCAATGGTGGATTGCATTGTTCCCATTGTCGAGTGCCTATTATGCATTGACCCGGCACATTTTCCCCGGAAAAGGAAGCAAACCCAAACGGGTTTCAGGTGGTTCGTCCCTTTATGAGGACAGGGAGTCAATCACGGATTCCCAACTCCGTTGGATTGCAGAATAACCACTCAGGAACGTGTTCTCAAGAATCAAACTGCCTGGACATCCCAAATTTCCCCAAAACCTGCCTTTTTCCCGGCTGGCGGGCTGGCTCGGCCTTTTTTCTGGCGGCCGGCCCCCTACGTCAGGCATTTTCGCGATGTTCGGCAGAATTCGCTTTTCTTGTTCAACCCTTACAGTTCAACCAACCGATACTACCAGCGAATGGACGCTCCTGCCGTGAGTTGGAGCACTCCGATTATCCACTATCAGATGCCGGAATACGGACTCATGTCAACATTGAGACAGTTTGCAGCTGCCGTCGCCCTGTTTGCAGGACTGAGTGCAAGTGCCTTGGGGCAAACTTTAGGCCCGAGCGCCAGATTCTCTCCCCAGCCGGTCGAGTACCCGGGGAACACCAGGCCGCTCGCCGAGCCCGGCATTTTTGACTACGACGGGCAGATGTTCGCGCCGGTCGAATTTAACAACTTCGATGAAACGGCGCCGAACACCGGCTTCTTTTTCACGATGGACCGGATTTACAACAACATCACCCGCGGGGGTGCCCGGGATATCAATTCCCAGTTTGCACCCGACAATGCCACTCCAACCGGCAGCGACTGGCAATGGGGTAACCGCTTTGACACCGGCTTCATGACCGATGCAGATTGCGGATGGCAGGCCGTGTATGAATACTCCGAAGGATCGTTCTTCGGCGCAGGCAGCGATATCCTCGTCGCCAATCCCATGATGGTGACAACGCGTTTCGACAATTTTGAACTGAATCGTGTCTTCCGCCAGCACCTCAGCCACGGTGGGTTCTTTGAGCCATACGTCGGTCTGCGTTACATCGCGTTGAGCGATAACACCATCGAAGACACGAATTTGACGATCGCCGGTACTGGCACAGGTCACCGCTTCACACAGAAGGCCACCAACAGCGCCATCGGCGGTCATGTTGGGGGACGGTACAACACCAACCGCGGCCGCTACCGCTATTCGTTCGACGGGTCGCTGGCAACCATGTACAACCGCCAGCGATACAACACGACCGACCTGCTGCTCTCGGGAACCACGATTACCTCCAACGATTCCTATGACAGCGACACATCGTTCATTCCGGTTCTCGACACACGCTTTGAACTGGCCTATGCGATTACCCGCGATCTCGGTTTGCGGGGCGGATTCCAGCTGAATTACCTGTGGGACGGAACTGCACGATCGGACAACCGCACATCATCGATCAACCCGAACTCGGCTCTGGGAATCGGCGGTGGCCAATCAGGCGTGTTTGACGAGAGCACTCTGGTTGCAGGATTCAGTTTCGGAATGGAATGGCGACGGTAGGCCATTCAACACCGGATCGCCGAATCAATTCTGACATCGAAACCGCTGGAAGTTGAAAAAACGGCCAGCGGTTTTTTCATGCGCGGAATTGCCCGGCCGTCGCGCCTCAGCCACCGGTTTCTGCTACCTTGGCCGGAGGTGCCGACGCAACGGATGAGACCAACTCCGCTGTTTTTTGCAGTCCCTGGGGGGGAATCTGGTGATATCCCTGGAACCGGACGAAATCAACCGAATGCCCCGATTCCGTCAGCATTTTGCGCAGACTCTGTCCACAGGCGAACGGCAATACCGGGTCGAGCAAACCATGCGATTGCACTATCCGCATCGGTCGCGCCTGGACCGCCAGCCCCTTCCATTCGGTTTGGTTGATCAACATCCCGGACCACAAACAGACGCCGCCAATTTTGCCTCCCAGATGCAAAGCGACGTCGATCGCCAACATCGCTCCCTGGGAAAACCCGCCCAGGATTATCCGCTCCGGCGCGACCCGGTCATGACGTTTGGCCCATTCAACCATCTCCAGAATTTTTCTCCTCGCGGCCGGCAATTCTGCAGGAACCACGTCGGCAATGTCCGATACCTGTCCGGCCGCCAATGCCATTTGCATCCGTTCCATATTGATCGGCCACCAGCATTTGCCGTCAAAACCTGGCTCAATCTCCAGCGGAGCTTCCGGAAACAGAAAGCGGGTCGTGTGCAACGCCTGGGATGAATTCTGTTCCAGCAATTCACCGGCCAGCGGAACCAGGTCGGTCCCCGGTGCTCCAAACCCGTGCAGGAATATCGCGACCGAAACTGGCGGGCCGGTCATCTTGCGACTGGCGACCGAGATACAATTCAGCCCGGCAATTTCAAATCGTTCCACATTGATCACGTTCTGTTTTCCTGCGTAAGGTCTGGCCGGCCATGGCGAAATCCGCCGTTCACCGGAATAATCTGTCCATTCAAAAAACGGGATTCGCTCCCCGCCAAAAACACGGCTACCTCCGCAACTTCCTCCGGACTGGCCCAGCGGTTCAGCAGCGATTCACTCCCTGCCCGATCCTGCCATGCCCGACCAGCCGCTTCTCCCCAAGCCGTCTTGACCCAGCCCGGTGCCACGCAGTTGAACCGCACGTGTGGAGCAAAGTTGTTGGCCAGTGACAGGGTCATCGCCATCACCGCCCCTTTGGTCGTTCCAAACACCAAGCCTGCTTCACCTTCCATCCCGTGCCACGCCTGGTCCCAACCGACAGTCACCACCGACCGGTCCGTGTTGACCGTCTGCTGCTTCATCCGGTTTGCGAGATCGGTCAGCAGAATCGCGGCCGCCGAAACGTCAACCTGCCAAAGCGCTTCCATCCGTTTTGACCAATGTTCTTTTTTCAGCGCCGTCGTCAATACGTCTGCACCCGCAAAATGAACCCACGCGTCGATCCCCGCTTTCCAGTTCCAGCAGGCATCGACAAAACCGGCCAGCGTTTCCGTCAGGGCAAAGTCGCAGGGAACGGCAATCGAATCGACGCCGAATTGCCGGTTTAGCTGGCAAACCTGGTCGAGGGAATCCGAAGCGGCCCGACCATGAACAATGACATTGCCTCCCCGACTGGCCAACAAGCGGGCTGTCGCCGCTCCGATCCCCCGGCTGCTGCCCGTAACAACAACCGTTTTTCCGGCAAGGGAATCGGAGCGCTTTTGCTGGGGGGACATACTGGTTGGGGTCAGGACCGACGGATTTCACAGATTGCCAGTTTGGCGACTTTATCAATTACACCTCCGGTCCAACAGTACCGCCGGCCTGGGTATTCGTTCTACTTTTCAAACCTGACAAAATAGCTGACAAACAGCCAACCGGAAACGTTTGGACCGGTTAGTCACCTGTTCAAGGACCAATCCGGTGGAAAAAACCCCCATTTTGCCGATTCGATCTCACCTTGCATATTTCAAATCCGTTATACTGAAAGCGTCGCAATGTGAAGGTGTTCAACTTTTCCAAGGGAAGGAGTTTGCCCATGCGAATTCTGTTATTGGTCATTTGGCTTTTGATGCCGATTGGCGCCATCGCATTCCATTTCGGGCCAGGGCAAAACCTGGTCAAAAATGATGACGCCGCCCAACACATGCGGCAAGTTGATTTGCAGCGAACCGCTGGCGACCTGACCGGTGCACAAGCCTCGCTGGAAAAAAGCTTGTCGCTCCTGCCGGAAAACGACGTTGCGACACGCCGGCGGCTGCAACTGGAATTGAGCAAGGTCCGTCTGGACAATCACGGTTTGCCCCAGGCCCGTCAGGATCTGGAATCATTGCTGGAAGAACTGCAGGCCGATCCGGCTGCCGACCAGTCATTGGTCAACGACTGTCGCGAGACATTGGCCAATTCGCAGTACTACATTACCTGGCTGATGCGGCTGGAGGGTCTGGACTACGAAGCTTGGGGACCGGAAATCGAATCGGCCCAGCAAAACCTTCGCCTGTTGGCAACAGACGCGGCGGATTCCGGTGATGAAGTACTTTTGGCCCGGCATCGTGAAGACCTTGAATCGGCCGTTCGCCTGGCCAGAATGGATTTGGGTGAGTTGCAGGGATTGCCCCTGCCCAGCCAGTGACAGGGTTGTGGCAGCAGCAAGAGCGGTCGCTCTGCAAAAAAATCGAAACCCAATTCCAGCAAAGACGCACGGGGAGCCTCATCCGGCCCACCGCCAGATGGATCGGGCAGCTAGTCCGTAGTTCCCGTGGTGAATTTGCGACTGTTCCATTCACCTTTGGTAAACGGTCACGTCGCGTGTTCGCCTGACTTTCCCGCAACAGTTGCACGAATTGCCAACTGCCTTGCATGGCGATTTTCGTTTTTGACAAACCAGCTATCGGTTATTCGATGAAATTCACTTCCAAGAAAATCATTTCTGCGGTGTTGTGCTTCATTGCATGTGGTTGCTTGTCTGCGACCGCGCAAATCCAGGCAACGCGAATGGCCCCCGCACGACCTGCGATGAGAACGGTTGTCGTCATGCAGAACGGTCAACAGGTGGCCATGCAAGTTCCTGTCACCGCGACCACGGACCAAATACGTTCTCTCACCCAGGGCCTTGGGCCGGAAGGGAGTATCGGCGAGTCAGGTGACTCCAGCGGCGAAGGCAACGCACAAAGCGGTTTCATTGGCAGCCTTCCAGAAGATCAAAAGCAACAGGTCATCGCAAGGCTGGAACAGCTTTGGCAAATGCCGCTGGACCGGACCCCTTCATCCATGCTTCGGCTTTGGAGCCGGTCGTCGCCGGGTCAACACGGCAAAAAAGATTCCGGGATCAATGACGATTTACCTCCCGGGCCCCCCATGGAAGATTTGTTAAGCGACGATCGTTTCGCAGCCTTTCAGGCCGACCTGTCCCGTCTGATTCAGGCTGGCGACTGGAATGGGATTCGGGCAAAGACAGACTTTTTCGACGTGTCGCTCCGTCGAAAACTCTTTCGCAAACTTCTGACCGGACTGGCTACGAACCCGGAGCCTGACCCAAAAGTTCTCGAACAGGCCGCCATGCGTGGGGGACAGGTTGACCCGGCCGCGATGGAGTCCCAGTTCCTGCCCTTTCGCGATTTTTTCGAATTGTTAACCCTTTCGCCCGACCGTCCGCTCCGGAATGAAGACATCCAGACCGCCGGCGTGCTTGCGTCCCGGATTTTGAGTTCGGGCTGTTCCGTTTCTTCGTTGCTGGAAGATGTCCGGGCAGAAATTGCCCGGCCGGCCGGGGAACAGATCATGACGAAGGGTGGAGCCGCAAGGTTGCTGTTTTACGCCGGGCAGCTCGACGCTTCCGGAGAGTTTCTGCCCGACGCAGCCGACGCCTTTGTAGCCCGCGACTTCAGTACGATGAATTTTATCTGCGACCAGCTCCTGGCGGTTTATGCCAAAGAAGGCAAGGCCGCGATTCTTGAACAGTCGTGGAGCATAACACAACAATTGCTTGCCACGGCCGATGTTCCGGACAAGGAATATGAATCGGCCCTCTCACGTGCGGTCTCCCTGGCCGTCCGGATTCGCAACGAGTTGGGTCAGGAATGGCTGAACGAAAGTTTCACCAGTGATCCCGCCCGCGGAATCCGGATCCTGGCCGCGATTGGAGACAAGGCGGCCAATGCCTTGATGCTCAACGGCATGAAGCCGAAAGATCGCATGGAAAACCTGAAACTGCAACGCGATGCAGTCGACGCCCTGTTGAAAGCGGCTGGCGACGACACCGGCACCTGGGGTCCGGCCCTCGAGTTGA
>Ga0163150_10007363_pt1 | contig 12972 bp, 12 predicted proteins | sample OliLakLV19P2IB_FD_148628 | JGI IMG/M metagenome (GOLD analysis project Ga0163150, IMG submission 148628) | Freshwater microbial mat bacterial communities from Lake Vanda, McMurdo Dry Valleys, Antarctica - Oligotrophic Lake LV.19.P2.IB | ecosystem: Environmental > Aquatic > Freshwater > Lake >...
GCTCGGCGAATGACTGATAATCTTGATCGAACACTCCGTGCGGGCGGGGGCCGAGCGAGGCTGTGCTTTGGTGGTGGACGTCATATCTCATGATCTCATGTTTTCAAGCAAACGCTGTGTGCACTCGTCGTCGAGTGACGGCCTCCGTGATGGTCGAAGGCACATCCGTCAACTCCACCGGGTCGAGAGCGTCCCGGTTGCCTTCGTAGAGCTTCGCTTCGTGGCGACTCAGACTGAGAATCTGATAGCGGTCAGCCGACTGGAGAATACGGAGGAGTGGCTTCGTGTGAAAGCTGTCGGCCACGACCAGCAGTTCCGGGACGGTGCGTTGCAGCTCGAAGATCTGGAACGTCTCGGCCGAGCTCAGGATGGCCAGGCCGTCCGTCCGGTGGTTCCAGAAGCGGTCGTCACGCGCCAGCGCCTGGAACTTCTCCAGCAGCGTTCGTACTTCTCGCGTGGGGTACTTCTGGCGCAGGGAGTGCTCCATCTCCCCCAACAGGTTCCGATAACGGATCGGATCCTGCTGGTTGTCGGGGTGATGTTGGTGTGTCGGCTGGTACAGCGAGATGCAGGGCGGCTCGTGCTCGCCCAGCAGTTCGGTCAGATGGTCGGTGGTAAGTTGACGCATGGAAACTCCTTATTCAGTTGTTTAGATCGTCTGATCGCCGCCGTACGAGGTGCGGCCTTTGTGTTCGTCCAGTCGCCCCAAGGTGCGCTTGAGGGTTTTCTCAAGTTTGTCGGCGGCACCGTTGAGCGCCTGGTCAAGGGATGACCCGTCGTGACTCACCGTGATCGGTTGGAGTCCAGCGAGGCGGGCCTCCATGACGCAACGCTTGTCGTTGTCGCCGGACTTTGAGCTGCTGTTCTCGTCGGTGAGATGGACTTCGACCCGGGTAATTCGGTCACCGAACCGGCCCAAGGCTCCCTCCACCACGGCCTCGACTTCGCGGGTCAGCTCCTCGCCGCCCTCGATGTGGTTGTCGGTACTGACCTGGATTTGCATGATTCCTTCCTTTGTTTGTTGGGCAAGACACTTCTCAACGCTGCGCAAGGATTTGCACTTCTTGAAACTGACTCTCCGGGGACATTTCGTCCAGGGCGTCAAGGGGAAAGACCACCTGCGGGTCGCCGGCGAGGTGCCGTTCCCGGTCGGGGTTGACGGTCACGTAGCGGAAAACCACCCGGCCGGGAAGCTGCTTGGCCATTCGGGCGCTCGGAGTCCGCGATGTGCGGTTGGGTGTCTTGTTCCGGGTGAATCATACATTGCTCCACTGGTTGTCACTTGTGGTTGTCACTTGCGAGTTCAAGCGTCTATGGTTCTACGACAGCAAAGGCTGCGCGGTTCTACGACAGCAAACGCTGTGCCAACGTAGCGGTCCATCCGTTGTTTACCGTCGGACCATAAAATGAAGCTTGCGTAACGTATATCGCCGACTGCCGCTGGCCGTCAAACGCCCTAGTTGATCGCGCGAAACTCCTGGTGATTCTTGAATGCGCTGCTTTACCAAGCGTCTCTCGCAATGTTGGCACTTCTTCGCAATCCAGGTTAACTCGCCAGCCAATTTCCAGATTTCTTCGCTCGCTCGCGAACAGAGTCGTCTGCGAACAACCACAATACTTTGCGGTAAAGCGCGTCGAGGGAGTTGATCGCTCGGTGGCCGGATAGTTCAACTCGGCACTCACGTCGCTGCGCACAGGCATATCGAACGAGAAAACCAGGTGACAGTTCCGCCATCTCGGAATCCAGCGGAGATTTGCTCTGGGCGAGCGTGCCGTTCAGGTCGAATACAATCAGTTTTTCACGAGATTTTCTTCTCCGTAACCTGTTCGGCGGCAGGAATTTCTCCACCCTCATTTTCCCAACGCTGAATCGCTCTTTCATAAAACGGAGCCGTGCTACCAGTGACGCTATTTAAGGTTGTGGTATCTGCATCAGTGAATCGTTCGAGCGGGGCAGAGTTCCATAACTCAATAGCGGGTTGGTCGGGTCGATCATGTTCGTAGCACAGAATGCTCAGCGACGCGGTATTGAGCAGCAATGGCTGTGCTTGTTCGACCGACAATCCGATCCAACGCGCGGCCAGGATGCGCCCCAGATGACTGTGCGAGAACAGAGCGACGTTCCCGTCCAGTTTTGTCAGCCGCTGGATCAGTCGATCCGCCCGAGCAGAGATTTCTTCAGGCATTTCACCATTGGGGCAGCCGTCCCGAAAAAGATTCCATCCCGGCCGCGTCGCCACAATATCGGCGGGAGTTCGACCCTCGTAGTCGCCGTTGTCCCATTCGATTAAGTCCGCGTCAACTTTCGCGTCTCGTGACAAACCCGCCAACTCACATGTTCGTCGCGCACGTTGCAACGGACTGGTCAGAACGTGTTCGAACGGGAAAATGCGAATGCGGTTGCCAAGCTGGCGAGCCTCGTCTTCACCATTCTGGGTCAGCGGAATGTCGGCGCGGCCGCTATGTTGTCCAGTGAGCGACCACTCTGTTTCGCCGTGCCGCATGAAGAATAAACGCAGCGTCATCGCTGACCTCCTGCCGAATCGACTTCGGTAGATTCCATGGATGAAGAGTAGCCGCCTTGCCGCGCCGCCCGATTGCAATGGGCCCGGTGCGCCAAGGCCAGTTGTGCCGCTTCGACGTTGGCGTCTTTGCCTGCCCAAATCTCCATGGCCGGTTGCTGAATCGCGCGGGCAAACGAGAACGACAGAGGCCATGGCGCTCGTGATTCGAAGCGAACATTCATGGCGTTCAATCGCGCCGATGCAAGTTCCGCGGACTGCCCACCCGACAGGAACACAATTCCCGCTACTGCAGCAGGTACCGATCGCAATAAACAGTTCACCGTCGCGTCCGCCACTTCATCGACGGACTGTTGTTCCGGGCAGTCCAGGCCCGGCAGTACCATGTTGGGCTTCAACAACATGCCTTCCAACACGACGCGCTGAATGTACAGCTGATGAAACACAGCTCGGAGGACTGCCTCCGTCACTTGAGCGCACCGCGCAAGCGAGTGTGTACCGTCCATTAGCACTTCTGGTTCGACGATCGGTACCAACCCCGCTTCCTGGCACAACGCAGCATACCGAGCCAATGCAGAGGCGTTGGCTTCGATGCAACCGCAACTGGGAATGCCGTTGCCGATCGCGATCACCGTCCGCCACTTGGCGAAACGGGCACCCATTTGTGAATACTCCGCCAAACGTTCTCGCAAGCCGTCCAGGCCTTCGGTGATTTTCTCGCCAGGATGGGCCGCCATGTCCTTCGCGCCCGTGTCCACCTTGATGCCGGGAATGATCCCCACGTCTCCGAGTGCTTTTGCGAATGGGATACCGCCAAGCGTCTGCTGGCGAATCGTTTCGTCGTAAAGAATCGCTCCGCTGATCGACTCGCCCAAACCCGGCGTCGTGACGATCAAATCACGGTAGGCCCGGCGAGCTTCTTCGGTCTGGGGAATGCCCAATTTTGCAAAGCGTTTGTTACAAGTCGGATTGCTTTCATCCATCGCCAGCAGACCCTTGTTGCCGGCGACCAAAGTGTTTGCGGTGTCGGTCAGTTGTTTCGCAATCATGAGGGGCTACTCCCGAGCCAACTCAGCGCTTCTTCATATTCGGATTCTGAAAAGTGTTTAACCTCGGGATGGACGAGGTGAGCGGCGAAGTTTGGCAACGCTGCAAGCAAGCCGTTGTCGCTGACGATCGCGAGTCGTTTGATCCTTTGGTGATACTTTTCGATGAGTTGCATATGACTAATCGCCGCTTCAAGGTTCAACCAGCCCGGAAGGGCCTTGGCGAAAATCATCACTCCGGACATGGAATCATGCTTTGCGAGGTACGGATCCATGTCGTGGATGACCGCTTCAAAGTCGGTGGATTCCAGCGCGCCTGAAGGTTCAAGAATGAGAACCCCCTCAGCGGAAAGTAAAGTGTGTTTGAGCATGGATTATTCCTGTCTCTGTGTTGATGTGCCGCATTCAGGCTAACGAAAATTCTGAAAAAACCCTTGGTAAAAAATGAACAGGAGAACACGGAAGAAACAGAGGTTTAATGTTCTGGTTCTTCTCCGTTCCCTCTGTTTTCTTCTGTTCAAATTTCTGAACGTAGAGAAAGTACCTGCTTATCTTTGGTCATACCATTTCCAGTTGCGAATTTCTGGCATGTCCTCGCCGTGCCTGTTGATGTACTGACGATGCTCGACGAGCTTCTCTGTCAATTGCTGTTTCAAGCGAACACCCGCATCGCCGGCTTTTGGAACTCGGTCGATGGTGTCCATCACCAGATGAAAACGGTCGAGATCGTTGAGCACGGTCATGTCAAACGGCGTCGTGATGGTGCCTTCCTCCTTGTAGCCACGGACGTGAATGTTGTCGTGGTTTGTGCGGCGATAGGTCAGCCGGTGAATCAACCAGGGATACGCGTGGTAGGCGAAGATGACGGGCTTGTCTTTCGTGAAGAGTTCGTCGAAATCGACGTCGCTCAAGCCGTGGGGATGCTCGCTTGGCGGCTGTAGCCGCATCAGGTCGACGACGTTGACCACGCGGACTTTCAGCTCGGGTAGATGCTCGCGCAGGATCGAGACAGCGGCGAGCGTTTCCAGGGTGGGCACGTCGCCACAGCAGGCCATGACCACGTCGGGCGCGGCGCCCTGATCGTTGCTGGCCCACTGCCAGATGCCGATGCCCTCGGCGCAGTGCTTCACGGCGGCGTCCATCGTCAGCCACTGCGGTGCCGGATGTTTGCCCGCGACCACGACGTTGACATAATGGCGGCTGCGCAGGCAGTGATCCATCACGGACAGCAGACAGTTGGCATCCGGCGGAAAGTAAACCCGCACTACGGAGGCTTTCTTGTTCACGACGTGATCGATGAATCCAAAATCCTGGTGAGTGAACCCGTTGTGATCCTGTCGCCAGACATGCGAGGCCAGCAGGTAGTTGAGCGAAGCGATCTTCCGCCGCCACGGCAAGCCGGCAGTGACCTTCAACCACTTGGCGTGCTGGTTGAACATCGAATCGATGATGTGGATGAACGCTTCGTAACAGTTGAAGACTCCATGCCGGCCGGTAAGCAGATAGCCTTCCAGCCAGCCCTCGCACTGGTGTTCGCTGAGCATCGAATCGAGCACGCGCCCGCTGGGTGCGAGCCATTGATCGTTCGGTTCGGTCGCGGCGTTCCACTGGCGATTGGTCGCTTCAAACATCGCCCCCAGGCCGTTGGAGAGCGTCTCGTCGGGGCCAAAGACCCTAAAGTTCCGTTGGTCATCGTTCCAATTCACTACGTCGCGCAGGAAGGGTCTGAGTACACGAGTATCGCCGATGCCGCGCACACCTGGCGTGGCCACGTCGATCGCATACTCGCGGAAATCCGGCATCCGCAAGTCGCGCAGCAATATTCCTCCGTTGGCGTGAGGGTTCGCGCCCATGCGGCGCTCGCCGTGGGGCGCAAGTTCGGCGAGTTCCGGTTTAAGCCGGCCCTGATCGTCGAAAAGTTCCTCCGGCCGGTAGCTTCGCAACCAGACTTCCAACAGCTGGAGGTGTTCGGGATGAGTGTTCGGGTGGAGCGGCACTTGATGCGACCGGAACGTCCCTTCCACTTGCAGTCCATCGACAACCTTGGGCCCCGTCCATCCCTTCGGCGACTTGAGGACGATCATCGGCCAGCGTGGGCGCATTGTGCTGCCGTTGACGCGGGCTTCCTGCTGGATACGTTTGATCTCCTCCACGACCACGTCGAGCGTCGCCGCCATTGCCTCGTGCATCAACGCCGGCTCATCACCCTCGACGTAATGGGGCGTCCAGCCGTTGCCACGAAGATACTGATCCAGTTCTTCCGGTTCGATGCGCGCGAGAAGGGTCGGGTTGGCGATCTTGTAGCCGTTGAGGTGCAGGATGGGCAGCACCGCGCCGTCGGTGGCCGGATCGAGAAATTTGTTGGAATGCCACGCCGCGGCCAGCGGTCCGGTTTCCGCCTCGCCGTCGCCCACGCAGCAGGCAACTATGAGATCGGGATTATCGAAAACTGCCCCGAAGGAATGGCTGAGCGAATAACCCAGTTCGCCCCCTTCATGAATCGAGCCGGGGCATTCCGGCGAAGCGTGACTGGGAATACCGCCTGGAAACGAGAACTGCTTGAAGAGCTTTTGCAAGCCCGCTTCATCCTGGCTGATCTTCGGATAAATTTCGCTGTAAGTGCCTTCGAGATACGTGTTCGCGACGACCGCCGGCCCGCCGTGTCCCGGTCCGGAAACATAGATCATGTCGAGGTCGTATTTTTTGATGACCCGGTTCAGGTGGACGTAAATAAAATTCTGCCCCGGTGTCGTCCCCCAATGTCCCAGCAGCATGTGCTTGATGTCCAACATCTCCAGTGGCCTCTTCAGCATTGGATTGTCCAGCAGATAAATCTGGGCAACCGAAAGATAGTTCGCCGCTCGCCAATAGGCGTCAACTTTCTGAAGCAGTTCTGTGTCGCGAAGCAGTTCTGGAGTGAGTGTTGCAGACATAGTGAGTTTCGTTGTTGAAAGGGCTGTAGGTTGTTTATTAGATGTAGGGTGGGTCAAGGAGGTTTTGCGACGTAGACCCACCAGAACCGAGGCGGGTCTACGCCGAAGCGGCTTGACCCACCCTACCTAAAGGTCATGGATTACTTTGGGTGGAAATGCGGCTCGTAAAGCGTTTAATACTGCGGCGACGTCGATGACTTCCTGGAGGATGGCACCGGCGACCGGCGTTATGTATCCGAAAGCCGCGAAACCCATACCGATCAGACTCAGTGCCATGCCGCCGACGGCACTCTGCAATGCGATCGTTCGCATTCGGCGGCTGATGTGCATGAACTCATCGACCTTCGTGAGCGAGTTGTCCATGATGACAACACCGGCTGCTTCTGCGGTCACGTCGCTGTTTTGTCCGATCGCCATGCCGACCGTCGCGGCCATCATGGCGGGTGCATCGTTGATGCCGTCTCCCACGTACAGCGTCTTCGCTGTTACCGTTTCTTTGCGAACGATGGCTAACTTTTCTTCCGGACTTTGCTCAGCGAAAATCTCGGTGATTCCGACTTGGTCGGCCAAGTAGCGGACTTCCGATTCGCGATCACCCGACACAATCATCACACGATTAAATTGATGACGTGGGCCGAGATGCTTCACGAAAGAACGGCTATCGGAACGCGGCGTATCGCGGAATCGCAAGGCTCCGGCGTAACGATTGTCGATTGCCACCACGCACTCCAGGCCTCCGGCGACAGGAGGCATTTGATCAACGCCAGGGATGTTCAGCAGAGCGAGCTTGTTGCGACTGGTGATTTGCAGCGAATGACCGGCTACGGTTCCAACCAATCCTTTTCCCGGTTGCTCGCAAACCTCGGTCGCTTCGGGTAACGCGATTCCAGCTTGGTTCGCAGCAGCAAGAATAGCGCTCGCCAAGGGATGTTTTGAGTAACGCTCCAGGCTGGCAACAAGCGTCAACACTTCTTGCTGGTCAAAGTCCGGAGCAACCAATTGTTCCGTGAGAGTCGGCTCGCCATAGGTCAGCGTGCCGGTCTTATCGAAAATCGCAGTTCGACATGTTGCGATCTGTTCCAGCACAATGGGACTCTTGACGATGATCGCGCGTCGAGCACAAAGCGAGATCGAACCAATAATGGCAACCGGAATCCCGATCAGCAGCGGGCAGGGCGTCGCGATTACCAGCACCGACAGAAAGCGAACGGCTTCTCCACTGATCGCCCAGGCGATGAGAGCAACGGTCACGGCCACCGGCGTATAGATCGCGCCCAGCCGATCTCCCAACCGCTGTAACTGTGGGCGTTTGGATTCGGATTCACGCATGACTTCCATGATCCGGGCGTAGCGTGAATCCGCGGCGCGCTGAGTCGCGCGAATCGTGAGCGCTGCAACGCCGTTGATTGCGCCCGAGATCACGGTCGAGCCAGAGGTCTTGGTGATTTTGAAAGGTTCACCGGTCAGATAGGATTCATCCATGACGCCACGGCCTTCGATCACCACGCCGTCCACGGGGCAGATATCGTGCGGAAAGATGACCAGCGTGTCATCGACTGCAACGTCGTTCAGATCGACATCAACGATCTCGGAATCCCGTTTTCGATGCGCGACCGATGGCATCCGTTTGGCGAGTGCAGCCAAAACCGAAGACGCACTGCGAAGCGCATACGACTCCAGTGCTTCGCCACCAGAGAGCATCAAAACGATGATCGAGCCAGCGAGGTATTCGCCCAATAGCACCGAGGTGATGATCGAAATACCACCCAGCAAGTCTGAGCCAAATTCCCGCTTCAGCAATTTTCGCAGCAAGTCGTAGAGCAGCGGCAGGCCGCCGACTGCGAGCGTGGCCAGCAAAGGAATCTGAGAAATGCCGGGAACCGTCTGGAAACCGAAACGAAGCGCGAGATGCACAAGGATCGCCACGAGGGAAAACGCCGCGATGAACGTGGACTTCCGGCCCCAGAGGCCGATCGGCAAATTTCTGGACCGACCGGTCGGCAATTCTGGAATCGGCGTTGATACCTCCCGCTGCTCCAAACCACTGGCGAACAAATGTTCCAGGTTTGCCCTGGCTTTCCTGCGTTCGTGTTCCTTTGGAACGACGGGTTTCGCATCGAGGCTGGCCTTCGCAGGAATCACTCCCTTATGCACCGTGTTGTTATCCACAGCAGCTTCCCGATTTCTCCTCCGGCGTGGCACCGGCGGGCGTGGACAGAAACTTTTGCCGACAGTGGTCGCTGCAAAAGTAGAACGTCTTTCCATCGCGTTCGGTGTGGATAGCCGTTGCTTTGTCCACGGTCATTCCGCAGATGGGGTCTTTGGTCGCGGATTTCGTGTCGTTCATGGTCAGGGTCCTTTGTTGATGGTTGTTGATGGTTGATGATACTGTTCTTTGTTCCTGGCTTTCACATTGCCTGTTCCCGACGTTCCGTGCCATGTGAGATTTTTTGACGGCTTGCGCGGCACATGACCTCGAGCGCTCCACCTTGAATTATCCCACCACGGCCTGCGTTGCTTCGGGAAAATCAGCTCCACGTGATACCGCTTCCCATTCAGTAAACTCTTCACGCAGTTCGTCGAGCTTTTCGATCGCACCGTCATAGGCATCATTACCGAGCAACAGATGGTGCGGTGGATTCGCCGATTCGACAGCCCGCACAATCGCTTCGGCGGCACGGACTGGATCGCCTGATTGATGTCCTGAGACAGCTCGCAGTTGACGTATGTTCTTGTCTGCCGTGTTCGCATAGTCTGCGATCGGATGCTTTGTTTCGTTGGCTGAGCGTCCAGCCCAATCCGTTCGGAAGCCGCTCGGTTCGACGAGCATTACTTTAATGCCCAATGGTTCCACTTCTTGCCAAAGTGCTTCCGACAAACCCTCGACAGCATACTTCGTCGAATTGTAATAGCCCAACGCCGGGAATGAGCGTAATCCGCCAATCGAAGAGAGATTGACGATGAAACCCTTGCGGCGTTTTCGCATTCCAGGCAGAACGATGTGAATCATTCGACACAGTCCAAAGACATTGACGTCAAACATCTTTCTGACTTCCTGCTCGTCGCTTTCCTCCACGGCAGCGAAGTAGCCGATGCCCGCATTGTTGACTAGCACATCGATGCCGCCGTAGTGATCTTCAGCGGCTTTTACTGCTTCTTCGGCTTGTGACGGGTCAGTCACATCCAGTTTGAGAACCAATGCGTCCCCAAGCTCGGCAAGTTCACGAACATCATCGGGGTCGCGAGCCGTTACGACTGTTCGATATCCCAGTTCAAGAACATGCTTCGCGATCTGCCGTCCAAATCCAGTGGAGCATCCGGTGATGAACCAAACGGGCTTCTCGGATTGTGTGGTGTTTTTTGTTTTTGATGCCATTTTTACTCTTTCCTTGTTTTTAAGATTATTGAACCGATCTCAGTGACCTGACAGTGCATCCGGTGGACCACTTCCGAATTTTCAAAAGCAATTAATGGATAATTGTTGCTGCTGTTCAGGGAAACACAGAGTGTTTGCTTCCTATATCTGTCGCTGGTCTACGCCCACCTCGCATGCTGTATCCGGCGCTAGTTGTTCTTGCCAACATGTATTCACAGCGGAAATGTGCAGTGGGTAGATCACTCAACCTCGTCGACTTCGCCTGTCTCAATCAGCTCATTCGTCTCGTCGACCGTAAGTTGCCACCTGCCGATCTCATCGGCGCTGTCTTCATTCTCGCTGGCGTCCTGGGTGGGCCACAGAATGCAGTCACCCTCAGCCGACTGGAGCCAGAGATAGGCGTTCTCGCCGGATTTTACTTTCGCGGATAATATCTCTTCGATATTCGTAGTCATGGTATTCCTTTGTACTCGAAGTGGATTCGATTTCGTTTTAACGCCTTTTCGATGACGTTCTTGACCGCTGCCAGCTTGGACGGTTGGCTAGAGGCTAGAGCGTGATGTCATTGGAAACACCTTTAACACCCGTTTGAAATTGGACTGCATCTTCCGCAGATTGGTACGGTAAATAGTCCTGTTTTGGCTTTTCACGCCAGATATGTGGCATAACATGGGTTCGGATGTTTGGAAGACCATACCTTGAAACTCCATTTGGCCTGACACTTTAATCGTGATTCCTGTTCAGACTCGGAGGCGTAGGCAGTCGAGTTGAATACGAATTTCACACAAGCATCATTGCAGGCACCTGCAACTGGGTTAATCGGGGGAAGCGTGGAAACCTCGTGGTGGATAATGCCACCCCTCTCGCGAAACGAAGTAAGCCGATTTCCCAGAAGCAACAACCTGCTTCCTGAAACGTTCAAGGAACTAAGACCGCTGCGCCTTCGGGGGCATCGACGCCTGCACCAAGCATGTCAATCCGACCAACGATTTCGTGTCCCGGAATCATCGGCACTTTCGGATCTGGTAATTCGCCATCCACGACATGCAGATCCGGGGCCAACTTCAATCGCCGCAGCACCATGTAGCCACACCGCAGCGGAAGCAGGGAGGAACGGCTCCACGCCTTGCGCAAGCAGCCCGAGCACCAATCCGCTCAACACATCGCCTGAACCAGCCGTGGCCAGGGTTGGCGGTGCGTTGGTATTAATAATCGACCGACCGTCTGGGGACCGGTTTTCAGCATGGGCAGCACCGGTCATCGGGTATTCAGTTAAGTGCGGGCATCATCCACAGCAGTCACCCGCCTTCTCCTCCGGCCTCGCACCGCTGGGCTTGGCCAAAAACTTTTGGTGACAATGTTCGCCGCAAAAGTAGAACGTCTTTCCATCGCGTTCAGCGTGGATCGCGGTGGCTTTGTCCACGGTCATGCCGCAGATGGGGTCTTTGGTCACGGATTTCGATTCATTCATGGTCATGTTCCTTTGTTGTTGATTGTTGATACAGTTTTTTGATTCCGGTTTTCACATTGCCTGTCCCCGACGTTCCGTGGCGTGATGCTTGCCACCGCGCATCAGCTGATCCGATATCGTTTGGTCTTCTCATAGCCAGCCGTTCGTAAATCCCGCGCGACGTAACCCCGTGACGAGGTAGGGGCAACGCCGCATCAGACGCCAGAGCAAACCCGAGCGGTAGTTCTCGCACATCAATACGACCGGCCCCAAGTTGATCCCGTAATGGCACTGCGAGGTCCAGCCGGGCTGACTCGGCGACTGTTTCGGGAAGGTCAAATTGAAGCTGCACTTGAAACAATACTTGCTCGTAATCTCCGGGTAGACCTCTTTGAAATGTCGAATCGTTGGCAGCACGATCTCCGGGGCGAAGGGCAGTGAGGTCAGCACCGCCCACGGGGCGACGGTCCCGTCGTCGGGGCCATCCGGCACACCGCGGGCCATGTAATCAAAGAAGCGGCGCTTGACGCCCGCGACCTGGCGCACCGTCCGACCGGGTCCATCACTCGCGCTCAGCCCCCAGAAGCAAGGGCCGTAGCCGACGAAGGCGTGCGGGTTATGAATTGCGTACTGCTGCTGCACGTGGGTCGCCCGCCGGCTGTTCTCGAAGTAGTCGCTGCCCTTGCCGCGCATGTAGACATCCTGGATTCCCCGGAAGTCGATCCACAGGTGCGAGTATTGATGGATGAAGAGCGAGCCGCCATACAGGAACTCGTGGCCATAGAGCTCTCGCCACTGGTAGGTTGCGGTCCACGCCGCATAGCTTTCCGTTGGCAGCGGGTACGTGGGCGAACCCAGGCCCAGCACGTACAGCAGTAGCGCCTCGTCGTAGCCTGTCCAGCGGTACTTCAAAAACCCGCGTTCAGGCTTCCACCCGTGGGTGACCGCCGCGCCCCGGTTTTGCGCCCACTGCCAATCGGCCCGGCGGTAGAGCGCATCGGCCAACGTGCGGATCTCCCGCTCAGCCTCATCATCCTGATCGAAATAGCTGGCGGCGGTGAGCATGCCGGCCAGCAGAAAAGCCGTATCGATTGTGGAAAGCTCACACCGCCCGGCCCGCCGGCCGGTCTGCATGTCAAGAAAGTGGTAGTAGAACCCCTTGTAGCCCGTTGCATCCAGGGCCGTCCCCTGGAGACTCGTCCAGAAGAACCGTAACACCGCCAGTGTTCGCTCGACCGCTTCGGCGCGCGTCATCCACGCGCGCTCGACGCCAACCGGATAGGCTGCCAGGGCAAATCCAACGGCGGCGATGCTCGCGGGGGAGTTCCGTTGAGTCTTGTCGGCCACCAAGCCGTTCGCCGGATTGGTCTGGTGCAGGAAGTAGCTGAAGGCATCCCGCTGGAGCGCGTCCAACATCTCTTCACTGCTGGCTGGTTGATCCGAGCCATTCGCCCGGTGTCTGGGCGCGATGTGATGCGCCCCAGTTTCAGCGGCTTCTTTCAGAGCGGATTGTCTCTGGCGTTTGTTATCCACCGCAGCATCCAGACTTGCCCTCCGGCTTGGCACCGGCGGGGGTGGACAGAAACTTTTGCCGGCAGTGGTCACTGCAAAAGTAGAACGTCTTGCCATCGCGTTCGGCGTGGAG
>Ga0163150_10007364_pt1 | contig 12971 bp, 10 predicted proteins | sample OliLakLV19P2IB_FD_148628 | JGI IMG/M metagenome (GOLD analysis project Ga0163150, IMG submission 148628) | Freshwater microbial mat bacterial communities from Lake Vanda, McMurdo Dry Valleys, Antarctica - Oligotrophic Lake LV.19.P2.IB | ecosystem: Environmental > Aquatic > Freshwater > Lake >...
CGGACCCAGGCGGGTGAACCACTGATCGGCGCTGATCATGAGTTGCCGAGGTGGAGCGACTTGTCCCCAAGCCGCTGGGTGGAGGAACTCGCGGTGAGACGTTGCGATGCGCAGAATCCATCCTGTATTCCTGTCTATCCTGTCTCTCCTTTTCAACGATCGAACTCAAGCCGTGACAGGATGGCAGGATGAATGGTCGTTGCGTTGCCAAAGGTGCGGCCGGGGGCGGCCGTTGTCCCAGGTTCGGATGCTCAAGTTAGGCGGCGGCTTTGCGGGTGGGAAAAGGAAGGCGGCTTTTTTCCTCCTTAAGAAGAACCTTGATGTAGCGCGTGAAATCCTCGTCCTCGCCCTCGAGCAGCTCAGGCAGCGCCTCGCAAAAGTCCGGGCGACGCAGCCACTCGCGAATGTAATCCTCCCAGGACCGCCAGAGTCGGCCGGTTTGCTTGTCCATTTTTTCGTCGTAGACGAGGAGGTAAGCGCGTTCGAACAAGGAGATCAGGATTCCGAATACGGCGAACCGGCGCTCGTTTTGTTCCGGCGTGAGGTCTTTGCGGCTGGCATCCCGGCGGAGTAATTGGAGGTCCGCATTGTCGAGTACCAGCTTCAGGAACTCGCGGTATTCGTCTGAGAGCCGCTGATAGATTTCCTCCTCCTCATTGCGACGTTCCTTTCGCCGCTCCCACACGAAGATGATGATCGCGAACGGCAAACCGATCACCGTGACAACGTAGCTAAGGGTTTCCCACAGGTCGCGCATCGCCATTCTGCAATGAGTTGCGTTTCCGAAAAAAAGCCACTGCGTCACGGCTGCGTCACACGCTTGCCAACGGCCCGCTCCGCGCCTGAACATCGCGGCTATGAAACGCCGCCAGCTGCGCGGCTTCGATCTGAAACAAATTAACGGTGTCACCAGCCTCATCGGCATCGATGAGGTAGGGCGGGGGGCGTTTGCGGGTCCGGTGGTCGCGGCCGCGGTGGTGGTGACACGCGATTTTCTGGACAGCCGTTGGGCCGTTGCGAAAAGCGGAAAGATCAACGATTCCAAGGTGCTGAACGCGGAGCAACGCGTCGAGTTATGGACTGAGTTCGAGAAGTTGTCCGCCCAAGGCCAGATTCACGCGAACTACGGCATGGCGAGTGTTCAGGAGATCGCCGATCTCAACATTCTCGGCGCGACCAAACTCGCGATGCGCCGAGCGTTAGGCGGGATTTATCCGCCGGAGGCATTTGAGCGAAAACGCGAGGAACCGGATCTTTTCTCCAGTTCGGAGGAGCGCACTGCCTTTCATCCGGTGGTGTCCGCGCGCGTGATTGTGGATGGGTTGGAATTGCGTGGGTTTCCTTATCCCCACACGGCGTTCGTCAATGGCGACGCGCGCTCGCTCTGTATCGCGATGGCCTCGATTATAGCGAAAGTTACGCGAGATCGGCTCATGGTCGACATGGATGGAAAGTTTCCGGGCTACGGTTTTGCGCAGCACAAGGGGTATGGCACCGAGGAGCATCGCGAGGCGGTGTTGCGTCTGGGCCGGTGCCTGGAGCATCGCGAGGTGTTCCTCCGCAAGCTGCTCGCCGCGCGGGTTGATCCGGCGCAAATGGACTTTCTGGTGACGGAAGACTAGATCAGCGCTGCTCACCGATGGCCGTCAAAAAAAACACGTCTCTGGATCGCGTATTGGGGAGGCTGGACACGTTGGATTCGGTCAATCTGGCCAACTTGGTGCAACGGCTGGCGCGGGAGCGCGGGTTGTTCGAAGAGATCTTTAACACGCTGCAGGAAGGGATTATCGTCATTCGGGACGACGGGGCGATCGATTACGCCAATTCGGCGGCGCAACGCCTGATCGGAATCGGGAGCGATGACCTTGCGGGCCAGATGCTGTGGCGCGTGGTCCCTGGATTGCGCGCGTCGTTGAGCAACGCGCTCGACAACGAAATGGGATCAGACGGATCGCCGGTGGTGGCGCGGGAATTCGAGCTGACTTATCCGGAGCCGCGCACCGTGCGGCTCTACATGGTGCCTTTTCGAGCGTCGATCGGGCCGCAGGTGCGGCGCTTTGCTCTGATCCTGAGCGACATCACCAAGGAGAAACAAACGACGGAGGCACGGATTGAGGACGAGCGGACATCGTCGGTGCTCCTGCTCGCGGCCGGCGTGGCGCACGAACTCGGCAATCCGCTCAACTCCCTGACGATTCACCTCCAGCTGATTGAGCGAAGGTTGAAAAAGTTAAAGGAGAGCAAGGACGTCGCGGCGCTCCAGGAGTCGGTCCAGGTTTGCCGGGGTGAGGTCACGCGTCTTGACGGAATCATCACGCATTTTCTCGACGCGATTCGTCCGCGCCAGCCGGACTTGGCGGACGTCGATCTGACGGACATCCTCGCCGAAGTGCTGCGGTTTCAGCAACGGGAATTGGCGGATCGCGGTATCGCCGTCGAGGCGGATACGCGCGCGTTGCCGCAGGTGCTGGCCGACCGGAACCAGATCAAGCAGGTCTTCTTCAACATCACCAAGAACGCCATGGAAGCCATGCGGCCGGGCGGGCGTTTCAAGATCCGCTCCCGGGTCGATGACGACTACGTGTACCTGCTTTTTGGAGACAGTGGCAGCGGGATCAAACAGGAGGACATGGTCCGGCTGTTTCAGCCGTATCACACCACGAAAGTCGGTGGTCACGGTTTGGGGCTGATGATCGCGCAACGCATCATGCGCGATCACGGCGGGCAGATCGGCTTGGAGAGCAAAGAGGGAATTGGCACCGTCGTCACCTTGCAGTTCCCGCGAAAAGAGCGGCGCGTGCGTATGCTCGGCGAGTGACCGGATTGGTTCGGAGGTGTGCCGCCGCGGTGGAGCGCCTTCCCCAGGTCGCTGGGTGGAGGAACTCGCAGGTGAGGCGTTGCGATGCGCAGAATCCATCCTGTAATCCTGTTTAACCTGTCTCTCCTCTTCAGCGATCGAGCTCAAGCCGGGACAGGATGACAGGATGACAAGATGACAGGATGAACATCATCTCGGGCCCAAGCAGGGGAACCACTGATCGGCGCTGATCATGAGTTGCCGAGGTGGAGCGACTTGTCCCCAAGCCGCTGGGTGGAGGAACTCGCGGTGAGGCGTTGCGATGCGCAAGATCCATCCTGTAATCCTGTTTAACCTGTCTCTCCTCTTCAGCGATCGAGCTCAAGCCGTGACAAGATGACAGGATGAACGTGATCTCGGACCCAGGCGGGTGAACCACTGATCGGCGCTGATCATGAGTTGCCGAGGTGGAGCGACTTGTCCCCAAGCCGCTGGGTGGAGGAACTCGCGGTGAGACGTTGCGATGCGCAGAATCCATCCTGTAATCCTGTTTATCCTGTCTCTCCTTTTCAGAGATCGAGTTCAAGCCGTGGCAGGATGACAGGATGACAGGATGAACATCATCTCGCACTCAGGCAGGTGAACCACTGGTCGGCACTGATCATGAGTGGAGGAGGTAGAGCGACTTGTCCCAAGCCGCTGGTTTTGGTGCTTGGGATCGATGGACCAATTTCTGGGATCGCGGCCGCGCTCGGCCGCCCAGGAATCATTCTCCGTTTCGGCTTTTCGGATGCGGCCGAGGGCGGCCGCGGTCCCGGGGGAGTCCCGCAAAGCCAAGCGCGTTGGGGACAACACGCTCCACCCAGGAGCACGGCTCCAAAGTGGAGCGACTTGTCCCCTGGTTCTGGTCTCAGGGGAATCACACAACCTCGGACGCCGGCGTAGCGCCGTCGCCGTTACTTCTGCGCCGTTTCGAACTCTTTGCGCAGCGATTCCGAGATGACGTTTTTCACCGCGACAATCTGCGACTCTTTTTTGCCGGCGTAGCGGACTTCCAACTTGAGTTGGATTTCGTCGCTCGTGACGCCCAATTGGGAAATCATCGGATCAAGCACGCCCTTCTCGCCCGCGGCGAGTTTCAGCACCGGGGGGCGGACGGCGAAGTTACCCAAGTACGAATTCACTTCCGTGATTTGCAGCTCGAGGGGCTCGGTGCCGCGATTTTCAAACTGCACGCGGAGGGTGACAGGCGGCATCGGGCTACCGGCCGCGCGGCGCGCCTTCGCCATGCGCATGTAGTCGGCCATGGCTTCCTTTTGGTCCTCTTCGGAGTCGCCGTAGCCGCCGATGTTGTAGACTTCAGTGAACGCTCCGGCGTCGTCGCGCTTCTTCCGGCCGCTTAAATCCTCCAGTTCACCTTTTCGGCCCGGGGCGCGCTTGGCCCCGCGATCGAACCCGCGCGTGATGGTCGCCAGGGCACCGACTTTGCCTTCAAGAAAAGTCGCTTCGCCTTTCATGGCGACCGGACGCTCGATTTTCTGATTGGAGACCGCTTCTTCCATCATCAGGTCACGGGGGCCGTTGCCCGTGCCGCAGCCTGAGGTCGCGAAAGCGCCTGCCAATAAAACTACTGCAAGTACTACCTTCGGAAAATCGGCCGGTGTCGTCATGAGAATCGTTCGACGGCAAGCGGACGCGAAGGTTTCACGGAACGCAAGGATCGCGCGTGAGAGATCCGAATCTTTCTGGCCTTGGAGGCGTCTTACTGTTCACACGTATGGCGTCTGCATGGAATCAACTTCATCGACCGCGCTGGCTGACCTCGTCCGCCGGGCTCAACAGGGCGAGGAATCTGCCCAACGTGAGCTCATCGTCAGCTACCAGCATCGGGTGGCGGGGTTTGTCTACGCCATGACCGGACGAAGTGATTACGTCGAAGATCTGTCCCAGCAGGTTTTCATTAAAATGATCCGGGCGTTGGATCGGTTGCAGGCACCTGCGCAGTTCGAGTCGTGGCTGTTTCGCCTGGCCCGCAATACCTGTATCGATCAGCTGCGGCGGCAGAAGTTGCGGCGGATTTTTTTGCCGTTTGGAGAAGAGCACGAAAACATCCCGGAACCTCCGGGAGCGGTGGACTCCGAAGAGTTGGACGCGCTACGCCATGCGCTGGCCCAATTGCGACCCCAGGACCGGGCCTTACTGGCTTTGGTTCAAGAAGGCCGCAGTCATGCCGAAATAGCGGAAACGTTGGGTACCAGTGTCGCCGCGGTGAAAGCTCGCCTGCACCGCGCCCGGGAACACCTCCGCGAGCACTATACTCCCATATGAAACCTGAAGACAAAGCCTGGCAATCGTTGCAGCAACACGCGGCGGCCCAGCTGCGCAGCGGGTTTGCCACGCGCGTCGTCCGCGCCGCGAACGGCCCCACCGATGCCTCGTGGCAGTCCCTGCGGGCCGTGGGTGCAGCTCAATTGCGCCCGGGCTTTGCCGCCCGCGTCCTCAGTGCTGCACGCCGCATTCCGGGCGCTCCGTCCCTGCTGGATCAGCTCGGCCTTTGCGTGGGCACCGCGGTGTTGTGCATCGTCGGCACCCTTTTTTTCCACAGCCGCAGTCTTGAGATAGAAAACGAGCGTAACCTTGCTACCTGGCAGCGGATTGCGATGGTCGTCCAAGACGCGGATAACGCTCCATGATGCAGCGGGTCTTCATCGCGCTGCTCACGGTTTGCGTCTTCTTGGCGGGCTATTGGGTCCGCATGGCAACGCAGAGCGGCGGCGTGGTGCCGCCGCCCCCCGCCGGATTGGCGAGTGAATTGGGTGCCTCTCATCCTGACGGCAAGACCAAGCCGTCGGAGGTTGATCGCGCGAAACTGTTGGCCGAAATCCAAACGATTCGCCCCCAGATCGAAGCCTACCGCGCCCAAGTCGATGAGATTTACACGGAGTTCGATCGCGAGTTCGTGAAAATTTTAACGCCGGAGCAGCACCAGAGCTTTCTGGCGAACCATAAGCGCTGGACCGATTCGATGGCGCGACGGAACGCTGATCGCAAGCCGCTCACCGACGAAGATATCATGCGGGCCCGCGAGCGTCCGCTGACTGAAGTTTACTGGATGGTGACGATCACACCGCGCCTCGAGCGGCTGACCAAAGAGTATACCCTGACCGAGCAGCAACAGGCGGCCGCGCGGTCGTTGCTGGCGATGCGCCGGAGTAAGTTCATGGCGCTACTCGATTCGACACCCCATCCCAGTATTCGTTTGAGTCGCCTCGCGCCCATGTTGGAACGTTCCCGCGAATCCGCTCCCGCCGCGAAATAGTACAGCGGGCTTGACCGTTTTCATCGGCACTGTGTCAATGTGACGCATGGTTCCGAGCGTGCTGATCGTTGATGACGAGAAACACACCCGCGAGGGGCTGCAGCAAGCTCTCGCGGAGAGCTATGATGTGACGGTGGCGGCGAATGCCGAGGAAGCGTTCAACCTGATCGATGCGCAACCGTTCGATATTGTTCTGACCGATTTGCGCATGCCGGGAAAGTCAGGGTTGAAAGTCATCGACAAGGCGCTGGCGCTGCCGAACCGGCCCGCCGTTTTAATGATGACGGCTTACGGCAGCGTGGAGAGTGCCGTCGAAGCGATGAAGCGGGGTGCGGTGGATTTCCTGACCAAGCCCGTGAACATCGAGCGCTTGGAAGTGCTCATGCAGCGGGCGCTCAAAACGAAAACACTCGAGGTGGAGGTGCAGCAGTTGCACGAACGGCTCGACGAGAAATTCAAGATCGAGGGCATCATTGGAACTTCGGCCAAGCTCAAGGCAGTGATCGACAAGATGCGGCTGGTCGCGCCGTCGCGGGCCACGATCCTAATCGAAGGCGAATCGGGCACCGGTAAGGAACTCATCGCACAAGCCATCCATCAGTCGAGCACGCGTTCCCGGGCACCTTTCGTCGCGGTGCATTGCGCCGCGCTTTCGGAAAATTTGCTCGAGAGTGAATTGTTCGGCCATGAACGCGGCTCGTTTACCGGCGCGGTGGAGCGACGCATCGGGCGTTTCGAATCCGCCAGTGGAGGCACGCTCTTCCTGGATGAGATTGGCGAGATTTCCCAATCCACGCAGGTGAAGATGCTGCGTTTTCTCGAGACCAAGTCGATTGAGCGCGTGGGCGGTTCCAAGTCGCTCGAGCTCGACGTGCGCCTCGTCGCGGCGACCAACCGCAATCTGGAGCAGCAGGTGAAGGAGGGGAAGTTTCGCGAAGATCTCTTCTTCCGCCTCAACGTGGTTCGGCTGACCATGCCGCCGTTGCGCGAACGGCCCGAGGACATCCCGCTGCTCCTCGCCCACTTCATCAAAGTTTTTTCCGATGAGAACGCCGTGCCGCCGCTCACCGTCGAAGCCGGCGCGTTGCGCACCCTGCAACACTACCCTTGGCCGGGAAACATCCGGGAACTGCGCAATTTCTGCGAGAACGCGGTGGTTCTGCGCCGGGGCGGCAGCCTGACCGAGTATGACCTCGAGCCGAAGTTCCGCGGGACGCCCGCGTCGACCCAAATGACCGCCGGAACCGGATCGCTTCCAGCTGGCGGCAGTGAGGTCCCGCCCCCGCGCAATACGTCCCTTTCCGTCGAGGAAAACGAAAAGCATCTCCTCCGCGAAGCCCTGCTCAAAGCGCGTGGTAATCGGACCAAAGCGGCCGAGCTTATGGGCGTGAGCCGACGCACCTTGCACCGGAAGATCGCGCAATGGCCGGAACTCGACGTGACCGACAAGTGAGCGGCCGACTCGCGTCCACGTTGATCCTAAATTCCGCAGAAGAGGTAAACACTGATGGGCACTGATAAACACTGATCAAATACATCCAGATCGATGGGATAGAATTTTCCCTTCACTTACCGGGTGGACGGCCTCCATCGCGCACCTCGGTTTTCATCCGTGGTCATCAGTGAAAATCAGTGGTTCAACTGTATTTTTTTATACCAACGTACCTTGATATTTGGACTGTCATCGCGAGAAGCGGAGCGACAAAGCAATCGAGCTGGATCACCACGGCGCCCTTCGCGCACCTTCTTCTTCTTCTAATGAACACCTACAGTTTGTCATTGCGAAGGAGCCTAAGCGACAGCGGCAATCCACGGGTCCCGATCGATTGCCACGCTCGGCCAGCCGCGCTCGCAATGACAATCGGGGTGTTCATTGGCGATTCCACCCAACGTCGGGTCCAGCCCTCGTGATGACGATCGTCTACATTACACGGGCGATTGGTATTAGTTTGAATATTGCCGGCAACATCGGGGTTCACATTGCGCCGGCCCGGCGCCTGGCATGACGAGGCCGCGCACGACTCAGGAGTTTATCCATTGGCTTGAAATGGGCACGGGCTCCCGCTGGATCGCGTGGGCTGCGCTCAGCTTCGGCGTGGTGGCGTTTTCGTCCCTGGTGGCCTGGAAACAATTCCACGGTCCGGCGTCGGAAGTCACCTTGGTGCAGGCCGACACTGCCTGGCAGCTCGCCGCGGGTGAGGGTTTCACGACGCGCGTCAACTTTCCGCAAACGGCCGCCGTCCTGCACGCGCGCGGCACGCCCTTCGATCCCGCCGTGCCGTATCCAGAACTGCATCACGCGCCGCTTTATTCGCTGGTCGTCGCCGCGGCCTTGCGTCTGCTTCCGGGTGGTTACCGAGCGTCGCTGTTCGCTTCGCCGCCGGTGCCGCCCGACGGATTTGCCGCCGACTATTTTCTGCTGGCGATCAACGTGGGGCTGCTGTGGTGGGCGGCGTGGCTGACGTTTACGTTGGGGCGTCGGTTGTTCGAGCCGCGGGTTGGCGCGACCGCCGCGGTGGCGTTGCTCGTTTCGGCTCCGGTCTGGCAACAGACGGTCAAGGTGAACGGACTCCCTCTGCTCATGGTCCTCGCGCTGATTGGATTTCATATCTGGTTCCGGGCGGAAGAAGCGTTGAGCCTGGGGCACGGACGAAAACGTGCGCTCGGCTGGCTCGCGGCGCTCGGCGCGGTCTGCGGATTGCTTTTTCTCGCCGAGTATTCCGCGGGTGCACTGGTGGTCGTGGTGCTGGGTTATGCCGGTGCTCGATTGCGAGGCGCGCATCGCATCGGGGGGATTGCGCTCGTAGTCGCCGGCTTCGCGCTCCTGACGACTCCTTGGCTGATTCGGAACGTGAGCCTGACCGGCAATCCCGTGGCGTTGGCGTCGCAAAACGTCGCGTTGAAAGCGGGCGACCCCACGGCGGAGCCGGCGACGTTTCGGGCGACGTTTTCTCCGGAAGGGCCGCGGCTGGATCTCAACAAGCTCGGCAACAAAGCACTCACGGCGTTGCAGGAAAACCTAACCACCCGCTTCTGGTCGGGTGGGGCCTTGTGGCTCGCGGCGTTCTTCGTCGTCGGGGTTTTGTACTCGTTTCGTTCGCCGACCGCGGAGCGCCTGCGCTGGATTTTTCTCGTCGCTTTAGGCGTTTGGTTACTGGCGCAGGGCACCTTCAACTCAGGTGAAAGCGAGCGCTGGGCGACGATCTGGTGCGTGCCACTGGTGCTGATTTTTGGCGCGGCGTTCTTCTTCGTGCTCCTGAGCAGCAACGTCCGTCTGAAGTCCTGGCCGGGGACGGCGATGGCCATCCTGTTGTTCGCCCAAGCGCTCCCGCTGGCGCACGATCTACTCGAGCCGCGGCGGCTGCATTTTCACTACCCGCCTTATTTCCCCGCTCTGTTTCAGGGCATGCGGACGGATCTGGCGCGCCGTTCGGTGGAGGGGCGAGTGGGACTGATGGCTGACGTGCCCGCTGGGGTGGCGTGGTATGCAGGCACGCGAGCTTGGGCACAGCCGTCTCGTTTGCGCGATTTCTATGCGCTCACGCTCGAGCAGCCGATGGGCCAGCTGCTGCTCACGCCGCGGACCCTCGACCGGCCGTTTTTCACCGAGCTCAACGCCAGGACGGGTTCGACGGCGGGTGCGTTAACGCCTGGTCCGGGACGGTTCGGCGAATGGGGTAACATCTACGCCGGTCTGCTGACGGGTACGATGCCGGCCGAATTCCCCCTCCGCTCATCCCAGAAACTCGCGGAAAACCTGTTTGTGCTTTTCGATCCTTCATTGCCGGTTGGGTCGGGAAAGTAATTGCTTAGGCTAACCGTTTGCGCCTCGATCCCCCCCGCTATCCGGCCCTTGATTACGCTCCTTTCACGCGCCCTTCTACTCAGTGGACTTGTCGCAGCTGTCCCGCTGAAAGCCGTTTATGCTCCAGTCCCTGAGCGGGATCAGGGGAAGAATTTAACCGTCAATGTTCGGGCGGGATTGTCCCACGACAGCAATATATTTGGTTCCGCCGACAATAAGATCGATTCCACGGTCTGGAGCCTGGCGCCGCGCATTGGCTACAGCGCGTCGGTCACGGATCAAACCTTTGTCGCCGGCGCCTACGGTTTGACGCTCGATCAGTTCAAGAGCCGCCCCGGAGACAAGCTGCTCGACAGCCACGACTTTTCGCTGCGCCTGGCGCACGCCTTTACGCCCGCCACCAACTTGGACGTGCAGGACACGTTTAACATCAGCCGCAACCCGGAGTCGCTGCTCGCGGGACAGCCGGTGAATACCGATCAGTCGTTGACGCGGAATCAGCTGGATGGACGTTTCACGACCCCGATGACCCAGAAAGTGGGGGCGATGTTGAAGGCGCGTTCGATCGGCTATCGTTATCGCGATGCGCGGCTGGGGCGTAGTTTGGATCGGACGGAAAATCTGGTCGGCGTCGCCGGCGATTACGCGGTCCTGCCCGAGACGAAGCTCGTGGCGGAATACCGGCATCAAGAGGTTTCCTATCGGCGGGACGGCTACGTCAAGGACAAGACCTCGAACTATCTGATGGCCGGAGCGGATTACGCGCTGGCGCGAACGATGTCCGTCAGCGGCCGCCTCGGAGTCGAATGGCGCAACCGCGCCGGAGAGCGTGATGCGACGGCGCCATTTGCGGAGGTTTCCGGGAAGTACGATTACTCCCAACGGTCGTTCCTCGCGGCTGGTTATGCCTATACGCTAGAGGAAACGTCCGATACGTTGCGGTTCCTCGATAGTCGGGTCCATCGCTTGTTCGCCAACGTTCAGCATGCGGTGACGGCGCTGACCGTAGCTTCGGCGTCGGCCACCTTTGAACCGGCCCGGCTGCACGGACGGCGTTCCCAGGCCGACATCGATGAGACCACCTGGCGCGTCGGGGCGGCCTACACCTATTTGCCGAGCAAAAATTGGTCGGTGTCGGCTCATTTCGATTACGATCGGGTGCGCTCAGACGACCGCTTCCGCAGTCTCCGGCGTCAACGGGTTGGTTTAAACGTGGCCTATGCCCTCTGACGGCGGCTTACGGGCGACGCCCCTGGCTCAGGCACGTGGCGGCCAGGAGCACGCTTCACTGGCCGACTTCGTTCAGATCCTGCGGCAGCGGCAGGCGCTGATCGGACTGGTGCTCGCCCTGGTGGTTGTGACCACGCTCGCGGTGACGGCCTTTCTGCCGCGCTGGTATCTGGCGACCACGAAGGTTCGCGTGGAGAAGCCGGAAGGCGAAGTGAAGCTCTTCCAAGCTCAAAGCAGCAACAACTATGACCCGTACTTCCTGCAGGACCAGTTCAGGATCATGCAGTCGGAGAAGATTCTTTATCCCGTCATCGAACGACTCGACTTGGGCGCCAAGCTTGCGCCCCTCGTCGGGGCGACGACCGCGCTCCCGCCGGCGCTGACGTATCGGTATATCTTGGACAAGATGTTGCGCATCGAATCGCAGCGGAGTTCCTCGCTGATCGAGATTAATGTTTTTGGCCAGGATGCCCAGCTAGCGGCCGACATTGCCAACGATATTGCGCGGACGTACTCGGCGGATCGCATTGCGCTCGCCACCTCCGACCAGCGTGAGGGCCTGGCGTATCTAAGGCAGGAACTCGTCGCGCAGGAGCAGGTGGCGACCCGCCAGCGCGACGCGGTCGAAAAGCTGCGGAAGGACCTCAATATTTCAGGCGTCGATCTTAACTCCCGTTACTCGGACATCGAGATTGAGAACCTGCGGCAGATGCAAAACACGCTGATCGCGTTGAGCGTCGATGCGATTGGCCGCAAAACGCGGTGGGAACGTTTTCGCTCGATTGCGACGGACGAACGCATGGGACTCGTCAATTCAGAGCTGATCCCCGATCAGAATATTCAGGGACTTCTGCAGGCGTATTTGGTGGCTGATCAAAAGGTGACCCAACTCAAGCCGCGACTCGGCGAAGCCCACCCGGACTTGATCTCGGCGGTCGATGGGCGCGGGAAGATCAAGGAGCAGCTCGAAGCGCAACTGCGCGGTTATGAAAGTGCCCTCGAGATTTCCTATAAAGAAGCGGAAGCGCGAGTGGCTGAGTTGAAGAGTCAACTCGGGCAGGCGAAAGTGGATCAGATCCTTTCCGCCCGCGATCGGATGCGACCGTTTGAAGAAGCGGCGCAGAAGCTCGATGATGAAACGCGATTGCTGACGACGCTCAAACTGACCTTGCGGCAGCGGGAGATCGATTTCCAGGTTCCGAAGAAAACGATCGAGATTTTGAATACAGCGGAACCCGCGCGTCTGCCGTCGCGGCCAAGTTGGGTTTTGAACACGCTGTTGGCATTCATGTTTGGCAGCGGATTGGCCGTGGGTCTGGCCGTGTTGCTCGAGTACTTTGATACCAGCTTCCGGACGGTGACCGACGTCGAAACCAAACTGCGCCTGCCAGTGCTCGGCGTCATGCCCTTCACGAGCACACCCGTCGCGATGCGACCGGGAGTCGACCCGGCGGAGTTGGAGCCATTTCGGGTGCTGCACACCAACATCAACCTCACGCTGAAGCCGGGTCAGCCTCATGCGTTCGTGATCGTCTCGGCCGGGGCCGGCGAAGGTAAATCAACGACCCTGCACCAGCTGGCACATCTCATGGGCATCAGCGGTGAGCGCGTGGTCCTGATCGACTCGGACGTGCGCCGTCCCACGCAGCATCGACTCGCCGGTCGGAGCAAAGATCCAGGCTTAAGCGATCTGCTGGTGGGACAGAAATCCCTGGATGAGGTGATTCAAAAGAATATATCGCCGGGCCTGGATTTTATACCCAGCGGAGGTGTGCCGGGTTTTGCGTTGAGCCTGATCTACGGGAACCGCCTGAAGGAAA
>Ga0163150_10007366_pt1 | contig 12970 bp, 13 predicted proteins | sample OliLakLV19P2IB_FD_148628 | JGI IMG/M metagenome (GOLD analysis project Ga0163150, IMG submission 148628) | Freshwater microbial mat bacterial communities from Lake Vanda, McMurdo Dry Valleys, Antarctica - Oligotrophic Lake LV.19.P2.IB | ecosystem: Environmental > Aquatic > Freshwater > Lake >...
CATCTGCTGCCGTCGCCGGTCTCGGTGCGGACAAGTACGAGCGGCAGCCGATGACCGTCATGCGGCGGAAGATTGCCGAGCACATGGTGATGAGCAGGCGCACGTCGCCGCACGTGCACTCGGCATTCGAGATCGACTTCACGAAGGTCGACGAGATCAGGAAGGCGAAGAAGGCCGAGTACGAGCAGGCCGGCGGGAAGCTGACCTACATGTCGTTCATCACCGGGGCGTGCGCGGCTGCGCTCAAGGCGGTGCCGATCGTGAACGCGTCCGTCGACGGAGCGGACATTCTCCTCAAGAAGGAGATCAACATCGGCATCGCCGTCGCGCTCGAAGGGGGGCTGATCGTCCCGGTGATCAGGAACGCCGACACCATGAGCCTGCTCGAGATCAGCAGGACGATTGCCGATCTGGCCGCGCGCGCCCGCGAGAAGAAGCTCAAGCCGGACGAGGTGCAGGGCGGAACGTTCACGATCACCAATCCGGGCGTGTTCGGCGCGCTCTTCGGCATGCCTATCATCAGCCAGCCTCAGGTGGCGATTGTCGGCGTCGGTGCGGTCGAGAAGCGTCCGGTCGTCCTCGACGACGCCGTCACGATCCGGCTGCGCGCCTACATGACCATCGGCTACGACCATCGCATCATCGACGGTGCCATCGCCGACGAGTTCATGCAGCACGTGAAGAAGAAGATCGAGAACTGGGATGAGTAGGTGCGTGGTCTCGAAGTCCGCCGCCTAGGATCGGTGCCCTACGCCGCTGCCGTTCAGATGCAGCGCGCGCTGGTCGAGGAGCGCCGGGCCGGGCGCGTGCCCGACCTGCTGCTCCTCCTCGAGCATCCCCACGTCATCACGCTCGGCGTCAAGCTCGAGGCCGCCAGGTCGCACCTCGTCGGCACGCCCGAGTTGCTTGCAGCCCGGCAGGTCGACGTGCACGAGGCCGGCCGCGGGGGCGACATCACCTACCACGGACCCGGGCAGATCGTCGGCTATCCGATCCTGGACCTGCGGCCCGATCGGTGCGACGTGCACAAGTACGTTCGCGATCTCGAAGAGGTGATGATCCGGACCGCCTCGGATTTCGGATTGACGGCCGGCCGCCGCGCGGGGCTCTCGGGGGCCTGGGTCGGCGCCGATAAGCTGGGAGCCGTGGGCGTGCGCATCTCGCGCTGGATCACGAGTCATGGATTTGCCCTTAACGTGACGACAGACCTCGACTTCTTCAACCTCATCGTGCCGTGTGGCATCCAGACCGGCGGGGTGACGTCGCTCGCGCGCGCGACCGGCCGCCACGTTCCGCTGGCCGACGCAGAAGCATCGCTCGTCCGCCATTTCGCCGAGGTGTTCGACCTCACCCTTCTCGAGGCTGTCCACACGGTCCATCCATGAAGGTCATCTACCGGCCTACCGTTCTGACCCTGCTCGCCATCGCGACGACCATTGCGGCGATTTCCGGCACGCTCGGCTACATCCTGGGCCGTGCACCCGCACTTCCGCCGATTCTCGCCGTTCATTTCGACGCACAGGGCATCGCCGATCGATTCGTGCAGGCGAGCTACCCCATCGCACTCGTGCCGGTATGGATTCAACTGACGCTGGCGGTCGTCTTTGGCGCCATCAGTGGCGTGCTTCTCTATCGCACGCAGCCGGTGCGCAGCGCCGTCGAGGACGACCTGAGCCGGCAGGAGCGCGAGCGGATGCTGATGACCGCCGAAGCGATCAGCCTGCTCGCCGCCATCTGGGTCACGTTCCAGGGACTGCTCGCCATCCGGCTGTTCATCATGTGGCAACGCATGTGCTGCGGTCTGGGCAGCATCTACTATCAGAGCCTTGTCGTGTGCATCGTTGTGTCGGTGATCATCGGCATCCGGGCGGCGGTCTACATCAAGCATCCGCACCCGGTCATGCGCACGACCGAAGACGCACATTGGCGGCTCCGGGGGGTGTATTTCAACCCGGGGGACCCGGCCCTCTTCGTGCCCCTCCGCAGCGGCATCGGCTGGACGCTCAACTTCGGGCGCCCGCAAGCCATTGTGTTTGTTACGGTTGTCATCGCCTTCAGTATCTGGGCGCCCATCCTGATCCTTCGAGTGCTGGTCGGGGAATAAACCCGCCCCCCCTGGTGTTCTTGTTAATAGACGAGGACACCCAATGGCACAACCAACGACACACAATCTGGTCGAACGGCTCAAAGCCCATGACGCGACGGCAGTCGAGGATCTGTCGAGCTCGTACGGCTCGAAGATTTACCAGCTCGCCTTCCGGTATCTCAGAAACCGCGAAGACGCCGAGGAGGTCGCGCAGGACGTACTGCTGAAGGTCTATCAGAAAATCGACGCGTTCCGCGGCGACGCGGCGCTCTCATCCTGGATCTATCGCATCACGTTCAACGCGGCTATGTCGCGGCTGCGCGAGTTCAAGCAGAACCTGCCGAACGCGCCCGAGAAGGCCGCGGACGACGATACCGGTCAGGCACTCAGGCGCGAGGTGGCGGATTGGTCACCGCTCGCCGACGAGGACATGCTGCGCGGAGAAATGCGGCAGGCGCTGGTCCGCGCGCTGAAGGACATGCCCGTGCTCTATCGCGCGCCGGTCATTCTGCGCGACGTGCAGGGGCTCACGACGGAAGAGGCGAGCGCCGTGCTGCACGTCAAAGAGCAGACGCTGAAGTCGAGGCTGCATCGAGGGCGACTGATGCTGCGGGAGCAGCTCACCGACTTCTCGGGCGGACTGTCGCTGCACTGAAGTGCGTAGGGCGGGTCTTGGAGTGCAAGACCCGCCCTACTGCTACCAGCCACCAGCCACCAGCCACCAGCTACCAGCTACGGCCGATTGGTCAGTTCGACGGTCGCCGTCACGGGTTTGCCTTCTCGCAGCACCGTGACGTCGACGGTGTCGCCCGGTTTTTTCTCGCGGAGCGCGAACGTGAAATCGTAGAGCGTCTTGATCGCCGCCCCGCCGAACGACACCATGACATCGCCCCCGCGGAAGCCGGCTTTCGCCGCGGGACTACCGGCGCGCACTTCTGCGAACTTCACGCCTTCGCCCTCGCTGGCAAAATCAGGGACCGATCCGAAGTACGGACCGTAGCCCGAGACGGCGCCAACGGACCCGCTCGACTGATGATCCTGCTGCACCGTTTCCACGAATGGCGGCCGGGTCGCCCGATTGGCCAGCTGCCGCGCGAGCGCCAGCGCCAGGTCGGCGACCGCGGCACCGCCGGCGGCATCGATCTTTTCCCAGGTATCGCTGGGGCGATGGTAATCGGAGTGGAACCCCGAGAAGAAGTTGATCGATGGAATCCTCCGCAGCAGGAAGGTCGCGTCGTCGCTGGCTCCCGCTCCGGGTCCGCCGCGCAGCGCCTTCATCGACAGCGAGCTGCTCGATTCGGCCGCCTTCAAGTCTTCGTCGATGGCTGGAGAGTTCGCGAGACCGTCCACGAGAATACGGCCACCGGTGCGGCCCACCATGTCGAGGTTGATCATCGCGATCGTCTGGTTCAACGGCACCGACGGATGGTTGACGTAATGCGACGAGCCCAGCAGGCCGTGCTCCTCGCCCGCGAACGCCATGAAGATGACGCTTCTGCGGAAGTCGCTCGGCGTCGCAGCAGCGGCTTTGGCCATCTCGATGACGGCCGCCGTGCCGGACGCATTGTCGTCCGCGCCGTGGTGGATCTGTCCCGTGCCGCCTTGCGACATCGAAAATCGCCCGCTGCGCCCCAGGTGGTCGTAGTGCGCACCGACGATCACCGCCTCCGACCGCAACGCCGGGTCGCTGCCTCTGACGCTGCCGATCACGTTCCGGACGGACCGGCGGACCTTCGCCGTCCGGTCGGCGGCGTTGACGGTCACATCACCGAGCGGCCGCGACTTCGGCGTCAGGTCGCGATCGATCTCATCGGACACGGCGGCGAGGTTGAGCCTCGTGCCGAGGGCGCGCTGCACGCGATCGCGCGAGAGGTAGTAGACCGGGAGCCCGTACTCTTCAGCTTGCGGCTCCCGGAGCCATCGCCGATAGCTGTCGAGCGCCGGCCGGTGAACGGTGTCGTCGATCACCAGCAGCGCCCTGGCACCGCGGGCGCGCGCCACTTCCACCTTGCGCATCATCGCGGCGTGCATGGTGTTGGACTGCCCATCGAAGGCGCTCCGCCGGTCGTTCTCCTGCGGCTCGTGCGTAAAGATCAGGACGGCCTTTCCCGATGCGTCGATGCCGGCGTAATCGTCGTAGTGCAGCGATGGCGCGGAAATGCCATAACCCGCAAAGACGACCGGCAACGCCTGGCTCGGCGCCGATTGATCGCTCGAGGTGGACACCAGCTGGTAATCGCGTCCGATCTCGAAGTCGATGCTGCCTCGCCCCGCATTGAGCGTGACGGCATTGCCCGACTGAAGAGAGAGACCGGTGAACATCTCGAAGCGCTGAAAGAATGTCCCGTCATCGCCGGCAGGTTCGAGACCGGCCGCGCCAAACTGTCTGGCGATGTACTCGGCCGCCGCGTCCAATCCAGGCGAACCGTTGCCGCGCCCTTCGAGATCCTCCGACGCCAGAAACTTCACGTGCTCGAGATAGGCGAGCGGATCGACACGGCGTGATTGCGCGTGCGCCGAGGCGACGACGAGGGCGGCGGCGAGCAGGACGAGCAGACGTTTCATTGCAGTACCTCATCTACGACAACCCGGTCGCGTCCGGTGAGAGCAGGCGTGGCGACCCGTTCGAGCCCGGCCGGTCCGATCGACACGGGCCAGGAGCAGACCGGGGCTTTCGTGCCGTTGTCACGGTCGAGCGACACGAACACGCTGAAGAGGCGGCGCGATCCGGTCACCGCAGCCTCACTCAGCAGGGCCGCAGCGGTGCCAAGCGCGCCCGGGCCTGGCGGCCACAGACCGCGGATTCGCCGTTCCAACTGATGCAACTGCGAGGCGCTCAATATCGACGTGATCGAATTTCCGCCGATGGACGCTTCCGGCCACGGAATCACCATGCTGTCGGGCGGATTGCCCATCACCGTCAACATTACCTGATTAGACGCCGCGCGGGCTTCGAGCGCCACCAGCGCACGCGCAGTCGCGGCGAGCGCCTCAGGCGCCGACCCGATCACGCGCCGGCGCGAGAGTGCGAGTTCGTCGAATCCCTGCTGCATCAGCGCCCGCTGAGTGGCCCCGGCGCAAATCAACACCGCCTGTTCGAGACAACCCGACGTGAGCAGCCGGCGCAGTATGCCGAGTCCGGCTTCACCCGACCACTCTGCCGATCCGACGGGGTCGGCCAGGATGACGGCGGACGCGCCAGCCGCCGCGTTGAGGTCGGCCATCCCTTCGACGCGCGTATCCGAGCCCCGCACAGGGCCTGACTGCATCAGATCGAGCGCCTTGCCCTCCGCAACGGACGCGTGCTGGTCGATCAGCCGGACGACGTCAACGCGGGCGCGAAGCGAGAGGGCCCGCGCCGTCGCGGCCCCGATTTCGCCGGCGCCGACTATCGCTACCAGGGACATTACTGCCGGGTCATTTTATATGGGGATTGCTGAAGGCCGGGTTCGTCAGGAACGTTTCGTCCGTGAGGCTCTGCAGGAACGCCACCAGATCCTCGATTTGCGAAGGGGAAATCGCGAAGCCTGCCACGCGGTCGCTTCTTCCCTCCCTGGTGCGGCCGCCACGGGCGTAGTGCTCGACGACGCCCGACAGCGTCGTGATGCTGCCATCGTGCATGTAGGGAGCGGTGACCGCGATGTTTCGAAGGGTCGGTGCGCGGAATTGTGCCGGGTGCGTGGCCACGCCGGTATCGTGAAAAAACGCGTCCGGGTCTGACGGCATCGTCCCGGCGAAGAGCGTGGGCCCGGAAAAATTGATGCTGCCGTGGCACTCGCTGCAGCGGAGCCGATCGGAGAAGAACAGTGTGACACCGCGCCGGGCCGCGGGAGACATGCCGCGGCCATCGTCTGCGAAGAGATAGCGGTCGAATGGCGAATCCGTCGACACCAGAACCCGCTCGAACGACGCGATCGCCTTCACCATGTTCGGCAGGCTGACGGGCGACTCTTCGCCAGGAAACGCCGCGCGAAAACGCTCGACGTCGCGGCTGCTGGTCGCGAAGCGCGCCAGCACCTCGGTCTCCCGGCCTTTGAACCCCATCTCGATCGGCTGCTGGTTCTGCATCGGCACTTCGATTTGCGCCTCGAGGCTCCATCGCCGATCGTTCCAGCCGAACGAAGCGTTATAGGCGACGTTGGCGAGCGACATGGTGGATCGCGCGTGACTCTCTCCCGTGGATCCGATCGCGTGCGCCAGACCGTCGGTGAAGGCGAGTGCCTGTTGATGGCAGCTGCCGCATGAGTACGTGCCGTTGCCGGAGAGGCGCTCGTCGTAGAACAGTCGGCGGCCGAGCTCGACCTTGGCATCCGAGATCGGATTGTCGACAGGAATTTTTGGAACCGGAAACCAGGGGGGAAGACGGCTGGAAAAATACTCGGACGCGGTCGGCTCCTGCGCCGTCACAGAGATGGCGGCGAGCGAGCACAGGAAGAGTCCCGCGGCTGCCAACCAGATCTTCAAGGCACTACTTCCAGTCGGGTGAGTTATGCACCAGGTTGACGGTGGCGATCGCGAGCGCATCGCGCTCCTGCACCCACGCGTCGAACGCGGCAAATGCGGCGCGGGGGAGGCCGGCTGTTCCGGTTCGGTGCTTCAGCACCCAGGCCTTCATCGCCTTCATCAGGGCATTCGCGTGGTGGCGGTTGCCGACGAACATCCGCATGTACTCGTGTTGCGCGTGGTCGAGCCGCTGCTCGGCGGCGTATGCGTCGAGAGCCGTGTCGAAGTCCTTAAGCGCGGCGGCATATTCGGCGCGCTCGAGCCGCGTGACGCCGCTGTTCATGGCGTCGTTCGCCGCCGCCGCGGGCGCCTGCGCCGCGACCGCGACGGCGAGTAGCAGCAGCGCGGCCGACGTCGGGATCAGGCGTGACATGAGGTGCTATTGTAGCCTTCCGTGACTCGAGTCGTGAACCTCAAACGCGTGTGCGCCGCGGCCCTGGTGTTGCTGATAGCCCCGACGGCCCGCGCGCAGGAGCCGACCGATCGTCTCGTGCACTGGCTGGCCGCCGTCGAGGCGCACGAGCCGGGGAATCCCGGAAAGGTCGCCCTCGGCCTCGCTCAGTGGCCGGGCGTCGAGCTCGAAGAGGTCATCCAGGAAGCCAGGCGATACGCGCGTGCGTTCGAGAAGACCCGGCAGGACGACGCGAACGCGCTGCTCCTGCGCGGCGCCGTTCTCCACGCCGACATCGCGCGCCTGATTCCCGATGATTTTGAACGGCGATCGCCGAAGCAGCAGCAAATCTTCATCGTCAGCGACGGGCGCGAGCAGGGGACGAGGTTCGTCAGCATTCACTGGGAGCTGGGCCGTTCGCTGCTCGACGCGATCGCGCCGGCGCCCGCCACACATCGCGGCGCGCTCACGTGGTATCAGGAGACCGCCAGGGAGCTCCTGTGGCTCCGCTCGCTCGCCGAGGCGACAGTGCACCTGCCGAAAGCCCGGCGGATTTTTCCAGCCGATCCCGCGCTGTTGTTCATGAGCGGCGTTCTCCACGAACGCTTCTCGTCCGCGTCATTACAAGCGGCGGCTCAGTCGGTGCTCACCGAGAACCGGGGCTCGACCGCCCTCAACTCCGCGAGAGCGGAGTTGACGCGCGCGGAGCGGTTCTTCCGCGAGACGTTGGCACTCGAGCCGCATCATCTGGAAGCTCGCATCCGGCACGGGCGTGTGCTTGGCGAGTTGGGCCGGCATTCCCAGTCCGCCGACGTGCTGCGCGCGGCCATTGAAGAGGGCGCGACCGGAGCGTTTCTGTATCTCGCGGAGCTGTTTCTCGGCAGTCAGGAAGACGCGATGGGAAACCACGCCGGAGCGCGCGCGTGCTTCGAACGCGCAGCGTCGCTGTATCCGCGCGCCCAGTCGCCCCGGCTCGCGCTCAGCCAGCTCTCGCGGCGCACCGGCGATCGCCCGGGCGCTCAGCGCGAGCTTCAGGCGCTGGCGGATCTGCCGGCTGACGAGCGTCAACGAGAGGACCCGTGGTGGCACTACTACAACGTCCGCTGATCGCGATTGGCGCGAGCGTGCTGGCGGCGACGACGGCCCTGGCGCAAACGACGTTCACGAGCCGTATCGAGGCGGTGCGCGTCGACGTGCTCGTGACCGAGAACGGCCGACCCGTCCCCTCGCTCACGCCCGCCGATTTCGAGGTGCTGGACAACGGCGTGCCGCAGACGATCGATCTCGCCAGCTTCGAAGAGATTCCACTGAACGTCGTGCTTGCGCTCGACATGAGCGCGAGCCTGCAGGGTCTGCGGCTCGGACACCTGCAGGTCGCCAGCCGCACCGTTCTCAATGAGCTGAAGCCCGGCGATCGGGCGGCGCTCGTCGCCTTCAGCCACCTCGTCTCGCCCGGGCACGGCCTGACCGAAGACGTCGACCGCATTCGCGCGTCGCTCGAGCAGGCACAAGGCGCCGGGCTGACGTCGTTGATCGACGCGAGCCACGCCGGGATGTTGCTGGGCGAGTCAGATGTGGGCCGCTCGCTGCTGATCCTCTTCAGCGATGGCGTGGACACGGCGAGCTGGCTGTCGGCCGACTCCGTGCTGGAGACCGCGCGCCGTGGGGATGTGGTGGTGTACGCCGTAGAAATTGGCGGGCGACGCGCCGGCTTTACCCGCGATCTCAGCGAAGTGACAGGCGGCCGGTTAATCTCCGTGGAGTCGACGAAGGATCTCTCGGCGACCTTCACCGGCATTCTCGAAGAGTTCCGGATGCGCTACCTGATCAGCTACTCACCGCAGGCCGTCAGCGCGGAGGGGTGGCATCGCCTCGAGGTCCGCGCTCGTGGACGCGGCCTCACCGTCAAGGCGCGCCCGGGCTACTTCGCAGCGCCATGAGACAGGGCTGAAGCCCTGTGCCACCGGTGTACGTCGTGTCCGGCGTTCGCCGGACCGCGACAGGAATATAATTCCCAGATGCCTGCATCACTCGAGGGAAAGGTCGCGATCGTCACGGGCGGATCGCGCGGAATCGGACGCGCGATCGCGGCGGCGTTTCTGCAGAAGGGCGTTCACGTGGCCATCAGCGGACTCAATCCCGGCCACCTGCAGAAAGCCGAGGCCGAACTGACGCGCCTGGCGTCGGGAGGCGCGCGCTTGCTGACCTTCGAAGCTGACGTGCGCGATCAGCTCGCGGTGCAGTCGCTCGTCGACGAGACCGCGCGGCGGCAGGGCGGTCTCGACATCCTGGTGAACAACGCCGGTATCGGGTCGTTCGGCAGCATCGAATCTCAAGGGCACGACGACTGGCGCCGGGTGATGGATACGAACGTCACCGGCGTGTTCAACTGCTGCAAGGCCGCGATCCCCCACCTTCGCCGCCAGGGCGGCGGCTGGATCATCAATATCAGCAGTCTGGCGGGGACGAACCCGTTCGTGGGCGGCGCCTCCTACTGCGCGTCGAAAGCGGCGCTCGACGCGTTCAGCGAGGCGCTCATGCAGGAAGTGCGGCAGGACGGCATCCGCGTGAGCTACGTCAAGCCCGGCTCGGTGAACACAGATTTCATGGGAAAAGCGGATCCCGAGAACGACTGGAAGCTGCGGCCGGAAGATGTCGCGCAGGTGGTCGTGGATCTCGTGTCGCACGACCAGCGCAGCCTTCCCAGCCGCGTCGAGATTCGGCCTTCGAAGCCCCCGCGCAAGTAGTGCATGGCTGACGCGATCGCGCATTACAAGATTCTCGAACCGCTCGGATCTGGCGGTCTGGGCGAGGTCTATCGCGCGCGCGATACGCGGCTCGGGCGGACGGTCGCCGTGAAAGTGCTTCCTCCAGCCGTGACGCAGGATCCGGCCCGCATCCAGGCGCTGCTCGACACCACCGCGACCCTGACGGAGCTGTCGCACGCGAATATCGCCATGCTGTTCGAGAGCGGCCGGGACGGCGATCAGCCGTTCCTGGTTTTCGAGTTCGTGCAGGGGCAGCCGCTCGCATCGCTCATCAACGGCCGGCCGCTGAACGTGCGGCGGGCGCTGGAGTTTGCCATCAACCTCGCCGACGCGCTGGCCGATACCCATGCCCTTGAGATGATCCACGGCGACATCAGGCCCGAGACCATCATGATTACCCCGAAGGATCGGGCGAAGTTCATGAACTTCGGCTTGTCGCGCTTCACGGCCGGCGGTTCGACCCGCCTGACGTCGTCCGTGCCGTATGTGTCGCCCGAGGAGCTCGCCGGGAAGCCGGCGGATGCGCAGAGCGATATTTATTCGCTCGGCGCGGTCCTCTTCGAGATGCTGACCGGCCGGCAGCGGGCGCGCGGGCTGGTGCTCAGCGCCATCAACCCGGCCGTGCCCGCCGAGCTCGAGCAGATTGTGGGGCGGATGCTCGCCGCGAATGTGGAGAGCCGGGCGCGGAGCGCGGCGTCCATTGGCGCCGAGCTTCGCAGCATCGCGGCCATTCTCGATACGCGTACAGAGGCGTCGGAGGCGGCATCGCCATCTGAGTCCACTCGCCACCGCGCCGAGCGCAAGCCGATTGGCACCATCGTGCTCGTCATCCTCGTGCTCGCCGCGCTCGGCGCGCTGGCGGCGTGGATGTTGCCGGCATGATCCTCGAGACGCGCGCGGTTCCGCCCTTTCAGAAAAACGGGTTCGTGGTCGGCTGCGAGCACACGCGGCAGGCTGTGTTGATCGATCCAGGCGACGAGCTGCACATGCTGCTCGACATCGTCCGGCGGCAGGAGCTCGCCGTGCAGAGCATTCTGCTCACGCATGCGCACGTCGATCACGTCACCGGCGTCGGCCGCGCGAAGACGGCATTGAACGTGCCCGTGTACCTCCATCGTGACGACCAGTTTCTCTACGACGCCGCCCCCCAGCAGGCGGAATTGTTCGGGCTGCACTGCGACCCCCTGCCGCCTGTCGATCATCACTACGATCTTTCGCAGGTGCTGACGTTTGGCGAGTACGAGGTGTCGGTGCACCACACACCCGGGCACTGTCCCGGCGGCGTCTGCCTGGCCGTCGGCCAGCGCGGCATGCCGAAGCAGGATCTGTTCGTCGGGGACACGCTGTTTGCCGGGTCAATCGGAAGGACGGATCTTCCGGGTGGCGATCTCGCAACGCTGCTCCGGTCGATCTCGCAGGTGCTGTTTGCCTTTGGCGACGCCGCGAAGGTGTATGCCGGCCATGGGCCGCAGACGACTATCGGCGAGGAACGCCGCACGAACCCGTTCTTGCGAACGTTGTGAGGGTGCGTACTACGTAGTGTCCGGCTTCAGCCGGACCGCGACACGATCAAATCCACGCGCCCCACCGACAGGCGATCGCCGTCGTGCAACTCCGCCGTCTGCACGCGCGTTCCATTCACGAAGGTGCCGTTCGTGCTGTCGAGATCCTTCACCTGCAGCGACATGTCGGTCGCGGTGAGTTGACAGTGCAGCCGTGACACGAGCGCGGCATCGACGATGAATTCCGCGCCGGTGGAGCGGCCGATGGTCTTGACCGCGCCGGCGGCCACGCGGAACGTCAGGCGTTCGGTCGCGGCGTCATTCGTCTCGAGAATCCACATTTATCTGGCCGGCACCGGAGGAAGGGTCTTGTTGAGCCAGGACGTGATTTCCAGGATCGCGGCAGGGCTGACGGCGCGTTCCGTCAGCACGCCGTACTCGGTCACCTCGCCGGTCGTCGCGCGCGCGAGCAGATGGTTCAGGCCGGCCAGCTGCACGTAATCGGTCACCTTCGCGCGCGGCCGCGATCGCGCGAGCTGGGAGAGCTGTTCGCCGTGAAAGGCCGGCACCTCCCGGTCGAGCGCAGGGTGGACGATCAGCATTGGCTGACGCACGCGCGCCATCGCCTGCACCGGATCGAACATGAGAAAGCTGCGATAGAGCGGCGTGTCCACGCGCGGCCGGATATCCGGCGGCAGCTCCTCCCAGCCTTTGCCGGTCATGACGGCATCGAGAACCTTTTTCTGCTGCTCGATCGCCGCCTGCTGGGCCGCGCCCGTGGTGCCGCTGCGCTCGAACAGCTGGCGCTGCTGCGCGAGGACGAGCTCGGTCCCGGAGGTGGCCGGGGTCGCAATGAGCGCGAGTGCTGCGAGGCGCTCCTCGCGCGCGCCGACGCTCAGCGCGATCCATCCCCCTTCGCCATACCCGACGACCGCGATCCTTTTGGGATCGACGTCCTTGCGCTTGCTCAGATACGCGTAGACCGCCCGCGCATCGGCCGTCAACTCGTCGAACGTGGCCGATTCCGTGCGGCCGCCGCTCTGGCCCATGCCGCGCTCGTCGCTGCGTACCACCAGGAAGCCGGCATCGGCCAACGCATTGGCAAGCTGCGCAAAGACAGGGATGCCCGCGACCATCTCGTCGCGATCGCTCGCGGTCGAGCCCGAGACCAGGAACACGGCCGGCCACCGCACCGGGGGCGGCTTGCGGCCCGCGACGGCCGGCGCCTCGGGTGGCGCCACGGGCTTTGAAATCGTGGCGGCCAGGCTGAAGCCGTTGGCCGGAATCGACGCCTGCTCGTCGTTCGCTCGCGCCATGGTCACCAGGCGCGCCGAGACGCCCGCGATATCGTCGCGGAGCACGCTGAGCATTTGACCGGGGATGTCGATGCGCAACAGGCGGCCGCTCTCGGTCCAGACCTCCATGTCGATCTTCGACGCCTCGCTGCCGACGTGCAGCATGTATCGGCGCGCGGCGATCGTCCGGCCCGGCAGCTGGATGGTTTCTTCGGTGATTCTGTTGACCGTGACGCCGACGACGTCCTGCGGGGCGATGAAGGCCTGAAGGACAGCGCCGGGCTGCGATGCCGCCAGCCTCGCCGCGAGCGCCTCATACGCGCCGAAAATCAGGTTCGGCAGCACGATCGTGTCCAGCGCCACATTGTTGGAGCGGCGCTGAACCTGGCCGTTCTGCGAGATGTCGCTCGATGCGATCGTGCCCT
>Ga0163150_10007369_pt1 | contig 12967 bp, 22 predicted proteins | sample OliLakLV19P2IB_FD_148628 | JGI IMG/M metagenome (GOLD analysis project Ga0163150, IMG submission 148628) | Freshwater microbial mat bacterial communities from Lake Vanda, McMurdo Dry Valleys, Antarctica - Oligotrophic Lake LV.19.P2.IB | ecosystem: Environmental > Aquatic > Freshwater > Lake >...
CTCGACATAGAATGTATGAAAGGGGAAATAGATACGTTTCGTCTTCGGCTCGGAGGTCTCAGAGTAGTCTATGAAAAAAAAGATACCGTGATGATTATTCTCGTCCTCAAGATATGACCCCGATGAGACGTGTATAAATAAATTTTTCTCACACCAAACCCCTTTTCCGCCTCGGCAGGAGAGGGGTTTTTTGGTACATTGAGTCCGGTCTTTGGTTGCCTGGGGCCCAAGACCCGCTCTCACTCAACTCAAATATTTGCAATTCACAAAAAGATAGGATAGAATAGAGATGTTTACTTCTTAGTTTTCTCGTTATGTTCAAAAAAATCATAGCTCTTAGCATAGCTCTTTCCTTGATTGCTCCTGTGTCTCTCGCTCAAGAAATGCCATGAAATGCTGTGCCTGTCGTGCCAGAAACATCTGATGCTGGTATTCCTATTCTCAATAGTGCTCCTACGGCTCCTGGCTCGTTTATGTCGCTCTCTGATATTACAGTGACACCACAGGGGACAGAGGCCGTCTTCACATTTAGAACTGATGAAGCAGTGCATGCTGTCATAGAATACGGCTTGACTCCTGACTATGAAGACAGCATCTCGACTGAACCTCAGACAGATCACACAGAAACTATCGGGAATCTCACCCCATGTGCTCGCTATTATTATCGTGTCTATGCGGCGAGTGAATCACAGGAAGGGTCATTTGATACGCTCTGTCCTGTTGTGAAGCCATGAGTTAAAAGGGTATTGGTCACTTCTGTGAAGAAAGTAGTGGCTCCCGTGGTTCAGCCAGTCGTTGCTCCAGTCGTGGCAGAAGAAACGCTTGTTTTGAATGCAGCACCAGAAGCAACAGACACATTAGAAGTCAGTATACAAGATGAGGGGGCAGCAGAAGAGGCAGTCCTCGTCGCACAGACACCAGAGGCACCTATTGCTCCGGCGTACGTGGATATTGCTTCACCCGTGACGTCGAATACGACTCCTCTCGCGCTCATACTCTTCGCAGTAATATCTGGTGCGGTTGTCATCTTGGCGACTCTCCAGAAAAAGAAGAAATGGTATCAGAAATAAGAGACAAAATCTCTATTGAGAATACACAAAACACAATTCCTCATCATTCTCGGGCTTGACCCGAGAATCTAGGATAACACACGAATTCCTCTTATGTATCAGTAAAAGGAATTTTTTGATTCACCTGGATCCTCGGATCTTCCTTTTCCTCCTTCGGAATAGAAAATTTGTCCGAGGATGACAAATCCTTTTCACGTTATCGCGTACTGTGCCTTTTGTCTTTTGTATTCGGGGGAAGAATGAGCGTAAATATGAGTTGACTTATTATTTTTTTTCATATTATCTTGGTATTCTCGTTGGTTAATTTATTCTTATGCTCGCAAAACTCAAGAAGCGCAAACGACTTCGTACTCATGGTTTCCTCAAGAGATCAGTCTCTGCAAACGGACGAAATGTCCTCAGACGTCGTCGTCAGAAGGGTCGTCATTCATTGACACCTGCCTACGCTATTCGTCTCAAATCAGTAAAAGGAAATCCAAAATTTCATATCATAGCTAAATCATAATTTTTTAGATGATTGCGAGTAAATACAGACTCCGTGATTTCGAGGTAGAGAGGGTCTTCAAACGATGAAGACCCTTTTTTTGACGTCTCTGGACGCTGACTATTATGCCAGATACGCGCTCAAATAGTTTCCGTATGGCTATCAGTATTTCCCGCAAGCATGACAAACGATCGGTGTGGCGCAATCGATACCGACGCATCACCTACGATGCTCTGTTACCAGAGCTGAAAACAGCGATGGCAAATACCGATACGACCTCTTTTCGTGGAGCACAGTGTGTGTTTGTCCTCAAGAAGGGGCTCAAGCTGATTGATCCAGCCACGCAGTCTGCTATGACCCTAGATGCCCTGGAAGTCTTCCAGAAAGCACTGGCAGCGAGAAGTTAGGGGAAAACGTGTGATCCCGTCATTTCAGCCAAGCGAGGCACGAAGCGCGAGATGGAATCCAGGTCACATATAATTCTCTATTTCTTACCAGTGAGGATTCATATAGATTCACCTGGATCCTCGGGTCTACACTTGTCCCTGCTCCGCAATGAACTCGTTTGTCCGAGGATGACGGAATGGACTTGTTTTAATTCATTTTTTCTTATTATATCCTCTATGAAATCTGCACGAAAAATTCTCTTCATCGTCTACATCGTTTTTCTCGTCTCTCTGACGATCAACATGTTCACGAAACCAGCACTAATACCTCCAGCTTCAATACGGATTGTGACGGATTCCCCAAAATATGTCCTCCCAAAAATCCCTGTTGTCTCGCTGGTCAATGATACTGAGTCGGCTATCACCGTTGATATCTGTGCGGATATGCAGTTATCAGCGAACGGGGTGACTCGTCCTAATAGTATGGAGGGGTTTTGTCGTATCGTAGAAGTCCCTGCGAAAACCAGTACGCCACTTCTCGGAAACACTCGAGAGGATATCGTCGCACTCCAAGAGACACTCACAGCACTCACAGATACGCTCACACTCCGGTTTGCCTACACTGCTCCTGATAAAACTGTTTCCGAAGTCACAACGACCATCGATAAGGCTGGATGGTTCCGGTTGTTCTTTCGTACTTTTTTCTATGATCCAGTTTACAATCTCTTTGCCGCGCTCATACTCGTTTTCCCAGGATATAGTCTCGGTTTCGCTATCGTAGCCATCACTATTGTGATTCGATTGATTCTCCTCGTACCTCAACAGCATATGCTCGTGTCGCAGAGGCGGATGCAGGAATTGCAACCAAAGCTCAAGGCCATACAAGAAACACACAAGGGTGACCAGGCAGCTATCGGTATGAAGACGATGGAGCTCTATAAAAAAGAAGGTGTGAATCCATTTGGTTCACTGCTCCCTATTTTTATCCAAATCCCTATCCTGATCGTCCTCTATCATGTCATTCTCAATATCTCTTCACCGGTTGATTTCGCTCATCTCTACGATATCGCATGGCTCACAAATTTCAGAGATGTTCTCCCAGATCCCAACTTTTATGGTATGCACCTCGAAAAAAGTGGGGGTATAGTCGGAATTACACTCGGTCTCTCAACATGAGGACTTCAGTTCCTACAGATGTGGCTCGCACAGAGAAAACTCGCTGCACAAAATCTGCCTGTTCCCGAGAAACCAAAAAATGATGCGATGCCAGATATGCAAAAGATGCAAAAAATGATGCTCTATATCTTCCCAGCGATGGCGGCATTGTTTGCTTACCAGTTCCCAGCGGGTGTCGGTCTGTATTGGTTAATCGGTACTATTTTTATGATTATTCAGCAATTTTTTGCCAATCGTCAGGTTGGAAAGAAAAAAATCACTATCAAAGATAAAAAAGGCGAGATTGTTACATAATTTTTTTGTATTTCACTCCTATGTCCCTCTTTCTCCTCTCTCTTCTCTTCTTTTTCGGGGCATGTATGGGGAGTTTTTTGGCTGTACTCATAGAACCAGACACTCTCAAGCGATCTTTTTGGAGGGGGAGAAGTCAGTGCGTGAGCTGTAAGAAAATACTTCGTTGGTATGAGCTGATTCCTCTTGTATCATATGTTCTGCAAGAGGGCAGATGTCGTAGTTGTGCTGCAAAAATTCCACGATGGATATGGTTCATGGAGTGGTATATGGCGTTTTTGTGGATGATAGTTGCTATGGTGTTGTCGTTGTATCATTTTTCTCTTATATCAATTTTGTTTCATATCGTGATACTGACAGGCATATCGCTACTTGTGATAGAAGATATACGTTTTCAGACTATTTCTGATGCAAAAACATTACCACTTCTTGGCCTACTAGTGGTGATCTTTGTCTGGTCACACTACTGAGAGGTAAGAGTATTATTTCCCGATGAGGTGAGTAGTATTATTATAGGAGGATTTATAGGAATGTTTTTTTATATGATACAGGTGATGCTCCCAGCTCTTATAGAGATATTTCGCCGATGATCAGCAAAGAGCCAGATCGTGGATGTCATGCTTTCGCCATTTCTTTTTCTCATTTGGCTCATAGCAAAGGTCGTGTATGGTGAGAAAAAAGCGGATACTTGGTTTCCAAGTTTGGCTCTGTATGATGATATGCCCAGCTGGGTAGGGGGAGGCGATATACGTCTTGGGTTGATCATTGGATTATTGGTAGGACCATATGACTTTCTCTGAGTTATACTCTATGGGTATGTACTGGGGACAGCGTATTTCTGTATTCGATTGATTTTTTTCTGAGAGAGAATGCGGCTTATGCCCGTCGCCCCACTGCTATTTTTCGGACTTTGTGGAGTATGGATGATGAATATTTTGTGATAAAATAGGCATTTCTCGGGGCAAAACTATATCATAAAATACAATAAGAGACGTACAAGAGGGAAATAAATACAAAAAGTTGCCAAGAGAAAAAAAGAGGAGTACTATTCGTTATATGCCTTCCAAAACTCCTCAAAACCACGATACGTTGAATAATTCTCTCCAAGCCCTCCAAGAACTCATCAACAACGCGGAGCGTTCTCTCTGTCATGCCAAAAATCTCGTCAGTCATCTGGTGCCAAAAGCACCCAAAAAAGCAGACCTTCTCAATGAAGAGACTGACGGACATGTATACAAACATGGATCAGATCAGATCATAGAAGGTATCTTTGATGGTCAGGATATGATAGGTGCGGACAAGAAAACGTACCCAGTCCCTGCGAATTATGCGAGTAAATCAAAAATCGTAGAAAGCAGTAAACTCAAGTGTACCATCAAATCAGATGGATCTCTCCAATACAAAATCATTAAAGAAGGTGAATTCATAACAAGCACAGGAACGATTATTCGTGATGGCGATCATTTTGTCGTTGTGTCACAAGACGGTATGTATCAGCTCCTACCAGCAGCTGTCACCTATATCCGAGCTCGAGTCGGTGATCGTGTTGCTATTCGTATTCCAAAAGGGAAACAAGCGACCTATGCAGCGATCGAAGCTCGTATCCCAGCAGAAGTAGGATTGGCGGTGGTTTAAATACTATTTCTGAGTTCATCAATGGTTCCAGCACCGAGCAGGAGAAAAAGAGCATCCGTATGCATTACTTCTAGTTCCTGGAGTTTTTTTGCGGCGTCATCGAGTGTCCCAGCGTATTCAGCCGGAGTATGCTTTGCAATCATCTGAGCAAGGCGTGCGCTATCAATCATATCGCGTCTCTCATCGATGTCACGTGCAGCATAGATATCGACAACATAGACCATATCACTTCCAGAGAAACTGGTTGCAAATTCTTCCTTGAGATCATAGGTGCGTGAGTATTGATGAGGCTCAAAGAGGACAAATATTTTTTGGTCTGGATGGGCTCATCGTAGGGCTCAGAGTGTTGCTCTGATTTCTGTCGGGTGATGACCATAATCACTCATAAGGAGATTATTGTTGTGAGTTTTTTTGACGATCTCCATACGTCGCCAGCTGCCTGGATATTTTTTGAGAGATGCTTGCGAAACCTCCGTATCGATACCGAGAAGCTGCCCTGTGACATAGGCGAGACTCGCATCAAGTCGGATATGGTCACCAGGAACCAGTAATTCTGGTAGAGAATAGGTATAGGTACCTGCCACAAGTACTCCGAAATCAGCTCAGATGACTTCAAATGTGTCAGGGTGGACGATAATCAGAGTTGTTCAGTGTATTGGGTTGAGGGGTTGAGTGGTTGAGGGGTTTACTGAATTTATTTGGTTGTCCGAACCAACGATACCTGCTTTCTGCTTTAATGACTCGTATTCCTCTGCTAATATGACGACACAGCGAGACTGGGCCATAAATTTTTCAAATGCTTCAAAATATGCCTTTTCTGTTTTGAAAAAATCGAGATGATCCGGATCAATATTAGTGATAATCGCGATATCGGGAGTGTATTTGAGAAAGGCATTGCGGTATTCACATGCCTCAATCACCATAATGTCATCACCTTCAGTACAGATATTTTTGCCTCAAAACGCTTTTACCAGGGTCCCTGTTATCGTCGTAGCAGATGATCCGTTATCATGGAGGAGAGTGCCCATCATAGCGCTCGTCGTGGATTTCCCATGAGCTCCCGCGACAGCTATTTTAATAGGAAAGGTGTGAAATAGTTCAGCCAGAGCTTCAGGATAGGAGAGAAGAGGAGTTTGATACAATTGTGCCATGTTTATTTCAGGTTGGTGTGCCAGTCGTACACCATTGAGTCCAAGAGTGTCATCGTCAATGATAGCCTCTGTATAAATAACTTTGGTGGTTTCACGATCAATCATCATCGCTCCGTTTTCGACTATCTCTATTCCTTCTGACGCCAGTGTATCCAGGAGAGGAGAATGTCCGAGATTCGTCCCAGTGACACGATATCATCGGCTATGGTAATACCGCGCGATAGCCGAGAGACCGATACCGCCGATACCAATACAGTGAATGTGGGGAGTGTGATCCATAGAAAAATGGGTTATGAAACCATTCGTGTCACCTTTGAGAGCATTTTTTCTCGGTCGAGGTGTGTCGTTGTACGCATTTGGTCAAATACCGTATAGCTCTTGACACTAATGCCACACCAGCCGAGGGTGCCTACCTGTATCGTGACTCTCAGAGGATTGCCTATCAACCAATACATCCATCCTATTGCGTCACAGGTGGTGAAAATACGTGCTTTTTTTCCTTTGAGAAGTTTCACGGGAAACATGCTTCCTTTTTTATACCGATAGGCAAATCCGGAGGTGAAGACCGTATCAAAGAAGTTTTTGAGTATTGCGGGGACACCTACCCACCATGTTGGAAAAATAAACACGAGCTCATCGGCTTGGGTGATTTTTGCCTGCAGTGCGTCACGAGTTGGATCTGATGTCTTGAGTTCACTTTGCTTGTGAAATCGGAGAAAATCCATCTGTAGTTCTGTCGTGTAGAGATGAATCGTTTCTGTTGTATAGCCTCTTGTCTTACAGGCATCGCTATAGCGGCTGGCGATAGCATGACTAAAGCTATCTGGATTTGGATGAGCAGTGATAATCAGGGTGTGCATAGATATCCACCAGTATAGTGAGAAAAGGAGAAATACAAAAAAACTCCTTCATTTTTGAAGGAGTTTTGTATGATAGAAACATTACTTCAAAAATTCTGGATTCATCAGCATACTTGGATCAAAATCAAGTTTTGGCAGTTGAGGATTCATATCTTCAAGTGCATTCAAGATAATCTGACTCACGACAAGATACCGAAACCACTTCTTTTCAGCTGGGACAATATACCAAGGTGCCTCTTCCGTAGAACAATTCTCGAGTGCTTTCTCAAAGGCATCCATGTACCCATCCCAATGTTTACGTTCTTCCAGGTCTGAAGCATTGAATTTCCATGCCTTTTCAGGTTTTTGGAGGCGATGCTTGAATCGTTCGAGTTGATATTCTGGTGAAATATGGAGCATAATCTTTACTATTTTGACATTATCGTCAATGAGAAGAGATTCAAAATTATTGATATGTTTGTAGCGTTTTTTGAGCATATCTTTTGGGACGAGATCATGTACCTTGGCAATGATGATATCCTCGTAATGCGATCGATTAAATATTTTTATTTTTCCTTTTCGTGGGGATTCTTGATGGATTCTCCAGAGGAAATCATGAGAAAGTTCGGCAGAATTGGGTGTTTTAAATGATACGACACTGCATCCTTGAGGGTTGATTCCTTGCGTTACCATCTTGATAGTGGAATCTTTACCCGCAGCATCCATCGCCTGGAGCACGACAAGAAGTGACTGTTTGTGCTCGGCATAGAGGGTATCCTGCAGTTCGATAATCCTTGTTCGATTTTCGTCGAGTTGTTTCATGGCCAGCTCTTCGAACCATTTGCCAGCATGGTCTGTCTTTATCTTTTTGAGATTGACTTTTTGACCTGGTTTTACACGGAAATCATTGATATCAAGATGAGGTTTGCCCATAGGAGAACTATAAAAAATAAAGATATACGCACAGAGTACCCTATTTTTTGTGAGAATGCAAGGATTTATATACTTTTCCGTCATCCTGAAATTGATTCAGGGTACAGGTCACTAACCTTATTGCCGCACTTTGTACTTTTGATAACAAAAAGTACGCAAAACTGCCGAGAGGAAATAAGCTCGTTGTCCTTGTCTTCATAGTACAAATCTGTGTTCATGATGCTCAAACAGTATTTCCTCTCAGACTCTTATTTCTGTTTATGGTGAATCAGGTTTGCCACTTTCTTCAAAATCTCTATACTCATCGTAACATATATTTTATGAAACGAATGATCACGGGCATCAAGCCCACCGGCACCTTTCCTCACATTGGTAATCTCCTCGGAGCGATGCTCCCATTGCGGGACAATGCTACCAAATATGACACCGCTTTGTTTATCCCTGATTTGCACGCTCTCACGACGATAAAAGATGGGAAAACACTCGAAGAAAATACACGAAATGCCTTGATTGCTTATCTGGCTGTGCTTGGTCGGGATACGAAGGTGACAATATTCCGACAATCAGATATTGTTGGCATTCCAAAACTGGCATGGATTCTCTCCTGTTTTACGCCATACTCGCTTATGGCGAGGGCTCATACCTTTAAAGACTTCAAGCAGAAAACTGAAGTACTTAAAACAGGGCTTCATCAATTTGATGTTACAAAAGAATCATTGAAAATTACTGATGAATTAAAGTGAACTGTACTCAACCAGGATGAATCAAATGAACGTACTATATATGAGGCAAAAATGGGAAATATTTCTGTTTGAATTAAACAAATGGAAGAAGAATTTTATACATGATTAAATATGTGAACTTTCAATTACCCCATCCTTATGGCAGCCGATATTCTCGGCTACGATATCGATGTTGTGCCAGTTGGCAAAGACCAACTCCAACATCTCGAGATGGCGCGCGATATCGCTCGGTATGTGAATCATCATTTTAAATCTGAGATTTTTATCGAACCAAAACCGATTATTGATGACACTGTTGCGACGATTCCGGGTACTGACGGGCGTAAGATGAGCAAATCCTACAACAATACTATCAGTATGTTTGAGTCTTCCGCTGATCTCAAAAAAAAGATTGCGACAATTCCGACGGATTCTCTAGGACTCGATGATCCAAAAAATCCTGAGACCTGCAATGTCTTTGCTCTCATAAAAACCTTTGGGGAAAAAGAAGAAATCGAAGCAATACGTGTGAAATACTTGGCAGGTGGCTACGGGTACTGACATGCCAAACAAGAGCTTCATACTATCCTTGATAGATATATTGCTCCGTATCGAGAGGCGTACACTGAGCTTTCACAGCTCTCAGATGAAGCACTCTTTGAGCCAGTACGACGAGGAAATGCCATCATGCAGGCAAAGCTCGATGAGGTGATGGAGCGTGTTGCGGGCTATGTAGGTGTTTAATTTTTTGCAATATCATGAAACGCGTTGTATCTGAATCGTTTGACACACTTTTTGAGCGGACGAAAACACTGCTCCTCAAAGTAGGATGTGAGGTATTTCTGACATTGTTTGGTCAAAAGCAAAAGGCCCGTACTAGTGCGAAATCGCTCCACTATAGACAAGAAGCGTGTCATTTTACAGACTTACCAGAGGCTCTCCGAGGCTTCAAAATACTGTTTTTGACGGATCCTCATATTGGTGGGAATATTGATACTATTGCGACAGAAATATCGATAGAGATCCATTGTTTACTTGATGGATGTGATGTACGTAAAACCATTGTTCTCCATGGAGGAGATTTCGTGTGTAGCACTTCGGGATCCATAGAAACATCATTTGATACCTATCATGACATTTCTTCTCAACTTTTTCAGTGACTCGATCGCTACCCACAGCTTGGCGTTATCGGCAATCATGATGACAGAAATCGTCATTTCCCCATGATTCGCAAACATATTGAAACGCAGCACAATATCAGGTTATTGGAAACACCAGAAGATGCCCATACGCTAGACATTGATGGCAGCATGCTCACAATTCATGGTATTCATACGCTCTCAGATAGACTGCATATTATGAAAAAAGATGACAGAGATGTCGAATTGGATCAATATATTCGAGCCTGTAACACAGAGGGGCTCCGGTGTAATATTGTTATGATTCATAATCCAGATGGACTCAATTTTTTATTGCAGAGACTTCTAGAAACAAGCCAAAAACTCCATCATCCCACACTCTTCCTCGCAGGGCATACTCATGGTGCTATGTTTGATATACCAGTCCTTCGCGGGATCGGTTTACGTCTCTGTAAAACATACTATTGACGGTATAAGGGTTGGTATGAACCAGAAGGTGTCTATCGTGATACAGGGAATTGGAAACTGTATGTATCGACGGGAATGGGGAATTCAAAAGATGTGGATTATCGTCTTAATGCCTATCCAGAAGTGGTTATCATAACTCTGTAGAAAATTCTTGATTTTTGACAAGAGAGAATATACTGATTATATAATTACTTATTCAATGAAAATTCCCGTTTTTCTCTGACGATTTCAGCCATTCCATATCGGGCACAAAAGCATTGTCGAAAAGATCCTTGCTATATACCCAACGATGACTCTGATTATAGGGACTTCCAATATTTCAGGAACTGAAGAAAATCCATGGTCGTATCAGGCACGTCTCTCGATTATTCTAGAAAATCTTTCAGAAGAATGGCTCGAAAGAATTACAATCTACCCACTTTCTGACGTGCCAGATGACGATATATGGTGTGAGAGTCTCAAAAATATTATTCCTCATAATAGTGTTCTTTTTACGGGAAATGAATGGGTACGGGGCATTTGTTCACGACATGACATTGAAACAGATTGGATAGTGCCAACAATCGATATTTCATGAACGAGAATTCGTGAGATGAGAGGAAAAGGAGAGGATGTCAGTGAGTGGACAAAAATTGTATAAAAAATCCCCTGACATGATGTACAGGGGATTTTTTATTACAGAAAAAAATATTATTTCTGTGTATCTTCCTCCACTTCAGCCTCGACGGTAGGTCCTTCATCAGAAGGTTCTGAACCGGTCTCGGAGTCATTCATATTTTCTTTGACATTGACGCCTTCATCAGCATTTTCTGCTGGAGTCGCATAGATGGCCTGCCCGATTTTCATCATAATTTCATTGAGTGGTTGGCTCGCAGCTTCGATATCTGATTTTGAAGCAGATTCATTTTCAAGTGCTTTCTTGAGTGCATCTATATTTTCCTCAGCCGTCTTTTTGTCTTCTTCTGGTATTTTGTCTGCGTGGTCTTTGAGAGTCTTTTCTCCTTGATGCACGAGGGAATCAGCGAGATTGCGAGCTTCGACACTGTCTTTTCTTTCTTTGTCTTTACCTCGATTTGCTTCTGCTTCTTTGACGAGATTCTCGACTTCTTCTTTGCTCATACCACCACTATTTTGGATCGTAATTTTTTGTTCCTTACCAGTGCCTTTATCCTTTGCGGAGACAGAGAGGATACCAGAGGCATTGATATCAAACGTGACTTCGACTTGAGGGATACCACGGGGCGCTGGCACGATGCCTTCGAGGATAAAACGTCCGAGAGATTTGTTGTCAGTTGCCATCTCACGTTCTCCTTGGAGGACATGAATCTCGACACTTGGCTGATTGTCTTGTGCGGTCGAATACACTTGCGATTTACTGGTTGGAATAGTGGAATTTCTCTCAATCATACGAGTCATCACACCACCGAGTGTCTCGATACCGAGAGAGAGTGGGGCGACATCGAGAAGGAGGACATCTCGGACATCACCAGAGATGATACCAGCCTGAACAGCTGCACCGATAGCTACTGCTTCATCAGGATTGACACTTGAGTTTGGCTTTTTACCGAAGAATTGTTCGACTTTTGCGAGAACAAGAGGGACACGTGTCGATCCTCCGACCAGGATGATTTCATCGATTTGATTCGCTTGCAGGCCAGCATCAGCGAGGACTTTTCGACATGGCTCAATAGAGCGCTCTACGAGGTCACTCACGAGTTCTTCAAATTTTGCGCGCGTGAGTTTGAGAAGGAGATTTTTTGGTCCACTCTCATCCATCGTGATATAGGGGAGATTGATTTCTGTTTCGGTAGCACTGGAGAGTTCTTTCTTTGCTTTTTCAGATTCATCACGGATTCTCTGAACGGCCATTGGATCTTTTTTGAGGTCAATACCCTGATCTTTTTGGAATTCAGAAATGACATATTCGAAGATTCTCTGGTCAAAGTCGTCACCTCCGAGGTGTGTGTCACCATTCGTTGCAAGGACTTCAAATGTTCCTTCACTACTGATTTCGAGAATAGACACATCAAAGGTTCCTCCTCCGAAATCATAGACAGCGACTTTTTCATCTTTCTTTTTATTGAGGCCGTACGCAAGTGCTGCAGCGGTTGGTTCGTTGACAATACGTTTGACATCGAGACCAGCGATTTTACCCGCATTGATCGTCGCTTGTTTCTGATCATCATTGAAATAGGCAGGAACAGTAATAACCGCTTCTGTGACTTTTTCTCCGAGATATTTTTCTGCATCTTCTTTGAGCTTCATGAGGACGTATGCTGAGATTTCTTCTGGACGTGTCGCTTTGCCATTAAAAGCAATAAGTGACTCTCCATTTGGACCTGCCGTGACTTCATACGGAGCGTTGATAACCTCATTGTCGACCTCACTTCGTTTGCGACCAATAAAACGCTTTGCTGAGAAAATAGTTTCTTTTGGATTCGTTACTGCCTGACGTTTTGCGGGTGTACCGACTATTATTTCGCCTTTTTTACTGGCTACGACAGACGGTGTCGTACGATTCCCTTCTGCATTTGGGATAATTTTTGCTTCACCACCTTCCATAAAGGCAATAGCCGAGTTGGTGGTTCCGAGGTCAATACCGATGATTTTTCACATAAAATAAAGATAAAAAGTAAAAATAGAAATCGAAAATTGCGTTTCTACCTCCTCATT
>Ga0163150_10007370_pt1 | contig 12967 bp, 9 predicted proteins | sample OliLakLV19P2IB_FD_148628 | JGI IMG/M metagenome (GOLD analysis project Ga0163150, IMG submission 148628) | Freshwater microbial mat bacterial communities from Lake Vanda, McMurdo Dry Valleys, Antarctica - Oligotrophic Lake LV.19.P2.IB | ecosystem: Environmental > Aquatic > Freshwater > Lake >...
AGTCCGGCCAGTTCTTTACCAGCCCCTGCTCGCGCCAGCCCTCGGCCAACGCGGCAAACGCCGGATCGCGCACCGTGAAATACTGCGCGCCTTGATCAAACATCGCCTCGCCCACCCGCTTCGTGGACATGCGTCCGCCGTAACCGCGGCTCTTCTCCAACACCGACACGCTCGCGCCCGCCGCCAAAAGCGTGCGTGCGAGCACGAGCCCAGAGATGCCCGCTCCAATAATCACCGTGGCGTTGTTCATAACAAGTTTGCGGAAGGTGCCCGTCCCAGCCCGGCGCGCAAAGCGTCCGAAATCTTTTCGTGCCGAAAGACATAACCAGCCGCCTGCAACTTTACTGGCATCACGCGGGCGCTCGCTAGCAAGGTTTCCTCGGCCATCTCGCCGAACACCGCCTTCAACGTAAACGTCGGCACCGGCAGGACCGCCGGACGTCGCAACACCTGGCCCAGCGTGCGCGTGAACTCCGCGTTGGTCACCGGGTGCGGCGCGACCATGTTGACGGCCCCAGCGCAGCGCACGTCGAGCACCGCGTGATAAATCGCGCCCACCAGATCATCCAGCGAGATCCAGCTCATCCACATCTTGCCGGTGCCGAGAGGCCCGCCGATCCCGGCGTTGAAAAGTGGCAACAGTTTCGCGAGCGCGCCACCCGCCGGCGTCAACACGACGCCGGTGCGCACCTTCACCACGCGCACACCGAGCGCCTCCGCCATGACCGCCTCGCGTTCCCACGCCTTGCAGACCTCGGCCAGGAAGCCGCCACCTTGGGTCGATTCTTCATCGAGCACCTCATCGCCGCGATTTCCATAGAGGCCCGTCGCCGAAGCCGAGATAAACACGAACGGACGCAACCGTTCGCTTCTCACCTCACCCATCGCCGCGACCAACGTGCGCGTGCTGTCGACGCGGCTGCTCATGATCGCCGCTTTGCGCTCCGGCGACCAGCGGGCGTCGGCCACACCCACGCCGCATAGATTAACCACAACGTCGACACCGCGCAGCGCATACGCGTCGAGCGAGGCCGCCGCCGGGTCCCAAAACACCTCGTCGACGCCGGTCGGCGCCCGCCGCACGAGTCGGCAAACCGTGTGGCCTTGAGTCTGTAAAAACGCCGTCAACTGCCGTCCCACCAACCCGGACGCGCCCGCAATTAAGAAGGTCATCGGACGCACCGACAGATACCGCGTCGTTGATTCGAGATCGGCCTTGGTGAGTGCGTGACGGTAGTTGAAAAGTCGCTCCAACTCGGCCCGCGCAAACGCCCCGCCGCCGATCCGCCCCAGCACGCCCAACGGCAATCGGTAGGTGATCGCATCCGTCAGCACGCACGCGCGGCCGCCATCGACCGGCTCGATGCGGTGCAAGTGTTCCCAGTGCGCAAACGGACCGCGTCGCTGCAAATCGCGGAACTGCACGCCTTCGATGTAGTCGTGATGCTCGACATCCCAACGCACCCAGACGGGACCGATTTTCGTTCGCAAGCTGACCGTCGCACCGTCGCGAATCCCGCCGGCTTGGGAGATGAGCTCCAGCTTTTGCCAAGGGGGCGCGAGACGTTGAAACGCCCCGGGGCGCTCATGCCAGGCAAACACCTCGGCGGCGGATCGTTCGATGCGGACACTGCGCTTAAACGTGGAAAAACTCATTTCGTAGCCTGACCCTTTCTCATCCGGCAGGCATCAGAGCAATACTTCACCTCGTCCCACACCTTCTCCCACTTTTTTCGCCAGGTAAAAGGACGCCCGCATACGACACAGACCTTCTCGGGCAGCTCCGACTTTTTGCGCATTTTGGGCATGGGGCAATGGATTGAAGTTGGACGAAGGCACAAATTCGGAAACGAAATTTATAATCACGAAACACGAAATAAGCGTGAGCAGGAGCCTTGCTAGGATTGACCGATATGGAGACGGGGTCTCCTGACCCCGTTTTCGGAGAAAGCGGGACCGGGAGGTCCCGGGTCCATCAGAGGCCGGACGTCTCAGAGAGACGTCCCTACCCCTGGCGAACGGGAACAATTGAGAGAAAGCGAAAAGAGAACGAGATACTGCGCCTCGGAACGTGGCCCCGAGCGCGAGCTCGGGGAGGCTCGCGAGCATCATTCGAGGGCGAGATTCTCCTGCTCAGCTTGCCGTTTCGGCGCGCCGCCGTGCGCGCGGATTTCTTCGGCGCGGGCTTGAATCTCCGCAATTTCAGCGGGCTTAAGCCGGGCGAGATTTTTAACCTGGAGCGCCATCCGTTGATTTGCTGCAAGGAGCTTTTCGTGGCGCAGGAGAAAGTCCCAATAAAGCGTCGTGAACGGGCACGCGTCACCACCCATTTTCTTCGCCGGATCGAAGCGGCAACCCGTGCAATAGTTACTCATGCGGTCAATGTAGTTGCCCGTAGCCACATAGGGCTTCGACGCCATCAGGCCACCGTCCGCGTATTGCGACATGCCGTGCGTGTTCGGCAACTCGACCCACTCGACGGCGTCCACATACACGCCGAGATACCAGCCGCAGATCTCCGCCGGGCGCACCCCGAGCATCAGTGAATACAGGCCCGTCACCATGAGGCGTTGAATGTGGTGCGCATAACCGTGCCGCAGCGTCTGCCCAAGCGCGTCGCGCAGACACGCCATCTCGGTGTCCGCAGTCCAATAAAACTCCGGCAGCGGTTGCTGCGCATCGAGCGCGTTGAGCTCGGCATAACGCGGCATTTTTAACCAATAAATGCCTCGCACGTATTCGCGCCAGCCGAGGATCTGACGGATAAAACCCTCTGCGCTCGCGAGCATGACCTTGCCCTTGCGAAACGCGTCTTCGGCGGCTCGAATCACATCGCGGGGATCGAGCAACTTGAGGTTCATCGCGGACGACAAGCGCGAGTGATAAAGCCACGGTTCATCCGTCCACATCGCATCCTGATATTGGCCAAAATCGGCGAGGCGGTGCGTGATAAAATCCTTCAACGCACGCTGTGCATCGGCGGGCGTGACCGGCCAGTCAAAGCTTGCCAAGTCGCCGTAGTGTTTTCCGAAACGGGCGTTCACCAGCGCGATGACTTCGGCCGTGATCTCGTCAGGTTTAAACGTGACGGGCGCGCGAAGTTTGCCTGGGCCGCTCTTGGGGAAGCTGCCGCGATTGTCGTGGTCGAAGTTCCATTGTCCGCCCTCGGGTTCACCGGCGGAGTCGAGGAGCACGCGGTGTTTACGGCGCACCTCCCGGTAGAAAAACTCCATGCGCAGTTGTTTGCGCCCGGCCGCGTGCTGGCGGAACTCGTCCAGTGTGCAGAAAAAGTGGCGATCCGCGCGTAGGTCCAGCGGTAGCGCGAGCGTGTCCGCGGTGGATTCGATCTCCTGCCACACGCGATGTTCGCCGGGCTCGGTGATGATAAGGCGCGCCGGTTTCAGTGTCTTCGCGGCGCGGGCGATCTCGCCGGAGAGCCGGTGGGTGTTCGCCGAATCCGTGAGCTCGGTGTAATGCACCGTGATACCGCGCTCGCGCAGCGCGTCGCGGAAGTGCCGCATCGCCGCGAGGAAAACCGCTATGCGCGGCTTGGTGGAAGGCACGTGCTCCGACTCGTGTGCGACTTCAGCCATCCAGACGGCGTCCTGGTTCGGATCAAAGCCGTCGAACGCGGAGGCATCCGCGTTGAGCTGATCGCCGAGGACGAGAATCAAATTGCGCATGGTGGATCAGGCGTCGCGCTCCTCGACATGTCCGCGCAAGGTCTTGAAGGCGGCGAGCGCTGCCTCGCGGGCGGCGGCATGGTCCACGATGGGATCGGGGTAGTTGCCCTCGATCTTCGCGTAGTCGCGGATGTTGTCCGGAGCGGTCCACGGAGCGTGCAGGAACTTGTCGGGCAGCTTGCCGATTTCAGGCACCCAGCGACGGACGTAGGCGCCCGCGGAATCGAACCGCTCGCCCTGCGTGACGGGCGCGAAAATTCGGAAGTAAGGCGCGGCGTCCGCCCCGCAGCCCGCGCTCCATTGCCACCCGAGCGTGTTGCTCGCGAGATCGGCATCGACCAGCGTGTCCCAAAACCACGCCGCGCCGTGCGGCCACGGCAAGCGGAGGTGTTTCACGAGAAACGAGGCGACCACCATGCGCACGCGGTTGTGCATCCAGCCGGTGTGCCACAGCTCGCGCATGCCGGCATCGACGATGGGATAACCCGTCTGGCCGCGTTGCCAGGCGCGCAGTTTGGCGCCGTCTGTATCGTCGGCCCACGGGAAGCGCTTAAAATCTTCGCGCAAGGGCTGCTCGGGCGTGTGCGGAAAATGAAACAGAAGGTGATGCGCAAACTCGCGCCAACCAATCTCGCTCAGGAAAACCTGAGCCCCTTTGTGTGGTGGAAATACGCCACTGTCCTTCGAGAGCGCTTTGACGGCGGCCCAGACTTGGCGCGGACCGATCTCGCCAAAGTGAAAATGGGGCGAGAGGCGGGAAGTGCCGGCGGTGGCGGGCAGGTTGCGATTGTCGGAGTAACCGGCCATCGCCTCGGCAACGAAGCGTTTGAGCTGCTTGTGCGCGCCGGTCTCGCCGGGCGTCCAAGTAGTGTAGAACCCGGCATCCCACTTGATGGCGGGCAGTAATCCGAGAGCGGCGACCGGCAACGAAGCGGGCCAGTCGGCGGGCGCGGGAAAACCGCCGGCTTTGACCGCGATGACCGCAGGAATTTCCTGGGTTAAACAATGGCGCCAGTAAGGCGTGAAAACCTGGAATGGCTTGCCCTGTTTATTGGCGATGGTGTGCGGCTCAAAGAGCAACGCGCTGTTGAAGCTCTTAGCATCCACGCCTGAGGCGAGCAGGTCGGCTTTGATGGTTTTGTCGCGGGCAATGGCAGCCGGTTCATAACGGCGGTTCCAGTAGACGGCGTTGGCCCCGGTCGCAGTGATCAGGTCGCTGAGGATTTCCCCGCTATCACCTTGGGCGAGAATCAGCCGCGAGCCGCGAGCGCGAAGTGACTCGTCGAGTGCAACGAGCGAATGGTGCAACCACCACTTGGTCGCACCACCGGGCGGCCAAGCGCCTTCACCGGCCGGATCGTGGATGTAGACCGGGATAACCGGGCCGCCACGCGCGAGGGCGGTGTGCAAAGCGGCGTTGTCCTGCACACGCAGGTCTTGCCGGAACCAGAGAATGAGAGGGGATGCGCTCACGGGTGATGATTGCCGGAAGGAGCTCCGCCGTATCAGCTTTGCAACCGGCAGAAGCCCATTTAATGGGAAATGGATTGAAAATGTGGGAGCGAGCTTGCTCGCGATAGGATCGAGGCAATCGCGAGCAAGCTCGCTCCCACGTCGGAAAAACCCTGCGGATCAGGGCAGCTTGGCCTGGATCAATTTGCTGACCGCGCCGAAATCGATGAGCGCGGCTTCAGGGCTTTGTTTCAGCGCGCCGATGACCTTGCCCATTTCCTTTTTGCTCTGCGCGCCGGTCGACGCGATGGCGGCGGCGACAAGGGCTTCGAGTTTCGCGGCATCGAGTCCCTTGGGTAGGTATTTTTCGATGATGGCGATCTCCTTGAGGTTGGCCTCGATCAGGTCGTTGCGGCCGCCTTTTTCGAACTCGGTGTTAGCGGCGGTGAGGTTTTTAACAGCCTTGCGCAGGGTCGCAGTAACGAGTTCGTCGTCGATCGGTTTATTGAGGTCCATCGCGGCGCGCTGGATCGCGCCGTCGTTGGTGCGCAGGATGGTGGCGAGCGGGGTGTCACGCGCTTTGACGGCGGTGATGATGTCGGCACGGAGGGTTTCGTAGATCGTGGGCATGGTGTTGCGCGAGAGCGTGGACGGCCGAGGTCGGGTGTCGAGCAGGCAAAGGCGCGCGGGGATGCGGCTTGCTGAAACCGGGCGTAGAAGAGACGTTCACGCTCTTACCTCGCATGACCGACTCACCCTCCGAAAAAACCCTACGCAGCGTCCTGACCCTTTCGGCGATCGATGGCTGGAGCGTCGCGCTATTTGCAGGATTCTGCACGTTGATCTCGTTGGTATTCGGCGAATGGGTCGGGGTCTATATCGGCGGACTCATCACCGCCGCCGGGGTGATGGAACTCCGAGGCCGTCGCCAATTGTTGCGCGGAGAGGCAAATGGCATGAACGGCTTGGTGCGCGCGCAGTTGATCATTCTCGCGACGATCTTGCTCTATGCGTTCCGAAACCTCTTGGCCTTCGACGAGGCAACCATCATGGAGGGCATGACGCCGGACATGCGCCTGGTGCTCGATCAATACGGCATCTCGATCGAGACTCTTCGCACGATGATCAAACCGATCTACTACGGTTTCTATCTCGTGGTTATGGGCGTGACGGTTCTTTTCAACGGCGGGCTGGCCCTGTTCTACCGGACGCGGCGTGAAAAAATAACCGAGGCCCTCGCCGCCCGCCGAGTGGCGACGTCGGCGGTGCCGCCGGCCTGAAAGTGAATCGCCCGAAGGTGGAGCGCGTTATCCCTAACGCGCTTTTCGGAGAGCGCCTTACGACAAGTCGCTCCACCCGACGATCACGGCAGCCAGGGGAACTTGCGTGCGTCGGGCAGGCGCTTCTCGCGTTGAGCGCCGTGAAACTCCTTGGCCTCTTCGCTCATATAATAGAGCAGCGTGGCGTTGCCGGCGAGTTCCTGCAGACCGCTCTGGCCGTCCAAGTCGGCATTGAACGCGCTCTTTAAACAACGAATCGCCAGTGGGCTGTGTCCGAGGATCTCACGAGCCCACTTCACGCCTTCAGCTTCGAGATCGGCGATGGGCACGACCGTGTTGACGAGTCCCATGTCGAGCGCTTGTTGGGCGTTGTATTGTCGGCACAAATACCAAATTTCGCGGGCCTTCTTCTGGCCGACAATGCGGGCAAGGTAGCTGGAGCCAAAGCCACCGTCGAAGCTGCCCATCTTCGGTCCGACTTGTCCACAGATGGCGTTATCCGCCGCGATGGAGAGGTCGCACACGATGTGGAGCACGTGGCCACCACCGATGGCGTAACCAGCTACGAGGGCGATCACAACCTTGGGCATCGAGCGTATGAGCTTTTGCACATCGAGGATGTTGAGCCGGGGAACACCGTCGCCGCCGACGTAGCCGGCGTGGCCACGGACGCTCTGGTCGCCGCCGGCGCAGAAGGCGTATTTGCCGTCGGTGTGCGGGCCCGCGCCCGTGAGCAGCACCACGCCAACGGAAAGATCTTCGCGGGCATCGATCAGGGCGTCGTGCATTTCCATGACCGTCTCAGGGCGGAAGGCGTTACGCTTTTCCGGACGGTTGATCGTGATCTTCGCAATACCATCGGCTTTGTGGTAAAGGATGTCGGTGTAGGTCTTGACGACTTTCCAGGCGGGGAGACTCATGTGGGAATCGACGGTGCGCATCCCTCCGACCGCGTCAAACGCGGCCGCACGCCGCAAGTCATTTTCCCGTCTTAAAGAAAAAGGAGTTGGATTGGGAGGCTGAGTTGGTGAAGATTGTCTCTTAATGAATGTCGCTCCCGCCGACTCCGCTTCGGTTAAGACACCCCTGAAGATAAGCCTCTGCATAGGCGCATTGGGGGTCGTCTTTGGCGACATCGGCACGAGCCCGCTTTACACGATGCGAGAGTGTCTCCATTACTTGCCGAACGTGAACCGCGCGGAAGGCGTGATCGGCATTTTGTCGCTCATGTTTTGGTCACTGCTGTTCGCGGTCAATTTCAAGTATCTGGCTTTCGTAACCAAGGCGGACAATCGTGGTGAAGGCGGTATTTTCGCGCTACTCGCCTTATCCCACAAATCCAACGGTGAAACCGTCCGGCGCGGGTTGGGGCTGCCGACGATTCTTATTCTGATCGGGGCGGCGCTGCTCTATGGCGATGGCATTATTACGCCGGCCATCTCGGTGCTTGGCGCGGCGGAAGGCTTGAGCACTTTTAACCCGGGTCTCCAAGCTTACGTGGTGCCCATCTCGGTAACGATTCTCGCCCTGCTTTTTTTCTTTCAACGCAAAGGCACCCAGGCGATCGGCGGCGTCTTCGGGCCGGTGATTCTGGTGTGGTTTGGGACCTTGGGAGTGCTGGGGGCGATTCATCTCTTTGATTCTCCCGAGGTGTTCCGCGCATTGAATCCCATCTACGGCCTACGCCTGTTGCTTGATCACCCGGCACAGGCCGCGCCGGTCCTCGGTGGCATCGTGCTCACCATCACGGGCGCCGAAGCGCTCTACGCCGACATGGGGCATTTCGGACGGAAAGCCATTACCCGAGCTTGGTATTGGGTGGTGTTGCCAGGCTTGGTTTTAAATTATTTCGGCCAGGGGTCCTACGCGATCGCGAATCCGACGGACACGACCAATCCGTTCTTCGCCTTGGCTCCCGACGGTCCGATTCGCGTGGGCTTGGTAGTGTTGTCGATTTTGGCCGCCATCACGGCGAGCCAAGCGCTAATCTCGGGCACGTTTTCACTGACCCGGCAGGCGATCCAACTGGGCTATTTCCCACGCCTCAAGATCCTGCATACGAGCGCCGAACAGGAAGGCCAGATCTACATCCCGCTCATCAACTTCCTGCTCGCCGCCGGGTGCATCGCCGTGGTGATCGGGTTTGGCTCCAGCGCCCGCCTCGCCGCCGCCTACGGTATCGCGGTCACCGGCACGATGGCGGTCACAACCTTTGCTTTTTACCGGGTGACGCGAGGGTATTGGAAATGGTCGCTGCCCAAGGCGGTTTTACTTTGCGGGGCATTTCTCGTGTTCGACCTGGTTTTCTTCGGAGCCAACATGCACAAGTTCAGCGACGGCGGCTGGCTGCCCATCGCCATGGGCGTCGTCGTCCTAGCCGTCATGCACACCTGGAAAAGCGGGCGTAACGAGATCCAAGATAAGGTCTACGGCGGGGCCATCAACGAGCTGGAACTATCCCAAGTCGCCAAGAGCAAGAGTATCGTGCGCGTGCCCGGCAGTGCCGTGTTTATGGTGGCCACTCCGAAGGGCACCCCCCTCGCCCTGCTCCACCACCTGAAGGCCAACAAGTGCCTCCAGCAAACCGTCGTCCTGCTGACCATCGGCACGGTCGAGGTTCCGTCCGTCGATGACGAGGAACGCATGACGCTCGAATCCATGGGCGAAGGCATCTGGCGCGCCGTCGGTTGCTACGGCTACATGGAATCGCCCTCCGTCAACAAGCTCATCGAGCGCATCCGCGCGCAGGGCGTGCCCGTCAACCCGCAAAGCACCACCTATTATTTCAACCGCGAGATGATCATCACCGGCGGCAACGCCAAGATGTTCGAGTGGCAAAAAGCGCTCTACGCGTTTCTCAGTCGCAACGCGCGACCGGTGAAAGATTACTACCAGATCATGCCCACGCAGATCATCGAGATCGGACTGCCTGTTCAGTTGTAAGCATGGGGCGTGAGCATGAGGGGCTTTGCTGGTTTTGCTGAATAACTCCCACCGGGCCATGGCCTGCTTCCTGCAGCCATCATCGGAGTGAGCCCTCCGCTTCGCACTTTTTCCGGACCAATGACCCGCGACCGCTCCGTCGCATGGTTGATCGGTCTGCACGGACTCGCGTTGATGGTCGCGTTTCCCCTGGGCCCGCAGCAATCCCGGCTTTGGCATCCCGGCGTGTCGGGTGTCGGCGCACTGGTCGCCGCGTTCCCGGTTGCGGCCGTTATCGGCGGCTTGGTGGCGCGTCGCGCATCACGTCTCCTGATGGATACACGCGCGCACGCACTGGTGGCGGTCGGCGGAATGTTGGCGGCGATTTTATCGACGAATTACCCAAGCTTTTTCGCAGCTCGCGCGCTCGCCGGATTAATCGCGGGAATCAGCGTGACCGCGCTACATCGTTCATTTGCGGACGGGGGCGTGACCCCGGTGATGACCAAATTCGCCGGTCGCGTGATCGCGTTTGGCATGCCGGTATGCGTGCTCACGGCCACCCTGCTCGACTTGCGCGCGGCCTCCTTGCCGATCTGCATGGGCTTCGCCTGGGTCGCCTGCCGCAGTCCGCGGATCGGTGATCTTGCGGCACCGGAGTCGCTCGCCCACATCGTCGCCGAGGGGGCACCGGCCGCGTTAGTTGCAACTAGCGCGTTGGCCTTCGTGAGCAGTGCTTACTTGACGGTGCTTTCGGGTTTCCTTGTCTACAACGCCGGCCACACCGAACTGCACATTCCGCTTGCACTGCTGATCGGCGCCGGGCTTTCCCTCGCCGTGCCCCAGGCGCTGGGCCGGCTTAAACAACACCTTGCGCCCGGAGCCATTTTTGCGGGCGCTCTCGCCACCGCCGCGCTCAGCCTGCTGAGTTTACTCGCGCTTCGTAGTGCTTTGCCCGCCGCCCTCGCGGTTGGGTTGATCGGCTGCTTTATCGCGATCAACACCGCGCGGCATCTGGGACTTTCAGGGCTGGTCTTGCCCCGCCTGCGCACGGAAGAAACTCCAGCCCATCAAGCTCACACCTACATCGCCCACTGCCTCGGCTCCGGGCTTGGGGCAATGTTTGCGGGCACCGTGATTTATCTTATTCCGGGCGGAAAGTTGGGCGGCATGCAAGTGATGCTAGCCGGAGGGCTTGCCGCCACGGCGCTGGGATTGGTCGCCGGCCTGGCGGCAGCTCAACCCACCGCGTCGCCGGCCGCCCGCGCCGCCAACGCGAAGAGCCGCTGGCGGGTCGCCGCGTCGTTGGTCCGGTCCGTGCGCACCTCGATCACCCGCACCCCCGGCACGCCGACCTGAGCGCTTAGATGCTCCGCCAATTGCGTCGGCGTCGTCACGAAGGCATGCGGCACATCGTAAGCTGCGCAGAGTTTCACGAAATCCACCCGTTGCGGAGTGGCCCAATACTCCTCGAACGGCGGATTGAATTTCGCGACCGGCAGGTGTCCAAAAATGCCGCCGCCATCATTGTTAATCAGCACGATGGTGAGAGAACCTTTGAGTTTCGCGGACACCAAGAAACCATTGGTGTCGTGCAACAGCGCGAGATCCCCGGTGAGCAACACCGCCGGTGCCCCGGTATGAGCCACGCCCAGCGCGGTTGAGAGGGTGCCGTCGATGCCGTTGGCCCCCCGATTTGCCAACACCCGCGGGCCGTCCGTTCGCACCGGGGCAAAATATTCGAGGTCACGCACCGGCATGCTGCTCGCTACGAAAATCACCTGCCCATGGGTGAGCGTTGCCGCCAGTGTCCGCGTGAAGCCCCCCTCAAACCCCGGTTCATCCGTGGCACCCGCCAGCACGGCCTGCGCTGCCCTTTCGGCACGCGCCCACGCCGCCGACCAAGCGGCGTCAGCCGGGTCAAAAACGAAAGCCGACGCATCCACTTCCTCCGGTCGCAGCACCCGCGTCCGCGTGCGGCCGTGCAAGCTGTCACGGTTGCCTGTCCGGCCAGTAACGTAAACCATCTCGACGTTGATCGCCGTTAACCACGCGCGCAGCGTCTTGCTTGTAGGCAACTCACCCAACACAACGACCCACTCCGGCTTCAGCGCTGCCGCCGCACGCGGGTCGCGCAGGATCGCATCATAAGCCGCAACCACCCCGGCACTGCGACCTACTTCACTCGAACGCATCCGCGCAGGCGAAAGCGCATCGGCCAGCACCGGCCAACCCGCCGCCGCAAACAGCCGGTCGATCGACTCATGCGCCCAGTCGTTGCCCGCGATCACAAGCCCGCGTTTACCTGAAAACTCCGAGGCATGGACGAACTCCGCATCATCTCTCCGGCGACCGACACGCACCGCGTCCCTGCCAAAAAACCGCTCCCATTCCTCCCCTTCCAAGCCCTTAGCCGTGCCATCCTCGATCGGCGGCAACGGATCGCGAAACGGTGCATTCAAGTGCACCGGCGCGCCCGCCGCCGCTCGCTCCACCGCATGGGCCACGGTCTGGCGCAGATATTTCAACAACGGCAACGTCGCCTCCGGCACCGCCAGCTCATGGTAAAAATCAATAAACCCGCCAAAAAGCTTTTGCTGATCGATGGTTTGCCCCGACGCGCAATCCCGCATCTCCGGCGGACGATCCGCCGTGATGACGATTAATGGCACGCCACTCTCGCGCGCCTCGATGACCGCAGGAAAGTAATTGGCTCCCGCCGTGCCGCTCGTGCAGACCAACACCACCGGCCGGCGCGTCTGTTTCGCCAACCCCAGCGCGAAAAACGCGGCCGAGCGCTCGTCCAACACCGGCACTGCCTCGATCCCCGGATGCCGCACCAACGCCATGGTCAACGGTGTTGATCGCGAGCCCGGCGACACCACCGCATACGTCACTCCGCGCCGCACCAGGGTCTCGACGAGCACGCTGCACCACAAGGTGTTGGTATTCCGGAAATCCAGAGGGGTCATTGGCGCTCAAGATGCACCCGAATGCCCGCGGTTCAACCCGGTTGTTAACTGTTATCAACCATTGGCACCGGTTGCGATTTTCCCTATCGCCAACCCGCTTTGCGCCCTGTTGAGATAAGGCTCATTTTTTCGACCATGTTGACCCTCCGCGGCTCCTCCGCCCTCTCCGAATTTCGTCTCAATAAACTGCTCAACGACCTCGTCGCCGCCGGCCTGCCCGTGCGGGCCGTGTCCGCCGATTTTGTCCACGTCGCGGAACTCACCGGCGAACTCACCGCCTCCGAGCACGAGGTCCTCGTCAAACTCCTCACCTACGGCCCCAGCCGCGCCTCCGCGACCGTCACCGGCCTCGTTCAGGTCGTCGCCCCTCGCCCCGGCACGATTTCACCTTGGTCCTCGAAGGCCACCGACATCGCCCACATCTGCGGCCTCACCGTCATTAAACGCATTGAGCGAGTTATCGCCTACACCCTCGACCTCGGCGGCAATCTTCACTCCGTCGCCGACGTAGGCAGCCAGCTCGCTGGCGCTTCAGCACTCGAACACGGGAGCAAGCTCGCAGCCTACTTGTCAGCCGACGACACGAAGCTCCTCCTCGCCAAACTCTCCGACCGCATGACCCAAGCGGTCTTCGCCGACCTCGACGCCTGCTCCACCC
>Ga0163150_10007372_pt1 | contig 12965 bp, 12 predicted proteins | sample OliLakLV19P2IB_FD_148628 | JGI IMG/M metagenome (GOLD analysis project Ga0163150, IMG submission 148628) | Freshwater microbial mat bacterial communities from Lake Vanda, McMurdo Dry Valleys, Antarctica - Oligotrophic Lake LV.19.P2.IB | ecosystem: Environmental > Aquatic > Freshwater > Lake >...
CTCTAAAAGAATACTTGAGATATTATAAATACGAGCGAGTTCATGCCGGTATTAATTTCTTAACTCCCGCGCAGGTGGTGTGAAGGTATTGAACGCTATACGTACCCCTTGATCCCAACATAAAATCGCCCCAGAAGGGCGATTTTTACTTTCCTGAGGCTTTCTTTGCGATCCTAGAGACCAGAGACTTGCGGCGAGCTGCCGTATTCTTCTTGATAATGCCTCGCTTGAGCGCCTTATCGATTGCCTTGTAAGCTTCTGCGACATCCTTTGAAGTAACCGCAGATCCGGCCTTCTTAACGGCCTTGATTCCTTGGCGCACGGCGTCCCTACGCGACTCATTTTGGTCGTGTTTTCGAAGTGATGCTCTAAGTGCCTTCTTTGCTGAACTAGTTATTGGCATAAGCGAGATACTACGACATATGGCCAATTTTCGCAATATCTCAGGGCAGTTTATAGTACATAGATGATCGGCAGGCTCCAGGGTACGTATATCGGCAACAATCCTGATGGATTGGCGCTTATTGATGTTCACGGCGTGGGCTACGCGGTGCGCGTGACAGCGAATGCCTCAGTCGAACTTACTTTGCACCCGGAGAGTGCGACGCTTCTTATTCACACTGCAGTGAAGGAAGATGCGATTGATCTCTATGGATTCTGTAACGGTGATGAGCTTTCTTTTTTTAAGCTGTTACTAGAGGTCTCTGGCGTGGGTCCAAAGACGGCGCTTGGCATTCTTAATCTCGCGGGCGTTGAAACATTGCGAAGCGCGATTGCTGCGGGTGACGCTTCCTATCTTACGCGCGTATCGGGCGTCGGAAAAAAGAGCGCGGAGCGCATTGTCGTTGAGCTGAAAGACAAGTTTTCCAAACTCGGATACGGCCAGGGTCATGAGGGCAGGCGCGAGGATTCTGATGTACTAGATGCGCTTACCAATTTTGGCTACTCGCTTGATGAGGCTCGTACCGCACTGAAACAAGTATCCGGAAGTGATATCCAGACTCGCGTAAAGGAAGCGCTGAAAGTGCTCTCAGGAGGCGGCACAAAATAATATGGGATTCATGCGAAAAATTGTCGCGCTCCTTCCCCGCCCTATTAAAGAAGCACTGCTGTATCCGTATCACTTGTTTATGGCGCACAGTGGCGCGGTTAAATTTGGGTTTCCATCAAAGAAATTAATTGTCATTGGTGTTACAGGAACCAAGGGCAAATCGACCACTGCGGAGTTTATCCGAGCGATTCTCAAGGAAGATAATAAAAAAGTTGCAATCGCCGGCACGATTCGATTTGCGATTGGGGAGAGCGTGGAGCGTAATCTCTTTAAGATGACGATGCCCGGGCGCACTTTTTTACAAGGATTCCTTGCGCGCTCACTCAAGGCCGGTTGCACGCACGCGGTGCTTGAGATGACTTCTGAGGGCGCGAAACAAAATCGCCACAAAGGGATCGAACTGAACGCGCTCGTGTTTACTAATCTCTCACCCGAACATATTGAATCGCACGGCTCGCTCGAGAAGTACGCTGATGCAAAGCTTTCGCTTGCGCGCCATCTCGCTCGCTCGCCTAAGCGGCCTCGAATTATTGTTGCAAACGCAGACGACGCGTACGGAAAAGATTTTCTTGCGGTGCATGTCGAAGAAAAGCGGCCGTTCACCCTAAGCGATACACAAATAATAAAAAGTGATCCCTACGGCAGTGAGTTTGTTTATAAAGACGTGCATATGCATCTGCCCTTGCCCGGAGCATTTAATATCGCAAACGCAATTGCCGCAATTGAAGTGAGCGAGGCACTTGGCGTCTCACTCACAACTGCCGCCGCAGCACTTTCAAAAATAAATACAATGCCGGGACGCGCCGAGCGCATCGATTTGGGGCAGGCGTTTCATGTAGTTGTCGATTACGCGCATACTCCAGACTCGCTTAGCGCAATCTATAGCGCATTTCCTGGCAGGCGCATCTGTGTTTTGGGCAACACCGGAGGAGGCAGAGATACATGGAAGCGGCCAGTAATGGGAGCGATTGCAGAGGAGCACTGCGCGATTTCAATTCTCACAAATGAGGATCCATATGATGAAGATCCGGTCGCGATAGTAAACGAAGTCGCAAGCGGATTTAAAAACACCAAACCGCGCATCATTATGGATCGCCGCGAAGCTATTCGTGAGGCGCTAACAGAGGCGCGCCCCGGAGACTCGGTACTCATCACCGGCAAAGGAACTGATCCATACATCATGGGCCCAAATGGCACAAAGGTGGAGTGGAGTGACAGCGCGGTAGCCGCGGAAGAACTCAAAGCACTGCTATAATTTCCTCATGGCAGATGATAAGAAGGGTGATGGTGGAGGTGGTGGATCAAGTTTATCGTTTGTACTTTTTTTGATGATTGCAGTCATCGGCGCATGGTTTCTTTCTGGCGCCGCAAAAAATGCGGACTTCAAAACTATTTTCTTCACACTCCCCGGCACCACTAATCCTTTTTCCTCCAGCACGCTGTCTATCATTGAAGCTCCTACAGTTGAAGGAGTGGGCACAGGACCATTTGATCCGGTAGAAACAAATGAGGTCACAGGCGAAGTGGCTGCGGTCCGCAAAGAAGTGGCGAGGCTTGCAAGCTATCCGATTTCTCCTTTCACGGGCCAGATCACCATCGAGGCCACCTCCGGTGGAAAAGTAACTAATGCACCTGGCGAATATATTATTTTGCACGCATCTGTAAACAACAAAACGCCCGTAGTCATCACTAATTGGCGTTTAGAGAGTGCAGTGTCAAAAAAGACTGCATTTATACGCACTGGTATTGATACGTATCTGCAAGGTGGAGTGGGCGCACCCGGCGCCATCGTGCTTAACCCAGGAGACGAAGCGATCGTCTCTACCACTCGCTCCCCAGTTGGAGAGTCATTTCGCGTAAATAAGTGCTCGGGATATCTCACGCAATTCCAGCAGTTTACTCCTACGCTTAAAACTGATTGCCCGTTGCCTGAGGAAGAGGCGCTTGATACGGGAACTGCGTTTGCATACAACGACAGTGAGTGTGCCGCGCACCTTACCCGAATCCCTTCGTGCTCCATTGATCTATCCCCACCGCAGAATCTAACGAGTCAGTGCAAATCATTTATCTACAATCACCTCACGTACCAAGGATGCATTAACAATCATAAAAGTGATTCTAATTTCCGTTCAAGCGAGTGGCGTGTCTTTTTGGGATTTGATACCGGACTCTGGCGGGAAAACCGCGAAGTGCTGACTCTGCTTGATTCGCAGGGAAAATTAGTTGATAGTGCCACCTATTAGCGCCCATTCAGCCAACCCGCACTACACCACCCGTGTGTTCTGTGTTTCTAAATAAAACTTGTGTGTCTATACAAATCGGTACTAAAGGAGGGTTTCATATAAATATCTATAGATTTCTATATGAAACCCTGGGGAATTTCTACTTAAGAGAGATTATATGAGAATTGTGAATTGTTATTTTCTACTTTCCGTCCATCTGTCTCAATCGTTCGTCTCTATCTCTCGTCACTATCGATCGCACTCTATTCTCTTAACAAAGAATAGAGCGCGATGCCTCCCGCAACAGATACGTTGAGAGAACTTTTACTTCCACGCATTGGGATCTCGAGTACCGCGTCTGCGTTGTTTAAAACGCTGGGAGAAACGCCGTCCACTTCATTTCCAAGCACAAGTACAAAATTGTTTTTTGGTTTGTAATTAAATATGTTTTTCGCACCCGCCTCGCACTCAAGTGCGAGTATCTCATTCCCCTTTTCTTTCAGCCCCTCGATAACGCGCTCCAGTGTCTCCTCGCTTCGCTCCCAAGAAACAGTGTCTCCTGCGCCAAGCGCCACTTTTGCAAAGTCTTTACGCGGCTTTCCTTTGTGATCAAGTGGCCCTGGAGTGTATCCAGTGAGGATAATGCGTGCGACACCCGCGCCATCAGAGGTGCGGAAAAGGGAGCCTACGTTGTGGACGCTCCGTATGTTGTGGAGAACGAGAATACATTTCATACACACTAGGGTATAGCCACACGTACAGAAATGCCACACCAATGAGTATCCCTCTATTCACTAAACCCTATTGGCTATACACTGTTTCCATATGTTGAATCCATTTCCAGAATTGCTCGCGTACGGGATCATCGCGCCTATGATTATTCGCGTTGCTGTCGGTGCTGCGTTCTTTTATCTTGCAGTGCAGCACTTTCGAACAAGAAACGAGAGCACCGAACTTTTATCTCCTATGGTCGGATCGCTCTCAAGTGTGGCGGGTCCGGCACTGGCGCTTACTGAATGTATGGTGGGATTACTTCTTGTTGTGGGCGCATGGACGCAAGTAGCCGCACTTATTGCAATTGCGATATGTATCAAATCATTTCTGTTTAAAATGGGCCGACAAACGCTCTTCCCTCTTCCACGCTCAACGTATGTATTACTGCTGGTTATGAGCATCTCCTTGCTTCTTTCTGGCGCGGGTGGGCCATTTGGATTTGATTTGCCGCTTTAAAAGTGGCTGGCATTATGCCTGCGGTTCGGGCTCGTAAACGAAAATAGCGCGCAGGCGCTATTTTTGATTCAAGTCATCACAAATATTTTTCCTGACGGAAAAATTTCGCGACCCCGGCTCGGCAATTTTGCCTTTGCTGCGCAAAACAAAATTATGCCTGCGCCTCGGACCAAAGCACAAAACCTGCCGCAGGGCAGGTCTTTGTGTCTTTGGTCCGCCCACTTGGATTCGAACCAAGGACCTTCTCCTTAAAAGGGAGCCGCTCTACCAACTGAGCTATGGGCGGATATTGGAAACGCTTCGCTTTTATAGCATAGATGCGCGCTACTTTCACTATAGCGATAAAATGAACCTCTCTAATAAGAGCTCAAGGCTCCCCTCTCCCCGATGTGCATCGTGATAGATACGTACAAGATTTCCCGAAAGCTTTTCACTCTCTCCTGCACCAAATCCCGCAGGCACTCTCCCTTTTTTCTCACTCGCGAGCATTGAACGCGCTTTCCATGCGAGCATACCCGCTAGTGCCTCGGGGGAGGCGCCATCCCGGATCGCTTCGGTATACATCAGCCACAATTTTTTCTTATCTCTCGAAGCGAGTGCCCCGGCAAGCGCAAAAGCATCGGTGCGCTCTATTTTCTTTTCTGCTTTTACTTTAATGACTTCGCCTTTTGCTTTTTCAATGAGTTTCCCAAACGGCGCGCCAGCATCTTCCTCAAAAATAAATACATGAGAAGACGTTGAGAGCGCGGGCAGTATTTCTTTAATGCCACTTACCCACTCCTCGACTTGCGCTGCGCCCACGATGCCATACACGCTCGTGTCGGCAAAAAGAGATTCCGTTTGCGCTTTATGCAAAAGCGCGTGCGGCGCACTCTCCTCTCCATACAGCATTTCGCGCGATGGCTTCCCCTCAAGAACCCTCGCTCGCGCCTCACCTCGCGCACTCTCTGGCCCTAGGATAAGAATAATCATTTCAGTGGCTTGAGTTCATTCCAACGCCCTCCAATTGAAGCATTCGCAATAATCGGCACACCTTTTGTTTTCTCTGCCTCTACAATGCCGCTCATTACTTGCAGTATGCGGGGAGCGAGTTCTGCAACTACGCTCTCCCTCATTTCAAAAATAATTTCGTCGTGTACCTGCAGAATTAATTGTGCGTCATTTTGTTTTCCCTCATCATCAAGAAATTTCTGAATCTTTATCATCGCAAGCTTGATAATGTCCGCCTGCGTTCCTTGAATCGGCGCATTGATTGCCATGCGCTCTGCAGACGCCCTGATATATGGAATCTGAGAATGAATGCCTTCAAAATAACGCCTGCGGCCAAAAAGCGTTTCGGTGTACCCGTCTTTGCTTGCTTTGGCTTTTGTTTCCTCAAGATATTCTGCAAGCCGGTTAAAGGTTACAAAGTACTGCTGATAAAACGCTTGGGCTTCTTTTCGATCGCCTCCAAGATTCTCTCGAAGCGCATTAACTCCCATGCCATAAAGAATGCCAAAGTTAATCACTTTTGCTTTGCGGCGCATATCGGACGTAACGTCCTTAGAACCCACTCCAAATACGCGCGCTGCGACCTCAGCGTGAACGTCACGCCCGCTCTCAAAAATCTCAATCAACTGCTTGTCCCCCGAGAGGATCGCCGCGATGCGCAGTTCTATCTGCGAGTAATCAAACGCCGCGAGTACTACACCCTCTGGCGCAATAAACGCCCCGCGAATCGCTTTCCCCAGTTCTGTTTTAACAGGAATGTTCTGCAAGTTAGGATCTTTAGACGCAAGGCGCCCCGTTGTGGATCCGGTCTCAGCAAAGCGGGTGTGCAATCTATCTCCCTCGTCTACCATCTTTGGGATGACATCGATATAGGTTGAGAGCAGTTTCTGCAGTTCGCGATACGCTAAGACGTCTCCTACAATCGGATGCTTCTCTCGAAGTTTCTCGAGTTCTGATTCTTTTGTAGAAACTTGGCCGGTCGCAGTTTTCTTCTGCTTCACTCCGCCCAACTCCATTTTGGTAAAAATAATTTCTCCCAATTGCTTTGGCGAGTTGAGGTTAAATTCCTCCCCTGCCGCTTTAAAGATTCGCTTCTCCAATTTTTCTAGTTCTTTGCGATACGTATCTGCGAGACCTTTCAAGAATTTCAAATCAACCAGCACGCCGTGGCGTTCCATGCGGCGAAGCACCGACATCAATGGCAGTTCTATCTCGTTCCATACAAATTCAAGATTTCGCTTTTTGATCTCCACTTCAAGAAACTTTCGCGCCTCACCTGGATCCCTTGTGCGAGTATAGCGATAAAGATCTTCCATCTCCGACGAATCAGTAAAATTCGAATCCACAACCCACAGCATATGCAAAAGCGCGCGGGCTACTTCGGGGTCTACTGCCGGCTCTTTCTCCTCAACATCATCATGTGATTCTTCGCCAAGCAAGGATTCCTGTGTAAACCCGATAAGCGACTTCACGCGCGGCACGAGTGATCGAAACTCCAACTCGCTCATAAGCGCCATCAATTTTTCCTGATCAATTTCTTCTTTCCAAGAAATCTCTGGAACCACAAACGGAACCGGTGCGTCGCGTCTTATTTCTGCAAGCATTTTTGAGAATCTCGCCTCCTCTTCTTCTTCAATTAATTTCTCAGTGAGTCGCGGGGTGAGGCCAGCTTTCGCAGCTGCTTTATCTTTGTCTTTCTTTATCGCTTTATAAATATCTTCTAGTCCACCAAGCGAGGTAATGAGCGCTGTTGCTGTTTTCTCTCCGATGCCTTTAACGCCGGGGATATTATCTGAGGGATCGCCGCGGAAACCTTTGTAATCGGGAATCATTTCTGGTCCGAAGCCAAAACGCGCCTTCACTGCGTCCTCGTCATAGAGAATAGTGTCGTTAATCCCCTTCTTAATCGTATAGACCTGCACTTTTTTGCCATCAATCAATTGCATCGTATCCATATCGCCCGAGGCAATGATCACTTCGAGTTTTTTATCACTCTTTACCATCTCAACAATCGTACCCAACACGTCGTCCGCTTCAAATCCTTCTGCCTGATAAATAGGTATGCCAAATGCGGCGAGCACGTCGCGAGATCGATTGATCTGCTCAACAAGATCGTCCTGCGTTTTTGGGCGCTGCGCTTTGTATCCCTTGAATGCATCATGCCTGTAGGTAGGTTTTGGCAAATCAAACGCCGCAGCGATGTAATCGGGCTTCAGTTCTAAAAGAATGCGCACCAGCATAGAAATTAATCCGTACAGTGCGCCCGTGGGCACGCCCTTACTAGAAGAGAAGTCTGGCATCGCGTGATACGCGCGGTGCAAGATCGCATGCGTATCAAGAAGTACTATTCGCTTTTTGCCTGCAGTCGCCGCTTTTGTCGCCATTAATACGATTCTACTTGAACCTGACTCAATAAAAAACCACCTCTCTACACTAGGGGTTTGGCTACTGCGGCAATTATTCTGCGGCTGCAAAGTATAACGGCTCAGTCTCGCCGTAACGCGTTACGTCTCCCCTTGCGCCGATACTTCTCGCTCGCAGAATACTCACCTCCTCACGCCATTTTCGATTGAGTCAAGTTCTATATAAAAGAAAGCGCGGGCTCCATTGCTGGAGCCCGCGTGTTTGTCTGAGATTGTGGTGCTTAACGTGTGATGTAGGCCGAGCACCCTGAGCGCCAGCCGTAGTGCGTGGTTCGCTCACCGTTTGAATACTGGCAGTAGGTCACATGCCTACCGCTGTAATCATGACCGTTGTGAGTACGGGTGAGCTGATAGGTATGGCGGTGGTAGCTCGGGTAGACCGGCGCCGGCTGACGATAGACCACCGGCGCTGGCTGTTGATACACACCCGGCACAGGACGTGGATCCACGTTTACTGAGCAACCGCCCAGTATTGATCCACCCAAGCACATCGCAAACACCGCTGTTAACACTTGTCTCATGAAGAACCCTCCTTGTTACTACTACCTAAGACAGTAACAAATCCACGAAGTTACGCCACACGATGAGAGAGAGCGCCCGAGGCTTACAGCCTCGGGCGCTAATTGTGCGATATCTCGCGGAAACTTAATCGCACTGATGCCGATTGCCGATCTGTCGGCAAAACACACGTCGCTCCACCCCAAGCTCAAAGTCCTTAATGGTGTACGAGTAGTGTCTCGCGCGTTCCCCCTCTCGTGTGATGCAGTTTTGTGCATACACATCGCTGCAGCGGCTTTCGAAATAGTTTGCCGCCTGCTGGTTAATATTGCCCCCATATCCGCTGGAGGAAACCCGAACGGTGCCGAGCACGCCGCCATTGTACGTGCCGTCGCACCCAACGATCCCAGTTGTGAGCAGGGCAAGTACAAAGATAATCAAAGTGCGCATTAATGCCTCCCCGGACATAGTTTAAAAACACTGATACTATTATACCACTATTGATTAGATTTGTAAAGCCCTTGCAATGCGCTCCCCTAAATCCCCTTGTACAGCAAGCTCCCTTTCGGTATCGCTCACTACGGTAAGCAAAATTGAGACACTTGAAGCGGGTACCGAGCCCTCCAATTTCTCTGGCCACTCGATACACACCAGTGCATGCGGATTTGAAAATACATGCGTGAGTTTGAGCGGAGCGATTTCTTCTTTCTTTTCTATGCGGTACGCGTCTATATGTACCAAGCAGGAAAAGTCGGGATCTGCGGTTTCGTAGCTTCTCATAATCACAAACGTTGGCGATGGTACGAGGTGCAAAACTCCAAGTGCGCGCGAAATATGCTGCACCAGTGTCGTTTTTCCTGCACCCAGGTCGCCCGAGAGAAGCAGGCCCTTCGCCTCATCTACGTTTTTGTTTTCTTTCATATACAAAACGATTGCTTGAGCCACGCTTTGCAGTTGATCAATCTTCACTATCATGAAACGAGTGTATAGGAGAAAAGTGGGATGCGAAAGGCGCGGTAGAATAGGGCACATGCCCGTATTTAACGAAGAAGAACATAACAAGCGCCTGGATTTTTTGCGTCGCCAAGAAGAGGAGGAGTTGGCGCGCATTCTCTCAAGTAAATACGGAATCTCCTATCTTGATCTCTCCTTGGTATCCATCTCAAGCGAAGCGCTTCGCCTTATTCCAGATATCGAGGCGAAGGATGCAGAGGTTGCCGCATTTGGGAAAATCGGCAAAAAACTAAGCGTTGGCGTGCGCTCCCCTCTTAATCCGAAAACAAAAGTCGCGGTCGCAAAGCTTATAGACTTGGGATACGAAGTCACGACCTATATGGTTTCGCACGAGAGCCTTAAGCGCGCATGGGAGCGCTATCAAGATCTCTCATATGCAACAGAGAGCAAGGCCGGCGTGTTTGAAATCTCATCAACTTCGGTTGAGGAGTTGCTTGGAAAAGTAAGCAGTATTAAAGATATCTCCGTACTCATTAACGAGGCAATTGTAATGAAGCGCGCGTACCGCGTGACGAGGATTCTTGAAATTATTCTAGCCGGCGCCTTGGGCACCTCTGCATCAGATATCCATATTGAGCCTGAGGAAAATGATATTCGCTTGCGCTACCGCATTGATGGCATTTTGGTTGACGTACTCACCATTGAAAAAGATCTCTACCACCTGCTTATATCTCGCCTTAAGCTGCTCTCTGGAATGAAGCTCAATATCACGAGCGAGGCGCAAGACGGGCGGTTCTCGATTAAGGTCAAAGGCGCTGATATAGAAATCAGAAGCTCTGTCTTGCCTGGCGCATACGCCGAGAGCGTGGTGATGCGTGTACTTAATCCAGAGTCTATTCAGGTGTCGCTTGAGAGCCTGGGTATTGAGCCCAAACTTTTTGCCATCGTGCAAAAAGAAATCAGTAAGCCAAACGGCATGATCCTCACTACGGGTCCCACCGGTTCCGGTAAAACCACCGCGCTCTATGCGTTTATTCGTAGCATCAATAAGCCTGGTATCAAAATTATTACGATTGAAGATCCGATCGAATATCATCTTCCCGGCATCGTGCAAACTCAGGTAGATAAAAAAAATTATTCATTCGCGGCGGGTTTGCGAGAAATACTGCGCCAAGATCCTGATGTAATTATGGTCGGCGAAATTAGAGACTCGGAAGTGGCTGAGACTGCGATCCACGCGTCTCTTACCGGACATTTGGTATTTACAACACTCCACACCAATAACGCAGCGGGCACTTTTCCGCGCTTAGTTGATTTGCATGTCAGCGAAAAAATCTTGGGCTCCTCTATTAATATTGCGATGGCGCAGCGCCTGGTGAGAACACTCTGTGCTGCGTGCAAGAAAAAAGTCGCAGCAAGCAAAGAAGAGTACGAAATTATAAAGCGTGTTGCAGACGGTATTGTTGATCGCTCTTTGGTGCCGGCGACATTAAGCGAAGTCTATGCGCCCGTTGGATGCCCCACGTGTAACGGCGTGGGATACAAAGGCCGCATCGGATTATTTGAAGCAATCGTGATGGATGAAAAAATTGAAAGCATCATGGCAGATAAACCTTCAGAGCGAGAGATCGCAAAAGTGGCGCGCTATCAAGGCATCTGCTCAATGCAAGAAGATGGAATATTAAAAGTGCTTCGCGGGGTTACTACGGTGGAGGAGTTGGGACATATTGTAGACCTCTCTGAGAATTTCTAGGGAGCTTCTAAATTTGGCACATTTCTTTGTCGCAAGCTACGTTTTGTTCTCGCCGTATACTCGATACGCCTTCAAACAAAGCCTCGCTTGCTTCGCGAACTGCGCACAAATTTCAAAGCTCCAACTGCGAAAACAGATCGACACATAAATAAGCGTCGTCAATTTGCGTGACACCCTCTGACATGCGTAAATGGAAGGGCTCCAGAAGGTACACTTCTAAGCAATAAACTTTTCAGCTGTCGCGAAAAGCGGACTGTCTATCTCTGAGGATGACCCCCGTAAGAGCCCGCAAGCGGGAAACCGGGGAGTCCTTAAGGAGACGCCAAAACCCTATCGGGTCTATTGCTTAGAAGTGCACACTCTGGAACTCGGCCCTAAGCTTGTGCCAGACAAACAAAAAACTTTCCTGGTTGGAAAGCGCTTATGCAAGCATAGCACGGAACCTATTTTATGTCAAGCAATCCTGACTCCCCCACCCCTGACACACACAAAGACACGAAGCAGAGCGGTTTTCTTGATCAGACACTGCGGCCTTCTGTTTGGAACGAATATATCGGACAAGAGGGCGTGAAGCGCAATCTTTCAGTGCTCATTCGCGCTGCCGGCGAGCGCGAGCACCCGCCAGAACACCTCCTTTTTGCAGGGCCGCCTGGCCTTGGCAAAACCACACTCGCCCATCTCATCGCGCACGAGCTTGGTGCGCAGATGAAATCAACGTCGGGACCTGCCGTAGAGAAAATCGGCGATCTTGCGGCACTCCTTACCAACCTTCAGCCAGGAGATATTCTTTTTATCGACGAGATCCATCGCCTCTCAAAGGCTATTGAAGAAGTGCTCTACCCTGCGATGGAGAGTGGCGTGCTCGATATTATTATCGGCAAAGGCCCGTCAGCACGCACGGTGCAGCTCCCGCTTCCTCCGTTTACGCTCGTCGCCGCTACCACACAGCTCGCCCTCGTATCGGCACCGCTTCGCTCACGCTTTTCTGGCGGCGTGTTCCATCTAGAATTTTATTCAGACGAAGAAATCGGCCGCATCGTAACGCGTTCCGCTAAGATTCTTGGTGTAGAGATTGAAAAAGCGGCGGTAGAAGAAATTGCAAAACGCTCGAGGGCCACCCCGCGCACCGCAAACTATCTCTTGAAGCGTGCTCGTGATGTGGCGCAATTGAAGCGTGCACCCCTCTCGAAGGAAATTGTTGATGAGGCACTCGAGATGCTAGAGGTTGATGCGCTTGGCCTCACCACTGCAGATCGCCGCATTCTTGAAGCGCTTATAAAGAGATTTGGCGGAGGGCCCGTTGGATTGGGCGCAATTGCAGCAGCGCTTGGAGAAGAGCAGTCCGCGATAGCAGACGTGCACGAGCCATATCTTTTGCAGCGAGGGCTTATTGAGCGCACGCCACGCGGTCGCACTGCGACAAACGCAGCGTACGATCACTTGAATCTGCAGAGACCAGGTGGACAGGATCAACTTTTATAAAAATAGGATCGGCAACGAGGTTGTCAGTGGAGTGATATTCGTTGTAAGTTAGTTCTATGTCTGGACACAGTAAGTGGTCAAAAATAAAACACCAGAAAGCGGTCAATGACGTTAAAAAGGCAAAGATTTTTAGCAAACTCTTGCGCTATCTTTCCATGGAAGCCAAGAAGGCCAAGGGTGATAGAAACGCGCCGGGCCTGCGTTTGGCAATAGAAAAAGCGCGCAAGGCGAATGTCCCTGGAGATAATGTTGAGCGTGCAATTGAAAAAGCAACAGGCGAAGGCTCCGCAGAAATGGAGGCAATCACGTATGAGGCATATGGCCCGGGAGGGATTGCAATCCTAATCGAGACACTCACTGAT
>Ga0163150_10007373_pt1 | contig 12964 bp, 10 predicted proteins | sample OliLakLV19P2IB_FD_148628 | JGI IMG/M metagenome (GOLD analysis project Ga0163150, IMG submission 148628) | Freshwater microbial mat bacterial communities from Lake Vanda, McMurdo Dry Valleys, Antarctica - Oligotrophic Lake LV.19.P2.IB | ecosystem: Environmental > Aquatic > Freshwater > Lake >...
GCGTCTGGCCGAGCTCGAGAGCGCTATCGGCCTCGAGGCCGCTCAGCTGCAGTCCGACAGCGATCCCAGCTCCCTGGAGCTCGACGAGCTGCGCCTCGCACCGCGCAAGAGCGACATCAGCGTGGCCGGGGTCGCGTTGGCTTGGACGCCGTGGCGCATCGGAGCCGACGGCAGCGCCAGCCTGGCTACCTGAGGACGTCGGGCTACCGGAGCAGGGCGAGGAGCGCGGTGAGCCAGCGCTTGAGGGGGCGCGGGGGGCGGTAGGCGCAGCCCAGGGAGGTGAGCGCGCGGGCCAGCCCCTTCTCCGTGGTCACAGCGGCGAGCAGGCGCTCGAGATCGGCGCGCGTGGCTGCCACACGCGCGGCGGGCAGCTCACGGGCGAAGCGCTTCACGGCCTGCTCGGCGCTGGAGCCGTCGAGGTCGAAGTCCTCGTGCAGGTACGCGCCACACAGGCGCGCCAGGTGCGGATAGCGTTCGGCAGAGGACCGGTTCACGGCAACCTCACGTAGGCGGTCACGATGGCGAAGCCCTCGGGGAAGCGGTCGGAGGGGTAGAGCACGACATGCGTCGTGTGGCCCGGCACAGGCGCGCCTGCGCTCTCGCGCAGCACTCTTCCTACCACGTCGGCGCTGCGCCAGGTGACGGCCGTGTCGCCGCGTGCGCCCTCGGCCAGCCAGGCGTTGATCTCTCGGCGCTTCTCGTAGAGAGCGCGCGCGACGGCGCGCTCGGCCGTGGCGAGGTCGGGGAAGGTGGAGACCTCGGGCTTGTGCTCCGCGCGTTGACGCTCGCGCAGCTGCTCGGTGCTGCGCCCGACGTGGCGTGCGAGCGTGTGGCCACGCCCCTCGTGCGCCTCGAGAGAGCCGCCCGGCAGGGCCTGTGCCGGCGCGGGCCCCTGAGGCTCGTAGCTGCTCGCTCGCTGGGGCGTCTTCGCGCTGCCGCCGCCCCCCGACGGGTCGGGCCCTTGGCTCCCGAGGTAGCCCTGCTGCTGCGCCCAGAGCAGGGCCACCAGCATGGCGATGGTGGCCAGGGTGGTGAAGATCTGCTGCGGGCGCGTGCTCATCTCGGGCGCACTCTCGCACGCGGGGACGCCACGCTCCAGCGCCTGCTGCGGCGTGTTGCTGCTGGGCGTGCGCGTGAGATGGACCTACGGCCCCTGCACGCCCGTTGACCTGTCCTGCCCCCCGAGTCAACTGGCGCGGCAGAAGGTCCCTGGGCCGGAGGCGCGCCTGTGCTGGTGATCGGGCTCGACGAAGCTGGCTACGGCCCGCTGCTGGGACCGCTGGTGGTGGGCGCGGCGGCGTTTCGTCTGCAGGGCCGCCACGTGGGAGGCACGCCCGGAGGCGGCTGTGTCCTACGCCAGCACCTCGGAGGACTGGTCTGCCGTGCGGGTGAGGCCAAGCGTGGCGCGGCGTTGCCTGTGGTGATCGACGACAGCAAGGAGGTGCGCCGGCGCCACGGCACCGAAGGCCTCGCGCGTGGCGTGCGCTTCGCTGCGCTGGCGGCCGGGCGACGCGAGCCGGAGGACCTCGGCGACTGGCTCGAACGCTTCGGCGACCGGCCGCCGGGCGCCTTCGCCCACGATCCGTGGTTCGCCGGGCCGGAGCTGGCGCGCGTTCCTGCGAGCGAGCTGCCCGCCGACCTGCGCGCGCGCTGCTTGCTCACCGGTGTGGAGCCGCTGGGCACGTGGGTCTCGCCCGTCACGCCCCTCGAGCTCAACGAGGCGTGCGCGGCAACCGACAACAAGGCGCGCGTGCTGTTCCTCACCACGCTCACCCTCCTGGTGCGTGTGCTGCAGGAGCTTCCGGGCGAGGATGTCGAGGTGCGCCTGGACCGCGAGGGAGGCCGGCTCGACTACGCTGCGTGGCTGTCCGACGTCTTCCCGTTCCATGGCGTGGAGCAGCTCGACGCTCCCGACGACGAGGCGCGCTACTGCTTGAGGGACGGCGGGCGCGAGCTGCGCCTTTCCTTCGTGACGCGCGGCGACGGACGGCACTTCGAGATCGGCTTGGCGAGCATGGCCGCCAAGCTCACGCGTGAGCTGTTCCTGGCGCGCTTCAACGCTTGGTTCGGCGCCCGGCAGCCGGGCCTCAAGCCCACCGCCGGCTACGTCGAGGACGGGCGACGCTGGCTGGAGGAGGCGGCGCCCGTGCTGCAGCGTGAGCGCATCGATCTGCGCCGTCTGGTGCGCGAACGCTGACCGCCAATCCCGAACAAACGAGCCCGCCTCGGTATGGCGTGGGTTGGGTCAGCCGGGGACGCCGAGGGAGAGGAGGGCGGTGCGGAGGCGCTGGGTGAGGGCGCGGCGGCCGGGGCCGCCGACCGAGCCCACGACGGGGATGGGCGGGCCGAAGCGCACCGTGAGCGTGCCGCCGCGGCGCGGGTAGGCCGCGCCACGGGGCATGCGCTCGTAGGTGCCCAGGATGGCGATGGGCTGGAGCGGGAAGCCTGTGGCCATGGCCACCTGGACGGCGCCGCCCTTGAGAGCGGCCAGGCGTCCGTCCTGGCTGCGCGTGCCCTCGGGGAAGACGGCCGGGTTGACGCGCAGGCGCTGGGCGTAGGCCACGGCCCGCTTGAGCAGCGCGATCCCGGCGCGCGGATCGGTGCGGTCGATGAGGAAGTGACCCGTGAGCCAGGTGTGCCAGCCAATGAAGGGCAGCCGGATCAGCTCGCGCTTCAGGACGAAGCGCAACGGGCCCGGGCTCACGGCGGCCAGCACCGCTGGATCCAGCCAGGAGGCATGGTTGGCCGCCAGCACGCGTGGCTCGCCCGGGTTCCTGTGCTGCGCACCCTCGATCACGACGTGCAGCCCGCTGCCGGCGAGCAGGGCGCGGCCCCACAGCCTGAGCACCAGGTCGCTGAGCCGGTGGCGCACGGGATCGAGGAGCCAGCCCACGAAGCCTGCCGCCCAGGCTCCGAGCGTGATGGGCACTGCCACCAGCACGAAGGCGAGCGCCCTCAGGGGCGCCCAGCCGTCCGCGGGGAACACCGTCGGCGTCCCGGGCTGCGGAGATGCGTGCAAGGGAGCTCCTGACACAAGCCCCTAGAACAGGCCTACGATTCGGCCGTCGGAGTCGATGTCCACGCGCTCCAGGCCCGGCTCGCTGCCCAGGCCCGGCATGGTCATCATCGTGCCCACCAGGGGCACGAGGAAGCCTGCGCCGGCCGAGAGCCGCACGCCGCGGATCGGCAGGCGGAAGCCCTTGGGCCGGCCCTTCAGGCTCGCGTCGTGGGAGAGCGAGAGGTGCGTCTTGGCCATGCAGATGGGCAGCGCGCCGTAGCCGGCCTTCTCGTAGCGCTCGATGTCGGCGGTCGCCTCGGGCTGGTAGTCCACGCCGTCGGCGCCGTACATCTGCCGGGCGATGGTCTCGATCTTGGAGGTGATCGGGGTCTCGAGCGCATAGAGGTGCTTGAAGCGCGTGCCTTGCGCGCAGGCCTGCTCGAGCGCCTCGGCCAGCGCCAAGCCCCCCCCGCCCCCCTGGCCGAAGACCTCGCTCACCTCGGCGCCCGAGGCGCCGGCGGCCAGCGCGGCCTTGCGGATGAAGGCATGCTCGGCGGCGGTGTCGCTGGGGAAGCGGTTGATCGCCACCACGACCGGGATGCCGTGCTGGCGGACGTTCTCGATCTGCTTCTCGAGGTTGCCGATGCCGGCGCCGAGCGCGTCGAGGTCCTCGATGAGCAGGCCCGGGTCCAGGGGCTTTCCGGCCACGATGCGGAAGCGCCCGCTGTGCATCTTGAGCGCGCGCACGGTGCAGACCAGCACGGCGGCGTCGGGCGTGAGGCCCGAGGCGCGGCACTTGATGTTGAAGAACTTCTCGCAGCCGATGTCGGCTCCGAAGCCCGCCTCGGTGACCACGTAGTCGGCCAGCCGGATGGCGATGCGGTCGGCGACGATCGAGGAGTTGCCGTGGGCGATGTTGGCGAAGGGCCCGGCGTGCACGAAGCAGGGCGTGCCTTCCATGGTCTGCATCAACGTGGGCTTGATGCTCTCGCGCATGATCACGGTGGCGGCGCCGGCGCACCTGGCCTGCTCGGCCGTCACGGGCGTGCCGTCGGGTCGGAAGCCCAGCACCACGCGGCCGATGCGCTTGCGCATGTCCTGCAGGCCGTCCGCCAGGCCCAGGATGGCCATCAGTTCGCTGGCCACGGCGATGTCGTAGCCCGTGCGGCGCGGGATGCCGTTGGCCTCGCCGCCCAGCCCCACGATGATCTCGCGCATGACACGGTCGTTGGTGTCGCTCACGCGGCGCCAGAGGATCCTCTCGGGGTCGAAGCCGAAGCGGTTGCCCAGCAGCACCGAGGCGTCGATGTGGGCCGCGACGAGGTTGTGCGCGGCCTGCACGGCATGGATGTCGCCCGTCAGGTGGAGGTTGAACTCCTCCATGGGCACCACCTGGCTGTAGCCACCACCTGCGGCGCCGCCCTTGATGCCGAAGAGCGGGCCCATGCTGGGTTGACGCAGGCAGGTGAAGACTTTGTGGCCGCGGCGGGCGAGCGCCAGCGAGACACCCACCGTGTGGACCGTCTTGCCCTCGCCCAGCGGCGTGGGCGTGATGGCCGTGACCACGATGTAGCGCCCGCGCGGGCGGTCCTTCAAGCGCTCGATGGCGGCGAGCGAGATCTTGGCCATGTGGCGGCCGTGCGGCTCGATCTCCTCGGGCAGCAGGCCCGCGGCACGCCCGATCTCCTCGATCGGCTTGAGCTTGACCGAGCGCGCGATCTCGAGATCGTCCTTCATGCGAGCCCTCCCGGGGCGCCGAGCAGGCGCGCCAGCATCGCCTCAGCCCGCCGCCTGTCCATGGTTCGGGCGGAGGGATCCTTGCGCAAGCCTCCGGACACCGCGCTGGTCTTTCAGCCGTCCCTTGCGATCGGCGCGCTGGACGGGGTGCGGAAGGGCCATGAGGAGGACGACGTGGCCTCTGCGGCCATGAGGACGACGAAGGGCCCTGAGCGCCCCCGGCCCAGCGTGCCGCTCGTCGTCGTCGGGCTTGCTACCGCTTCAGTGAGGTGCTTTCGGCCTCGCTGGCAAGCTCCGCGTTGTCGCTCGAGCGCCGGATCTCGGCGACCGACTTGACCATGCCTGCGTCGGGAGCCGAGGTCACGCGCACCACGATCTCGAAGTCGATGCCTTCGCCGACGCGCAGGTCGAAGCCGTTGGAGCGGCCGTTGTTGCCCTGGCCGTTCACGCTCACGCCCTCACGGCCGCTGCGACCGCTGACGAACTCGAGCTCGGGGGGCAGGCTCCACTGCACGTACATCTCGGGGGTCACGTCCGTACCCACGTCGTTCTCGACGCGCAGCTTGTAGAGGAACGTCGAGCCCACCGGGAACACGCCGGCTTCGCTGCTGTCCAGCGCCTTGTCGGTCATCTCGACCTGCAGGGCGGGTAGGCCCGTCACCTGCGTGTCGACCTTGACGGTGTGCGCGCAGCGCTGGCCGCAGGAGGACTCGGCGGTCACCGCGCAGGGGCCCACCGAGCGGGCCACCACGGCCCAGTCCTGGCTGAAGGACTGGCCGGGGGCCAGCGGGCCCACGTTGAAGTCCTGGAATCCCCCGCCGAGGCAGGCGCCGTTGGTCACACGCACGGTGCAGCCCTCGGCTTCGCCGTCGCCGACGTTCGTCACGCGGAAGGCGAAGTTCGCGGGCTCGCCGTAGTAGATCTTGTCGGGGCCGTTGAGCGACATCTCCAGCCGGCATTGGACGACCTGGACCGTGCACGACGCGCTGACCGGCGCCACGCGGTCGGCGCTGGCCTGGGCCGTGTTGGTGAAGGTGCCGGTGCTCTCGGCGCGGCCGCCAAACTCCACGTCCAACGACTCCCCGGCCGCCAAGGTGCCCAGCGAAGCGGTCGGCTGGCTCAGGGGCACGATGCCGGCGGGGAACGTGTCCGTGACGACCACGTTGTCGAGCGGGCCGCGGCCCGTGTTCGTGACCTTGACCACGAAGCGCAGCTCGCTGCCGTTGGAGACGCGCGTGGGCTCGCAGATCTTCGTGATCTCGAGGCGGCCCGCGACGATCTCTACCGGGCAGGAGTTGCTGGCCTGCGCACCGCCGCGGCCGTCGCGGACCGTCACGGCGTTGCTGAACTGACCCTCAGACTCGCCGACCAGCCGCAGGCTGTGCGTGACCTCCTGGCCGGGTGCCAGGTTGCCCAAGCTGACCGGGAAGGGCCCGCCCTCGACGATGGAGAGTCCGGCGCTGGGCTGATCCTCCAGCATCACGTTCTCGGCCACCGCGTCGCCCGTGTTGCGCACCCGGACGAGCTTGGCGAAGGGCTGACCGGCGGGGACCACCGTGCCCTGCGGATAGGAGCACTCCACCGTCAGCGCCGGGCGCTGCCAGGTCTTGGTCACGATGCGCGAACGCGGGCAGGTCTCGCCGTAGAAGGACCCCGCCGCCGTGAAGCGGATGCGGTTCACGCCGGTGGCGCCGCCGACGTTGCGCAGCTGGAACTCGGCCGCCCCTACGCCGTTGGAGTCGACGCGCGCCGTGCGGCCGCCGCTGGAGGCGAACACGGCCTCGGGGCCGTCGAGGATCTCGGCCTCCACCGGCTGAGCGGGGATGGGGGAGCCGTCCGTACGCGTGACGTTCACGACGAAGGGGTGAACGTCGTTGGGCAGGGTGTTGACGGCGTCCTGGGGGAACACGACGTCGTAGTCGGCCCAGATCTTCTTGGCCCAGATCTTGTGCCGGGTGCCGTCGCGGATGGCGGGCACGTAGGCGATGATCTCCGTCACGCCTTCGCGGCCCGAGGTGATCGTGATCCACGACTGGCCGCGGTTCACCGTGATGTCGGGCAAGCGCGCGCCGTTGGGCGAGAGGTAGGGGTGGTTGTTGCCGGCGTCGATGCTCTCGGCGCCGTAGTTCGTCACCGAGATCGCGTAGAGGTTGTCGATCTTGTTGCCGTTGTTGCCGAGGTGCGCGCCGCGGATGGGGGCGATGGAGCCGACGCCGTACTGGTCGTCGTGGGCGACGACGTCGCCGACGGCCTCGGGGTAGCGGGCCAGGATCCACTCCACGCGCTGGCCGGGCAGGGGGTTGCCGTTCTGGTCCTTCACGGTGGCGACCAGCGTGTGCTGCGTACGCACGGGGTTGCAGTCCACCACCGGCGAGATGCGCTCGTCGAACTCGACCGACCACGGGACCGCTTCGCCCACCACGGCGCACTCGGCCACGGGCAAGCACACCGGCGGCGGGCACACCGCACAGCCCGGCCAGACGTTGTCGAGCGGGGTCGACCGGCAGGCGCCTACGAGGGCTGTCAGGGCCAAGCCCAGGGTGATGCGCTGAAACTTCATGGCGGCAAGCCTCCACCGGGCCGGCCCACCCGGGGCCGGTCCCACCTACCCACTACCCAAGGTCGGCGCCCGCGCCCTCCACCTAGAGCCCGAGGCTCCTGCGTGGGGGGGCCCGGCCTCGACCGCCCAGCTGCTCGCGCCCCTCGGCCACCTGGAGCAGGTGGTCGACGGACGAGGTGGCGCACTCTAGCACAAGGCCTCTGGCCGACTTACGTGGCTCGGGAGCCCCACCTGGGGCCTTGGACGGCGCTCCAGGGGGTGGGCCGGAAACGAAATCGGCCCCCCGGCTTTGCGAGCCGAGGGGCCGTCACCCGTTCTCCGCTTGAGCCGCCTGAGCCAGGGGGGGGAGACGCTCGCCGTCTCAAGCAGACGATGACACAATACCTTGCTACACAAGGTATGCAACTCGGACGGAGCCGAAATCCAAATATTGTCGTAAATTGCTTCTGGGACGTTATTTACGAGCTTGATCTCGGGCTAGCGGAGCGCGAGGCGGGGCAGCGACAGGGGGTCGCGTGGCAGCGCGGGCAGCCATGTAGGTACTTATTCGCTGCCCGCGCCATGTCGATGCCCGCCATGGAGGCCAGGGTGACGAGCCAGGCCAGGACATCGGCGAACTCCTCTTCGAGGTTCTCCCGATCGCTGCGCCTGAGCGCGCGCGAGAGTTCTCCGACCTCCTCGACGAACCACATGAACGTGGTCGCCAGCCCGCGCTCCCGATCCCGGCTGCCGTAGAGCGCCTCGATCTGCTGCTGGAAGTCCGCGAGCGTGGCGGGGGGGGTCTTCCCGCACACCGAGCCCTTCCGCGTGGTCTGAGGTCGTGCTGCCATCGGCCTCCTCAAGGCTCCTCGTCGCGCCTGCGTAGGCTTGCCACCTGGGGTAAGGGGGCCGCCGAGCGGACTCGCGTCCCCCAGCTGGGCCCACGGAAGAGGAGCGTGCGGGCCGCGGCGGCCCGCACCCGCCGTCCGTTCACCGCAGGCGCTTCACCGTGGAGATCGTCACGTCGTCGTTCTGCGGCGTCGTCAGGTGGAACTGGTCGATGGCGCTGCCGAGGAAGTTCACGAAGGCCTGCGAGTTCTTGGGTGCCTCACGGCTCACGGCGCCGTAGAAGCGCTGCTCGCCGAACTCCTCGCCGCTCTCGTTCACGATCTTGAGCGCGCCGTCGGTGTAGAAGACGAGACGGTCGCCCGGGGCCAACGGTACGTCGCCTTCCTGCAGCTCGCGGTCGAAGACCGGGCCCACGTCCAGGCCCAAGGCGATGCCGGCCGGGTTGGCCTTGGCGATCTTGCCGCTGGCCTGCCGGTAGACGAGCACGGGCAGGTGACCGGCGCTCGCCATGGTGGCTTTGCCTTGCGCGGTGTCGAGCACGACGTAGAGCGCGGTCACGTGCCGCCCCGGCGGAAGCTCGCCCGCGAGATGGCGGTTGACCTGCCTCAAGACCGCCGCCGGGGAGAGGTTGCCCGGGGCGGCCGCGCGCACGTAGGAGCGCGTGGCCGACATCACGAGGGCCGCGGGGATGCCGCGCACGTTGGTGTCGAGCAGGATGATGCCCAGGTGATCGTCGTCGATGCGGAAGTACTCGAAGTGGTCGCCGCCCACCTCGAAGCCCGGCTTGAAGAGGTGCTCGACCTCATAGTCCGAGAGCCGCGGGGGATGCTTGTTGATCAGCCCTTCGTGGATCTCGGAGGCCAGCTTGCGATCGCGATCGACGATCGCGTCCATGTCGCCCAGCTGGCCGCCGCCCTGCTGCTGACGGAAATCCATGTTGCCCAGCATGCGCTCGACGGCGCGCGCCACAGCCGAGGCCTCGGCGCCCTGTCCGCGCACGCTGCGCGTGGGATCGCCCGACGTGCCGAGCTTGTCGAGGTCGCGAGCGAGGTTGCGCAGCTGCGCGGCCTGCGCGTTGGCCACGACGAACCCCGCCAGACCGACCACGAGCGGCCCGACGATGAGCATCAAGAGGCCGAGCGTGTCGCTCTTGGCCGGCGCGTGGTTGGCGCTCACGGCCACGAAGACCGTGGAGGGCGACTTGCCCTGCGAATGCGCGCCGAACACGCGCACGGGGTGGTCGACGCCTCCCTCGCGGATGACTCCCGCCAGCGAGAAGGGGGAGGTGGTCGGCAGCTGAGAGGTGTCGTAGGCCAGCGTTGACTCGTGGCGCGTGCCCGCGATGAACGCGCCCAGCTTGGGAGCACGGCCCTCGCGCACCCAGGCCGCGCTGAGCTCGAAGGAGGACCCCGGTGTGGCCTGGCGCGAGACCTTGCTCAGCAGGCCCTTGGCGCGCTGGGCGGAATCTCCGCCCGCGCCCTGGCCGAGCTGGTCCACGGCCTCCTCGAACTTCTTCGCGCGGCGGTTGCGGTCTTCGCGCTCGTCCGGCTCCTCGTTGGGGTCGATGCGCTTGATCTCGCCTTCCTGATCGTCGATGAAGCGCCGTCCCTGATCGCCGAACAGCTTCTCGAGGTTGCGCTTGAGCACATCGTAGGGCTTGGTCTCGCTCGCGCCCGCGCCGCCGAGCCAGAACGAGGAGTCGATCGCCGCCAGCGTGCTGACCGCCTGCAAGCCCGCCTCCTGCAGCGTGGCCTCGTCACGCGCGGCGGCGCCGCTGTCGCCGCGCCCCGGCAGCACCGCTGCCGCGATCATGAGGGCCGTCAGCAGGCCCGTGACCACGGCCACCTTCACGCCCAAGCCCACACCCCCGGAGGCGGCCGAACGGGAGGAGCGCGAGGGCCGGGAGACCTCCTCCTCCTCCACGCGCTTGCCGGAACGGGTGGGTGTCGGCGTCGCGCCGCCCTTGCGGGGCTCGCGTTCGCCTCGGGAAGCGGCGGCCATGGTCGGTCCCTCGGTGGAAGGCGGGGGAGTATAGGGGTGCCTGCGCGCGCTCACCAGCCCAACCAACCTGTGGTGCTCTCGCCCTCTGTCCTCCCAACGCAGGCTCGGCGCGCTGGACTCGGGGCGCTCAAGCCAGGACACCAACCCGCGCTCAGGCCGGCAACACGGCTCGAAGCGCAAGCACCAGCAGACCCGCCAGCGCGCCGGCCCCCAGATCGTCGAGCAGCACACCCCAGCCGCCGGGCGCTCGTTCCAGGCGCCGCAGGGGGCCTGGCTTGAGGATGTCGAGCAGGCGGAAGAGCCCGAAGGCCGCCAGCCAAAGGCGCGCGTCCAGGCCCGGGGCCGCCGCGAGCAGGGCGAGTCCTTGCCCGGCCCACTCGTCGCTCACCACCCAGCCTGGGTCGCCCCCGCCCCGGCCATCGACGGCCCTGCCTCCCCAGGCGAGCGTGACGCAGGAGCCGACCAGCACGAAGGCCGCCGCGCAGAGACGTCCACCGTGGAGCAGCCCCTCGGCGGCCGCCGCGCTCACCACCACGCAGGCCGAGGCCCAGGTGCCCGGGGCGGGTTTGAGCCAGCCCGCGCCAAGCCCCGCGAGCCACAGCCGTGCGCCCGCGCTCAGCGGCTCAGGCGCGGCCAAGCAGCCTCCGCGCGCGCTGCAGGTAGTCCACCAGGGAGAGTGCGGTCAGCACGGCCGCCAGCAGCACGGCGGCGTGAGCCAGCGACACGCCACCCAACCAGGGCTGGGCCGCTCGTACCCAGCCGAGCCCCGCCTGGTAGAGCAGCACGCCGCCGACCGCGACGCATTGCGACAGCATCTTGAGCTTGCCCCAGAACGCGGCCTGGAAGCTGGCGCCGCTCGATTCGACGGCGGCGCGCAGAGCGGTGACGACCAGCTCGCGCGCGAGCACCAGCACCACCACCCAGACCGGCAGGACGGCGCGCGCGTCCGGCATGGCCACCAGCACGGTCAACGTGCCGAGCACCAGGAGCTTGTCCACCAACGGGTCGGCGATGCGGCCGAAGACCGACACCTCTCCCAGCCTGCGGGCCACCGCGCCGTCGAGCATGTCGGTCACCGCCGTGAGCACGAACAGGGCGAAGACCCAGCCCCAGCAGGCGGACGAGGCGCCCTCGGCGTAGGCGGTGAGCACCCAGACGCCGATCGTGAGCACGCCGCGCCCGACGGTGATGACGTTGGCCCAGCCCATCGGGACGCGCGCACCTCGCTCACAGCCTCGCGCTCAGGGTAGCGCGAGGGCGCCGGGAAAGGCAGGCCAGCCTTGGGCTCTGCGCTCGCCCGCCAGCTGCCCCTTGGTGGGGCGCCGCGATACCTCGGCCGATCGGCGGCTCTCCCTGTTCGCCGGACTGCTTTGCGCCGGCCTGCTGGATGGGGTGCGAGGGGCCCGCGAGCTACGACGTGGAGTCGGTCTACTCCAGGACGCGGCGCTGGCCCGAGCGCCCCCCGTCCAGCGCCTCGGCCACCAGGTCGTAGCCGTCGGCGGCCGTCACCCGCGCCCGGACGAAGGCGCCGGGCCGCGCCTCGAGCGCGCCCTTGACCAGGATCGAGCCGTCCACCTCGGGCGCATCCTGCGGCGTGCGGCCATGGACCACGCCGCGCACGCTGTCGAGCTTCTCGACCAGCACCTCGACCTCGCTCCCCACGCGCGCCTCGTTGCGCGCCAGGTGCACGGCCTGCTGGGTCTCGAGGATCTCGGCCTTGCGCGCCAGCGCGACCTCGGCCGGCACCTGGTCGGGCAGGTCGTGGGAGGGCGTGCCCTCCTCCCGGCAGTAGGTGAACACGCCCAGCCGGTCGAACCAGCCCTCGCGCACGAAGGAGACCAGCTCCTGGTGTTCCGCCTCGGTCTCGCCCGGGAAGCCGGAGATGAGCGTCGTGCGCAGCGTCACGTCCGGGATGCGGCGCCGGATGGTCTCGAGCAGCTCGCGCTGGCGTCGGCCCGTGATGCCGCGCTTCATGGCGTGCAGCAGGCGGTCGTTGACGTGCTGCAGGGGCATGTCCACGTACTTCACGATGCGCTCGTTGCCGGCCATCTCGTCGAGCACGTCCTCGCGCAGGGTGGACGGATAGAGGTAGAGCACGCGCCACCAGCGCGGGCCCTCGATCTTGGTCAGCTCGCGCAGCAGCTCGGCCAGGCGCGGTCGGCCGTAGATGTCGCGGCCGTAGGCCGTCGTGTCCTGCGAGACGAGGTTGATCTCGCCCACGCCGCGCGCGGCCACCAGGCGCGCGTCCGCCACGTTCTCCTCGATCGTGCGGCTCTTGAGCCGGCCGCGGAACGAGGGGATCGAGCAGAACGTGCACTTCTGGTCGCAGCCTTCGCTGATCTTCAAGTAGGCGTAGGCTGCGGGCGTGAGCAGCACGCGCTCGGGGGCCAGGGAGCGAACCTGCGGCAGTCCCATCAGGTCGCGGGCCGCTTCGATCACGCGCCCGTAGTCCTTGAACGGCAGCCAGCGATCGACCTCGGGGATGTCCTTGGCCAGCTGCGTGGCGTAGCGTTCGACCAGGCAGCCCGCCACCATCAGGCCGCGCAGGCGGCCGAACTCCTTCTGCGCCGCGACCTTCAAGATCGCGTCGATCGACTCCTCCTTGGCCGGGTCGATGAAGCCGCAGGTGTTCACCAGGGCGAGGTCGGCGTCCTCGAGGGAGTCGGTGAGCGCGAAGCCCGCGGAGGCCAGGTCGCCCACCAGACGTTCGCTGTCGGCCAGGTTCTTGGCGCAGCCCAACGAGAGCAGGGCGATCTTGCCCAGGGGGGCGAGGCTGGCGGGCGGGGCGGCGCTGCGCGGCATGCGCCATCGAGCGTACGGGCGGCACGCGGTGAGGACCC
>Ga0163150_10007374_pt1 | contig 12964 bp, 13 predicted proteins | sample OliLakLV19P2IB_FD_148628 | JGI IMG/M metagenome (GOLD analysis project Ga0163150, IMG submission 148628) | Freshwater microbial mat bacterial communities from Lake Vanda, McMurdo Dry Valleys, Antarctica - Oligotrophic Lake LV.19.P2.IB | ecosystem: Environmental > Aquatic > Freshwater > Lake >...
CAGGGTAATTCACTCTTATTCATAATATACTGATGGTTGCAAAAAAACTTTTGTGACTTTTTCTACATCCAGTGCAGCGCTTATTTTTTCGATATAAATTTCATGCGTTTTTACAAATTCTTTTTTCATAAATGTGAAAAATTTCCCCTTTCTACCTTCTATTCTTTTTTCAAATGCATTCTCCTGTGCCTGCTTTTTTTTCCAAGAAATAATCATTGGGTGGTATTTGTTTTCACGTAGGATTCGATTCATTAAAAGCCTTCCAGTTCTACCATTTCCATCTTCAAATGGGTGTATACGCTCAAATCGGTAGTAGAATTCAAATGCTAGCTCAGGAGGATACATTGTTTTCTTCTTTTCCTGGAACCATTTGAGTAACTCCTTAAGCTTTTCTTCAATTTTTTCAAACGGACAAACCTCAGAATTACCAACGACAACTGACCCCTTTCGAATACCTATAACCTTCGGCTCGTGACTCATTAAAATTGTATGAAGCCTTACTATTGATTTCTTGGTAAATTTAAAGCTTTTTTTCTCAACTTCCATAAGAGCTCTCAGAGCATTTCCGACTTCGCCAGGCGCCCTCTTTTGTTCCTTAACTTCTTTTTCAATTCTTGATCTAGGTACTCTACTACCTTCCATTCTATTTGAGTTGTAAACGAAATCTACGACGAATCCCATTTCCATCAACTCCGATGCAAGCCTCCCCATTTCCTTTTTAGATCGATATAACTCAGCGCGTAAAGTTTCTATTTTTTGTAAAGGTATTAGGTCCAAGAAAGACTTATCTTCTATTTTTCCATCCCAATAATTTACTCGCATTCTTACCTCTTCTTGTTTTACATATTCGATAAATTCCCCCATTTTATTTGAGGAATTCTTATTGGTGCCCGCACGACCTAAAGATTTCTCAATGAGCCGTGACTTACCATGCGCAATAGTTATGCTACTGCGAGCATATAGGTACTCGTGACCATTAACACAAATTACACGTGTTTTCGTCTGCATTTTAACATAAAAATATGAATAATATTTCAAATAGTATCGAAATACTCTCTAATAATCAAATATTGCGCTTAATTTTATCATAGTATTCTACTATTTAATCTTGTATTCTGAGTAGACGGTGACCTACCCCGTCATCCCCGCCTTCAGTCGCATCGTACTGATGATGCCTGCGCGTTCGGACTCATCTAACTTCATCTTGATGTACTTCACGGTGTCTTTCAGATCTGGAATCATCTTGTGCTCCAAAGCGTTCACTCTTCGGCGTGTCGTCTCCAGTTCTATCGCCATGTTCTCTGCTTGCTTTTCTATCTCGGCTAAACGAATCAACGTATCAAAAATATTTTCAAATGAATTCACTGCAGTATCGAAAAGCGCGTTGGTCGATGGCAGACCATACGACTTCACACTGCCACTCCGTTCTACAGTGAAGACAGGGATGCGCACGCTCATGACGTTCTTGGTCTCTACACTTAAGACTACTTTCGCCTCTGGTGCGCTGATGGCATTCCCGAGATCTGCATCACTCATCCATGCAGATGCCATCAGAAAACTGCGGAACGCGCCACCCAGCTCCTCCTCAACTTTTGCTCGTAGGCTCTTGGCGTCACGGACGGTGATCATGAACTGTTTCATGAGACCGTCCTGCTTATCCTTAAGCAGCTTGTGCCCACGCTCAGCCGACTTTGTTCGGCGCTTTAGGTCCATAAGTGCCATTCTTGTTGGATTGACGTTGAGGAGAGCCATTTGAAAGCGAGTAGCGGTTAGCGGATAGCGAATAGATTATTTCTTCTTCAGATATTTATCGATGTGCGCGCCTTTCACACGCTTTAGTTCACTCTTTGGTAGTTCTGTCAGCAGGTCCCATCCGATCTTCAGTGAATCGTAGATGGAACGTTCTTCTTGATCACCTTGTGTCAGGAATTCTTTTTCAAATCGATCTGCAAACTTCAGATACGCTTTGTCCGTGTCATTGAGTGACGACTCACCAAGGATGACTGCGAGTTCGCGGACCTCGACACCACGTGCGTAGGCAGCTGTCAGCTGCGCGTCCATACCGCTGTGGTCTTCACGTGTTTTGCCTTCGCCTTGGGCCTTGCCCTTCAAACGAGAGAGTGAACCCATTGGGATCACCGGTGGCATTACGTTCTTTTGGAAGAGAGATCGATCGAGCCTGATCTGCCCTTCTGTGATGTATCCTGTTAAATCTGGAATCGGGTGTGTCACATCATCTTCCGGCATTGTCAGGATTGGAATCTGCGTGATACTTCCTGTGCGACCACGGATACGACCAGCGCGCTCGTACATTGTCGCAAGGTCGGTGTAGAGGTACCCCGGATACCCACGGCGTCCTGGGACTTCCTTACGTGCAGAAGATACTTCTCGAAGTGCCTCACAGTAGTTGGTCATGTCGGTCAGGATCACTGTTACGTGATAGCCCTTCTCGAATGCGAGATACTCCGCAGCAGTGAGAGCAAGACGCGGAGTAGCGATACGTTCGACTACTGGGTTATCGGCTGTATTGATAAAGAGTACTGCGCGGGAAAGTGCACCCGTACGCTCGAACTCATCTTGGAAGTATCTAGCTTCTTCGTACGTCACACCCATCGCGCCGAAGACGACTGCGAATTTTTCTTCGCCACCAGCGCTGGAACTCTCACGTTTCTGACCTGTTGCTTTCTCCACTTCTTCATTTGTGAGAACGCGAGCCTGCCTTGCGATCTGTGCTGCCAGTTTATTGTGCGGCAATCCAGAACCCGAGAAGATAGGAAGTTTCTGACCTCGCACAAGTGTGTTCAGCACATCGATAGAGCTGATACCAGTCTGGATAAAGTCGTCTGGGAACTCGCGGGATGCTGGGTTGATCGGCATACCGTTGATATCCAGTCTGTCTTCGGGGACGATCTCTGGACCTCCGTCGATCGGTCTTCCCGAACCCGAGAACACTCGACCGAGCAGATCTTCTGATACTGGTAGTTCAAATCGACGACCGAGGAAGCGCACCTTCACAGTGGAAGTTGCGATACCTTGTGTGGATTCAAAGAGCTGCACGACGGCCATGCCGGAGCGAGCTTCCAGAACTTTACCGAGACGTTCGGTTCCATCAGGCATTTCGATCGTGCAGAGTTCATCGTAGGCGACTCCTTCGATTTGCTCCACGATGATCAGTGGGCCTGCGACACTTGTAACAGTTTTGTACGCGATTTGAGACATAAAAGAGTGGGGGATTAAGCGGTCTTAAGGGCTAAAATTTGTTGTTCGATACTCTTCTCGAGAGTCTTAAAGGAATCCAGTGCGTCTTCCTCGATGAGGTGCGCTTTTGCAATCTCATCCTTCACAGGCAGTGAACGCAGCTTCGCCATCGGGAAGTCTTCCATATCCACAAGTTCCATCGCCTTGTCTTGGAACGACAAAATGGCACGGAGGAGGAGAAACTGTTTCATCGGAGATGTGTAGGCGTCCTTCGGATCAAACGCGTTTTGAAAGAGGAAGTCCTCACGGATCATCTTGGCGACCTCGAGTGTCAGCTGCTCGCGTGGAGACAGAGACTCCATACCGACCAAGCGTACGATTTCTTCCAACTTGCTTTCGTCTTGCAGAATCACCATGGCGCGGTCTCGGTTGGTTCCGAAATCTTCATGTACTTCTTTATTCAAGTAGACCTTCAGCTGGTCTGCATAAAGCGAGTAACTCTGTAACCAGTTGATGGCTGGGAAGTGACGCTTGTATGCGAGCTTCGCATCGAGCGCCCAGAAAACTTTGGCGACGCGGAGCGTATTCTGTGTGACCGGCTCAGAGAAGTCTCCACCCGCAGGTGAGACAGCACCAATGACACTAAGAGAACCCTTTCGAGAGTCTGTTCCCAGACACTCAGCTCGACCAGCACGCTCGTAGAAACCAGCTGTGCGTGAACCGAGGTAGGCTGGGTAGCCTTCTTCTCCTGGCATTTCTTCCAGACGTCCAGACATCTCTCGCATGGCTTCGGCCCAACGAGAGGTGGAGTCGGCCATCAGTGCGACGTCGTACCCCATGTCGCGGTAGTACTCCGCGATGGTGATACCCGTGTAGACCGATGCCTCGCGAGCGGCGACTGGCATGTTGCTGGTGTTCGCGATCAGCACTGTTCGTTTCATCAGTGGTTCTCCTGTATTTGGGTCAGTCAGATGAGGAAACTCCGACAGAACTTCTGTCATCTCGTTTCCACGCTCTCCACAACCGATGTACACGATCACTTGCGCGGAGCAGTACTTGGCCAGACCCTGCTGAGTGACTGTTTTTCCCGCTCCGAATGGACCTGGGATACAGCTAGCACCGCCTTTCGCCATCGGGAAGAGTGTGTCTAAGATACGTGAACCTGTAATGAGCGGAATGTTCGCTGGGATCTTATCTTTCACAGGACGTGGGATTCGGATAGGCCAGCGCTGCAACATCATGATTTTTTGTACTTCACCGTTTGCATCTTTCAGTTCCGCAATGATCTCTTCGATGGTTGCGTTCACGCTAGAAATTTTCTCCACTGTAAGTGGACCCTTGAGCAGTGGTGGCACCATCACGCGGTGTTCGATGAGTGTTGTCTCCTGCACAGTTCCGAGAATATCTCCTGGAACGACAGTGTCCCCCGCTTTGACTGTCGCTTTGAAATCCCACTTTGTCTTCTTGTTCAACGCAGGTACGTCAATACCGCGTCCCATGAATGGACTCTTACTTTCTTTTTCGATGAGTTCCAATGGACGCTGAATACCATCGAAGATGGAGGTCAAGATGCCCGGAGCCAGCTCCACAGACAGCGTGTTACCAGTACGTTCCACAGGTTCACCTGGAGCGATGCCCGAGGTTTCCTCGTACACCTGAATACTGGCGTTCTCGCCTTTCAGCTCGATGACTTCACCGACGAGTTTTTCTTTGGCGACACGTACGACTTCGTACATTTTCGCGTCGCGCATACCACTCGCGACGACGAGCGGACCTGAGACTTTGATAATGGTTCCTAAGCCGGACATACAAATGGGGGAAAGAGAGATTATGTAAGAATATCGGAGCCGATCGCGCGCTCTACAATGCGACGGAGCCGCTGCATGCTGTACCCCGTACTTCCTTTATGTGATGGAAGCGGGACGATAGCAGGGAGCGCGCCGCGTGCGAGCTTGCGTTCGTCTTCTGGTGATAGGTTGGTCAGCAAGTCTTCTGTGACGAAGACGATGCCGTAGGTGTTTCTGGTCAGTCCTTTCTCTTCTTGTGTTTCTCGCTTCAGTGCGAAGAGCGCTTCTAGCGCTTCTGCTGGTGAAGAGACAGAGATGATTTCCATACCAAGCAACGAGAATCCTGCAACTGCTTCGCGTGTGCCGACCATCGCAATCTTGAATGTCATGATCGGAACGAAGAAGCAGGAATAAAGGGTGGAAGAACTTGTTTTATTTCTTGCGGCGAGAGACCTGCACGTTTGCCGATGCTGACGGCACGGACGAGAGCGATGTGCGAGAGTGCGATGGCTGCGAATGCGAATACTGGTTCGACAGTCATTGGCATGCTCCACATTTCAGCAATATCTTTGGCAATGAGATCGGCAACCGCACGTTCGAATGCGATAGAGTCACGCAAAAGTATGGAAAGATCGACAGAGAATCCGAAGATGCCACTCTGCACAATCTGACTACGGAGTTCCTCCATCGTTTTTACTTTCTGTAGATTCATCGTTCCTCCTGGGAGGAGCGCACTCGTATGAAGAGCTGGAAGACTGCGGACGATGGTACGGATGTTTGTTGTATCGATCGTGTTTTGAACGAAATCCAGAATAAGACGACTGCCACTCTCTTTTGCGATACGCGTTTTATACGCAGCGATGGCTTGGTCCACTACGGTATCGATCATCTTTGCTTTCTTTGGGTTCATCGCCTTCACTTTTTCTACACCCGCAACAATCTCATAAGGGAGAGAGTGTGGTGTGCCAGTTTTCACAAGATCATGCAGTTCATTCACAGAAAACGCATGGAGTCCTGTCGTTGGCTCGGTGGAATCTAGAAGAGTGAGTTCGTATTTTTTCTTGAGCATCCATGCAAGTGTCGGTGCATCTCCATCGGTCCAGAGAATTGTAAAAATGTGTCGCTTAGATTCTGGCACCATGGCTGCGACTTCATTCTTCACCCATTGCTCTAGTGCTGGCAGCATTCCTTCTGTTGATGCGAGGCCTTGTGGAATGATATTCGTAAACTTCATCTCAGTAAGAACACGGTTCAGCTCCTGAATTCCGTGGCTACCAAGCATACGGTCGACATCTGGCTGTGAAATAAGAAGCTGACGCAACACTCCTGTTCGGCCAGCGGCGAATGCATAGTGTTGGCCGATGAGTGCGGAGACTTCTGACATAAAATTATGCAGAGAGAGAACGAGCAACCATAAGTTCTTGTTTGCTGCGGAGTTCTGTGCCAACGAGATGTTCAAAGGTACAGTTTCGTTCTTCTTTTTCACTGATAAACATAAATCCTCCCTTAGATTCGATCGGCGAACCAATCTTTCGTCCTCCGGCTACTTTCTGCACGAGGGCAGCATGCTTTTTTGATGGGCGGATTTCTCCACCATCAGGCAGTGATGCCAGCAGTGTGCGAAAAACAGGCTCCATTTCTGCATCTGGCAGCAAGCTTACTTTTTCCATTACCGCAGAGAAAACTTCATCGATCATCTGCTGTTTTGCAGTCAGAAGCTCACTGCGCATCGAAAGATTTGCATGCGTTTCTGCCTTTGCGCGGAGCATTGCCTTACGCTTCGTCACTTGCTCATCAATGGATGAGAGATGAGCAGAAAGTGCTTTATCGGATACAGCCTTTTTTTCTGCGAGTCGCTTTGCAACTGCGTTTTCTGTCTGAGCGATTTCACGATCTGTTTGATCGATGATCGCCGCGAGAAGATGTTGGAGTGACATGGAAAAGAGAGAAGAAAATTATGCAACACCAATAACAGCTGCTCGGAAGGTATTGAGCATGAAGAAGGAGATCAAGAATCCAAGAAGCGCGTACGTCTCAACAAGAGCTGCAAGTGTGATAACGCGGCCTGCAAGCTTGCCATCTTTTGCAAGCATTTGCATACCAGCTGCACAAACTTTTGCTTGGAATGGTGCAGACGTAAGACATGTGATGGCAACTGGCATAAACGCAGCGAAAAGAACGAGACCCTGTGTGAATGTGAGCGGAACGCTCTGCGTGACGATCGGGCCGAAGTTGAAGATAAAGAGCAAGGAAATAACCATGCCGTAGAGCCCCTGCGAACCTGGAAGAACAGCGAGTGTGATCACTTTTCCTGCAAGCTCAGGCTTTTCTGTAAGAAGGCCAGCACCTGCCTGCCCAACCAAGGACACACCGATGATAGAACCAAGACACGCGAGTCCAGTCGCGAGTGCAACACCTGCGCCAGCGAAGAACAAACCCCAACCACCAAGGGCAGCTGTACTCACTGCTGCTGTCGTTACTGCCTCTTGAGCAGAAGCGATGACTGGCGTGAGTGCGAGAACGGTCGCGGCTGAGAGAAGAAACTTTTTCATACAAAGTAGTAGGGAAAAAATAGAAGGGGAAATTAAAATTTTGAACGCGAGAAAGGAGAAAACGGCCTGCCACCACCTTCAAAGAATTGACTGAAGAATTCGATAAACTGCAGACGACCAGAGTGAATGAAACTACCAAGTACGTTAAGTGCGATCGAAACTAGATGCCCAAGAATCAAAATTACAATCATGACAGGGATTCCGAGCCAGAGTGGGAAGAGTTTACTCATCTCAAGAGCGACTTGATTCACTGCAAGTGCAATGGCGCCCGTGACAAGGCCAAGTGCGAGTAAGCGTAGATAGCTCAGGCTATTACTCAGTAGTGAAATAGAAAAATTCACGGTGCCGAGCGTACCCATCAAAGGACGGATGTACCACGCGGAGCCCATACCTTTGCCCCAGACAAAGAGGGCAAGAGAAATGAAGAATGCAGTCTGGACGATGGTCCCCGGTTTCACGATATACAAAATGCTCGTGATCAAAAGTAAGTGTGCAGAAAACGCAGTCCAGAATGCTTCTGCCCATGCGCCATGAATCAGTTTATGCCACCCTGCAAGGAAGATGCCAAAGAAGATGTGCACGATACCAAGAACGAGTGAAAGGTTCTGTAAGAACTCGATCCCTGATTGTGTCGAAAGGTTCCAGATTTGTCCGAGGAAGAGTCGGCCTTCTGGTCCTTGATACGTCAATACTGCTGGTACTTGCTCTGGAGTCAGGCCAAACCAACCGCCAAATGGAATAGACACAACGATCGTCACAAGTCCGCTAATAAAGAGGAGCCACGGCAGCTTGGCTTCATCGATCGTTTTCTTTGAAACAAAAAGATAGATACCGAACATCAGTGCGAGCACGAGTCCGTATCCTGCATCTGTCAGACAGAGTCCGAAAAATAAGACAAAGAAAGGAGAAAGTGCGAGAGTTGGATCGTTTTCTGTCGAAAGTGGAAAGCCGTACAACGTTGTTACACTTTCAAATGGGGTGATGATCTTTGCATTCTGGATCAGAACAGGCACCTCTTCTCCCTTTTCCGGCTTAATACGAAATATCTGTACAGATGGCGCAATATTCTCTGCGAGTGTTACCTGCAAAATGGCTGCATTTTTCTTCGCTACCCATCCCATAAGCGTGATGGTCGCACTCCCCTCGAGCGCAGACTCTCGTACAGATTGGCGGCTATCGAGCCATCGCATGTACATACGAGTACGAGCGAGGCCTGGAAGCGAGACACTCAATTCTTTTCGACGTGCCGTATTTTCAGCCTTCAGCCGATTGATTTCTTGGAGATTTTTTGCGAGTGTCGCCATCACATCTTTCGCGATTCCGTGTACTGAGGGCATAGAAAGCAGACTCCAGCCGAGTGTCGTAGCCTTTTCCTCAAAGGTGCGCAAATCCTCTTTCCAAAGAGCGACAGACATCAGCACTACGGTTTCATCGATAGGGAAAAATTGCATCACACTCTTTGGTATCTTTTGTTCTACAGAAGAGCGCAAAACATCACTATTTTTACGGGGAAGTATGCCAAATTTTTCCACAATTACTTGGCTTTCAGCGCTCTGTTGCAATGGATATGGATAGGCCAACCATGGCTTCAGCGTTGTCATTTCGATCACATACTCATCTTCTTTTCGAGAGAGATCAGTATCGCTTTGCTCTAACGTATGTAGCTCATCGATTACCGTACGAAGATCCGCAGAATGTGCCGCTTTCATAATTTCTTCCTCCGACACCAATCGATTCACCTCTTTGTGCGTTGCTTTGGATGCATGGTCTTTCAGCACATTGATTGCAAACTCCAGTTCTGCAGCACGTACAGCCACTTCTGTGTGATCAATATTCTGCTTCTGTGTCACATCAGTGACTTCGAGCACTCCTTCATTTTGTAACTCAATCAAGAGCGGCTCTTTTAACGAGCGAGGAGCCACAATTGCCACTTTTTGCATCTGTAGTACAGCCATTACTTTTGATTCGAGGAAATAAATTCTTGTACGAGAGATGAAATGATGCCCTCCTTCTTACTCTCGAAATACTTCTTCGCATCCTGAATTTGCTTTTTGGATTTTTCTGTTCCTTGCTGCAAAATTGCGACAGGTTCAGTTTTCGAGAAAGCTTTTAGTTCGTCATTCGCTTTCTCTCGATGTTTTGCCTCTACACTCGCTGCTGCTTCGGCTATTGTCTGCGTCGTTCTTTCTTCCGCATCAGTGATCATTTTCTTCGCTTGCTGAAGTCGAACGAGTTGCTGCTGTTCTACCTCTCGAATTTGCACGAGTGGATTGGTCGTATTATCGCTTACAGCTGCGGATGAAGACATACGAATGGGGGAGAGAATGTTTCCGGCTCTATACATTCGCTACGGGAAAAAAGCAAGGGAGGCTATTTTTCGGAATCAGGCAAATAGAGACTTTTGGAGTCTCTTCAAAGACTTTATCCATGATTCAACTTTTCCGTGTATAGAGAAAATGGGTTGCGAAAGGATAGCCGTATTCCCTAAGTAAAGAATACTATTTGCGCTACCGAGCGATAATTTCTCGGATCCTACCTTGCAACTTCCACCCTTCGTAGGGTGACCAGCCACACTTTGTTTTCAGATTCTTTCTTTCCACTACCCACCTCGTTTCTGGTTCGACAATTGACAATCGGGCTTTCTTATTTTTTTCGATCGCGTCATGTTCAAGACCAAAAATTTCAACCGGACGTGTGAGACAAAGACGGTGAATATCTTGATACGAAATTTTTGCAGATGGTTTTTTAGAGGTCGGATGTGGCCAGTGACCAGATGTGACTGTTAGAAGAAGCGGGAACATCAACTCTACTCCTGGTACACCACTTGGTGCTTGCAACGGAAATTTGTTTTGCTTCTCCTCCAATGTGTGCGGAGCATGATCAGTTGAAACACAATCGACTGTGCCGTCTTCTATTCCAGCCCAGAGCGCATTTCTATCCTCCAGAGAACGGAGTGGTGGGTTCATCTTCCCCAATGTTCCAATCGTCTTATAGTCATCAGTCGTTAAAAATAAATGATGTGGAGCCACCTCACACGTGACGGGTAGTCCTTCTTTTTTTGCTGTGCGCACTTCGTCTAATCCGCCTTTCGTTGAAAGGTGTGCCACATGGAATGCGCCTTTATATTTTCGGACAAGTGCGATCGCATCTTTAATCGCTTTTACTTCTGATTCGGGTGGACGCATCTCGGAATGCAGATCGACTGTGAGAGCGGAGGTTTTTGATGCGGAGGATATGGATCCTCCGCTATGGTTTACTATTTTTTCGGAAGCAGCCTTATTCATATCAGGATCTTCACAGTGTGCGACGATCAGGATTTTGAGCTCTGCACACACCGAGAAGACTGCATCCAACATTATCGCTTCTACCTTTTGATCTCCAGTCGAGTGATCTAGATACAGTTTTACGCCTGCTATATGCCTCTTCAGCATTTCCACCCCTATATCTTTCGATGTCCAAATTTTTTGTAATTCTTCTAAATGTGCAGGCTCGGTGATGCCGAAGAAAAATTTTATCTTTAAATGACCAACATGCGATGCGATTCTAACTTTTTCTTTTAGTGCTTCAACTGACACAGTTGGTGGAATGGTATTTGGCATTTCGCATACTGTGCCTACTCCTCCTGCCAGTGCAGCAGTAGCCTCTGTCTCCATTGTCGCTTTATGCTCTAGCCCCGGCTCGCGGAAGTGCACATGACAATCGACAAGTAATGGAAAGAGCAGAGCGCCTTTTGCATCCACTACTTCTGCATCTCTATGATCTTGTATATCTGGACGCACATCTTCGATAACACCAGTTACATCGATGAGCACATCTTGAGGACTCGTTCCATCTTTCATTACTGTGCTGCCGCCGAGGATAAGAGTTTTTTTCATAGTGAAAAGTAATTAGCGTCAGTATGCCAAGGAATACGCTTTTTGTCCCACTGAGTTGGATTCTTCTTGATATACGCACATACGTTTTTCCGTTCTTTTTCTGATCGGATCACATGATCGTAAAAACCGTGATTGCCAGCGGAAGTCGGGGTGCCCTGTTGTCTTTGAAGCCTTAGTAACCCCGATCTTGAATCCACGAATAACCGAAGCAAGATTTTTTCTCTGAGGTCAGAATTTGTTTTTCTTTTGTAGAGACGCAAAATTTTGCGTCTCTACAGAGTTGATCCTCAGAATTCCATGCACGTGATCTGGCATCACTACAAATGAATCCAAACAAACATGAGGGAAATGATCAGGAATTTTCTCCCAACAAGGTACTACTGCATCTCCAAATTTTGTTAGATTCACCCTCCCACCCTTCATCTCCCCAAACCACTGCATCTTTTTATTCGTGCAGATCGTTACAAAATAGAGTCCTTCTTGGTATTTATGATCTGGCAAGCGCGTTGATTCAACTCGAAATGTTTTCTTGTAGAGAATCATGCCTTTTGTAATAACATCGCCAGAAGCGCCATACGCACAGGGACACCATTTGCAGCTTGAAGAAAGTATTTTGCATTCGGTAGCGCATCTACATCTGTCGCGATCTCACCGATGCGTGGAAGAGGATGCATCACGATCGCTTTCTTTCCCTTTAACATTTCTCCGTTCAGGACGTATTTCAGTTTCAGTCGATCGTATTCTTTCTCGTCTGCGAATCTCTCCTTCTGTACGCGAGTCATGTAGACCACGTCTGCATCGACGCCGTCTTGGATGTTATCGACCTCCGTAAACTGCAGTCCTTTCTCTTTGTAAAAACTTATTACTTTCTCTGGCATACGCAGTTCCGGCGGAGAGACGAGTGTGAACTTCACATTCTTAAAAAGTCCAAGAAGGAAGCTGAGTGAGTGCACAGTGCGGCCGTAGAGCAGGTCTCCTACCATCGTGATATGGATGTCATCCACTCCTTTCAGTTCTTTGTGGATCGTATAGAGATCTAAGAGTGCCTGTGTTGGGTGCTGTCCTGGGCCATCTCCCGCGTTGATCAGCGGAATCTTACTGATCTCTGCTCCGCGTTCTGCACTTCCTTGTTCTGGGTGACGCATCGCGATGATGTCTGCGTACTGACTGACCATGCGGATCGTGTCTTCTATCGTCTCACCTTTATAGAGCGAACTAAACTGGACACCTTCAGTTGTGATCACTTCGCCACCGAGCCTGAGCATCGCAGTTTCGAAACTGAGACGTGTTCTGGTGCTTGGTTCGAAAAAGAGTGAGGCGAGAATTTTTCCTTTAAGTAGTTCCGATCCCCCTTTGTTTTTTATCGTTTCCATTGCTTCCGACACACGAAGAATCTCCTCGGCATCAGCTCTCGTCAGCTGCTTAGTAGAGAGAAGGTGCTGAAAGGGAAGCGGCATCGAGCAGTAGTATACATCGTAGAATAATTTTGACAAATTTATGCATTAGTTTATATATGATCTATGGAATCACAATCGGATCGCGCTATCGATAC
>Ga0163150_10007376_pt1 | contig 12963 bp, 12 predicted proteins | sample OliLakLV19P2IB_FD_148628 | JGI IMG/M metagenome (GOLD analysis project Ga0163150, IMG submission 148628) | Freshwater microbial mat bacterial communities from Lake Vanda, McMurdo Dry Valleys, Antarctica - Oligotrophic Lake LV.19.P2.IB | ecosystem: Environmental > Aquatic > Freshwater > Lake >...
GTCGCGGGGTCGACGCGCGGAAGGTCTTCGATGGTGCGCGGTTGCCTCGCCTCCCTGCTGCGCCGCTCCCGAATGCCGGGCGCAGTGCGCGGAACCGTGTCGCTCGAATCCGCCTCGATCGAGCCGGCACCGCCCTGCACGGCGTCGATCGTCGCGCGGCTTGCGGCGCGCGCACGCCCGAGATCGCGGGCGGAGGTCGACAGTCCGACGAGGCGCGGAGTCGGAACCCCCTCGACCTGCGGAGCGACGTGCGCATCTTCGAGGTCGAGCAGCCCGCTGACCTCCACGACGGCTTGGACCCGGCTCGACACGCGTGCGTTGCCACCGACCACGCCCTCGAGCGCCGCGACGTTGCCGCTCGTGCCGAGCAGCGCCGCGAGCGTGGCTCCGTCACCCTCGCCCCACACGCCGATGCGCCCCGGATCGAGTCCCAACCGCGCCGAGTTCGCGCGCAGGAACCGCACTGCTCCCTTGAGGTCGTGCACTTGCGCCGGGAACTCCGCCTCGCCGCTCGTGCGGATGGTCGTCGTCGCGACCGCGACCCCGCGCGCGAGCAGCGCGTCGATCGTCGCCGCATGCGCACGCTCGCGCGTCGTGCCTGCGCCGCTCGGGTCGACGACCAGGACGACCGGGGACGCAGCTCGCGTCTTCGCGGGCCAGTGGAGTTCGAGCGCGAGCGGCTTCGGCCCGCTGCTCGTCTCGGCCGTGGCCCACACGATTTGGGGGAAATCTGAAACCCGCGGGAGGTCGGGCTGGGAGGCGAGCGCAAGGCACAAGGCGGTGAGCATGGTGGCGATTCCGTGGGAAGGTCCTCCATGCTAACGGCGCGTGGGCGCCGTGGGTTCCGCAGACTGGCTGGCGGGCGCTTCCCCCGCTCGATCGCCTACGCGCCGGTGGGACCGGGTGACATCCGGCGCTTCCAGCTCCTCTACCGCGATCCAGCTGCGGGTGGAGCGCGGTTCAACACCACGAACGCCCTCGAGGTCACGTTCTGTCCGTGAACGAGCCGCCGCGAGCGCCGCGCGCTTCCCGCGCGGCGCCGGCGGAATCCGTCACGCGCGCGGCGGCACGTCCAGATCGTCGATCGGCGTGCCCGCCGGCGCCTGATTCGCGCGCCACACGACCTCGGCCACGTCCTCCGGGCGGAGCATCTTGGCCCGGTCGAAACCCGGCAGCTTCTCGACCATCGCCGTGTCCGTCGGGCCTGGGTAGATCGTCGAGACGCGCACGCCCTTCTCCTTCAGGTCGAAGCGCAGCGCGTCGCTGAAGCCGCGCAGGCCGTACTTGCTGGCGCAGTACGCGGTGTTGCCCGGGAATCCCTGCCGCGCCGCGACCGAGGCGATGTTCACGACGTGTGGCCGCTCGCCCTCGAGCAGGGCATCCAGCGCCTCGAGCGTCACGAAGAACGGCCCGTTCAGGTTGATCTCGATGTTGCGCTTCCAGATGGCGAGATCCATCTGGCCGAAGGGCTTCACGTCGAACACGCCGGCGCAGTTGACGAGCACGTCCAGCGCGCCGCCGGTGAACTCCACCGCGCGCCACACGGCGGCCTCGACGGAGCCGTGGTCGGCCACGTTCATCTGCTGAGCACGTCCCTTGCCGCCGGCGGCCTCGATCTCCTTGACGACCGCGTCGAGCTCGCCCGAAGAGCGCGCGGCCACGGCGACGTGCGCCTTCTCGCGCGCGAAGCGTAACGCGATCGCGCGGCCGATGCCGCGCCCTCCACCGGTGATCAGGACACGCAGGGGCATGGATTCTCCAGGTTGGTGCGGACGGGCCGGCTCGTCACGGGGCTTCGATCTCGCTCTCGAGCGCGGCCTTCAGTGCCGCGGGGTCCTCGATGGGAGCCTGACAGGTCCAGTTCCGGCAGACGTAGGCGCGCGCGCCGCGTGGCCCGGCGTCCTTGCCGCTCAGGAGCGGTACGAGCTCCGCGTCCGCGCCCGGTCCGGCCAGCGCGACGACGCGCTGGGGCGCGAACGTGGTGCGCAAGGCGCGCAACATGGCTCGCGTCGGCGCCGCGGCCGGGTCGCCGGCCAGCACGATCTCGCGCGGTCCCACCGCCAGCCAATCGACGGCCAGGAGCAGCGTGCTGAAGGCCTGCGGAAAGCGGTTCACGAGCCCGCCCATCGCACGGATCGTGCGCTCGGCGCGCTCCGCCAGTTCGCGGCGGCCGGTCAGCTCGGTCAGGCGCAGGAGGTTCAACGCCTGCACGCCGTTTCCCGACGGCAGCGCGCCGTCGTGCGGCCCCTTGAGGCGCGCGATCAGCTTCTCGTGGTCGGACGCCGTCGTGAAGTAGCCGCCCTCCTGATCCTCGAAGCGATCGCGCAGGACCGTGTCGAGCGCCAGCGCCTCGCGCAGCCAATGCGGATCGAAGTCGGTCTCGTACAGGTCGATCAGGGCCTGGATCGTGAACGCGTAGTCGTCCAGGTAGGCGTTCAGCTGCGCGCGACCTGCGCGCGACGTCGCATGCAAGCGACCGTCGGGCTGTCGCATCCCCGTCAGGATCCAGCGCGCGGCCTGCTGCGCCGCCGCGAGGTAGCGCGGCTCGTCCAGCACCTGGTGCGCCTGCGCCAGGGCTGAGATGAACAGGCCATTCCAGGACGCCAGCACCTTGTCGTCGGTGCCGGGCTTCACGCGCTTCTCGCGCGCGGCCAGGAGCTCCGCGCGCGCCGTGCGCACCGTGGCCTCGAGCTCGGGCAGGCTCGTCTGCAGCTTGCGCGCGACCTCCTCGGCCGGCTCGTGTCTCCACAGGATGCTCGCGCCGTGCTCGAAGTTCCCTTCGTCGGTCACGCCGAACCAGGCGGCGGCCTGGCGTCCGCGCTTCGAGCCGAGGACCTCCTCGAGCTGTCGCGGGGTCCAGACGAAGAAGCGGCCTTCCTCGCCTTCGCTGTCGGCGTCCTGCGAGCTGGCGAAGCCGCCTTCGCTCGTGCGCATCTCGCGCAGCGCCCACTCGCAGGCCGCGCGCGCGACGTCCAGGTGGCGCGACTCGCCCGAGACGAGCGCGGCCTCGAGGTAGGCCGGCACGAGCAGCGCGTTGTCGTACAGCATCTTCTCGAAGTGCGGCACGAGCCAGCGCTCGTCGACGCTGTAGCGGTGGAAGCCGCCTCCGAGCTGATCGTGGATGCCGCCCTGCGCCATGCGATCGAGCGACAAGAGCGCCGCGTGGCGCGCTCCCGCGTCGCCCGTGCGCCGTGCGTGGCGCAGCAGGATCCGCAGGTCGATCGCGTGCGGGAACTTGGGCGCGTCGCCAAAGCCCCCCCAGAGCGGGTCGAGCTGCCCGACCAACGCCGCGGACGAGGCGTCCAGGACGCTCGGATCGAGTTCGCTCGCGGCCTTGGCCTGGCCTTCCTCGGCGATGTGGTCGGCCAGGACGCGGCCGCGTTTCACGAGGTTGGCCCGGTCTTCTTTCCACGCCTTGGCCAGGCCCGAGAGCACCTGGGGGAAGCCGGGACGCCCGTAGAGTCCGCGCGGCGGGAAGTACGTGCCGCCGTAGAAGGGCTCGAGGTCGGGCGTCAGGAAAACGCTCATCGGCCAGCCGCCGGCGCCGGTCATCGCCTGGACGGCCTTCATGTAGATCTCGTCGACGTCGGGCCGCTCCTCGCGGTCCACCTTCACGTTGACGAAGTGCTCGTTCATCAGGCGCGCGATGCCGTCGTCCTCGAAGCTCTCGCGCTCCATGACGTGGCACCAGTGGCAGGCCGAGTAGCCGACCGATAGGAAGATGGGCCGGTCCTCGGCCTTCGCGCGTGCCAGCGCCTCGGGACCCCAGGGGTACCAGTCCACCGGGTTCTGCGCGTGCTGGAGCAGGTACGGGCTCGTCTCTCGCGCCAGGCGGTTCTGCGGACGTTCCGACGGAGAGCTCATGACCGGACCGCGACGATACCAAGGGCCCGCGGAGCGCCGACCGGAAAACGACGAGGCCCCGCGCCGCGCGCAGGGCCTCGTGCGATCTATGATTCCCGCCCGACGCGCGGACGAGAAGCGATCGAATCGATCAGAAGTGGACGGTCAGGCCGAGCGAGAACTCGTCCGTGTCGAAGTCGATGCCGCCCGACTGGAGGTCCGTGTCGGTGTGGTACCACTGAAGGATCCACTTGATGTCGTGGCCCGAGATGTAGCGGTTGACGGACACGCCGTAGGCCGTCGTGTTGTTCGTGTCGTCGAGGTCCTCGTAGCGCGCGGCGAGCTCGTACATCTCGGTGAACATGAAGCTCACCATCGCGTCCCACGGCGTGTTGTCGCCGATGTCGCTGTCGAAGTCGGCCAGCTCGGCGGTGGCCGAGAATGCACCGCTGGTCAGCGCCGCTTCGACGGCCCAGAGCAGGCCGTTGTCGATGCCGGAGTCGTCGCCGATGGCTGCACCGAACTGCAGGCCCATCGCGTCGCCCGCGCCGTAGGCGCCTTCCTGCATCGCAACGCCTTCGCCCATCAGGTCGATCACGACGCGCGCGTTGTAGAACATGTCCGTGTCGGTACCGGCCGGACCGGTATCGAAAGGGGACTGGTTCATGGCGTTGACATAGAAGTTCACCATTTCGAACCGGCCCGAGAGCATGATGCCCAGGTCGCGGAAGCTGAGCTGTTGGCCGATGAACGTGCGCTGCAGGAACAGCAGATTGTACTCGTTGATCAACCCCGAGCGGACGAAGGGGACCTTGTAGCGTCCCCAGCGCCCCTTGATGCCGTCCGTGATCTTCCAGTCGACGTACGCGTCACGAATCGACGCCGTGCCGTTGGCCAGGTCGAACGACACCTTGTAGGAGTAGTCGTGTCCCAGGTCGCCCACGACCTCGACGCGGACGACGCGGAAGTCCCAGCCCAGGATGTCCTCGCCCTCCTCCGCGAAGTCGTCCGAGGGGTCGCCCGGCGTGCCGGCGTCGTTGATGCCGGGCGGGTCCTGCTCGAAGTCCAGGGCCGTGATGATCCAACCGCCGACCTTCGGGCCGGTCGTGTTCTGGGCCGCCAGGCTGGCCGAGAGACTGTTGATTTCCTGGTCCAAGCCCGACCAACCGAGGTCGCTGGCCTGTCCTGCAGCACCGATGGTCGCGAGCGCGAAAGCTACGTACGCGAGCTTCTTCAAAGGATTGACTCCTGAGTGAGGGAGAAAGACTGGGACTCGAGGGAAGATTCAGTTGAGTTCCGATCGAGCTCGCTCGCCGTGAGCTTGGAGTCTCCTCGGCGACTGACCGGCCCGGACCGGGGGGGGGCGCACGGTACCAATCCCGGGGAGGCGCCAATCCGGAAAACGACGGGGCCCCGCGACGCGCGCGGGGCCCCGTGCGATGCGATTCCCCGGCCGACGCGCGGCCAGGAGACGCAATCGGTCGATCAGAAGCGGACGGTCAGACCGAGCGAGAACTGGTCCGAGTCGAAGTCGATGCCACCCGACTGGAGGTCCGTGTCGGTGTGGTACCACTGCAGCGTCCACTTGATGTCGTGGCCCGCGATGTAGCGGTTGACGGCCAGGCCGTACGCCGTCGAGTTGTCCGAGTCGTCGAAGTCCTCGTAGCGCAGGGCTAGCTCGTACATCTCCGTGAACATGAAGCTCACGGTGGCGTCCCACGGGGTGTTGTCGCCGATGTCGGAGTCGAAGTCGGCCATTTCGGCGTGCGCCGAGAACGGACCGCTCGTCAGCGCGGCTTCGATCGCCCAGACCAGGCCGTTGTCGACGTCCGAATCGTCGCCGATCGCGGCACCGAACTGCAGGCCCATCGCGTCGCCGGCGCCGTAGGCACCTTCTTGCGAGGCCACGCCGTCGCCCATCACGTCGAACGTGATGCGGGCGTTGTAGAACATGTCCTTGGCCACGCCGTCGGAGCCGTTCTGGGCGTTGACCCAGAAGTTCACCATCTCGAACTGACCCGAGATGCTGACGCCGAGATCACGGAAGCTGAGCGCGTCGCCGATGGCCGTGCGCTGCAGGAAGAGGAGCTTGCTCCTCGAGATCAGGCCGGAGCGCAGGAAGGGGACCTTGTAGCGGCCCCAGCGACCCTTGATGCCGTCGGTGATCTTCCAGTCGACGTAGGCGTCGCGCAGGTCGGCCGTGCCGCCGGCGAGGTCGAACGACACCTTGTAGGAGTAGTCGTGACCCAGGTCCCCCGAGACCTCGACGCGGACAGCGCGGAAGTCCCATCCGAGGATGTCTTCACCCTCGAAGGCGAAGTCGTCCGCGGGATTGCCCGGCGTGCCGTTGTCGCTGATGCCGGGCGGGTCCTGCTCGAAGTCGAGGGCCGTGATGATGTAACCGCTGACCTTCGGGCCAGTGGTGTTCTGAGTGGCCAGGCTGGCCGAGAGACTGTTGATCTCCTGGTCCAGACCCGACCATCCGAGGTCGGTCGCCTGTCCCGCGGCCCCAACGGCCGCGAGCGCCAGGGCGCCGTACACGAACTTCTTCATGAGGAATGCACTCCTGAGAGAGAGAGATGACACTGGAGACAGAGGAAAGTCCGATCGATCGGTGGGATGGGGGTGTTCTGAGCGCGGAGAAGATGCCGCTCCGCCCCCCCTGCGTCCAAGGAAAAGATCCACCCGGCCGGGTTCGTGGACGCAAGCACTGCAAGTTCGTTCGGCGACCTCCGCACGCTCCCGTCCCGGATTCGCCCAAAATACGAAGGCGCAATTCGCAATGGTTTGAGGTGAAACGGGTTGCGTCGAACAACTTCGTTCCGTCGGGTCGCTCCGCCCAGGCGGGGCCGTCTCGCGGAGAAGGCGGATCGCTCCGACACGTGAAAATGCAAGTTCCTTGAAATGGCAGCAAAATAAGTCATTGCCACTACATTCCAAATCGGGGTCTGCGCGCATCCCACCCCGTAAGGGGGCCGCGCGCTAGGGCGAGCGACGCGGTCCCGCATCGTCCCGCAGGAGCGGAGCGAGCAGCGCATCGGCCCGGCCGATGGCCTCCAGGAGTTCGTCGGGGACCCCGACCCCCAACCTCTCCGCGCACACGAGACGCGCCTCGAGCCGGTGTCGGGCCTCCACGGCGTAGGCCAGGTCGTACTGCGGGTGTCGCAACCAGCGCGGGTCGACGGACCGCACGTGCTCGGTCGCGGCCATCGAGATCTCGCTCGCGATCGCCTCGCGCCAGGCGTCCGGGGCGCGTGCGATCCAGCCCGCCACGCGCTCGAGCGCCTCGGCCTCGGATCTCGCGGGTCCGTCCAGCATCTCGAGGCCTAGACCGACCAGGATCCCGCGCGCGTGGTGGCGGGTGGGCGGCTTGCCGCGCGCGATCCAGCGCTCGACCTCCTGCATCACGTCCGTCAGGGGAGCGTCCAAGGCTCAGTCCTCCCCGCGCCGCTGGCGCTTCGTGTCGGAGCGCTTGCGCTTCGTCTCCAGGCGCCGCCGCTGCGAGCCGCGCGTCGGCGCGGTGGGACGCCGCTTCTTGCGCGGCTTCAGGGCCTCGCGCAGGAGCACGGCCAGCCGCTCGCGCGCCTCCTCGATGTTGCTGAGGCGGTCACGGTGCCCGGTCGCGACGACGATCAGCTCGCCGTCGGCCGTCAGCTTGCCACCCAGCCGCTCGAGCACGCGCGCGCGCTGCTCCTCGGCCAGCGCGCGCGACGAGGCCGGCCGGAAGCGCAGGTCGACCTTCGTCTCGACCTTGTTCACGTGCTGCCCGCCTGGACCGCCGGCGCGCGCGAAGCGGAGGTCGAGCTCGTCGGCGGGGATCACGACGCCCGGGCGCACGAAGAGCGGTTCGGCCGCCACCTCAGGTACTCGCCGGCGCGATCCGCCTCAGGAAGGGGAAGGTGAAGATCCCCGTGTGGTGGCCGTCGGAGAAGTGCATCGCCAGGGCGTAGTTGCCAACGAGCCGCAGGTCGGCCTGGGTCAGGTCGTCGGGCACGGTGGCGGGGTCGTGCGACCGGACGCCGGTCAGCTCGTTCACGCAGCGCGCGCAGGGGCACGAGCGGCGCAGCTCGGCGGCGGTGAACGCCGTCGTCGCGCCGTCGCTCCATGTGATGTCGACCCGCGCCGGGTCGGTGCGGCGGATCACGGTGGGGGTGGAGTTGTCTTCCTGCATGAACCCTGGCTCGCGCCGCGCCACGCGCGCGCTGGCTCCTGCGAGTGGTTGGTGGGCAGACCCGGACTTGAACCGGGGACCCCTTGATTTTCAATCAAGTGCTCTACCGACTGAGCTACCTGCCCGTGTTCGAAACCCGCGGGCCGGCCCGGCCGCGAGGGGGAGGGATTCTGTCCGCACCCTCCGGGACCGTCAAGGCGCGCGCGGTCGATCTGCGCCGATCGCGGCCGGCGCCAACACGGCCCGCGCCGCGACGACGTCCCGCGCGATCTGCTCCCGCAGCGCCGGCAGGCCGTCGAATCGCCGCTCGGAGCGCAGGTGCGCGACGAACTCGAGCTCGATGTGCCGCCCGTACAGGTCTCCATCGAAATCGAGGAGGTGGACCTCGATGCGCGGGGTCTCGGGCCGCGCGCCGCCGAGCGTGGGGCGGAACCCGATGTTGGCCACGCCGGGAAGAGCTGGCCCCACCGTCGTCTCGCGCTCGTAGCGCACGACGCGCGCGCGCACGGCGTAGACGCCCGGCGGCGGATGCAGCTCGTGGTGCAGATCCAGGTTCGCGGTCGGGAAGCCCTGCCCGCGCCCGATCTGATCGCCCTTCACGACCTCGCCGTACACCGCGACGGGACGTCCGAGCAGCGCCGCGGCGCCGTGCAGGTCGCCCAACTCGACGGCCTCGCGGATCGCTGTGCTCGACACGGGCCGGCCGCCCACGACCACCTGGCCGACGATGTCGACGTCGAGGCCCAGGTGCGCCAGGAACTCGGGCGTGCCCTCGCGGCCGCGGCCGAACTTGCTGTCGAAGCCGAGCACGAGCCGGCGCGCGCCGAGGGTGCCGGTCAGGAACTCGAAGGCGAACTCGCGCGCCGGCACCTGGCGCAGCGACTCGTCGAAGGTCAGCGCGACCGCGTGCTCGATCCCGGCGCGGCGGAAGAGCTCGAGGCGGTGGTCGAGCGACGTCAACGTGCGTGGCGCGCGCCCGAGCAGCACGGACTTCGGGTGCATCCGGAACGTGACGACGGTCGGGCGCGCCCCCAGCGCGCGCGCCGCGGCCACATTGCGGCGCAGGATCTCCTGGTGGCCCAGGTGCACGCCGTCGAAGACGCCGACGCTGACGACGGCGCCGTTTCGAGCGGGGGGGAAGCGACCGTCGCGCTCGAGGCTGGTGATCAACGCACGCGCGCCGTCGGCGCGCTCTTCTGCCACGATTCGACCAGGTCCTGCAGGGCCGCGCGGTGTCGCAGGCGGTCCGCCGGCGACATGCGGTCGACGAGCAGCACCCCTTCCAGGTGGTCGAACTCGTGCTGGATGATGCGGCTCGTGAAGCCGTCGAACTCGCGCTCGATCGCGTTCCCTTCGAGGTCCTGGAAGCGGATCGTGCAGCGGTCGGGGCGCTTGACCTCGGCGTAGATGCCCGGGAACGAGAGGCAGCCCTCCTCGTACCAGGTGTCCTCGCCGGCCTTGGCCGCGATCGCCGGGTTGACGAGGACCAAGTCGTCCGGGCCGCGCTCGCCGTTCGGGTTCAGCACGAGGACCCGCGTCGAAAGGCCCACCTGGGGCGCGGCCAGGCCGACGCCCTTGCTGGCGATCATGCGCTGCAGCATGGCCTCGGCCGTGCGCTTCAGCTCGGGTCCGAACTCCGTGACGGGCTGGGCGACCTGTCGCAGGACCGGGTCGGGGTAGCGCACGACGACGAAGTCGAGATCCAGGGGTTCGCTCATGATTCGGGCGGTGTCCGGTCCAGGCGCGCGGAACGCGCCACCAATCCAGGCGACCGTACGCTGATTTCTGGTTCGGTCGCCGTCTCGTGAGGATAGCCCGCGTTGACGGTTTCGACCGCCTCTCCTATCCTTTTCGCCCCTTCGCTCCGCACTCAGGACGCCATACCCCCGTGGATTTCTCCAAGCAGCTCCAGAAGGCCGAAGAGGCCTTGCGGCGGCGTAACTGGGACTTCGCGGTCGAGCTCTACCAGCAGCTGCTCGAGCTGTCGCCCGACCTGGGCGAAGCTCGCGCCGGTCTGCGGCAGGCGCTGAAGAAGCGCCACGAGCACAAGGCCGGGGGGAGCAAGTTCCTGCGCGCGTTGGGCGGCGCCGCGCCGCTCGCGATGGCGAAGACCTTGTCGAAGGCCGGCAAGCACGACGCGGCCGCGAAGCAGGTCGAGTCCTACCTGGCGACGAACCCGCTCGACGAGGACGCCAACCTCCTGCTCGGCACGTCGCTCGAGTCGGCCGGCCACAACAACTCCGCGCGCGCGGTGTACGAGTTCCTGGCGGAGATCGCGCCCAAGAGCGCCGAGGGCCTGCGCCGCGCCGGGTCGATGACGCGCCGCCTGGGTGACCCGGTCAAGTCGCTCGAGTACTACGAGCGCGCGCTGCAGGCCGATCCGCGCGACCAGGACGCGCTGCGCGCGCGCAAGGACTTGGCGGCCGAACTGGCCTTGTCGGGTCGCGGCTCGGGCGTGCAGCACAGCCGCGAGCAGATCCGCGACAAGGACCAGGCGCGCGACCTCGAGCGCGCGGCGCGCATGCACCTGTCGGACGACGACCTCCGCGCCGAACTGGCCAAGCTCGAAGCGCGCTACGCCGACGCGCCCGACGCGGAGGTCGTGTCGCGCATGTCCGAGGTGCACGAGAAGCTCAAGGACCTCGACTCGGCGCTGTCGTGGGCCGAGCGCGCGCTGGCTCAGCGCCGCGAGTCCTTCGACCTCGTCGCGCGCGTCGGCGACCTGCGCGCCAAGCAGATCAAGAAGTGGATCGCGGAGGCCGGCAAGCGCGGCGACCAGGCCGAGGCCGACCGACTGGAGCGCGAGCTCTTCGCCGCCGAGGTCGAGGACTGGAAGAAGCGCGTCGAGCTGCGGCCGGCCGATCCGACCGCGCGCCTGCAGCTCGGGCGCCGCCTGCACCGCGCCGGGCAGATCGACGCGGCGATGGCCGAGTTGCAGAAGGCCGCGGCCGACGCGCGCTCGCGGCGCGAAGCGCAGGTGCTGCTGGCGCAGTGCTTCCAGGCCAAGGGCTTCCTCGACCTCGCGCGCGCCGAGTACGAGCGCGCGCTGGGCTCCGCCGACGCGCTCGACGAGCGCGGCAAGGAGATCCTGTATCATCTCGGCGCGATCGCCGAGGCGGAGGGCAAGCCCGCCGATGCCCGCACCTTCTACGCACGCATCTTCGGTGTCGACGTCGGATATCGTGACGTCGCGTCGAGGATGGAACGACTCAAAGGTTGATGACAGGGATAACGATGGCTCACACCAAGCAAGCTGCGAAGCGCAACCGTCAGAACATCAAGGCGCGCACCCGGAACAAGGTGCAGCGCAGCGTCATGAAGACCGCGATCCGCAGCGTGCGTCGCGCCGACAGCGTGGACAAGGCCAAGGAGAGCTTGCCGCAGGCGATGAAGCGCATCGACAAGGCCGCCAAGAACCGCGTGATCCACCCCAACGCCGCCGCGCGCCTGAAGAGCCGGCTGGCGAAGAAGATCGCGTCGGGCCGCTGACCGTTTTGGCCGCGGCACAGCGCCGCGGTCCCATGCCACCCGTGTTCGAGACGCGCGAGGATGCGCCCGATGTGCGCTCGAGGCCGCTGCGGGTCGCGATGCGTCCCGACCAGGCATTCGAGTCGGTGCGCGAGATGGCCGCGGACCTGAAGGGCTGGTCCGTCGTCGCGAGCGACGAGAGCGCGCGCGTCCTCGTGTGCCGCAAGCCGGGCGGCTTCCTGGGCGGCGTCGCGACGATCACGATCCGCTGCGAAGGACCGGCGGACCTGCCCTCGGCGACGGTCCACGTGCGTTCGGTCTCGGAAGGCGCCGTCATCGCGCGCGACCGCGCGCACGTGCTCGAGTTCCTGACGCCGTTCATGCGGCGCGTGTGTTGAGCCGAGTGCCGAGACGGCGAGCCGAGAGAGAGAAAGAGAAGTCTTGGTGGGCTGATGCGCGAGCGCATCAGCCGTTGCGGGGCGCCACGAGCTCCGGCGGCCACACATACGACGAGCGCAGCAGATCTCGGTAGCCGCCGGGAGCCAACTCCAGCCGGTATTGCTCGAGCCTGTCCGTCGCGATTTCGCGCAGTTGCTCCTGGATCTTCGGCTCGGAGAACTCGGGCTGCCGCGCCTCGGTGCGGCCCTCGAAGCGCACGATCCGCAGCACGGGCTTCGACTCTGTGCCGCCTTCGATCGGCGTGGACACCTGGCCCGGCGTGGCAGCGGCCACGAACGCGGCGATCTCCGGGTAAAGCTCGCGCAGGCGCGCCTCCTCGACCTCGGGCGGATCCTCCGTGTCGCGCGCACTGCCCGTGCTGCGCGCCACCTCGGCCAGCTCCTCGCCGGCTTCGAGGCGCGCGATCACCGTGCGGGCCACGGCGCGCGCCGCCTCCGATCCGCCGGCGGTCTCGACGTCGAGCACGATCTGGTGGAAGCGCACGCTGGCGGGATGGCCGCCCAGGGTCTCCATGTCGGCCGGCCGCGCCTCTGCCTGGCGGTACATGAAGAGCAGCGTGCCCGGCCGCACGTAACGGTCCGCGGTGACGCGCCCCAGGGGACCAGGACCCTCGCCGGTCTGTCCGTCGCGGTAGATCTGGTCGTAGAGCTCGTCGCGCAGCAGTTGGCGCAACTCGGGACCCGAGACGTCGCGCGTCTCGAGGAATCGCGCCAGGCCCACGACGCCGTTCTCGCGCTCGCGCATCCTCCCGATGTTCTCGCGCACGCGCGCATCGAGCAGCTTCTCGTCGACGCCCAGGTTCGCTCCGGCCTGCACGCGCAAGCGCTCGCGCACCTTCTCGCCCAGGATCTGCCGCTCGGCCTGGGCGCGCTGCGTGTCCGAGGTCAGCTTGTGGTCGCGCAGGCGCATCTGCATGCGCCGCATGAGCTCCGACTCGGTGATGATGTCGCTGTTGACGACCATCACGACGCGATCGACCCGGCGCCAGGGCCGCGCTGGGGCCGGGTCGATCGCGTCGTGAT
>Ga0163150_10007377_pt1 | contig 12963 bp, 9 predicted proteins | sample OliLakLV19P2IB_FD_148628 | JGI IMG/M metagenome (GOLD analysis project Ga0163150, IMG submission 148628) | Freshwater microbial mat bacterial communities from Lake Vanda, McMurdo Dry Valleys, Antarctica - Oligotrophic Lake LV.19.P2.IB | ecosystem: Environmental > Aquatic > Freshwater > Lake >...
GCGCGGCTTTCGCTGCTGCGTTGTTTTCCACCGCGCCAACCACTTCATAATCGGGCGAGTCGAGCATCGCCTTGTATTTACCGTAGAAGTGGCTGTGGCCGGTGCCAAGCATACCGGCCCGCACCTTGGCGCCGGCGGCGGGGGCGAGTATGGCGGCACCCGCGGATTGAATAAGAAGTCGTCGATTCATTTCGTGGCCTACGATACTACATATTTTGGGGGTTGAAAACTTTGCAAGAATGCCGCAAGCCAGAGCTGGGAGTAGAAACCCTGCAAACACAACCGTCTGAAGCTTGTGCTGCCCCTACCTTAAGGAATCACTGACCCCCCATCACCTCGTTCCAAGTCACCTCCCGCTTCAAGTCGATCGCCATCCGGCCCATGATCGCCGTCAATGTGGTTTCGGCACCGCGCACTCCCGTATTCTCCGGCTTTCCTGCTGAGACGCGGTCGATAAAAGCCTCCACAGAGTCGATGGCGATGTTACGCGGCGACTTCTCCGTAACGACATCCTCGCGGCTCTTATAGTGGCTCCAGTAGGTTTCCGACGTCTCGATGACTCCGCTAGCCCCAAAGAACTGCTCGTGCACCGACCGGTAGAAAGGAGGTGTGATATAAGAGCCAGTCAGACACGCTTTCACGTTGCGGGCATAGGTGAACGTCACGTCGACGTGGTCCATGATATCCCCCGCGCGAATCAGTGTGCGCCCCCCCGTCCCGTACGCCTTCTCCGGATGTCCTCCCAGGAACCAGTTCAGGACATCAATGCCGTGGCAGAACGTCTCGACGATGGCATCTCCGAAAGTATCGCGCCACCACGTCCAACTCTTGACGCGGCTCTCTTCATCCGTTGGCCGCGGAATCGGCCCTTGCGTCACCAACTGTGGCAGCCCTTTCAGCCAGTGCGCATGCGCCATCCGGATCTCACCGATTGCACCTGCATCGAGCGCGGCTTTCGCTTTCTTGAACACCTGCCCGTACCGCCTCTGGAATCCGAACGTAATGTTTAACTTCGTGTTCGCCGAATCCGCGGCGCGCATGATTCTGCGGCACCCCGCGATGTCCACCGCCGCCGGCTTCTCAATGTAGATGTGCTTGCCTGCCTGCACCGCAGCCTCGAAATGCTCCGGGTGCAGATACACAGGAGTGGCAATGATCACCGCGTCGACATCGCTGGCCAGAAGAGCACGGTAATCCTTATAGGTTTTCACCGTCTCAATGCCGAGAGCCGACTTGGCCTTTTCGATGCGATCATCAAAAATGTCGCACAGCGCCACGATGCGTGCCCGCGGGTCCTTGGCCAGTATGCCCGAAACGTAGGTTCCACGCCCGCCGGATCCAATCAATCCAACCTTAAAGGCGGAGTTTGCCGCCGTGCCGTTTATCGCGGAAAAGGGTACCAGTGCGGCAGCCTGCGCCAGGCCGCGCCGCGTCCAACCGTTTTTTGTTTCCATTGCAGTTCTATGCTCCTCTCAGATCTCTTGACATGCCCGCAACACCGTCTCCTGCAGCAGCAGTTCGTAATCGTAGGAATAACGGAGTGGCTGATTGTTCTTGAGGGCGCGTGCCAAATCGCGAAAATCGCCCACATAGCGGGGCTGCGCGGGCATCTCCACGTCCTGCGCTCCGGCCTGGTAGGGGCCGCGCGCCTCGCGCAGCGTCACCCGCATTCTTGTGCCTGGTTCAACAGGCTGGATCAGAATCGATCCTTCCGTTCCGATCAGTTCATACGACCTGTGCGGCGACTGTCCGGCCATCCTGCCCGCGGACACGATCACCGCCAACCCCTGATCGAACTCGAGGACGGAGAGCGTATTGTCGGCGAGCTTATCCGGGAACTTCGTGTCATGGCGCAGCCAGCTTTTCACGACTTTCGGCCTCCCCCACAAGTCGACGGCGCGATCGATCTGATGGCATCCCAGTTCGAACATCATCCCGCCCTTGTAGCGAGTCAATGGCTGCCGCGCTTCCGCCGCCAAATCCGTATTGATGGTGCCGCGCATCATGTACACCTCCCCCAGCCAGCCGTTCCGGGCGGCTTCCATCGCCGCCTGGATTCCCTGGTGAAAGCGCCAAATGTAGCCCATCTGCAACAGCAGTTTCTTGCGCCGCGCTTCCTCCACCAATTCGGCGAAGGACCTCATCTCGTGCGTGGGTGGCTTCTCCAGATGCAAATGTTTCCCAGCGGCAATCACCTTGCGCCCGAACGGCATTGCTTCCCACACGCGGCTTTCGACGACGACGAGCGCAATGGTGGGATCGCCAAGCAGTTCCTCCTCTTTCATCCATCTGATGCCGCGGAAAAGACTATCCTGCTCGCGCATCCGTCGGGTCACGGCGTCCGGCTCACAGGCGCCCACTACCTCGTAGTCCGGCGAGTCGAGCATGGCTTTGAGCTTCCCGACGACATGACCGTGCTGCGTTCCGAGGATTGCGGCGCGGACCGGTTGGGCTGGTGCGGCGAGAGCGGCCACTGGCGCGCTGGCAGCGCAAAGAAACGACCTTCTGCTCGTCATGAGTGGCTCCCGTTCACCGCCCTGTACCGGCCGAGAAACTCGGCGCTGCGGCGCACCGCCTCTTCCACCGGCATGACGCCAGCGAAGGCTTGGTGTACCGTGATGAAGTCCTTGTATCCGATGGCATGCAGCCCTTCGTAGACTTCGTCCACGTCAACTCCGCCTTTGTTCCACACCCCAATGTGGTCCAGGGGAACAAATCCCCGGGTCCAGGTTGGCACCAGTGTCGTGCCCCGCGCGTGCAGGCGATGGTTCTGGATGTACACGTTGAAGATCCATGGAGCGAGCCGCCGGATGGTCTCCCTGCCATAATCCTCGGCGGCGATCAACCAGTTAGCCGGTTCGAAGATGAGACCGAAGTTGGGGCGATGCACGGCTTGCAGCGCGTCGAGCGAACCCTGGACCGTTTCGAACAGGCTGCAACAGTGCGACTGATGAGCCAGCCGGATATTGCGCTCCGCAGCCTCGTCGCAGGCCCGCCGCGCCCATTCAATATCCTCCCCGGACTTCATGCACACCCGGATGAGACTGGAACCGAGGGCGTCGGCAAGGTCCAGGTAGGGCTGGATGTTGCGCAGCAGAAGCGGGGCTTGCTCGTTGTTGCCCGGCACGGCGTAGTCTCCGGTGATCATCGAGACCCGCAGCCCTGCCTCTTCGATCCGGCGCCTCGTCTGGCGAACAGACTCGGGCGGAGATTCGATACCACATTGCGAGGCGCGCATGCACAGTGCCGCATAGCCGTACTTCTTCGCCAGAGCGATCAATTCCCCAAGGCCGAGAGTGGTTTTTTCCTTGTTGTCGAATGCCTCGGCCACGCGGACGGAAAGGGAGAGTCGCATCCCCTCGCTGCCATTCCCCGTGTTCGCGCTGGAACCCAGACCAGCAGCGTCAATTGGATTCATAACCGGATGCCCTCCTTTCATCCCCCGATCTGGTTCACCTCGGCGCGGACAGGCGCTTCAGAATAAGAGCTTCAGCGCGAACTGAATCTCGCGCGACAGCCCCGCGGACGTGATCTGCCCGAAGGTGGCGTTGTTGACACGCAGCCGTGCGGCGGCCGGCGGATCGAAGTTCGCACGGTTCAACGCGTCAAAGAACTCGGCGCGGATCTGCAGCCGCAACCGCTCCCGGAGTGGAATCGTCTTGAAAATCGACAGATCGACGAGTTGCGTTCCCGGACCGCTGACGATATTGGCGCCAAGGTTCCCAAACGTGCCCCGTGTAGGCTGCGTGAAGGACCGCCCATCCAGAAACTGGTGATTGCCGCTCGTGCGGTAACCGCTCACCAGAAAATCTCCCCCGACGTAGTTCGGCCGTTGCGGGCCGCTGTCGCCGTTGCCGCGGTTGTCCCGTCCCGAGAGGATATTGATCGGCCGACCCGTGAACATCCGGATGATGCTATTGACCTGCCAGCCTTCCAGCAATCTCCGCGCCATGCCCGAGGATGCGCCGGTCCACTGGTGCAGGGGCAGATCCCATGCGCCGTCCACAACGAAGTTGTGCCCGATATCGGCTATGCTGCGCGAGCGCGAACACCGGAAGCACGACGGGTCCTGGACCCCGCTGTTGCCAAACGCCGTCAGGCTGTCGACGCCTCCGTACGTGACTCCTCGTCCCCACGTGTAATGCGTATTGAAGGTGAACCCGTGGCTGAAGCGCTTCGCCAGCGATGTCTGCAGCGAGTGGTACGCCGAGTTCCCGGAATGTTCCTGATAGGAGATTCTCCCCAACGACGGAACAGGACGTTGGAAGTTGAGCGCGGGGTCGAAATCGTTGAGAAAGCGAACCGAAAGCAACTTCAGTCCGCGATTCCCGACATAGCCGATTTGCCACGCCAGATTCCGCACCACTTCGCGCTGATAGTGCGCAGACCACTGCTCGCTGTAAGTCGTCCGTTGATTGCGGTCGAATGTCAGCCGGTTCGTGCTCACGGGCAACTTGGCAAACGTCGCCGGATCCAGGATGTTCACCGGATAGCGCAGATCCGGCGCCTCGCTGCGGAACACCCTCACCTCGTAGGGCAGACTGGGATCGTTGCCGAGAATCGTCACCTCGCGGTACGTATTCGGAGAATAGAACACGCCGGCTCCGAGGCGGACGACATTCTTCTGATTCCCCGTCATGTCCCATGCCATTCCAAAGCGCGGGCCAAAGTTGTTCCTGTCCGGGTTCCATGGCGGCGTCCCGCGGGGCGCAAAGGGCCCAAACGGATCGCCGATAACGTTGTACATGCTGCCGCTTTTCTCGATTACCGGAGTGTAGTACTCGTACCGCATTCCCAGGTTCAGCGTGAGCCGAGGAGTCATCCTCCAGTCGTCCTGGACGTAGATGCCCCACTGGCTCTCCTGCATCCGCATCAGCGGGTTGCCTACGGTGATGAAGACGTTGTTAAAGGTGCCGCGGACGATGTCTTCGACGGTGTCGAACTGATAGGCCGGGTTCTCATAGTTGGTCCGGCCGTAGTGGAAGCGGCGATTCTCAAACCCGAACTTGATGGAATGCCGCGACCGCGTCAGCGAGAAGTTGTCAAGAACCGTGAAGCTGCCGCCGTTGGCTTGCAAAATCTCCTGTTTCGTCGTCGGCAGCACTCCCGTGAAATTGCCGATTTTCTGGTGGTTCCCGCGCCAGGCTTCCTCGGAACGCGGCAGATCCTGCTTGTTCCACCCCACGCGCAATTCGTTATGCATAGCGCTTCCGAAAAGCCGCGACCACGACGCCGTTCCGCTCTGGTCCTGCGCCGGAAACACAGTCGCGTTTCTTGGCTGCACATTGGCAGACGCGAATCGGAGTCGAGAAAAGAATAGCGTGCGAAGAACGAGTCCTTACTTCCCAACCGGTAGTCCAGCCGCAACGTCAGGCCATCCTCGCGGTTGGTGAACATATCGCTGCGCCGGTGGAAGCCAATATCGGCGGTCCCCACTCCCGGCACGTTGGGCAGCGGAGTCAGGTCCAGCAGATCCTTAATACGCGGGAATGGATGCCAGCATCCGGTTGCGCAGCGCCTCTGTCGGCACGTCGCCTGATACCTGCTGTCCGCGCCGGACCCGCGCGCCTTCCCAACCACCGAAGAAGAACAGCTTGTTACGCAGAATCGGGCCGCCCACGGCCACCCCGAATTGATTCACCTTCAACGGGTCTCTCCTTGTGGCAAAGAAGTTACGGGCATCCAGCTTCTCATTGCGCAGAAACTCGAACACCGAGCCATGAAAGTCGTTGGTCCCCGATTTCGTGATCACGTTCACGCCCCCGGCGGCCGCCCGGCCGAGCTCGGCGGAGAAGACTCCGGTGCTTGTCTGGAACTCCTGGATGAACTCGATACTGAGAATGTTCATCTGGTTGCGTCCGCCGAAGTTCTGCGTGGAAGGCCGGTCGGGATTCGAAGCATCCGTGCCATCCACCGTGATGTTGACGGCGTCTCGCGTCAAACCGTTGAAGAAGATGCCGCCGCCGGTCAACACGATGCCGGGCTCGAGTTGAATCAAAGTCGCGAAGTTGCGGCCGTTCAACGGCATCTCCAGAACCTGCTGGTTCTTGATCACCACGCCTCCGGTCACCGTCTGAGTGTTGACCAGGGGTATGGAGTCGGTCACCTCCACCCGCTCCGTTACGGCCCCGACCTCCAGAGTGAGGTTCATCTTCGCCCGTTGTCCGGTTTCGAGGACAATTCCCGAGCGTACGACCTGCTTGAAGCCGGCGTTCGACGCCTCCAGACGGTATTCTCCCGCCGGAAGCAATTGCAGGTCGTAGGACCCGGTGGGATTCGTCGTGGTTGTTCGCTGCAAGCCCGTCGCCACACTCGTGATAGTTATGCTCACGCCCGCCACCGCCGCGCCCGTTGTGTCGGTAACGTCGCCGACTAAGGAAGTCGTGTTTAGCTGTGCCATCGCCATTAAGCTGGCAGCTAGTGCTCCACAGATGAGACGGATCACGGTCCCCCCTTTCAAGACTGATATCTCTTCTCAGCCCGCTGACATTTCAGAAGGTTACATCGCCATTGTAGTAGAGCATGTTGTAATGTCAATAGAAAAACGTGGCTGAACAGCGATTCCTTAAGGTGCACTCCGGCCAGAGGCAGTCTGCTGATTTGGAACAAGGTTTGCGTGTTGGGGGGAGCGAACTGGAGTTGTATAGAGGTTTGGGATGCTGGAAAGGATTGACAGAGGGACTCGGTTATGCGGATTTTCGGGCCGGATGCAATACGGTAGCGAGGGCGTACCTAATGGACGCCTGGGAAGACAGCAGGAAACATCGCAACCCGCCGAGACGAGCGATCAACTGGTGTTCAGCGAAGGGGCGACAAACCAGTCGCCGATGCGCTGGGCGATTTCGTGGAAGGTTTCACATCTTCGGCGGGCATGGCTGCGGACTTGGCGGTGATAGAAGACCAGCGACAGCGTATAGGCCAGCACCCGAATCATGGTGAGCACCACCAGCGCAGTGCTTTGGTGGACGGCGGGATGTTTGAGATGGCAGTCGACGGTGATGCTCTGAAACACTTCGGTGTCGATTCGCCAGCGGCCTCGGCCGAGTTGCCGCTTCTGGCGGGGGCCGCATGGTCCCGGGGCGCGCCGATGCGGCTTTCGATTCGCGTGGAGCCGCTGTTCCCGGACTTGACGCTGACGAAACAATTGGAACGGGTCGCCGCGGCTGGCTACCAGGGGTATGAGTTCGGTGACTGGCGCGCCGCGGACCCGAAACAGATCGTTCCATTGCAGAGGAAACTCGGCATCGAGTGCGTGTGCATCGTGGGAAACCGGAGCGTGAATCCGAAGGGGATGGGGTTGTGCGATCCGGTCGAGCGCGCGGGGTTTCTGGCCGAGATTCAGGCTTCGACGGATGCCGCGCAGCGGTTCGAGACGAAGAAGATTGTTGTGCTGTCAGGGTTCAAAATTCCCGGAATGACGCGCGAAGCGCAGCACGCGAGCATGGTGGAGGGGATGAAACGGGCGCACGATATTGTGTCGAAGGCCGGCGTTACGATGGTCGTTGAAGTCATTAATACGCTGGCCAAGATCGAGCCGTTGAACCCGAAGGGCGACAACCACGCCAACTATTTTCTGGACCGAACGCCGGAGGCATTTGCGATGATCGCCGAAGTAGGAAGTCCGTTCTTTCAGATTCTGTTCGACCTGTATCATGTGCAGATCATGGAGGGGAATCTGATTGAGACGATCCGTACGAATATCGCCAATATTGGCCATTTTCATGTCGCGGACGTACCGGGGCGGCATGAACCGGGGACGGGCGAAATCAACTACGCCAATGTATTCCGGGCGATTCACGAGAGCGGCTACAAAGGGTACGCCGGGATGGAGTACATCCCGGTAAAAGAGGTGATGAAAACGCTGGCGGATGTGAGGAAGCTGACGGTGTTTTAGGCCTTCATCATTTCTTCCCAGGTGACTTCGCGGCGGAGGTCCATGGCCATGCGGCCGAGGATGGCGGTAAGGGTGCTCTCCGCGCCGCGCACGCCGGTGTTATCGGGCTTGCCATCCTGGATGCGTTGGACGAAGGCGGCCACGGAATCGATGGTGATATTACGGGGTGATTTTTCCACCGTTTCATCCTTCGGACCGCGGAAGTGGCGCCAGTGATTCTCCGACGTTTCAATGGTGCCTTTGAGGCCGAAAAACTGCTCGACGACATCGCGATAACCGGGCGAGGCGAGCGTGGTGCCGGTCAATTGGCCTTGCACGCCGTTCGGATATTCGAAGGCGACGAAGTTGTGGTCGCGGCTGTCGCCGCGCTTGGGCAGCGTGGCCCCGCCTGCGCCGATTGCGCTCAGCGGGCGGGCGCCGAGGAACCAGTTCAATACGTCGATGGAATGCACATTGTTCTCGACGATCAGATCGCCCGACAGATTTTTCCAGTTCCCCCAGGTGGCAATCCGGTCCATCTCCGATTGCGGTGGCGGAACGGGGTCACCGGATTTGGTGAGTCCTTCGCTCTTGATGAAGCGCGCGAAACCGAGGTGAATTTTGCCTATCGCGCCGGAATCGGCGAGTTGCTTGGCCTTCTGGTACACGTACCCGTAGCGGCGTTGAAAACCGAAGTGGATATTCAACTTTCGGTCGGCCGCGTCGGCAGCGCGCATGATGCGCTTGCAGCCTTCGACGTCGACGGAGGCGGGCTTTTCGATGTAGATGTGCTTGCCGCTTTTGACGGCCGCTTCGAAGTGATCGGCGTGCAGGAAGACGGGTGTGGCGATGAGGATGGCGTCAATGTCGCTAGCCAGCATCTTGTGGAAATCGGAGTATAAACGCGGGTTTTCAACGCCGATCTGCTTCTTCGCCCGTTCCATGTGTTCCGGCACAACGTCGCAGAGGGCTACGATTCGGCCCGGCGTATTCTTGGCCATCATCGCCGCGACATAGGTACCGCGATTGCCTGTGCCGAGGACGCCGATTGTTACGGCGCCATTGGCAGCGTCACCGCGATGAATAGCGGCCGCCGTGAGAGAACCCGTAATCAGACCGCGCCGCGAAATCATGCTAATTCTCCCGATGCGCGCAGAAGCGTTTCATGCAGCAGCAATTCGTGATCGTAGGAATGCTTCAATGGTTTACCTGTCTGGATAGCGCTGGCCAGTTCGGCAAAATCAGGGATGAAGCGCGGTTGAGGAGGCAGCGTCAAGTCCTGCCAGCCTGCCTTGTAAGGGCCCTGCGCCTTGCGCATGTACACGCGCATGCGGGGAGGCGATGATTCCGGATGAACGAAAAACGTGCCGTCGGTACCGATGATTTCGAAAGAACGATGATCGCCGGAACCGCCCATTTTGGCCGATTGCGCGATGACGGCGAGTGCGTGGTCGAACTCAAAGACAGCGAGGTTATTGTCGGCGAGTTTATCGGCGACGTTTGTGTCGTGGCGAAGCCAGCTTTTTACTGTTTTGGGACGGCCGAGGAGTTCCACAACGCGGTCAATAACGTGACCGCTCAATTCAAACAATCCGCCGCCCTTGAACTTTGCCTCGAGGGCGCGTTCTTCCATTCCGCGGTCCGAATTCATGGTGCCGCGAACCATATAGACTTCGCCCAGCCAGCCCTTTTTCGCGGCCTCGATCGCCGCCATCACGCCCTGGTGCCAGCGCCAAAGATAGCCCGCCTGCACGATGAGTTTCTTGCGGCGAGCCTCTTCGACAAGGTCTTTGAAGGGCTTCCACTCGTTGCCGGTTGGTTTTTCGAGGTGGAGATGTTTGCCCGCGGCGATCACCTTTTTCCCCCAAGGGAGCGCTTCCCAAACGCGGCATTCGACGACGACCAACTGGATGGAAGGATCGTGCAGCATGGCGTCTTCGTCCAGCCATTTCAGGGCCGCGTAGCGCGGATCTTTTTGAAGCGCGGCTTTCGCTGCTGCGTTGTTTTCCACCGCGCCAACCACTTCATAATCGGGCGAGTCGAGCATCGCCTTGTATTTACCGTAGAAGTGGCTGTGGCCGGTGCCAAGCATACCGGCGCGCACCTTGGCCCCGGCGGCGGGAGCAAGCATGGCGGCTCCCGCGGATTGAATAAGAAGTTGTCGATCCATCTCGTGGCCTACGATACTACAAATTCAGGCCGACGCTGGACATAAGATGGCAACATGTGGATTCCGCTTCTCGCGCTTGTGAGTTGCCTGCCTTGTCATGAGGCGATCGTGCGTTCCTTCGCGTCGACCGCCATGGGAAAATCCATCGCGCGGCCGGTCGCTGAAGCGCGGCCAAATCAGGCTGGCCGTCACGGCAATGACGACTGGGCGGTGACCTCAAAAGCCGGGGTGCTGACACACCGCGCCGGGGGAAAGATCCGGACCATGGACTGGGCGATCGGCTCCGGGCACGAGGGGAAGAGCTACCTCTACCGTGTAGGAGACGCGCTATTTCAGAGTCCGCTAGCTTGGTACACGCGGCGCGGAGAGTGGGATCTCTCGCCGGGGTATGCCGCCGACAGAACAATTGATTTTCTGCGGCCGGTAACAGCGGACTGCCTCTTTTGCCATTCCGGCGCATCGAAGCCAATCGCTGGAACCGTGAACCGGTATGCAGTGGAGGATCCGATACCGGCCATTACTTGTACCCGCTGTCATGGCGCCGGAGATACCCACTTACGCGACGCGAGGCGCGGCAACATTGTGAACCCTGCGAGGCTTCCGGATGCAAAACGCGACAGCATCTGTGAGCAATGTCATCTCTCCGGTGTCGCGCGGGTTCCGTTGCCGGGCAAGTCTTTTGCCGACTTTCGGCCGGGCCTGCAATTGGAGGAGGTGTTTAGTGTTTATGTACCCGAGTCCTATCGGGAGTTCAAAGTAGTCTCGCACGCCGAACAACTGGCATTGAGCGAATGCGCCAAAGCCTCCGGCGGCAGGTTGTGGTGCGGGAGCTGCCATGACCCGCATCGCGAACCGGCCGACGCCAAGGGTTGGTACCGGGAGCATTGCCAAACCTGCCACACGCAAACCCGGCCACACGGCGACAATTGCGCCGGGTGTCACATGCCGCGCACCATGGCGCACGATGGGGGCCACGCCGCGTTCACCGATCACCGGATTCGGAAGCCCGGTCCGGAGGCGGCGAAGGTACCCGCGCTCACCGCGTTACGAGCCTGGCGCGAACCTGCCGCGTCGTGGCGGGAGCGCGGACTGGGCTTGGCTTACGCGGGAACGGGAGATTTAGAAAAGGCTTATGCATTGTTGCGTGGTTTGGCCGCCGACGCCGAGGTGCAGGGGGCGCTCGGGCTCATCCATCTGCGTTCCGGACGAACGGCGATGGCGGTACAACTCTTGGAGAGCGCGGTTCGGGCCGACCCGGCGAGCGCGACCCGCCATCTGAACCTGGCGGCCGCGCTGCTCGCGGCCGGGAATCTGGATAGGGCAAAGGCTGAAGCCCGGCGCGCCCTGGACCTGGAGCCCTTACTTCAGGATGCGTATGTTCTGTTGGCCGAGATTGAGCCCCGGCGCGCGGCTTATTGGAAAAGAGAACTCGAACGCCGGATGCACCGTTAGAACATGAGCTTCAAACCGAGTTGGAGGTTGCGGGGGCCGATCTGCGTGGAGCCGATGCGGCCAAAAGCGGCGTTGGTAAAGTCCATAATCGGATTACCGAAAACAACGCGGTTGAGTGGGTTCTGAAGTTCCACCCGGAATTGCGTGGTCAAGCGTTCGCCGATCTTGTTCAGCTTCATGAAGGCGAGGCTCTCGTCCAGTCGGCCCGGGCCTCGGACTTCAAGGGCGCGAGCCGAGCTGCTAAGTTGGCCCGCGACCGGATTGGCGAAGGCCGAACGCAACAGATAGGTGTTCTTCGCCGAGTTGTTCGGGTCATAGTCCGACATCGAAATGTCCGAACGGATGTTCGAAGAAACGAGATTCGGACGCAAGCCGAGGTTAAAGTACGGCAGCGGGTTGGACGTGGTCGGGAAGAGGCGCGCACCGGTACTGTACGTGTTGACAGTAGCTAGCTGCCAGCCGGAGAGAAGGAATTTGGCGGCCACGTGCTCGCTCTTGAACGGCACGTTGTAGACGAGCGAGTAGGTGAGAACATGCGGGTAATCAGTCGGATGATAGGACTTTTCGCGCTGCAAAGCGTCCTGCTGCGCCGGATTATCGTCAAACATGGCGGCATCGGTCAGGAACTTGGACCAGGTGTAGGCCACCGTTCCCGTCAGGCCGCGGCGGTAGCGTTTGTCCAGCTTGTATTGGAACGAGTGGTAGCTTGAGTTACCAAATGTGGAGCCATAAATGGAGACGCCGCTGAACTGCGGGAATGGCCGCAATGCCTGATTGACACGCGCCAGCCCTCCCCAAAGCGTTGCGAAACCGGGGAACGGTTCCTTAATGCCGGCTGCCTGGGCGGCGGGTGAGTTGATGTTTGAAGTCAGCAGCGTGGCCGGGAGGTTCCAATATTCCCTGGGAAGTTGATTCAATGCCTGGGAGTTGTAGAGATGCCGGCCGGCGTTGGCGACATACCCAAAAGTCATGGAGAGATCGCTGGCGAATTGATGCTCAACGGCGAAGTTCCATTGCATTTTGTAGGGGAGTTGATAACTGGAAGGAATCACGGCGGTTGCGGCTTGTCCGTTGGCGGACGTCGCATCTTTCACCGGCGGGCGGCGGAAATTCTGGGGAAATCCGCCATCCCAGTTGAATGCGGACGTGGTACCGCCATCGGCGGAAACGAAGGACGCCGTGGTGGCATAACCGAAGGCTGGGAGTCCAAGACCCTGGTTGATGTAATTGGAGTTGAAGACACCAGCGCCAGCGCGAATGACGGTATTCGTGGACAACCGATAGGCAACGCCAATGCGGGGCGCGAAGTTCTTCCAAAGGACATTCAGATAGCGGTTTGAGACGCCGTCCTGGCCGCCGAAACGCATGGCGCCGGGCAGGTTGCCAGCGGCCGAGTTGCGGGCGGTAATGTCCAGATAAGAAATACGGCCCGCGGGATCGCTGTGGGGTACGATGGCAGGGTGAATTT
>Ga0163150_10007379_pt1 | contig 12962 bp, 7 predicted proteins | sample OliLakLV19P2IB_FD_148628 | JGI IMG/M metagenome (GOLD analysis project Ga0163150, IMG submission 148628) | Freshwater microbial mat bacterial communities from Lake Vanda, McMurdo Dry Valleys, Antarctica - Oligotrophic Lake LV.19.P2.IB | ecosystem: Environmental > Aquatic > Freshwater > Lake >...
GAAACATCGGCAGCGGCTCGCGCCGTCTTCCGCGGATTACAGAATTGGGCCGGGTTGAACGCCACGCCACGCGCCATCGATCAATTGGCGCCAGTTCGCGTGGAATTGCCGGCGCCCCAGGCGCCGGTGTTCTTGCCGCCCGAAGTGCAGGTGCCCATTCCCCAATAGCTGGCGGACGAATTTGCATGCCACGATCTGGCGGCTTCGAGACATGATTGAAATAAGGCAGAATTGAAATAAGGCAGACCAATTTCGGACAGTCGTTTATTTCGGACGGTGAAGATGCAGGCAAAATTGCTGACCTCGATAGCGGTGCTCACCTGCCTGGCTAGCTCCGTTCCAGCCCAGGCCGCGCACAAAGATCCCAAGGTGCAGGCCGTTATTAAGAACGGGCTGGATTGGGTGGCCAATTCGCAATCGCGCTTGGGACATTGGAGCGCCGCCGAAGGGCGTTATCCCACGGCCATGACCGCCTTGGCTGGCATTGCGCTATTGAGCGAGGGGTCGACGACCACACAAGGCAAGTACGCGCAAAACGTCCGGCGCGCCGTCGACTACATCGTCAGTCGCAGCCGCACCAATGGGCTGATCGGCGATCCCGGTCGAGACGATCGCTACACGTACGGCCACGGTTACTCCATGCTGTTCCTCTCGCAAGTCCTGGGCGAAGAAGAAGACATGGACCGCCGCGAAACGCTCGTCGAAGTGCTCGCCAAGGCCGTGCATTTCACCGGCGAAGCACAGACCGCGGCCGGCGGCTGGGGCTACGTGAGCGCCAAGGACGGGAACGACTTCGACGAAGGCTCGACCACCATCACGCAAGTGCAGGGCCTGCGCGGCTGCCGCAACGCGGGCATCGCGGTGCCCAAGGAAGTCATCGACAAGGCGATCAAGTACATCCGCGACTGCACGCTACCCGACGGCGGCGTTCAATACAGCTCGAAGGGGGGCGGCGGTCGTCCGGCGATCACCGCGGCCGCGATCGCCTGCTTGTTCAATGCCGGCGATTACGACAGCGACTACGTGCCCAAGCTCATGGACTACTGCAATCGCAACCTGGCCAACATCGGCAACGAGGGCTTCGGCCATTGGCACTACGCACATTGCTACTACGCGCAGGTCAAATATCGCGAGGGGGGCAAGGAGTGGCAAGAGTACCGCGAGAAGGTCTACTCCCGCATCGTCGCCGAAGCCAGCAGCAACGGATCGTGGAACCAGGGCTACATCGGCCCGATCTACACCACCGCGGTCAACCTGACGATCTTGCAACTCGACGAGGGCCGCTTGCCGATTTATCAACGCTGAAACGTGTTCTGGCACGGACTTTGTTCTGGCACGGTCTCCCGACCGTGCCAGGGTAGCGGCGAACCGGGAGAGTGGCATGGTCGGGAGGCCATGCCACAACAAAAGGCGCAAAACTTTCAACCCATCTCCATGAATCCCAAACCTCTCGCACTCATCGCCGTCATCGGTTGCCTGGCTGCCGTTGCCCCGGTGCGCGCTGCCAACAAAGACGCCAAGGTGCAGGCCGTCGTCGACCGGGGGTTGGATTGGATGGCCAATTCCCAATCGCGCTTAGGTCATTGGAGCGGACAAGGAGGCATCTATCCCACGGCGATGACGGCGCTGGCCGGCATCGCTTTTTCGGCCGAAGGTTCCACGACCACGCAAGGCAAGTACGCGCAAAACATCCGCCGCGCGGTCGATTACCTGGTCAGCCGCAGTCGCACCAACGGGCTGATTGGCGATCCGGTCCGCGACAATCGCTATACCTACGGACATGGCTTTTCCATGTTGTTCCTCTCGCAGGTCTTAGGCGAGGAAGAAGACATGGATCGACGCGAAACGCTCGTCGGAGCGCTCACCAAGGCCGTGCAATTCACGGGCGAAGCGCAAACCTCGGCCGGCGGTTGGGGCTACGTCAGCGCGAAGGACGGTCACGACTTCGACGAGGGTTCGACCACCATCACGCAAGTGCAAGGGCTGCGCGGCTGCCGCAACGCCGGCATCGCGGTGCCCAAGGAAGTCATCGACAAGGCGATCAAGTACATTCGCGACTGCACCCGACCCGACGGCTCTGTCCAGTACAGCTCCAAGGGGGGCGGCAGCCGTCCGGCGATCACCGCGGCGGCAATTGCCTGTCTGTTCAATGCGGGGGAGTACGACGGTGACTACGTCCCCAAGCTGTTGGACTACGCGAATCGCAACCTGTCGAACATCGAGAGCCAGAGCTTCGGGCACTGGCACTACGCCCATTACTACTACGCGCAGGTCAAGTATCGCGAAGGCGGCAAAGTGTGGGACGAGTATCGCGGCAAGGTCTCGGCCCGCATCGTTTCCGAAGCCTCGCCCACCGGCTCGTGGAACCACGGCAACGGACCGATTTACGCCACGGCGATCAACCTGACGATTTTGCAACTCGACGAGGCGCGACTGCCGATTTATCAACGCTGACCGCCGGTTCCGCGCTCCGCTGCGCGTCGCGGCTAACCGTTGATGGGAACATTGAGCGTCATATTCACAATCCGCAATCGACAATCCAAATTCTTCGCTCTCTACTTCTAAGGAACACCGCATGACCTCCGACGGGATGAGCTCCAGCGATTCGGCCGCGATCCGCCAATTGGGCGCCGCGCGCGAGAAGATTCTGGAGCAATTGGCCACGGTGATCGTGGGCCAGAGCCACGTCATCGAAGAGTTGCTGATCTCGCTGTTCAGCCGCGGCCATTGCATGTTGGAGGGGGTGCCGGGCCTGGCTAAGACGCTGATGATCAGCACGCTGGCCCGCACGCTGAACCTGTCGTTCAGCCGCATTCAGTTCACGCCCGACCTGATGCCGGCCGACATCACCGGCACCGAGATCATCGAGGAAAACCGCTCGACCGGCTCGCGCGAGTTTCGCTTTCTGGAAGGGCCACTGTTCGGCAACGTGATTCTGGCCGACGAAATCAACCGCACGCCGCCCAAAACACAAGCCGCCTTGCTCGAAGCCATGCAAGAACGCCAGGTCACGGCCGGCCGCGTGCGCCACAAGCTGGCGGACCCGTTCTTCGTGCTGGCCACGCAGAATCCGATCGAGCAAGAGGGCACCTACCCGCTGCCCGAAGCGCAGCAAGACCGCTTCATGTTCAAGGTCTTCGTCAAGTATCCCAGCTTCGACGAAGAGTTCGAGATCGCCCGCCGCACCACGACCACGGTGTCAGACCACATCGTGCCGGTGCTCACGGCCGAGGAGATCCTGTCCTTGCAGCGCTTGGTCCGCGAGGTGCCCGCCAGCGATCATGTCATTCGTTACACGCTTTCGCTCGTGCGTCAGACGCGGGTCAAAGAGCCCGGTGCTCCGGACTTCGTTTCCGACCAATTGAACTGGGGCGCCGGTCCCCGCGCCGTGCAATTCCTGATTCTTGGCGGCAAGGCCCGGGCCCTGCTGCACGGCCGCACGCACGTCACGACCGACGACATCCAGGCCCTGGCCCATCCCGTGTTGCGGCACCGTCTGGTGGTGAACTTCGCCGCCGAGAGCGAAGGCGTCACGACCGACCACGTCATCGACCGATTGATCGCCACGACTCCCACCAAAGAAGACGAACTGACGAATGACGCCCGATTCCAAAAGATTTTTGCATCCTGAAGCGATTCAGCGGATCTCGCACTTGGACGTCCGCGCGCGCTACATCGTCGAAGGCTTCCTGTCGGGAGTTCATCGCAGCCCGTACTTCGGGCAGTCGATCGAATTCTTGCAGCACCGCGAGTACGCGCACGGAGACGACTTGCGCCACATCGATTGGAAAGTCTGGGGCAAGCAAGATCGCTACTACGTCAAGCAGTACGAGGAAGAAACGAACCTCCGCTGCACGCTGCTTGTGGATGTTTCGGGCAGCATGCGTTACGGCCGCGGCGCACTTACCAAGTACGAGTACGGCTGCACGATTGCCGCTAGCCTGGCGTATCTGTTGTTGCGGCAGCAAGATTCCGTGGGGTGCGTGTCATTCGACAGCGCCACGCGGGTGACCGTGCCCACGCGCAGCAAGCGCAATCATTTGTACTCGGTGCTGCAGGCCTTGGACGTGAGCAAGCCGCAGGAAAAGACCGACCTGTTTCGCGTGCTCCGCAACGTGGCCGAAAGCTACCCGCGCCGCGGCATGGTCGTGCTCATTTCCGATTTGTTCACCGACCGTGCCAGCCTGTTCAAGGGCTTGAAGCTCTTGAAGCAGCGTGGGCACGACATCCTCGTGTTCCATCTGCTCGACGACGACGAGCTGGATTTTCCGTTCAATGGGCCGACGCGGTTCGAGGGCTTGGAAATCCCCGAGCATTTGAGCTGCAACCCCCGCGCACTGCGGGACGGATACATGGAATCGCTCAATGGCTTCTTGGATGAAGTCCGCCGCGGCTGCGCGCGAAATGTCGTCGATTACTCACTGTTGAGAACGAGCCAACCGCTCGATGTAGCGCTCACGGCGTACCTCAGCAGCCGTTTGGGGATGCATCATCGGAATTAGGACAGCCAAGAATTGCAACTCGGAACTCGGAACCCGCGACTAACCCATGCCTTCGTTCGTCAACCCAGCCTTGCTGTTCGGCCTGCTGATCCTGGCAGCGCCCATCTTGATCCATCTGATCAATTTGATGCGCCACAAGCGGATCCAGTGGGCGGCGATGGAGTTCCTGCTCGCGAGCCAGAAGAAGAACAACACCTGGATCCGGCTCAAGGAACTGCTGCTGTTGCTGCTGCGGCTGGCCGCCATTGCCGCCGTGGTCCTGATGCTGGCCCAGCCCTTGTTGCAGAATCAGTGGAGCCGACTCCTGGGCGGCACGCGCACGCACCACATCGTGCTTCTGGACGACAGCTTTTCGATGGCGGACCGCTGGTCGAACACCAGTGCCTTCGCCGAAGCCAAGGGCGCCATCGAACGCCTGGGCGACCAGGCCGCCAAGCAATCCACGGCCCAGACGTTCACGCTGTTGCGATTTTCTCGCGTTCATGCCAATGGCGGCGGAACGCAGACTGACCTGTTCGAGGAGAACGTCAACGCCGACTTCTCCCAAAAGCTGCAAAACACGCTCGCGCCCATGGCGCCCTCGCAACTTGCGGTCGGCGTTGCGCCCACGCTCGAAGCGTTAAGTGACCTGCTGGGCGAGCCCGAGGGTGAAGAACGAGTTGTCTACATCGTTTCCGATTTCCGCGCTCGCGAATGGGAAGAACCCGGCGACCTGGCCGACCGCCTGGCCAAGCTCAACGAGAGCACCGCGCAGTTGAATCTGGTGAATTGCGTCGACGAAGCCCGGCCCAATCTGGCGATCGCCGCACTAAAGCCCAAGCCCGGCACCCGCGCCGTCGGCGTTCCGCTGACCATGCAGGTCACGGTCCGCAACTTCGGCGGCGCGCGCGTCGAGGACCTTTCCGTCATGTTGCAAGAAGACGGCAAGGAGCGGCCGGCCCTGGTCATCGACGAGATCGCTCCCGGCAAGAGCGAGACGCGCGATTTCGAGGTCCGCTTCGCCACGGCCGGCGCGCATCAGGTGACCGCTACACTTCAATCCGACTCCGTGAAGACCGACAATCTCCGCTACGCTCTGGTCGACATGCCGCTGGGAGTGCCCGTGCTGTTGATCGACGGAGATCCGGACACCAAGAGCGCCCGCTTTCTCTCGTCGGTCATGGCACCGGGCGGTTCGGTTCGTACGGGGATCGATCCGCAGATCGAGCCGCCGGCTTATCTGAACAACCACCCGCTCGACAAGTATCACTCGATCTACCTGCTCGATATCGATCGCCTCGATCAATCCGCCATCGACGCGTTGGAAAAGTACGTTCGCGCAGGCGGAGGGCTGGGCTGCTTCGTCGGCCCGCTCACGCGCGCCCGCTTCGTCAACGAGCAACTCTATCGAGAGGGTCAGGGCTTCTTCCCGCTTCCCCTGGGCGGCGAAACGCAATTGCTGGTCGATCGCCTGGAAAAAGGGGCCGATCTGGAAGTGGCCGACCACGCAATCTTCAAAATCTTCGCCGGCGAGCGCAATAGCTTCATCGGCGGCGTCACGATCGGGCGGTATTACTCGGCCGCCAAAGGTTGGGAACCCAAGCCGGATTCGGGCACAAGCGTCATTGCCCGCTTGCGGAACGGTGCTCCGCTGGCCGTCGAGCGCAAATTTGGCGAGGGCCGCGTCGTGGCCGTGCTTACCACCGCCGCGCCGCTTTGGAACAACTGGGCCGCCAATCCCACGTTCGTCGTGACGATTCTCGAGCTGCAGTCGTTTCTGGCCGCGCGCGACATACAGGATACCCGCGTCGTCGGCTCGCCCATCGAACTGGAGATGGATCCGACGCGCTACCAGCGCTCCGTGCGACTGTTGGCGCCAGGATTGGGCGAAAACGGTTCGCTCAGCACCGACGCCGTGCAGGGACCGGAAGGCCTGAAGGCGGTCTTCTCAGATACATCGGCCAGCGGAGTGTACGAAGCCCAACTGACCACGACCGACAATGCCAACGAAGTCCGCCGTTTTGCGGTCAACGTCGAGGCCGACGAAGGCGATCTGACCGCCGTCGATCGTGATCGGCTCGCCGCGCGTTTGGAGAACGTGCGTTACGACTACCGCCGGGCCAGCGATTTTCAGTTCGCGCCGCACGAGCTGGCCGGCTCGAATCTTAGCGATTGGCTGCTGTACTTGCTCGTTATTGGGCTGATCGGCGAACAACTTTTGGCGTATTCGGCCAGTTACCATCCACCCGCCAAGGAGGGCGCCCGCTGATGCTTTCCTCCTTCGCGCTCTTTGCCGCCGGAGCCACGCGCAGCACGTTCGAGTTTGGCCGCATCCAGTCGCAAGTCGATTGGCTGGCCCCCTTGGGCGTGTTCGCCGCATTGTGCGCCTTCGCGTGGTACATGTACCGCCGCGACAGCGTCGAGTTCTCCACGCCCTGGCGTTACCTGTTGACCAGTTTGCGCATCGCGGCGCTGGTGGGCCTGCTGGTCGTTTACTTGCAGCCGCAGTGGCGCAATGAACGAAAGCTGGTACAAAACTCGCGCGTCGTGATTGGCGTCGATACAAGCTTGAGCATGGGCTTGCACGACAACGACGCCTCGCCCGTGCCGGCCGAACCCAGCCGCGCTCAAAAAGTCGTCGCCGCGATTTCCGAATCGCGCTTGCTCGAGGATCTGCGCAAGACGCACGACGTGGTCGTCGCCCGCTTCGACCAGGAAGCGGTGCAAGTCGCGACATTGCCCAAGCACGGCATACCACCCGCGGAGGGTGAAGAGGCCGCCAACAGCTCCGATGCGGACAAAGCTGCCAGTACAACCGTGCCCGAGAAAAAAATCGATTGGAGCGAAGCACTCGCGCCCCGCGGCGTCGAGACGCGCTTGGGCCAGACGCTGCGACAACTCGTCAACGAACAGCAATCGCAACCGATCTCGGGCATCGTCATGATCACCGACGGCGGTCAGAACGCCGGCCTCGAACCGGCTGCCGCCGTGGCCCTGGCCCGCGAAGCCAAGATCCCTGTCTTTGCCGTGGGGATTGGTTCCGACCAGCAGCCCGTCAACGTGCGGATCAGCGATTTCGTCGCGCCGGCCCGTGCCTTCCCCGGTGATAGTTACACGGCCACGGGCTACCTGCAGGCGCAAGGGCTGGCCGGCCGCACGGTCACGGTTGAGCTGCTATCCCGCGAAGCCACCAGTGGCGGCGCCGCGACGAAAGACAACGCCGGCAAGCTCGAAGCATCACAGCAAGTCGCGCTGGGGGCCGACGGAGAAGTCGTGCCAGTGAAGTTTGAGTTGGTCCCCTCCGAGGTCGGCCGCAAAACGCTGCGTTTGCGAGTGCAGCCGCTGCCGCAAGATCGCTTCGCTGGCGACGATCAGCAGGAAGTCGATATCGAAATTGTCGACCGCAAGACCCGCGTGCTGCTGTTCGCCGGCGGTCCTTCGCGCGAATATCAGTTCCTCCGCAACCAGTTGCGCCGCGACAAGGACGTCGTCGTCGATGTCCTACTGCAGATGGCCCGCGAAGGCGTGTCGCAGGACGCGAACGAAATCTTGGACGAGTTTCCCAGCACGCGCGAAAAGCTGTTCGCGTACGATTGCATCGTGGCTTTCGATCCCGACTGGCGCGAGCTGACCGCCGCGCAAATCGACCTGCTCGAGAAGTGGGTGGCCGAACAGGCCGGTGGGCTGATCGCCATTGCCGGACCCATCCATACCGACACGCTGGCCCAAGACACGGCCCTGACCAAGATCCGCAACCTCTATCCCGTGCAGTTCCACAAGCGCTTTAGCACGCTCGAAGACGGCCGCTACGGCTCGAAAGAGCCCTGGCCGATCGAGTTCACGCGCGACGGATTGGACGCCGAGTTTCTCTGGATCGCCGACTCCGCGCCCGCCAGCGCCGCAAGCTGGTCGGAGTTCGCGGGCGTGTTCGGTTTTTATGGCGTCAAGGGGCCCAAGCCCGGGGCGACGGTCTACGGGCGCTATTCCGATCCTCGGGCCCGCGAAGGCGACCAGCAGCCCGTTTACTTTGCCGGGCAGTTCTTCGGCGGCGGGCGGGTGTTCTACCTGGGCAGCGGCGAAATATGGCGGCTGCGGTCCGACGACGAGGCCTACTTCGAGCGGTTCTACACCAAGCTGATTCGCTTCGTGTCGCAAGGCCGGTTGCTGCGCGGCTCCAGTCGCGGCGTGCTATTGGTCGAGCGCGATCGCTACGTGCTGGGCAACACGGTGGTCGTGCGGGCCCAATTGAACAACTCGCAGCTCGAACCGTTGACAGAGCAAAACGTCACGTTGCAAATCTATCTGCCCGACAGCACGCAGCAGAGCGTGGTGCTCGCGGCCGATCCGACGCGCGCCGGCGGCTACGCGGGCCAGTTCACAGTCAGAAAAGAAGGCGTGTACCGGCTCGAGCTGGCCGTGCCCGGCGGCGAAGAGGAGCGACTGGCCCGCCGCATTCAGGTCAAAGTGCCCGACCTCGAACGCGAGAATCCGCAGCGCAACGACGCGCTGCTCAGCACGATCGCCCGCGATACTTCCGGGGTTTACTATGTGGGGCTCGAAGCCGCCGTAGGCAGCGGGCCGGACGAAGGCCCCCTGGCCGCCCACCTTCGCGACCAAAGCCGCACGACGATCGTCGTCGACGCTCCCAACCGTCTCTGGGACAACCAATGGATGATGTTCGCGGTCTGCGGGCTGCTGTGTACGGAATGGTTGGTAAGGAGATTGTTGAAACTCGCGTGATTCGACCGGGAAAGATTCGCTACGGAGGAGTTGGCCACGGATGAAACACTGATTAAACACGGATCGAGAGAAAGCAACCGCGGAAAATCCGTGTGTCATCCGTACTACAAACGTTGAATTTGCACGCGCCTTGCGCGGATTTTGACACCCGGAGTTTCCCTAGCCCAGGCATTCATGCCTGGGAAATCATCCGCAAATGAAGTTGTCGTACACGCCCTTCAGGGCGGAATTACCACACTGGAAATGCCAACCCGCTGAAGCGGGTTGACGACGACCTTCAGGGGACGTCGAAAGCCCAGGCATGAATGCCTGGGCTAAGTAAAAATTCTCGCGAGACAATCGATCGATTGACCACTATTCGTTCCTTGGGTTGCCCGGGCGTAGCCCGCGCTGGGTTCAATCCGTGGCCGCCTAACGTGATCGTGATTCAGGAACAGCTTTGAGCTATGGCAACTGTCCAAGAACAACCGCATCTGGCCGATAGCGTTCAGTCGCTTTTAGAGCGGCTGCGCCTGCGCATCCGCCGCTATGTGTGGATCGAAGGCGTTGCTTCGGCCGTGGCGTGCCTGGGCGCGGCCTTTTGGATCCTGTTGGCCATCGATTGGATGTTCGAGCCGCCCGTGCTGTTGCGGCGGGCGATGATTGGCCTGGCGGCGATGGCGGTCGGATACGTCGTCTACCGGCTGATTGTGCGGCGAGCCTTTGTGCCGCTTTCCGATTTGAACATGGCCCTGCTGCTCGAGCGGCGTTTTTCCGGCTTCGAGGAGAGCCTGCTCACGGCCGTCGACTTGACCGACCGCGACGAACAGCTTGCTACGTTGACGCGCGAGATGCTGGCCCACACCTGCCGCGATGCCGAGGATCGGGCCGCGGGCGTGGACGTGGCGAACGTCCTCAATCCCCAACCGCTGACCCGCTCGGTTGCCGCCGCCATCGTGCTGGCGCTGTCGATCATCATCTTCGCGCTGGCCTTTCCCAGCGCGTTCGCCTTCGGCATGAATCGCGTGACGGGCATGACCGACGAGCTGTGGCCCCGCCGCAGCCGGCTGCAGGTCGTGGGCTTTGAGAATGGCGAGGCGGTCATCGCCCGCGGCGACGATATCGAGATCCGCGTCCAGGCCGACACGGCGATGGAGCTCGTGCCAGACACGGTGCAAATTCGCTACCGCACCGAGGAAGGCGCCCGTGGCCGAGAGAACCTGAGCCGCGAAGGCAACGCCGTGGCGGGTCGCGATCCTTATCAGGATTTCAAGCACACCTTCCAAAGCGTGCCGTCGGACCGCACGTTCGACGTGATCGGCGGCGACTATCGCATCCGCGATCTGCACATCCGCGTGGTCGAAAGTCCCACGCTGGTCGAGACGGTCCTGTACTGCGAGTATCCCAAGTACATGAACCGCGGCCCACGCGAGCTGCCGGTCACCGGAACGATGCAAATTCCGCTGGGAACTCGCATCACGGTCCGGGCCAAGGCCAATAAGGAACTGCTGCGGGCTCAGATCGATTACCCCACCGAGGGAGACAAATTCGCGACGCAGGTGATTGACCCGGTGGGCGTCGACGGCGATCCGCACCGGTTTGAATTCGCGCTGCAAGCCCTTAATAGCGACAAGACACTTTCGTTCACGCTCTTCGACACCGACGGCATCCACAATCGCAAGCCGTTCCTGGTGTCCATCTCGGCAGTGCCCGACGAGCCGCCGTTGGTCGCGGTTCAATTGCAGGGCATCGGCTCGGCGATCACACCGCTGGCGCGGCTGCCGCTGGTGGGAACGATCAAAGACGATTACGGCGTCGCGAAGTCCGCTTTTGATTTCACCATCGACGCGGGCGATCCCCAAGAAGAACCATTCGCCGCCGACCCCAAGGCCGCCAACGAAATCGCGGTGAAAGAGACCTTTGAGGTCGAGCCGCTGGCGGTCAAGCCCGGCCAGAAACTCGTCTTTGGCGCGAAGGCCTCTGACACGTACAAGCTGATCGACGAGGACCAGCCGCACATCGGCACGAGCGAGCGATTCACGCTCGACATCGTCACGCCCGACGCGCTGCGCGCCATGCTCGAATCGCGCGAGCTGAACCTGCGGCAGCGCTTCGAGACCGTGCTTCAAGAAATGACCGACACGCGCGACTCAATCGCCCGCCTCACGCTTACGCCGGTTGAGGCGGCACCGTCAGAGAAGGCGTCGCCGGCAGACAAATCGACGCCGGAGAAGGCCACGGGCGATAAGTCGAAGACCGACGCTGCAAAAGGCGACGCGACAAAAGCCGTCGACCCCTCGAAGACTGCTGAAAAAGGTAAGTCGACCGAACCGCCCAATGCTGCTGCCACTGCCACACCGGCCCCGGTTCCGGCCGCAGTTCCAGCCCCAGTCCCAGCCGATGACGAAACCCCGATCGAGCATCCCGTGGCTCGCGAGAGCCTGCGCCTGGAGCGGGCCTTGCAGAACAGCGAGAAGAACTCCGGCGAAACGCTGGGCGTGGCCACTTCGTTTGACGCCATCCGCGAGGAGCTGATCAACAACCGCATCGACACCGAGGAATGGCGCGTGCGGCTGAAGGATTACATCGCCGACCCGCTGAAGGTCGTGTCGACCCAAATGTTTCCGGAGTTCGACCGCCGGCTGCAAACTTTGCGCACGAAGTTGACCGAGCCCGACGCCGTGCCTGAAGCACGGCAACGGGCCCTGGCCCAGGCCGATGTGATTCTGGTGGAAATGGCCACAATCCGCGACAAGATGCTCGAATTGGAGAGCTTCAACGAAGCCGTCGATTTGCTGCGAGCGATCATTTCCTCGGAGCAAACCATCGCCGATCGCACCCGCGAGCGGCAAAAACAAAAGGCACGCGATCTCCTGGAGGACGACAAATGAGATTCGCCGCGAACTCCCGATCGAGCGCCATGGCGCCACGCTTTGCGAACGTCATGCTGGTGGCGATCGCCCTGGCCAGCGCCGCGGTTATTGGTCGCACCTTCGCCCAAGATGCCAAGACGCCGGCCAAGAAAGCCGCGCCAGTCACCGCGGAAGAGGGCGCCGTGCCCGCGCCGGCCAAAGCCGGCTCGGCCGATGCGCTGTCGCTGGAGCAAGAGCAACTTGCCACCAAGTACAAACGTTTCGAGGAAGTCTTGGTGCGGATGGCCGAGCTGACCGCGCCCACCGATCCCAAACGGGCGGCCCTGTTGCGCAAGGCCGTCTTGCAGAGCAAGGAGCAACTAGTCGGCCTGCAAATGGAACGGCTCATCGACCTGCTCAAGCAGGATCGACTTTCCGTAGCGCTGACCAATCAGGGGGAAGTCCAGCAAGACCTTGCGCAACTCCTGGAATTGCTTCTTACCGAGGAGCGCGAGAAGGGACTCAAGGACGAAAAGAAGCGGCTCCAGGAAGAGATCCGTCGCCTCAAGGACCTGATCAACAAAGAACGCGGCTTGCAGGGCCAGACCGCTGGCGGCGGCGATCCTCAGAGCCTCGCCAAGAGCCAAGGCAAGATCTCCGAAGAAACCCGCAAGCTCGCGGAAGACATGAAGCGCTCGCCCGACGCCGACGGTAAGGGCGATGCGAAGGGTGAAGGCAAAGGCGACGCGAAGGGCGAGGGTAAAGGCGACGCGAAGGGCGAAGGCAAGGGCGAAGGCAAGGGCGAAGGCAAGGGTGAAGGCAAGGGTGAAGGCAAGGGTGAAGCGAAGGGTGAAGCGAAGGGTGAAGCGAAGGGTGAAGCGAAGGGTGAAGCGAAGGGTGAAGCGAAGGG
>Ga0163150_10007380_pt1 | contig 12962 bp, 16 predicted proteins | sample OliLakLV19P2IB_FD_148628 | JGI IMG/M metagenome (GOLD analysis project Ga0163150, IMG submission 148628) | Freshwater microbial mat bacterial communities from Lake Vanda, McMurdo Dry Valleys, Antarctica - Oligotrophic Lake LV.19.P2.IB | ecosystem: Environmental > Aquatic > Freshwater > Lake >...
CTTCGAAGGTGGACCGCATGCCGCCCGACGGAAAGCTGGAGGCGTCCGGCTCGCCCCTGACGAGCTCTTTTCCCGAGAATTCGTAGACCGCCCTGCCGTCGGTGACGGGCGCGAGGAACGAGTCGTGCTTTTCGGCGGTGATGCCCGTGAGCGGCTGGAACCAGTGCGTGTAGTGGGTGGCGCCGCTCTCGATCGCCCAATCCTTCAGCGCCGTCGCCACGGCGTCCGCGATCGACGGGTCGAGCGACTCGCCTCGGATGATCGTCCGGCGCAGCGCGTCGTACACATTTTTTGGCAGCCGCTTCTGCTGCGCGGCATCGTTGAAGACCAGGCAGCCGAATTCCCCCTTGGGGTTCGATGCGCCGGTTTCTTTGCCTCGTTTTTCAGACCACTCGCGAATGGCGCCGATCGCCTCACCCAAAGCCGCTGAGCCCATGTGAACTGTCCTCCTGAATTTAATGACGTGGGATGGTCGTGCATTCTAGCAGCCGACACGAACCCAAACCATCCAGTTATCAAGATCAGCGCCAAACAGGACGGTCCAGCGCCCGAGCGAGATTCTGCCGCTTTTGTTGGAGAAATCCATAGAATTCGTCAGAAACGGCCCGCCGGCGACGCGCGCAAGATCCGACGATTGGGTAGGACCGCCAGCGAATAAGGAACAAATTTGTCGGCGTTGCGATCCGGCCCGGCTGGCGGCATCGCGTCGCGAAGGCTGCTCCGCGGCCGAACGCGCTGCAATCCAGTTAAACCGACAAAGTTGTGGGGTTTGACGAATATGGCAACAAGCGTGTTACCGCTGGACCTTTTTCCAGCGGCGTTTCTGGTTCGCGGCGGCCGCTTTGTCGCGCTTCCGTTCCTCGAACGCCACTTCACGTCCGAGATGGCGGAAGTGAGCGAGGCGCTCGGCATCGAGCGTCCCCTGTTCCACGGCGGCCAGCACCGCGCAGCCAGGCTCGGTGCGGTGCTCGCAGTTCGAAAACCGGCACCCAAGAGCCAGACCGGCGATGTCTTCGAACGTTTCGGCGACCGCCGTCTCGTCGACCCACGGCTGCAGCTCGCGCATGCCAGGGGTGTCGATGAGCAGCGCGCCGCCGGGCAGCTCGACGAGATGGCGCGAGGTCGTGGTGTGGCGTCCTTTGCCGTCGGCCTCACGCGTGGACGCGGTCTTCAGCAAGTCATGGCCGAGCAGGCGGTTGACCAGCGTGGATTTACCGACGCCCGACGATCCGATCAAAGCGACGGTTCGGGCAGGCGTGAGGTAGGCCGTGAGCGCCTCGAGGCCCTGCGCGTCCTTCGCACTGACTCCAATGACGTCGACGAACGGAAGCCGTTCGCGAACCGCGCGGACTTCGGCCTCTGCATTCGCGCTCAAATCGGTCTTGTTCAGGACGACGACCGCCACCGCCCCCGCTTCCTGCACCACCGTCAGATACCGTTCGATGCGGCGTGGATTCAAATCTTCCGGGAGGGCGGTCACGAGAAAAATCGTGTCGACGTTGGCGGCGACGATCTGCTCCTCGACGACGCGGCCGGCGGCTTTTCGGGAGATCGTGCTGCGTCTGTTGAGACGGCGCGTGATGAGGCCCCGCTCGGTTCCTGACGGGGCCGCCACGCAGACCCAATCGCCCACCGCCGGAAAATCGGCGGTGGCCCGAGTCTCGTGGCGAAACTTGCCGCTGACTTCCGCCCAGCCGTCGAAGTCGCCGGCGACCCGATACGCGCCGCGTTGCTCCTCGACCACGCGCGCAACCGCCGGCACGGGGGACTCGCCGCCAACCTGGTCGCGAAAGACGTCGCTCCAGCCAAGCCGCGTCAGTCGTCGAGCGTCCAGGCTACCCTTCGTGATTCTGGCGGTATTCGGCCAGCCATTGGCGGCTGACCGCCCCCATTTCCTCTTCCCGGTGGGACTTTCTGGAGAACCACAGCAGCGCCACTACGCAGGGAACGCCGAGGCCGATGAGGATCCACGTCATGGGAGGTTGTGCATCGCTTGGATCATGTTACGCGAGATGGGGGACGAACGCTGTGCGGAACAGCACAGGCGGGACCGGTTGGGACCGATATAGTTCATCAGTGCCGTGTCCACGTTCGCGCTGATCTTCGTCGTGCTCTGGCTCCTGGGAGCGGTGAGTTCCTACACCATGGGGGGCCTTCTGCACATCCTGCCGGTGGTCGCGATTGGCATGATGCTCCCCCGCGTCATCCAGGGCCGAAAAGTCGGTAAATACTAGGACATGGTAAAATATTCGGGTCGCGCCAATGCCACGAGCCCGAAAAAAGGTCCCCTCCGTCCGCCCCCCGCCGCCGTTTGACGCGCTCGCGTTTCTCACGTCATCGGGCATTTCGAAAAAAATCACGCAATGCCGGCCGTTCGAGCTGATTTTCTCCCAAGGGGACAGCTGCGACAACGTCATGTACATCCAGAAAGGCGCCGTCAGGCTGTCGGTGCTCTCCCACGGGGGCAAAGAGGCCATCGTCGGCGTCATGGGCCCGGGCGATTTTCTGGGGGAGGGCGCGCTGGCCGGGCAGCCGGTCCGGATGGGCACGGCCACGGCGGTCTCCGCCACGACGTTGCTCGTCCTGCCGAAGAAGCAGATGATTCAGCTCCTGCACGACGAGCCCGGCTTTTCTGACCGGTTCATCGAGTACATGCTGTCGCGCAACATCCGCATCGAAGAAGACCTCGTGGACCAGTTGTTCAATTCGAGCGAAAAGCGTCTGGCTCGCACGCTGTTGCTCCTGGCCCGCTACGGCAAAGAGGACAGGCCGCAGGGCGTGTTGCCCAAGCTCTCCCAGGAAATGCTCGCGGAAATGATCGGCACGACGCGCTCGCGCGTGAACTTCTTCATGAACAAATTCAGGAAGCTTGGCTTCATCGAATACAACGGCGGCCTCAAGATCAACACCTCGCTGCTGAGCGTGGTCCTGCACGACAATCCAAATTAAACACGACTGTCTTTTTTTGAACAGTGCGGGCTCGTGCGGCGTGCGACGATGCCCCTCATGAAAGCCAAACGCAGTCCGATCCCCTCCAGCTTCGACGCTCAGGCATTCCTCGATTTCGCCGCAGTGGCGGACAGCGTCGTCGCCTATCGGCGGAGCGAACCTGTCTTCGAGCAGGGCGATGTGTGTGACAGCGTCATGTACATCCAGAAAGGCGGCGTCAAGCTCTCGATGGTGTCCGATGCCGGCAGGGAGGTCGTGGTCGCGATGCTCGGACCCGGCGAATTCTTCGGTGAGGGATGCCTGGCGGGACAACCGCTGAGAATGTGCAGCGCAACGGCGCTGACACCCACAGCCATCTTTGCGCTCAAGAGAGAGAAGATGCTCAGGCTCCTTCACAGGAGGCCCGAGCTGGCGGATTTGTTCATCACGCACATGCTCGGCGCGAACATCCGCATCGAAGAAGACCTTCTCCGCCACCTCTTCGATCACGACGAGCAGCGCCTGGCGCGCACGCTTCTGCTGCTGGCACGGTACGGCATCGAAGAGGTTCCCGAGCGGGTGTTGCCGAAAGTGTCGTCCCAGAAGCTCGCTAAATTGGCCGGCACCACCCGGTCGAAGGTCGACTTCTTTATGAAGAAGTTCAAAAGACTGGGGTTTATCGACGATCGGGCCGGTCTGACGGTCAATAACTCTCTTTTAAGCGTGGTTTTACACGAATAACGCCCTGTGCCATTCAGCACACCCCCAAACCGGGGGTTTGGGCGTATCATTGGACCAGTCGGCGAATCAACGACACGACTACTCGACAAGGACTTTGCAATGGCGTCAATGAATGGCACGATCAAGCGGCTCGTAAGCGACAAGGGTTTTGGGTTCATCGCCGCGGGCGACGGAACCGAGTATTTCTTCCATCAGTCGGCGTGCGCGCAGACCGCGTTCGACCAGCTCCGAGAGGGTCAGGCAGTGACCTTCGACGTGGGACACGGCGCGAAGGGCCCGAGAGGCGAGAACGTTAAGCTTGCGTAAGAGCTAGTACCCCTGGGTGAGGAGGCCGCGCTTTTTGGCGATTCGAAGTGAACTGAAGCTCAATGACATCGTGGTGTCGAAAGTTGATGACGGCCACCATGTTCTGATCGTGACGGCCATGCCGGACGATCCTATGTCGCTGGTGTATCGGGGCGACGGATGGAACGTTCAGTATGCCGTCGCGAGAGGCGCCCGCCTTGCCGAAGGCAAGGGCGGAGATCTTTGGTACACGACAGATGAGCTCGTGACACTCGAGTATCTGGAAACGTTTCGCACGAAGCGCGGCCTTACCTCTACGTCCGTGCACTAACCCGAAGATCTAAAGATCTAAAGATCTAAAGATCTATTGGTTTCCAATCCGCCCCCCACTGTTCAATTGTGGACAGTCTCCGCTCGCAGCCCCCTCTACAATTCAGGGCTACACTCAATGAACCCAATGAAGACCCACGCCTCTCCCTCGCTCTATTCTGTGGACCTCGGAGGGTGCACCAATTTCGTGGACCGCGCGCCCGAAGAGATCATGGCCATCTTCGGCGCGGCGCTGCGGCGGGCAGGCGCCACTGTCGTGGAACAGATCTCACATTGCTTCCCGAAAACCGGCCTCACCTGCGTCCTGATTCTCAGCGAATCGCACGCCGTCCTCCACACGTGGCCGGAAACAGGGACGGTGAACATCGACATTTTTTCGTGCTCGACGAAGCTCAAGAGCCTCGAAGCGATCGATGAGCTGCGCCGGTCCTTTGGCGCCCAACATGTCACCGTGCAGGAGATCCCCCGTGCAGACGGACACAGCCCGCGGTCGGACGGACGCCGTTAAATTCGCGCTGCGGAGCGTGGCGTGGAGTCTCGGCCTCTTCGGCCTGCTCCGTCTCAACTGGACTGAAGCTCATGCCGTGCTGCCGTTCACCCGAGCGCAGGCAGCGGTGGCGGTAGGACTGTTCGGCACGCCGGCGTTGCCTATAGACGTCACGCTTGCCTGCAGCGGGGCCGACGCCCTAGCCCTGTGCCTCGGGGCCATCCTCGCCTACCCGGTGCAGTGGCGAAGGCGCCTGGCCGGCGCGGGTGGCGGCGCCGCCCTGATCATCGGCCTCAACACTTTGCGCATCGGCACCCTCGGACGGGTGGCCGCGTCGCCGGAGTGGTTCAATGCTCTCCACGTCTATGTCTGGCCTGCCCTGCTCATGCTCGCCATCGCCGGGTATGTGTTTGGGTGGATGCGCCTCGCGGATCGCCCTCTTTCGCTGCTGGCGACGGCGCGGCAGGCTCAGCCTTCGCCGTTGACGACGGCGCGGCTGGCCCCGCAACCGACGCGCCGATTCGTCCTCTTCACAGCCGGCTTCCTCGTTTTATTTGCAGCCGCCTCGCCGCTCTATCTCGAGAGTGCCGGCGTGCTCGCGCTGGCCGGCTTCATTGCCCGCGCGGCTGCAGCGATCCTCGGCGTCGGCGGCGTCAGCGCGCACGCCGCAGCCAATGTGCTCTGGACGCCAAGCGGCGGCTTCCTCGTCACGCAGGAATGTATTTCGACGCCGCTGATCCCCGTCTATTTGGCAGCCATCTGTGCTTACGCGACCACAGGGCGGCGGCTGATCCTGGGCGTCCTTGCCGCCGCGCCGCTCTTTATTACCCTTGGCATCGTCCGGCTCCTTGTCGTGGCCCTCCCCAATGCCGTGATCGCCTCGCCGTTATTTTTCGTCCACGCGTTCTATCAACTGCTGCTGGGCGCTGTCGTCATCTGCCTCGCCGCCGTCTGGCGGCATGGCGGCCGAGCGGCGTTGCGGCACGCGCTGTACGGAATCAGCGTCGGCGTTCTGTTCGCCTACCTGCTCGGTCCCTTGTTCATGCGTGTGGTCGCGGATCCGGCAGCCACGCCGCTTAACGATCCGCAAGGGGCGATCGCGTTCCTTCCGGCGTTTCAGGTCGGCCTTTACCTCGCGCTTTGGGTGGCGGCCTTCGTCGCTGTCGGGTGGACGCGCTTTCTCGGCGGGCTCGCGGTCTTCGGACTGACGCAGACAGCCGGCGTGCTCGTGCTGCAGGCCCTCGCCACTTCGGGCGCGGCGGCGCACGTGCGCGACGTCCGCGGCTGGGCCGTGGCCGCACCGGTGTTGATCTTCGCGGCCGTGGTCACTGGTGCGCGGGCGCGGCACTGAAGTCGTCACGATCGCGGCCCTGGCCGCCATCGTGATTCTCGCGATCGCCGCGCCGGTCGTTCGCGCGCCATCAGAACGGCTGTTCGGCATGGAGATCGTGGGACGCCATCACGATCCGTTTACCGTAATGGCGCAGTTCGAACGCCCGATCGCCATCGGCGTGTATTCGCAGCCGGTCACAGACGTCACCGGCACGCTGCTCGCGCGGGCCGCCGGTGCCGTTGCCGCCTACAACTGGCTGGTGCTGCTCAGTTTTCCGCTGGCGGCAGTGACGGCCTACCTGTTGGCGCGTTATCTCCAACTCTCGCCCGTCGGCTCAGGGGTCGCCGCCCTGGCGTACGCGTTCTCGCCGTTCCACCTGGCGCACGCCGCGTATCACCCTCACGTCGCGCAGATCCAGTGGATCCCGCTCTACCTGCTCGCGCTGTGGAGATGCCTCGACCGCGCCACACCAGCCGCGGTCGCGTTTCTGGGCGCCGCAACAATCGCCGTGACGCTATCGAATTTTTACGGCGGCCTGATTGCCGCCGTCATCACGCTCCCCGCGATCGCGGGGCACTGGCTGTTCGTGGTTCGGCGCGGCGACGGAGGGACGACCCGGTCGCTGGCCATTACCGCAGGCAGCCTGGCGGTCATCGCCCTGTCCGGTGTGGCGTATGCACTGCTTGCCGCTCAGGCCGTCATCCAGAACCGGACGGCGTTCGCGTTCCCGCGCATCGATCTCTTCCACTACAGCGCACGAGGGTGGAGCTATCTGATGCCGCCGGCCGCGCATCCGCTGTTCGGGGCCACCGCTCAGCGCATCTGGCATGCGGCGGGCGTGCGCGATGGCCTGCTCGAACAGCAGGTGAGCCTCGGCGCAGGGCTCATCGCGCTGGCGCTGATCGCGTGTCTGGCGTGGCTGCGGCTGCCGCGCGATCGACAACGGGGATCGATCGCGCGCATCCCGGTCCTTGCGATCGTCGCAGCGGCCGCGTTCGCATGCTCGCTCTCACCGGAGTGGACCATCGGCGGATTCAACCTCATGCGTCCTTCCGCGGTGCTCTACGGCATCGTGCCGATGTTCCGCGCGTACGCGCGATTCGGGATCGTGGTGCAGTTGTCGGCCGCGCTGCTCGCCGGCATCGGCGTGGATTACCTCCGTCGCACGGGCAACCGGCGCGCGCAGATCGCCTGCCTGGCCCTGGTGGCGCTCGCCGTGTGCGAGTACGCCGTGCGCCCATCCTCGCAGTGGCGTGACGTGCTGCCGACGGCCGCGCATCGCTGGGTCATGCAGCAGCCGGGCGGCGCTCGCGCCCTCGACTGCGCGCCGCTGGATCAAACAAATCAACCGGTGCCGTGGCTCACCGCGTATCGCGTGACCATGCGCGACCGCTCGACGGACGATTGCACGGAGCCGCACTTTTCCCGCAAGATTGCCGCCATGGGGTACACGCATTTGATCGTGAGGACTGACACGGCCGAGGGGCGTTGGTTTTCCGCGCAGCGGGCAGTGGATGGTCTGCGCGTCGCTGCGAGCTTTGAGGACGGACAGGTCTTTGCGGTGACGGCGACTGCGCCGGCGGTCTACACCGCGGCCATGACGGGGTTCTTCCGGCGCGAGCAGAATGCGAAGTGGAGCTGGCGGTGGATGGGCGGGGACTCGGCGTGGACGATCGTCAATACGGGCGCTCAACCGGTCACGGTGGTCCTCGCCATCGAGCTCTCCGCGTACCGGCGCGCGCGTTCTCTGGAGTTATGGATCGACGGGTGTCGAATCCAGACGCTCGAGGTCGAGCCGTCGCGCCACCGTTATGAGATTGGCCCGCTCACCGTCCCCCCGGGCGATCACGACATGACGTTTCATCCCACCGATCGGCCCGACGCCGGCGGCAACGCCGGCGGCAGCCGGCGCGTCTCAATAGCCGTCGGCTGGTGGGACTGGCTCGTGCAGGGTCAGGAACCGTGACGGGTCGCCGGACACCGCGGTCCGCGTACCGCGACTTCTGGGCCGATGTCGGCGAGCGCTTTCCCGATCTCGCCGGCGCCGTTTCCACGCGCTATTACTCCGACAACGAGCGGCGATTGTTCACGGAGCATTTCCCCGCGCTCGAGGGTCTGACAATTCTCAAGACCGATTTGTGGGATGAGGCCAAGAACACGCGCATTCTGACGTGGGCCAGCGGGCAGGGTGCGCGGGCGTTCGGCGTCGACATCTCCGCGCCGATCGTCATCCAGGCGCGCGCGTCGTTCACGCCGGGCTCGCAGAAACTGAGGGGCGCGGTCGGCGACGTGCGCGAACTGCCGTTCCGCGACGCCAGTTTCGACGCGATCTACTCGATGGGCACGATCGAGCATTTCGAGGAGACCGAGCGCGCTGTCGACGAGATGGCCCGCGTGCTCAAGCCGGGCGGCCGGGCCATTATCGGAGTGCCGAACCGCCGGGATCCATTCCTGCGGCCGTTGTTCGTGACCGCACTTCAGGCGGTCGGCCTTTACGGGTACGGCTACGAAAAATCCTATTCGCGGGGCGCGCTGAGGCAGATGCTCGAAAAGGCCGGCCTGCAGGTCGTGGCCGAAACGGCGATCCTCTTTCTTCCCGGGTGGCTTCGGATGCTCGACCTCGCGTGCCACACGTGGTGCCGGCCGCTCTCAGCCGTGACCGGCGCGCTCGTGCGCCCGTTCGTCTGGCTCGATCGCCACGTGCCGGCGGTGCGGCGCCACGGCTACCTGCTCGCGACCGTCGTCACGAAGGCGGAACGCGCCTGAAGATGACCGCTCTGCTCACGCACGGGTTCCTCGACACGGCGCGAATCGACTTCACGTCAATGCGATACATCTCGCGATTCGGCTCGGTCGAGGTGGTGACGGTTCCAGCGGCGTCTGGCGCAACGCGGGGCGCCGTGTCTCTCTCCACTGTGACCTTCTCCCCATCGCCCTTGATTTCGATACTCTGATCCTTCCGCTTCGTCGGGTCGTCGACGACCTTCATCCGGGTCTTGTGGGAGTCGGACAGATCGACAGTGCCCGTCACAACCACCCGCCGTCCGATCGCTTTGTCGAGGCCCTTTGCAGAGTCCAGGATGTAGAGGACATCGCGTCCAAACGCGTCCACGGGCACGCTCTGCGCGCCGTTCGCAGCATCGATCTCCCGGACATTCATCAGCATGAACGTGCCGGACTCGACTCCGGCCCGCACGCAGCCGGTGATCGTGATGGGGCGATTCTTATCCTTGTCCTTGTCAGGCCGATCCTGCGCCGCCGCGGTGGCGGCAACGACCGCCATCGCGATGAGAAGGGCAGGCCTCAACGCGTCGCCCCGCCCGCCAGCACGTCTGCGATCGCCTTCGCCGCCTCCCCGGCCCGTGAGTTCGCGCTCTGATCGAGCTTGCCGGTCATGCGCTGGGCGTCTTCCACACTCGTCACCGCCGCCTGCACTCGCGTGACGTCGCCGTCCCGGCCCGCACTCGTCAGCCGCACGACAGCCCGCTGCAGCAGGCCTTGAGCGTTCTCCAGATGTGCGCTCGCCTCACCGAAGTTCACGCTGTAGATCGCCACGCGCGCATCGAGGATCGCCGCGCGCGCCCCGAGCAGCTCGCTTCGAAGCTCGGCTGCCTCGAGCGCGCGCCTCGTGCCCGATTGGCCCGACGCCCCCCAGAGCCAGCCGGCCAACAGGGCGACTGCTAACCCGCCAGTGATTCCGAGAATAAGCTTTACCATGGTATTGAGCCGAGCATGACACAGGGCGTGGTGTCGGCGTGTGCATAAGAGAACATACGCCGGCGATTGATGGCCCTATCCTCAATAGATGGCACTACCGAACCACACGCTCCCGCCCGAGCAAGCCGAGGCTGCACGGCACGAGGCGGAAGAAGTCAGACGCGAGGCCGAGGCAGCGCGGGAGGAGCGTGAGCGCCGGCGTGAGGCCGGCGAGGCGACGCGGACCTCAGGTGAAGACGCACGGACCGCAGCCGAGGAGGCCCGCCACGCGACCGTGGACGCGGTGCACGCCACGGCTGAGACGCTCAAAGCCACGCTTGATCAGATGAAGGTCACAGAAGAGATGCGGCGGACGCTTCGGGAGTTCCAGGACACGAAAAAACTCGGGTCTAACTAGAGAATCACGTCGCCGGCTGAGGGGGCGGGTTCGGCAATCGAGGTGCGGAACGACGTGCCGAACATGTCCCACACCGTCACGAAGAGCGCCGCCAGGATGGGGCCCACAATAAATCCCATCACGCCGAACATCAACAGCCCCCCAAGCGTGGAAAAGAAGATCATCAGCTCGTGCATCTGCGTGTCGCGGCCGACCAGCAGCGGGCGCAGCAGGTTGTCCACGCTGCCGATGATGAGCCCGGAGAACGCCGCCAGCCCGATCCCACGCCACACCTCGCCCGTGGTCATGAGGATGATCGACGCCGGAAGCCAGATCAGCGCGCCGCCGATGCCCGGGATGATCGACAACACCGTCATGACCGTTCCCCAGAAAATCGCCCCTTCGATGCCGGCAGCCCGGAACGCCAGCCCGCCCAGCAGTCCCTGAGCGACGCCGATCAGGACGGTCCCCTTCAGGGTCGCGCGCGTGACGGAGACGAATTTGTCCAGCATGCGTGTCTTGTCGGCCTCCGTGAGCGGGAGGTACGCAAGAACGCTCGTGAGCAGAGCGGGCCCGCCGGTGAGGAAGAAATACATGGTGTAGAGCAGAATCACGAAGTGCAGGATGAGCATGGCCGAGGCGACGGTGGTCGCTGAGAGGGCGCCGAACATAAAGGCGCTCGTGCTGCCGACGAGCTCACCCGCCTTGGCGTAGATCTGCCGACGGTACGGCTCGATGAAACGGTAGCCGGGCACCACGCGCAGCCGCCGGTTGAACTCCCCCGGCCGCTGCACGAGTCGCTCGAGTTGGGGCCGGGCGACCTCCGATATGCGCAGGGCTTCATTCGCCCCGGCACCGAGAACGCCGAGCAACGGCCCGATGACCACCGTCACGAGCACCAGAAGCGTCGCGATGGCCGCGACGGCCGACCGTCCCCGCACCCATCGCAGAAACCACTGATACATCGGATAGCTGACGGCAGTAAAAATGGCGGCCAGCAGGATCGTGAGGAGGAAGTCGCGAATCATCGCGACGAAGGCGATCGAGATCGCTGCCACGAGCAGCAGCAGGAAGGCCTGGCGGAAGCGCGTTTCAGTCACGTATCACTGGCCATGCGCGTGTTTGTCGCTGACCCGGCGAGCCGAGTGCTCCGTGAGGCACATCGTTCCGGCGCTCATTCGCAAGATCCCCCGATGACTAGACGACCCTTCGTGCCGCCGATTCGGTCTATCTAGTATGACAGTGAACATGGAGCCAGAGTGTTCACAAGCGCACAGGGTGCTTTTTGGGACAACACGTGCACCCATTCGGGCGTAAGCTCGTTACAGGCTTATCTTTGACTCGAATAGTGTCCTCGTTTCTGGTGGCGTTGGTGCTCGTGGTGTCCTCGCCGTTGCCCGGTCGCGCCGCGGACAGCTCTGCCCTCGCCGACGCGCAGCACCTGTTTTACAACGCGCATTACGGATCGGCTGCCGACCTGGCCCTCGCCCTCCAGTCGTCCGATGCCAGCTCACTGGTCGCGTATGAGCTTCGGACGGCGGCACTGCACTTCCAGCTGAGAGATGCGCTCGGGAACGGCGCCGACAAGGCGAAGGCATTCAAGCAGTGCGCGGCCTGCCCCGAGCTTCTACAGGCCTTTCTGGCCGACACCGCAAAGGGCCAGGTCATTGCGCGTGAGCGGCTGCGGCTGGCGCCAACCGATGACGAAGCGCTGTTCTTCCTGGGGAAGCTCGACCTCAATTACGTGTGGCTGCAGCTCGAGACCCTCGGGCGAAAGACCGGCTGGAACGAGTATTGGGAGGCGAGAAAATCGCTCGATGCAGCCCTGAAGAGCAATCCGCGGAACGTCCGCGCCCGCGTAGCCAGGGCCTGGGTCGATTTCATCGTCGACACGAAGATGGCAAGGGGCACGCGGTGGATCCTCGGCGGAGGCAGCAAGAAGCGCGCGCTCATCGGCGCGCGCGCAGGCGCCGCCGCCGCCGACGCCGAGCTCTACGTCCGGATCGAGGCCGAGTTCGCGCTCTGGGAGATGCTGGTGCGTGACAAGAACCTGACGGACGCGACCGTCATTGCGCGCAAGCTGGCGCGCGAGTTCCCGGAGAATCACAAGCTAATCAGCTTCCTCAAGACCGCCCCCTAGCGGTGTGCAATTAGATACACCCACGGGTCCTGGAGTACGGCACACTTGTTCCGATGTTCAACAACTCGACGATGAAGAAAACCGACCTTGCGGCGGCCGGCGGCCAGGCGCGTCCTGTCGAAGCCTCCGGCGATGAGGGGTGGGTCGGATTCGTGTGCAAGGAATGCGGCGCGCCGCTCGGCGTGCATCGCTCGAACAACGGATCCAGGGCCGGTGAGCGCTCCGCCAGGGGCTGGCGGGTCACCTGCACGAGCTGCGGCATAACCGAATTCTACGAGCTCGGCTCCCCGATGGTCCGCATCACCACAAGCTAGCGGTCAATCCACTCCACAAAGCCGCCCGGGGCGGCATTGCGCACGATCATGACTTTCAGGATGCGATCCTCGCGAAGGAGTTCCGAGGCTCCGATCCGAGCGGCCTCGATCGAGGCATAGCGGGCCGACGCCTGGGGCAGTGATGTCGCCGAGCCGCGCCTCATGGTGGGTACCAGTCTGAACATGCATCCACGGTAGCACCCCGCGCCCCCTCGGCCCTGTACGTAATAGAACACTGCCCGCGGGAGATTACGAGTACAGTCAAAGGCATAGAACGGAGACGCCTCATGAATGTCAGACCTCTTCACGAT
>Ga0163150_10007381_pt1 | contig 12957 bp, 12 predicted proteins | sample OliLakLV19P2IB_FD_148628 | JGI IMG/M metagenome (GOLD analysis project Ga0163150, IMG submission 148628) | Freshwater microbial mat bacterial communities from Lake Vanda, McMurdo Dry Valleys, Antarctica - Oligotrophic Lake LV.19.P2.IB | ecosystem: Environmental > Aquatic > Freshwater > Lake >...
CGTGCAGGGGGTCGGCGAGCGGCACGGGGCACGCCCCGTCCGCGCACGGGGCGCCCCGCGCGCCCGGGGCGAGCGGCGTTGCTACGGGGGCGGGTTCGGCCGCCTTGCCCGTTCGGAGGCCGTACTTGCCGAGGTCGACGCGGGCGGCCGCGCCCACGCCGTCCTGGGGACCGGCGAAGACGCGCGCGCCGGCGCCGACGGTGGGCTGCACATCTAGGGCGCTGGAGGGACCGGAGTCGGACTGGCAGGCGGCAAGGGCGAGAAGAAGGAAGAACGAGGGCACGATGACCAGCGGGCGCATGAGGACCTCCGTATGGAGGGGCGGCCCGCTGGAGACGGCTGCCCTCGGCACTTGACGTTCTGATCATACCAGGTGGATCCCCGCCACAATCGCTACGCTGTCATACTCAGGTCGGAAACGGTTCCACCGTTCTGGGCGGAGAATCCGAAGTGAAGCTCCTACTTGCGGGCGCGAATCCTCTCCAGCTGTCTCCACCGGAACTTGATGGCCTCGCCGACGACCTTCGCGCGGAAGGCTTCGAGGTAGAGATCAGCCTCGGCCTAGATCGGGCACCCCACGGAGCCGGGGTAACGTGGTGGGAAGTCATCGAGATCATCGCCGTCACGGAGGGCTGTCTCCAGGCGATCGACCGACTCGTAGAAGTCGTGAAGCGATGGCAGGATCGGCGCCTTCGGCCCCAGAGCGCCACGATTCGCAATGCACACGGTGAAGTCGCCAGCGTCGTTGAGCGCAAGGAGCGGAACGACATCGCCCCACACGAGGAGTACCGAGCACCCGAGGGATCCCCGCCCTACGGCCACCCCGAGTGGATTGAGGCCGAAGGGGTGCTCTTCTATCGCAAGCGTGACGGGCACCACGGCAGGGCAGACTGCCTAGTGCATGCATGCAACCCGGAGCACCTGGATGCCGAGATGTACAGGTCGGACAAGCTTTCGTCCATGGATGTCGGAACCGAGTTGGATGCTGTTGCTCTCCTGCCGCTTCGATTCACGGCAGAACACGCTGATCGAGCCGAGGGAGACTGGGGATCGATGCGACTCTCATCGGTGATGAAGACGGGCGCGTTCCGTGTTCGCGTCGAGCTGCAAGCGCTACGTCCTGGGGACATACCTGGCAGGACGCCGTGGCCCGAGCCGGCGCCTCCTCCACCTCCTCTTCCTGAGCCTCCTCCGAATCTCGACGCCCGCGAGATTCCCTACGACGAGACCGAAAAACTAGCGAAGGGGGCAACCGAGATCGACATGCTCGCGATGTTCGGTGACCCCGAACGCAAGGTCCGATCCGACGACCACTGGATCTATCGCTGGCCTGCGGTGAACGCGAAGAGAAAGAAGTGTTGGCTGGAGGTCTTCGTGCAGGACGGCCTTGTCTACGGCAAGAACACAGTCTGGCCCCGTTCCGATGCAAGCGAAGCCCCGTAGATCGGCGGCACCAGTCAGTCACCGCGGACCTCCTCCATCGCCAGCTCGTACTGTCCGTACCGCTTCGTGACCCCCTGGAACGACGGCGGCGCCGCGAGACGAACGAGGCGTAGACCGCGGTAGCTCGCCTTCGCAGCTGCCCCGACGCCCGGCGCCACCGCGAACGTGACCGTGCGCGCGTCCGTGTCCACGCTCGCGATCGCGACCGGCACCCCGGCGACGTAGCCCGTGGCCGAGCCCTGCTTCGGGTACCAGCGGTAGTCCGGGCTCGCCTCGCTCGTGGGCAGGGAGAACGTGACCCGCGCCCCGTCCCCGACCGCGGGCTCGAGCGCCACAAGCTCGCGTACGGCGTCGCGGGGATCCTCTATCAAGAACGCGTCGCGGACAATCCCGTGCGCCGCGAGGAACGCCTCCCACGCCACACGCTGCGGCTCGGTCAGCCCCGCCGGCCAGCGGTAGTGGCGCCGCGGGCAGGCGAACAGCTCGACGCGGTCCGTCCGGCCGGGGCCCTTCTCCTCGAGGACCTCGACGAACGGCTCATCGGTGAACTCGTAGTCCACCCACGGCTCGCGCCCGTCGGTCGCCCCGTCGTTGAAGACTGCGTAGGCCATGGGGTCACGCCGCGATCAGCGTGATTGTGCAGGAAGCCTTGAGCGCGTCCCCTGCCGTCTTGTTGATCGCCGGGAAGGTCTTGCGGTTGAACATGTTCCCCGCGGCCGGGTCGTCGAAGAGCCCGACCTCAGTGATGGCACCCGTGCCAATACCGGCCGGGAACGTGTGGTCCACGGTGCAGACGCCCGTGCCGCCAGACGTGTACGCGACCGCGTCGCGCGCCGCTTCGGTCCCGAGCGCCACGTCGACCGGCGTCTCGGCTAGGGCTCCCGTGCCGATCGCGACGTAGCCGAACACGGTCGCGAGCGTGGCGGGGTTGAAGAGCCGGTCCTTCGCGCGGTTGAGCCCGGCGTTGACGATGAGGTTCTTGAACCGCCGCCGGGCCTTCACGTCGCCATCGGGCCCCACGAGTTCGAGATCCCAGTCGGCCCGCATCGCCATGGGCCGCTCCGGGCCCGGGCCGCGGGCGCGCTCGGCGACCTCACGCGCGCCACGGGCGAACGCCGCCCAGTCCGTCTCAGGCGGCGGGCCACCATCGGCCAGGCGAGCCGGCGGGCGCCGACGGCGCAGCGCCAGCAGGAACGTGAGCGCGAGGGCGAGCAGGATCCAGCCGAGGGGAGAGGGCATCGAAGCCTCCTCTCGCTCGTCCGGCTGGAGTCGGGCGCGCGAAGAACAGGGGGATTGTACGGGACGAGTTGGTCAGGGGATGAGCAGGAGGTCCCAGGTCTCGGAGACCTCGAGCGCGTCGAACTCGACGACGCCGGGGTTGAGCTCGAGGGCCCATGACTCGGTCGCCTCGACCATGTCGTCGGCGGCCTTCGTGACGGTCATGCGCCAGACGTCGAGGGCCGCGAGGCGTTCCACAGGCTGCGCGTGGCTCGTCCGCCAGGCCTCCGACGCCTCGATCCCCTCCTTCGTCAGCAGCGCGTAGCCGCCCTCGACGACGGCGATCTCAACGCCGATGCCAAGCAGCACGAGACCGCGGTTGGGCGGCGCGGTGCCGACGCCCGGCGTGTAGACGACCGACACGGCTAGGTCGAACGGCTTTCTCAGCCCAGGGGGGACAGCGCCCGCCGGCCCCTTGAATACGCCGGTCCCCTGCCCCGTGCCGTCCGCCACGGGAACATTGGTCGGTGCCCCGGCCGCGGGCGCTGCCCATGGCGACGATTTCCACGCGACGTCCATCCGGACGTTGTAGGTCTGCCCCGGCGGGAGGGGCGGTCCCGCGGGATTCTCCGCGAGCAGCGCCCAGAGGCCGACGGTGCCGCGCGCGTAGGGCGGCATCGGGAGGAGGCCACCCGCGCCCGAGACCGTCCCGAGGCCGCTGGAGTTGAGCAGCATCCCCTCGTTCACGAAACCGAACGGGTTCGACGCCGAGACCGGCGACGTGCTCCCCGGCAGGCGCAGGTCGGGGGAGAGCGCGACGGGATCCATCTGCTTGTGAACCACCGACGCAGTCGACAGAAACTCGGTCGTTCCGCCGGGGCCCGAGGTGTCCCAGGCGTAGCTGCCGCCGTTGGTCCCCGCGCCGGGGCTGACCTGCGTGACCCGCATCAGGAGCAGCTCGGGCGTGCGCACGCGCCAGAGCAGACCCGCGTCGGCCCCCATGTCGTTGATCGGCCCCTGGAACACGAGCCCGCCCGGATCCTCGAACGACCCGGACACGGGGCGGATCCAGGGGTTCGCAACCCCCGCGACGCGCAGCATGGTCGCCAGATCCGCTGGCGCGCCGTCGGCGGACCCCGCGCCGACGTCCCCGGGAGCCAGCAGCGCCTGCGTGACCTCGTCCTCGACGCGGCCGAGCGCGCGGGCGAGCTCGCGGGCCATCTCCAAGAGCTGGTGCTGGGTCGAGCCGTGGGCCAGCATCGAGAGCGGCGCGCGCTGGTTGGGCAGGCTCCGGGCGGAGACGAAAGGCGTCCACGCCCCCGTGGGCGCGCCATCGGGGCCGACCGGAGAGAACTCGACTCCCGGGCCGCCCGCCGGGTTCGCGGCCCCGTCCTCGCGCTTGCGGAACGCGAAGCCCCCGCGCCGGTAGAGCTCGCGGGGCGGCCGCCCGTCGAGCGCCGCGTCCGTCACGATCTGCCCGCCGTAGCGCCCGCGGTCGCCGTTGTTCCCGGTCGCCGGTCCCTGGAACGGGATGTCGGGGTCTGCATGCGAGCGCAACACCGGCCCGTCGATCGCCTGACGCGCCGCGAGCCCGTCGCGCCCGGGGACGGCGATGTTGGCCCCCGGGTTGTCGGCGTGCGGCCCGATCGAGAGTTCCTCGTCGAGCCAAGTGCGCATCGCCTGGTGGGTGATGTTCATCACCTTGTCGGCGTCGTCCTTCTCGACGGTCACGACGCGGCGCACTTGCTCGTTGATGATGTTGACGTCGCACGCGTCGACCGGGCCCTTCTGGACGCCGCCGATGCGGTCCTCGGGCTTGGTGAGAAGGCAGTTTCGGAAGTCCTCGACGTCTTTGATCATCCGCGCGGCCTTCTTGAGCACGCGCGCCTCCGAGAACGCCTTCGAGATGTCGATCCCCTCGAACGCCATCCAACCGCTGGCCGTGCCCGCTTCGAGGATCGTGCGGTTCCCGAAGACGTCCCACGTGACCTTGAAGACCTGAAGGTCGGTCGCCGTCTCGAACTGCGTCACGCGCAGCGCGGACGACAGCGTGATGCGCTTGCTCATCCCCGCCCAGCGCGCCGTCGAGGCCGCCGTCAGCGCGCCGGGAGGCGCCGCCTTCCACGGCGTCGCGATCCCGACCTCGAACAGGTACTGCTTCTGGCTCTTGACGTCGAGGATCGCCTGCGCAGCCTTGCGAAGTCCCGCCTCCTGCGCCGCGTCCACGAAGTCTGGGTCGTCGACGATGTAGGTCTGGGTGCAGCGCCAGTCGTCGTCATAGGGCTCGCCCGCGCCGTCCCACACCGCGGGGTCGTCGCTGTACGCCGTACCGCGAAACGCCGGGCGATCGTTCACGTCGGGCGGCTCGGCGAACCACGCGGCCTCGTCCTCGCGCACGGGCACCTCGAGCTCGATGTCCACGAGCGGCATCTGCGCGGGCTTGTTCGTGTTGCCCGGGACGCAGGACGACGTGGGCGGCGAGCCACCGGCCGGGGGCAGGAAGTTGATCAGCCCGACGCTCGGCTTCGGCTTCTCCGAGAGCCTGACCGTCATGTCGCAGAACCCGGCCGCGCGCTGGAACTGGTTCGGGACGCGGACGCTGTACTGGTACTCCTCGGAGTGGACCGAGCCGTCCTCGCCCTGCGTCAGTGCCGTCGCCTTCCCGCAGAAGCCGTGCTGCCAGATGTTGCCGAGCTTGTAGCCAGACGCCGCCCCGGGGTAGCCGCAGATCTCCTCCGGCGGGAACAGGTAGAAGCCCCGGCCGACGCCCGCGGCCGACAGCTCGGCGGCCGCGTTCTTGTCCACGAGACTCACGATGTAGTTGGAGCCCGGCGGCGGCGGGATCCCGCCCCCCCACGACGGCGGCGAGAGCCAGAACCGCGTGCTCGTGTGCGTGACGATGAAGCGCGGGTACGCATCGCCGTCGATAGTGGCGATCCCACCGCGGAAGTCGTCCGAGTCAAAGAGGCCCGCGGCGACGTCGAAGTACGGCCGGATCAACCCGTCGGGCGCGATCCCCTCGCTGGCGCCGAGGATCTTGCCCTGCGCCGTGCTCTTGTTGCGCTTGCTCTTCCCGTACTTGTCCTCCTGTTCCTTCGTCCACAGCGGCTTCAACGAGCCGTCCGACAACTTCAGCTTGACCGGGTCCGCGTCGGCCTTCCTCGTCCCCCGCCACTCGACGCGCGTGTAGGCCTTGTCGCGGTCGGGCTTCACCTTGAACGTGACCCACTCCGACGTGAACGAGACGTCCTCGCCCGCGAGCGTCGTCACGTCGCGGAAGTGCCAGCGCAGATCGTCCGGGTCCACCCACACGACGAACTTGTGCCCCATGAAGCGCAGCAGCGTGTCGACCATCACGGGGAACTGCCCCGAGGCCACGATGTCGGGGATCTCGGCGTCGAGCTGGTCGAGCTCGGTCGAGACGAACGCGTCCCCGATCGGCGGCGTACAGCCGTAGAACCGAAGCAGCGCCGCGTTCGCCTCGAACTGGTGCTTCAAGACCTGACCGAGCGTCTTGCCCGCCATCTCCGAGTCGTACTCGTCGCCTTCGACGTCGGTGACGTTGTAGTAGTACGAGCCCACCTTGTCGGGGCGGAGCAGCGTCACGAGCCGCGCGTTCCACTGCGCGTCGTAGCAGTTCCAGTCCTGCGATTCGGTCGGGTCCGCCGAGAGCTGGCCGTCCGCGACCCACCCGCGGAAGCGCACCGCGCCGTCGTGGAGCACCCGCACGGTCTGGCCGGGGAAGAGAAGCGTCGTCTGGCGGTAGTCGCCCCCGACCCGGAACGTCGCGCTGTTGCCTTTCTGCCCGTAGCCCTGCGTCACGCGCACCAGATCAATGCGCGGCGTCATCGCGGACAGTTCGGCTAGCGCGTAGAGCGTGTTCCCGAGTTCCACCTGCCAGCCCGACCCTGGCGCGGGCGGCGGTCCCGAGGGGTTCCATTCGTCGGCGAGGTCGTAGCAGACGAGGTTGTCCACCCGCACGTCGTCGCCGTAGACCTGATCGAGGAGCTCGACGCCGCTCGTGTGGAGGCCACGGAGCGCCCCGACATCGCCCGTCCACGAGAGCCGGAGCGTCCCGCGCGCGACCTCGGTCTGGGTCCCGACGTAGATGTCGACCTTCGTGTCGTCGCCACCGGGCAGGTCCTCGACCCGCACGGCCCACTCGACGCCTGCGTTCAACTGGGTGGCCGAGAGGTCGGCCCCGGTGTAGGTCGCCCCGAGCTGGGTCTCGATCCCGGCGGCGATGCGGAACAGTCGCAGCTCGGGGTTCGCAGTCCCCATCGAGCGCACGCGGGCGACGAGACAATCCTTGGGCCCGAGGCAGCGCACGAGGATTCCGACCTCGCGCCGACCCGCGAAGCCCGCGTTCTTCCACTTGGCCCAGAGGGCCGTGCGGTGAGCCTGGCGCCCGGGCGCGTTGTCGCTCTTCGCGCGCCACGTCACGCCTCCGATCGTGCGCGAGGGCAACCCGTGGCCCATCCCGTCGACGACGGGGCGCGGGCGGCCGCCAGCGTTCACGTCACCGCTGGCCTCGAATCCGAATCCGGGCCACGCGACGGTGAAGAACGGGTAGCCGACCCCGTCGAAGTCGTGGCGGAAGAGGAGGTTGGCGCTCGGCACGGTCAGCTCCCGACCGCCGCCGCCGTGCGCGCGTACGTGAGCGAACCCGCCCCGCGGAACGAGTAGCCGACCTCCTTCGCGTACCAGCCCATCTCGTTTCGCGGCTCGAAGTCCCGCCAGACCATCCCGGGCCAGTAGGCCTCGACGAGGAATACCTCGTCCGCCGCCGCGATCGCGTGGAGCGGGATCCCGACCATCAGCGACGAGACGTTGAACGCGGTCCCCGTGGCACCCGACACCGTCCCGAGCGAGAACAGCCCGACGCCAGCGCGGCGCACGAGCACGACGTCGCCGTTGACATAGGGGTGCCCGCCCGCCACGTGGAGCGCAGGCGACCCTCCGACCGAGGTCAGCACGCGCCGCGTCGTGTCGTCCTCGATCCACACGACGGGGTCCGTGCGGTGGACGCGCGCCTCCATGCCGAGGCGCAGACCGCGCTTCACCGCGACCCAGCCCTTCTTGGTCTTGTTGTCGGGGTTCGGGAACCCGAGGCAACGGCATTCGAGGTCCAGCCCCGCGTTGGCGCTTGCCGCGATCACGAGCACCCGGGGCTGGTCGATCCCCTGGAACTCCTGGAGCAGCGTCCGACCATAGCGTTCGTCAGGCGCGATCGCCTCGCGCCAGAGGCGGAAGTCGCCGTAGTAGAAGCGGCCGGTCGCGGCGCCCACGTCAGGCTGCCTTCGCGAGCTGGTCGAGCGCGGCTTTGAGCTTCGACATCTCGCCCTGCAGGTCGTTGACCGCCTTGACCACCTGTGTGATCCCCGTGACGGCCTCGACGACCGTCGCCTTCACGGCGTCGATGCCCTCGGCCGCGGAGGTGAGGCCGGTGGCGAGCTCCTGTACGGGGGCCTGGAGCTCGGTCGCGGCGTCGGCTGTCTTCTTCGCCCCGTCGGCGGCTTCCTTCGCCGGAGCGGCGAGCTGTCCCACGGCCTCGGCGGCGGCCTGGGTCGCAGCCGCCGTGTCCCCGAGCGCCTTCGTGGCCTCGGCCGCACCGCCCGTGCTTCCGCTGGGAGGCCCGTCACCGCCCTCGGTGATCACGGGGGGATGCTCGGGGTAGCTCGGGGGCCTCGGGGCCGCGTCCCCGCCGAGCCCCGGCCCGGCCGCGGGCGGCCCGCCGGGCATCCCGGACGGGTCGTCCTCGCCCGAGCCCACCTTGCGCCGCTTCGCGTCGGGGTCGTAGCTCCGTGCCGAGGAGAAGTAGTCGCCCCAGTCCTCGAGCCGAATCCCCATGCCGCGCTTCTCGGCCCGGAGGTTCGCGACGTGCCGCTTGTTCTTGTCGTACTGCTTCTTGGCCTTCTTCTGCTGGCGTAGCCACGCGTTCGGCCCCGTGCCGCCCGCGGGGTCGTAGTCGTCAAGACTCATGGACGGCGGGCCACTGTCGGCCTTCGTCGATCCCTTCGACTTCGCCTTCGCGTCACCCGCCTTCTGCTTCGCGTCGTGCGCGTCCTCCTCGGCCCAGAGGCGCTGCTGCTCGACCAGTACCTTGCGAGCCTCGGCGCCGTACTCCTTCATGATCTCCTTCACGCGCTGCCATCGCTCCTCGCGCTTGCGCAGCTCCTCGGTCCCGGCCGCGAGCAGCGCGCGCTCGTTGCGCAGCTTCTCGACCTGTTCGTCTGCGGCCTTGGCCAGACGACCCTGCGCCTCCGCCTGGCGCTCCTGCTCGTGCCGGGTCTCCTCGGCCGCCTTCTTCTCTTCCTTCGCCTTCTCCTCGCGGCCCTTCATCTGCTTCTCGTACTCGATGGCCTGGCGGATCGCCTCGGCCTCCTCCTTCTTCCCCGCGTTGATCAGGTCCTGGATCAGCTTCGCGCGCTCCTTCGTCTTCAACTGCTCGGCCGTCAGCGTCATGACCTCAAACTCGCGCCGCGCCTGCTCCTCAAGCCGCTTCGTGAGCTCACGCTGGGCGTCCGCGGCCCGACGTTCGAGCTCGGCCCGCACCTCGGCGTCGTGCTTGGACCGGGCAGCGGAGGCGTCGGCCGCCTGATCCTCGACCTCGCGGGCGCGGCGTCGCTCCTCGGCGGCCTGCTTCTCGGCTTCGAGCTTCGCCTGCTCCGGGCCCTTCTCGCTGGCCTTGCGCAGCGCGACTCGGTTCTCAACACCTCGGCGCTCGGCCTCGGTCCGCGCGTTGATCAGGTCGATCTCGTCCCGGAGCTGCTGCAGCTCCTTCGCCTTCTGCTCGGCGGCGTCCGTTGCCCGCTGCGCCGCCTCGCGCGCGCTCGCGGCCGCCTTCTCTTGCTCCGCACGCAGCTTCTCTTGTTCCTTCCGGGTCTCCTCGGACCGCGAGCCGAGCAGCGCGATGGCGCCCGTGACCACGCCGATCCCGAGTCCGATCAGCCCGCCCCCCGCAAACCCCGAGACCATCCCCGACAACAGCCCGCCGACCTTGCCCGACGTCGCGCCGGCCACGTCCCCGAGCTGGAGGAGCCCGACCGAGGCGTCCCGCGCGCCCTTGCCGACGACGCCGAGCGACACGCCGCCCCGACGCCCGAGGTCGTCCATGGCACGCGAGCCACGGCGGCTCGTCTCCTCGGCCGCGACGCCCACCTGCCGGGTCGCCGTCGCGGCACGACGCATCCCCTGCTCGAGGTTCGAGACCTCGGCGGTTGCGGTGGTGCGGAGGTTGCGCAGCGTCCCCGACACGGGTTAGGCCTCGGCGTCCGGGGCCGGCCCCTGCTTCGGGTGCAGGAAGAGCGACTCCATCCGACGGCCCGCCTCGGCCTCGATCGCGGCGACGGCGGCCTCCTTGGCCTCGTCAAATCCCGCCCGCAGGTAGGACCGCGGCGGAGTGAACGCCCGCACTTCGCTCCCCGGGGTGGCCCCCTTCTTCCCGCGCGCGAGGTGGCCGAGCTCGACGTGGGCGGGATAGAACCACTCCTTCGCCCCGGCCTTCGTGCGCTTCGGCAGCCGCGCCTTGTCCACGAACACGGAGAGGCCGATTCGCCCGCGGCTCCGCTGGCTGGCCCGTAGCTTGATCGCGCCCCGCAACGCCCCCGTGTCCACCGGGACCCTCGCGAGGATCGCGCGGTGGATCAGCTTCATGCCGGCGCGCAGCGCCGGGCGCAGGACCTTCTTCTGGGCCCCAAGGGCCAGCGCGTTGAACGCCGCCTCGAGCTCCTTGTCCCCGAAGACCGTCAGTTGGAGGGAGCGGAAGGTGCTCACGTCAACCACTCCGGTTCGTGTTCACGCGGTCGGCGAAGGAGAGGAGCCGCTGCCAGGAGACCTCGGGGTCGTCGCCGACCGTCGCCGGGCGGCTCCGGTTCGGGGCCGAGAGCGACGGCTCGCGCGGCTCGTCGAGAACGCGGAAGTAGGCAGCCCACTCCGAGACCTCCTTCGAGGTGAGTTGTTCGAGGAGCAGCCGCGGGGCCGCTACCCCGAGCTCGCGGCAGAGCCGGTGGAGGAAGCGCCTCCAGGGATCGCGACGGATTTTCCCAGGAGGCCCGAAACCTCCTCCTCGGACACGGCGGAGAGGCGGTCGATCACGCGGTAGCAGCGATCGAGCGGGCGGGCGTCGTGCTGCGCGAGCGCCTCGACGTCGTCGAGCGCGAAGATCGGCTGCCCCTCGCCGTCGTAGGCGGCGCGCACGACCGCGCGCGCGTGGAGGCGACGCTTCCCCGAGCCGGGGGCGAAGTCCTCGGCCACGGCGAGCTCGGTGCTCTCCTCTTCGAGCGCGTCGCGCTGGTCGCCGGTCAGCGGGTGAATCCACACGACGACGTCCTCCCCCCACTCGGGGCAGGGCACGGGAATGGGGGCGAGCCCCTTCGAGGCGAGGATCTTCGAACGCAGGTCGTTGTTCATGGTCAGGCCGCCTTCACGACGTTCAAGAGCCCCGTGAACTTGACCGTCAACGTGGCGGTCATCTTGGCTCCGAGGTTCATCTCCGCGCTCCACTCCTGGAGCCAGCCCTCGCCCACGAGCCGCGCCGCGGTCGTGGCCCCCTTGGGCCGCCGGTACGTGACCTCGATCGCCTCGGGGTCGTCGGGGTCGGTGCGCTTCGGAGGGTTGCTCGGGTCGTAGTGCACCTGGAGCTGGAGCTGCCCCGGGTCTTCGAGGGGGTCGACGATGAACGTCTTCCCGCCGATCTCGCCGTCGCCGGGCTCCGGCGTTCCCATGTGGCTCGTCTCGATGAGCGCCCGGGCGATGCCCGAGTGCGAGACGGAGAGGATGTCGGCCTCGAACCCGCTCTTGCCGAACGCGAGCTTGAGACCGTTGGTGACGCTGACGAACTTGTTGCCCATGGCTACCTCGCGGGTTCTTTCGCGTGCCAGATCTCGAAGTCGAGCCGCCGGACGAACAGGCGCCGCTCGCTCCCGTCGCCGGCTGTCTCGACATCGTCGGCCTCCTCGGGCGAGGACACCTCGACGTCCTCAGTGCCCATCGGGCCCGAGTAGCGGGAGAGGCACGCGCGGAGCGCGCCCGCGACTTCGTTCCGCTCCCGATTGCTCGACGAGATGACGGTGAACTGGTAGGTCGGGCTCGCAATCGCGGCCTCGCCGGCCAGGTGGTCGTGGGGAGGGTTCGAGAGTCGGCTGCGCACGACGTAGGGCACCCGCGTCGAGGCCGGGGCGAAGTCGGGGAAGATCCGCTCGGCGACCAGCCGCCGTAGCGTCAGGTCCGCAAGGCAGTGGTCCTGGAGGGCCTCGTCGATCACGCGGCGACCTCCTCGGCGAGCACGACGGTTTCGTCCTGCCCCTCGTCGGTCGAGAGCACCGAGTGGACGTGGAGTGCGCGCCCCTCGCCCATCACCAGTCGGTCCATGGCCTGAAGCGTCGGGTGGTAGCGCAGCGTCACCCGATGCGTGACGCGGGGCTCCTGGCGCTGGGCGAGCTCGAGCTTGCGCCCCGACAGCGGCTCGACATGGCCCCACGCGACATCGCGGGCGTCCCACGCGGTCACGACGCCACCGTCGAGCTCCCGGCTCTCGATCGCGACCTCGTGGACGAGCCGGTGGCGCAGCTGGCCGAGTTGAAGCATCAGGGCACCGCGTGCCCGCTGGCGAACGGGCCCCCGGGGACGAGGTCGATGCCCCCGTCGCCGTCGCCCACGCCCAGGATCGTCGCGTGCCAGCCGGAGACGACGTCGGCCGCGGGCGCGATGCCGCCCGGAGTCCCCGATGCGACGTAGATCGTCCCCTTGGCGGGCGCGGCCCCCGCCCCGACGATCGCCTTCCCGCCCTTCTGGTAGCGGATCGGCTGGTTCGCGAGCGCCCCGTGGAGCGTGACGCCCTTCGACTTCGCGGCGGCCAGCGAGAGGTTGCTGTCGGCGAGCTTGATCCGCCCGTCGGTGGCGTCCTCCTAGATCGCCTGACCGGCCGTGACGGTCGTGCCCGCGACGCCCGTGCCTTCGACGGCACCGGCGCCGGCCTTGACCTGAGAAGTCGTGATCGCGAGGTCTGCCATGGGTCACTCCACGAACGGGGAAGAAAGGAGCAGGCGTGCGCGTGTCCGTGTGGCGGACCCCTCGTCGACGTACACCGCCGACGTCTCCAGCGGGGACTCCCCACGGATCGCCTCACGCCGTGCTCTTGACTGGTAGGAGGTCACGCGGCCTCCGGGATGCGCTCGCCCGCCATCAGGACCTCGACGCCCTCGGGCACGAGGACCGGGGCCACGCCCGCGAGCACGGCCTCGCGATGTCGGTCGTAGTGCGCGGCCAGGATCCGCACCGCGTGGACAAGGTTCG
>Ga0163150_10007382_pt1 | contig 12952 bp, 9 predicted proteins | sample OliLakLV19P2IB_FD_148628 | JGI IMG/M metagenome (GOLD analysis project Ga0163150, IMG submission 148628) | Freshwater microbial mat bacterial communities from Lake Vanda, McMurdo Dry Valleys, Antarctica - Oligotrophic Lake LV.19.P2.IB | ecosystem: Environmental > Aquatic > Freshwater > Lake >...
GATCAATTGAGAGAGCATCAATAAAAACCTCTAGCGAAGGAGCTATGTCGACGATAGCAAAACCCTCGTCATGTATGCACACCTTAACCGCTGGCGGCGACACCTTGAGGTCGAAAAAGAACTGATTTCCGCCTCCATCCGCCGCAAACGGAAGAGCATCCTTGCCTAACCGCGTGCGCCATTGCTCTGTCGCTGCCCAAAGACTCTCGGCGGACGTTCTGTCCTCGTCCAGATGATAGAAGCGGTTGACCGCCCATCGCGCCGAACCGGGCCTACTAACTGGCTCAATAGAATCGAGTTCAGGGTGCCCGCCATTCGAGTACCGCAGGAGCCGAAGATGCTCTACCGGGAGAGCAAGGCCGAAGTGAGCCTGAAACGCACTGATCGCGTTATTTGTCGGCGCAGGTCGGCTAACTGGCCTGCCTCCTTCGTTAATGTTGAGTTCGGATAGGTTGCGCACTAATAATTCTCCGGTGCCCCTGCTGGAATAGCCCAAATCGAATAGCCACCTTGGCCGCCGGGGTGTAGGGAGCAGAAAAGGGGGGGCGGAAAAGGGGACATTCTTCTTATTCGCGATTCATAATTAAGAATGTCCCCTTTTCTGCCCCCGTCGATGACATCGGAGGAGGCGATGCGGTTGCCTCGGCTGTCCAAGGTATAGGCGAAGCTGGCGAAGAGGGTTTCGGTCTGGTCGTCGTAGTCGAGGTCGGCATTGAGGTCGTCAAAGTGAACCATATACATGATGCGAGATGCCTTGCCCTGAAGTAGAATAAATACAGAGAGAGGCACTAGCCCTCGCGCCTGTTAAAAGAGCCGACCCGGTGCCCAAACCGGTTCTTGTCGATCCCCCATACATCACGACGGTCATGAAAATGGGGGGAGTAGATAAATGGATTGCCTTCCTTCAATGCTTGGATGGCGAGATTATAAAATTCGATTTTTGTGCTACCTGCTTCGGCCTTGGCCATCGCCTGACGAATATATGTAAGATTACCAAGGTCTTGTAGAAAGACCAAGCCAAATAATGCGGAAACCACAACATCTGCATCCCGATCTAGTACAAACAGTTTATATCCTTCATGCGAACGGGGGCAGGAGCACCCAAACGAGTTCAAGACGTTTAAAGCACGTATCTTGCCCTTTTTGCTTGTAAAACAACCGTTCAGCATGGCGTCCACAAGCTCATTGCAAATTCCACGCTCAATTAACAGGGAAGCGGCGGTATCGCCGACCTTTGTCGTTCGCGAATTGAGTAGAGACGAGAGCTGTGGGAATTCCAAGCCCCTCATCTTTGCATCCAATTCCTCATAAGACAGGCCTTTTAGTTCAACTTCAATAAATCGCATTTCATTTGCCATTGGTGCTCTCGATAGCCAGCGCTGATCAATACGGGGGGCGGAAAAGGGGACATTCTTCTTATTCGCGATTCATAATTAAGAATGTCCCCTTTTCTGCCCCAATATCACCAAGCTACTCCTCCGGTTGGCAACACTGCAAGTTCCTTGTGATCTGGCCACAACGGGGATGCCAAGCGAACCACCATTGTATCGGCCACCTGCCAAGCGTTGAGGACGGAAGCAGATTTAGTATCGAAGCAATCAGCAAGCACTTCAACCAATCGCTCGTCAACGTTAACATTGTTTACGCGACCCCACGCATCTAGTCGTAGGCGCAATTCGTCGGATTGGTAAAGCAGTTCGGTCATGATCAATCGTCCTTGCCATAGTTGCGATAAGAGGGGTGCTTGGGAATCTGTATCCCGCAGAAAAGAGGGACATTCTTCTTTTTGCGCACGGCCCCATTCTTTTGTCCTCTTCCTCAACATTTTATTTTGTTCTCGCAAGCTTGCCGCATCACATTCTGCTATAATAGCGGGTCACGTCGGCGATTCGCTTCCATTCTTTTTCCCGGGGTTTCTCACATGGCTTTATGCTTTGATCTCATCCGGCCCCCGGAGCGCGACCGCGCGGTGTTTGCGGGTCGGCTTCGACCACTTGGGATGCACAGGCCAACGGCGATGCAGGCTTGTCGGGCCTTAGGAAAGTCGATGTCGAGTAGACATTCAAACCCGCGTTTTCAGCGAAATATCGAGGGGTAGATGTCTAGGGGTTTACGGGTAGACACGTCGTAACGATTGAATTTCAATGGACTTAGGCAAGAAAACGCAAATTGAAAAACGTGGGGGTAGACATGCGTGCTCAAAGCGAACAGACATTGGCCCGGGGATCGGACAAAGGGAGGCGGGACTTGCCTTGGGACTCACGATCAATCCTTTTTCTCAACCTTCGGGGGCACCTCCGCTGTCGCCGGCTCCTTCGAGGCACGCATCGCGGCGATCTTCTCGCGCAGCGCGGCAGAGGTCTTGGCCAGTTCCAGATCCAGGTCCAGTTCCTGCGGGTCGATCGATTGCTGAGCCTTGGTCCACCAATCAAGGGCATCGTTCTTTCGGCCGGCGCGGTAGAGCGCATCGCCCAGATGATCGAGGATTACCGCGTGGTCGCCGCCTTCCTGGCTGGCGGCGTCTTCGAGGTATTTGACGGCTTCATCGAACTTGCCCAGCTTGTATTTCACCCAGCCCATCGAGTCGAGATACGCAGAACTGTGCGGGTCTTCTTTGAGCGCGATCTCGATCATCTTCTCCGCTCGCTCGAGATTCTTGCCTTGATCCGCCCAGCTATAGCCAAGGGCGTTGTTCGTCTTGGCGTGCTTGGGTTCCTTCTCCAGAATCTTTTCGAGGATGGCTTCGGACTTGGGCTTTTCGCCGGCGTATTCGTGGGTCAGCGCCCAGTCGGACATGAGGTCCGCCCAGTGCGTCGGGTAGTCGCTGGTGATTTTTTTGTAGAAGACGTCCATGCCATCGAATTTCTTGGCACGCACCATGGCGAATCGGGCGAGCATGGCCAGGGGACGCGGATCGCGCACAGCTGCACGATTATTCAGCGTTGCAGTGATGATCGCCATGCAGCGCGATGGATCGCCGGATTGAAGGTGCAGGCGCACGAGTTGAATCGCGACGGCGGCGACTTCTTCGCTGGCCTGATAAGCCTTGAGGCGGCTAAGCACCAGTTCATCGGCTCCGTCTTTGCGCTCGGTGAAGAAAAGAATCTGCGTGAGCAAGGCGAGTGAGCGAGCATCGGTGGGGTGATCTTTCTGAAGATCGCGGAGCGTGCGTTCTGCGGAATCGATGTCGCGGTTACGGATAAAGAGCTGAGCCTTGCGCACCTGAGCGATTTTGCTGCGGGGAATCTGGCGGAACATGCGCTCGCTGATGCGAAGCATCAGTCGCTGCGCTTCGGGCGTGTCCTCTTCATCGAGCAGATCGAGCATCGCTTCGTAGAGCGGCTCAGCATTGGGGTTGGCATCGAGGCCTGCTTCGAGGGTGTTCGTGGCTCCGGTGAAGTCGCCGCTGATCAGTTGCAGCTTGGCCTTTTCCAGCACCATGTCGGGATTGCGCTTTTGCTGTGCGGTGAGTCCTTCCAGTAGCGCCAGTGCTTCGACGGTCTTGTTCGTCTCGCGCAGTACACGCACACGCAGCGGCAAGATACGCGGATCATCCGAAGCCTTGATCGTTGCCAGCGCTTTGCTGGCCCGTTCATACTCACGGCGATCCACCAGCAGCTTCACCAGCGAAGCCTGCGCAGAAACCAGCGAAGGATCGGCCTGTGCAGCCGCCGCATATTCATCGATGGCAGCATCATCGTTGCCAGCGCGAAGAAGCGCCATGGCCTTGAGAAGACGCACGATGCCTTTGCTTTTTTCAGCGGCGGCAAGCGACTCGATGGCGGTGAGAATTTTCGCTGGTTCCTTGGCAGCATCGAGCAGCAGGTCGCCGTAGCGATCGATGGTGCTCGGCTCCTTGGCGATCAGCTCAGCAGTGAGCATCACCGCATCGCCAGCGGCAGTAGCAGCGGTGGATGCAAAAGTCTTCTCAAGCCAGGCCTGGAAAACTTCGCGGTCCATCGGCTTATTAAGCAGGTGATCGCGCAAGGTCTTGAGACCATCACTGCCGTCTTGCATGTTGGCCAGGGCGAGAACGAGAGCAGAAGGGCGGCCAAGTTCATCGCTGAGTTTTCGCATCTCATCGGTGAGGTCTTTCGCGCTGACGCCGGCGCTGATGAGGTACTCGAGCAGCGCGAGCGAAGTCTTATCGCCGCGGGTCTCTTTGACGAGCGCGAGAATCGCCTTGAGCGCCTGCGTACCACGGCCAAGTCGAAGCTGCGTGTAAGCAATGCGATTGGCCAGTTCAGTGCGATCATCGGGATCGAGTTTGTTGGCTTCTTCGTAAGCGATGAGTGCGGCCTGCGGATTGTTGAGCCGATTGTGAGCATCGCCCACCTGAATCCAGGCAATGGGCAAGGTGCGGGTGAACAGGCCCACTTCCTGCATGTAGCGCGACGGCCGATTCATTTCATCAGCAGCATCGAGAAACTTTTCAAACTCCGCGATCGAGGCAGCATCATACCCTTCGTTCTGCAGCGCTCTGCCAAGGTAGTGATGCGTGAGCATCGGAATCGCGGAGTCGCCAGCTTTGTCTTCGATGGTCAGTGCATGAGCGAAGACGACAATCGCATTATTCCACTGACGAAGATGCAGAAACTCGTAGCGCCCCAGCAGAAAGAGACTGTCGAGGTCGGTGGGATTCAGAGCCAGCACCTGCTTGGTGTAGTGGGCACCTTGCACCGCATTGCGGAGTTCACCGAAGTAAAGCTGACTCATCAGCCTGAGTATTTCGGGCTGATTGGGCGCGAGGCTGTTGGCAGCTTCGAGAAGATTGATGGCAACATGCGGCTGCCCTTCGCGCCAAGCGGCGCGAGCGCGGGCATAAGTCCGCTGCACATGCAGCGATGGGCCGATTGGTTTTGCAGCGCCAGCAGCGCGGGCCTGCATCGCTTCGTGCACTTTCATCAGCGCAATCTTGGCGGTGGCGTTCTGAATGTCGGCAGCGGTGTGCAGCTTGAGAAATGATTCGTAGTAGCGATAGGAACGCGCGAGCATTTTTATGCCCGCCTCGCTCTTGGTGCGGTTGCCGATTTCCTGATACCAGATCGCCAGATCGAGCAGCTCGTTTTCCTTGAGGTCTTCGATGGTTTTGGCAGCCAGCGGCAGATGGATGCGAGCCTTGAGATCAGCACCCGATTCAAGCAGCGGCAGGGCGGATGCGGGATCGTCTTTGTTCACCAGATAAAGTTGAAGCAGTTCCGTAGAAGCGGCGCGATCCTTGGGCTTGTCCTTGAGGATTGCTTGAAGCTCTTTGATGCGCTGATCGAGAGTGGCGGCAACGTTGTCGTCGCCGTTGTTGTTGTTGTTGTTGTTTTGAGCTGCGCCGGCTTTGGGCAGATAGTCCGGGCGAGCAAGCTGGGGCACGATCTTGCTCACCGGCAGCATCGCGCGCTCAAGCATTTCACCCGTGCGTGGCGTGATGAGTGAACCATCCACGCCCGGCGGCACCGCGACATCCATCAGCGGCTTGCCCTCGGCATTTTTACCGATCAGCACAGCAAGCGGACCATCAGCAGTGAAGACCGCGCCGTCATCCACGTGCCCCGGCTGATCTGCATCAGCGGCAAAAGCAAAAGAGGGAAGCTGCTGACATGCTGTGGCGGCAACAGCAAAGAGCGAAAGGGCCAGGCCAGACCAGCGATTCACAGCCATGTTCTTCATCCTTGGCGTGATCGCGAAAGTCCGCAGAGCGAAGCCGCGCGCGGCTTAGGCGATCACTTTGTTGAGCGGGTAACTGATGATCCCCGTCGCTCCAGCACGGCAAAGCAGCGGGATCAAAGCGCGCTCCACGCGCTCATCCACAATGATATCCACCGCGACCCACTGAGCACCCGCAAGCGCCGGCGTATCCGCCAGGGCACTGATCGTCGGCGATTTTTCCGCTGGCAAAATCGCCAGCACCGCATCGAGACTGGCGCGAGGCACATTCATTTTCAGCCCGGTCTTTTCACGGGCGTTAATCGCACCTTGTAATAGTAGCGCGATGTCCTCCACCTTAGCGCGCTTTTTCTCATCAGCCCAGGTCGCCTTGTTACAGATCAGACGCGTCGTGCTGCTCAGGACGGTGGCGATTTCGCGCAGCCGATTGGCGCGAAGGCTCGAGCCGGTCTCGGTGATATCGACAATGGCATCGACCAGGCGAGCTTTCACTTCAGTAGCGCCCCAACTGAACTCGACCTTCTTGATGGGCACCTTCAGGTCAGCGAAAAATTTCTTGGTGGTGTGTACGAGTTCGGTGGCGATGATGCCGCCAGCCAGATCCTCAGGCTTGGTGATCTTGGATTCTTCAGGCACCGCGAGCACCCAGCGGGCGGGCTTGCTGGTCGCTTTGGAATAGCGAAGCTCGCAGACCTCGTGAACATCGGAACTGTTTTCAACGACCCAGTCCACACCCGTGATGCCTACATCGATGACGCCATCTTCCACATACCGGCTGATTTCCTGCGCGCGGAACATGATCATCGTCAAATCAGGATCATCGATGGTCGGAAAGTAGGAGCGTTCAGAAACCTTCACATCAAAGCCAGCGCGATTGAAGAGATCGACCGTGGAATCCTGGAGGCTGCCTTTGGGAAGGCCGATGCGAAGGAGCGATGGGTTGTTGCGGATGTCCGTCATAGGCGCAAAAGGATACACGAAGAGCATGAGTGATGCGTTGCGAATCGGGGGGTAAGGAGCATGTTCTATCTGTGTGTCTACCCTGTGTGTTTGTAGCGCGGGACGAGATAGAGAAGCAGCGATCGCGGCACATTCACCCCTTGGCCATGATGAACGCATCGCTGTGAATTTCCTTCATGCTGGCACCGGCGAGGAAAACTTTCTTGCGCAGCATCGTGACCAGATCGGGATTCCCGCACAGGTAAACGCGCCAGTCCTTGAGCTTGGGATGGTGCTTGAAAATGATCTGATCCAACGCTCCCACCTCAATCTGTTCCGATGGTTCTCCTTGCACCAGACAACGGCGGTAATTCAGTTGCGCATGCTGCTGTGTGAGCGCACAAAGTTCATCGACCAGATAGAGACCCGTGTGATTGAGCGCTCCCTGGAAGAGGGCGATCTGGCCGCGGTGCTGATGATGGATCGCATCTTGAATGATGCCATAGAGCGGGGCGAGGCCGGTACCGGTGCCGACCAGGAGCAGGTTCTGATCTCGATTGGCGGGCAGATAAAAGCAGTCGCCCGATGGGCCGCGCACCTGGACACGGTCGCCGGGTTGAACTTCGCTGTGAATCCAATTGCTCATTTTTCCGCCGGGGATCTTGCGAATATGCAGCTCCAGATGCTCATCGCGGTGCGGAAGGCTGGCCACGGAATAGCTGCGGATCAAGCCATCTTCACGCACGAGATTGACGAACTGCCCCGAGCGATAATCGAAAGGGCTTTCCGTCTTCAGAAGCAGACGAACCACATCATGACTCAGCGCATCGGTGGAGATGATCGTTGCAGCAGCGGCGACATCGGCTGCATCAGGCTTGGCAATGACAAGATCGCTCTCCGGTCTGCACACGCAAGGCAGAAAGAAGCCACGCATCTTGAGCGACTCCTTCACACCCACTTGCGAAGCCTCGGGTGGTGTGCCAGTCACCACGCGCATCAGGCACGACTGGCATGTGCCGGATTTGCATGAGTACGGCGCATTGACGCCTTGGCGCAGCAGCGCATCGAGCACCGTTTCGTCCGGCTCGACAGCGTAGGACTTGCCTTCAAGTTCGACATGGGGCATGGATAACTCCGGGCATATAGCGAAACGCGATGCAGCGTCATTGGCACGTTGCACCCGTTGCACCCGTGCTGCGGTGCTCAGTTGCGCTGAGCACCGCTACGGATTTACTTGTGGTGAAAATGAAACAGGCGTGACTTCGCACATAACGAGCGAATATCAGTGAGCGCCAGCAGGCGCTTTGGGATCGCGATTCAGAACATCATCGCGAACCGAGTTCGCCAGTGCTGCCACCTGAGCAATCTTGTCATCCGTAACGCCCAGCTCGCGCAGCGTGTCGCCCAGATGCTCAATCACGATGTCCACATGAGAATCGTTTAGACCACGGGCGATTAGATGTTTGTGTCCTTCGCGCATGCTCAGACCGGTGTAGTTGTGGGGCCCGCCCAGCACCATCGTCAGGAATCCCTTCTGTTTTGCAGCCTGAACCTCCATGTCAATGTCATCAAAGAAATGGGACACGCGTTCATCACTGAGCATCTTGCGATAGAAGATGTCCACGGCAGTGTCCACGGCTTTCGACCCTCCCAATTGTTCGTACAGACTCGACATGATGCGATCCTTTCCGCGGCGGCGAGCCGCATGGTGTCGGGCACATTCAAAGTGCCCAGGGTGTTGATGAGGCGATAGCGATCCCGCTCCGCATGCAGCAAGCGAGAGCAAGAGAGCCGACTGAATTTCTTAAGATGTCAAGGCATCTTCGCGTGCCAGTACGCAGGTAAGTTCTTTTTTGTCGCTCTGAGAATTTCGAGAATGGCCTGGCGATCCTCCGCCTTGATAGATGCAAACGCCTCGCTTTTATCCTGCCCCGTCAGCACTTCCCAAAGGCGATGGAGCATCTGCTCGCGCAGCGGATCAGGAATCGCATCGAAGGCATCGGAGTAAATGAGGTAGCTCAGGGGATAGCGAAACATCCTTGTTTTCAGGTCGAAATCGCGCAGCGATCGTCCTTGCTTGTCGCGCGGGCCTTGCTTTGCAAAATCCTGTGCGAAGGTGGAGGTGCCTTTGATCTCGCCCTTGATGGGCGCTTCTTCGACAAAGAGCATGTACTTGAGCACCGCTTGGGTGGCGCTGTTAAATCGCCGCTTGGTGGAATCGAGCATGCGGCCCGGCGAATCCTTGGTCATCTCATTGAGCACCTGCTGATAGCGAAGGGCGGTGCGCGCTTCGTAGTTGGAGAGGGTGAGCAGGTTGTGCAATCGCGTCTGATGTTCGAGCACCAGTAGGGCGACGATGTCGCTGTGGCCACTGGGGTAGCCACGGGCATCGAAGAACTTGCTCAGGTCGGTGATGTTGGCACCTTGGGAGAGGTCTGATTTCTCCGGGTACTTTTCATCTTCCGCCAGGAGATTGCCCATGTGAACGTGTGGCTTGTGGGTGCCGGTGACATACCAGCCGCCCCAGCGTGATTCGATCGTGCTGCGATGGTCGATGTTGTTCGAGCCAGCTTGCAGTAGAGGGAATCCGTTGGCGTCAACATAAAGCGAGCGCACGATGTGGCCGGGCACACCGGCGGTGCGCGGCGACGCATGACACTGAAGGCATTGCCCCTCGCGCTGGATCTGAAGGATGCCTTGCTCATCGGGCATCGCCGTGTAGAACATCGCGCCTTGTTTGGGATCGACCGCCGAGATTTCCAGCATCTCGCTGCCTCGCACGTAGCCGACGTAAACATCATCATTGAAATAGAGCGCCCTCGGATTCGTCGGCGTAATTCGGCGAAGCTGCGCACTCGTCTTGGAGAAGACCAACATCTGCGACGATTCGGGAACGCCTAGTTCTTTGAGCAGTGAACGGAGGTAGCCGGTGTCGTCATCGCGGGTGAGCTTGGCATTGTTCTGCTTGATGCGAGCGAGCAGGGCAGTGACCGCGTCGCTCGGCGGAATCTTGTCGTAGGCAATCGCATCATCTTCGAGCGGCACGACGTAGCTGGACTCGCCAAATTGAGCGAGCGCGGAGGAACTCGACACCAGCAGAATCAAGGCGAGCAGCAGGCAACGAATTGGCGCGGGGGCTGATCGTAGGAACATGAATCACCTTCGCGAATCACAGGGCATGAAGTGAGACGTTGAAACAACGACGACGAATAACGCAGTGGCGCTACGCCTCACTTGCGACGGCCGCCCACGACATCGCACAGGGGCTTGCTGGGCGACGGGTCTGCGAGCAGGTCAGCGAGCGTGCTATTGGCAAACGCCGTCTCGACCTGCGCCATCGCGTTATCGAGGCGTTTGTGGAGCGGGCATAGTTTCTTGCCATGGGCCTTGAGTCCCAGCGGGCAGGTGGTGATGCGCTGAATCGGATCGACAGCATTAATCACATCGAGCACCGTGACCTTCTCCGCAGGCAGGGCAATCATGAATCCACCATGGAGCCCGCGCTGCGACCGCACCAGCCCGGCTTTGGCGAGTGAGCCCAGCACCTTGGCGAGGTAGCCGACGGGCACCTTCGTCGTGTCCGCAATCTGCGGCGTGGTCAGCGGCACCTCAGCCTGATCCGCCAGATGCACCATCGCACGCAAGGCATATTCGGTGGTCTGTGAAATCATGTGCGTTTAGCTCCAATCCAGTCCAAGCCAGGCAAACTACGAAAGTCCAGATGAGAACTAAATCACGACAAGCGGACATTCATATCCAATTATAGGAAAGTATCGGATCATTGCAAGTCCCACTTGAGAAATTTTGAAGGAAAGACAGCCACGCCTTCGGCGGGGCGATAAACGTGAAACTCCTACGCGCGTTCATCGTGTCTCCTCACGACAACAGCATCTCCAAATCCTCGCGGCCAAGGCGGGTGATGAGGCTGTTGTCTTCGCCGATGATCGCGTCGGCCAGTTCGCGTTTACTGTTTTGAAGTTCGAGCACTTTTTCTTCCACCGTGTCGCGGGCAATGATGCGGAAAGCGAAGACCTGTTTGGTCTGGCCGATGCGATGAGCGCGATCGATGGCCTGCGCTTCCACGGCTGGATTCCACCAGGGATCGAGCAAGAAAACATGCTCAGCCGCTGTGAGATTCAAGCCTACGCCGCCCGCTTTGAGGCTGATGAGAAACAGCGGACACGCAGGATCATTTTGAAATCGATCGACGCAGGCCTGGCGATCTTTGGTCTTGCCATCAAGGTATTCGTAGGTGATTTTCTCAGCATCGAGCCTTTGGCGAACGATGGCGAGAAGGCTGGTGAACTGCGAGAAGACCAGCACCTTGTGTCCTTCATCGATCAGTTCCTGAAGCTGCGGCAAGAGCACATCGATCTTGGCTGCGGGTTCGCCTTGCATCGTCTTGTCGATCAGGCCCGGATGACAGGCAGCCTGTCTGAGGCGCAGCAGCGCTTCAAGCACGTGCATCTTCGATTTGTTCATGCCATCGGTATCGATCTTCGAAAGCAGCGACTTGCGATAGTGTTCGCGAAGCTCGTTGTAGAGCTTTCGCTGCTTGGGTTCGAGTTCGCAGTAGAGCGTTTGCTCAACACGCGCAGGCAGATCGCGGGCCACCTGCTCCTTCTTACGGCGAAGAATAAAGGGGCGCAGTGCGCGACTGAGCAGTTGCCTGGCTTCTGGGCTTTGCGCGTTGTCGTTGCCGCTGAGCAGTTTGAAGACGCTGGCGCTGCCGAGCATGCCGGGGTTGAGGAACTCGAAGATGCTCCACAAGTCGGAGAGGCGATTTTCGACGGGTGTGCCGGTCATGACCAGGCGATGTTCGCCGGTGAGGAGGCGCACTGCTTTGGCACTGGCGGTGGTGGAATTTTTGATGGCCTGCGCTTCATCAAGGATGACGTAGTCGAACTTCACATCCTTGAGTTTGGCAGCATCAGCGCGGAGGGTGCCATAGGTGGTGAGAATCACGTCGTATTCGCTGAGCGCTTCTGTGTGATCGCCTTTGCCCCGGCAGATGCGGTCGATGCCGGTGTGATCGAGAAGGCGAAGCTTGGGCGTGAATTTTTCTGCTTCCTTCTGCCAGTTGAAAACGAGAGAGCGAGGTAGTACCACCAGCGAAGGGCGCGGCAGCGAAGTACGCGGCAGCGAAGCAGCATCATCCTGTGTCGCTACCGCTTCGCCTTGGGCGACAGCGTCTGCATCTGTATCCTCGCCTTTCTTCTTTCGCTTGGTTTTGCGTGGTTTGGTCTTGGGTGAAGTGGATGGCTCGGTTGTTGTCGCCGCTTCTTTTTCCAAGCGTCTCGCATCGAGCATGGCCAGCACTTGAATGGTTTTGCCCAGGCCCATGTCATCGGCGAGGCAGCCGCCGAAGCGAAACTCGCGCAGGAACTTGAGCCAGCCCAGGCCTTCGCGTTGATAGGGGCGAAGCTCGCCGCCGAAGCCTTCGGGCGCATCAGCGGCTTTGACGCCATCAAATTGGCGCAGGCGCTGCCGCGCCTTTTCAAAGAGCGCATCGCAGGACGCTTCAGGCATCGCCGCCAGCAGCGCATCGAGCAGGCCAACTTGTGCCTGCGAGAATCGCAGTTGCCCATCGGTTTCCTTGCCCAGCGATGCGAGCATGCCATATTTTTTGAGCCACTGTTCGGGCAGAACACCGATGGTGCCATCATCGAGGATCACGGTATTGTCGCCGCGCCTCAGGGCCGCGAGCAGGATGGGCAGATCGATTTGCTGATCATCGAAGTGGGCCTGTCCATTGAGATCGAACCAGTCGATGCCGGAGGAGACTTGAATATTGATCGCACCCGCAGAGCGATAAGCATTGCCTTCGGCTTCGACATGCCAGCCTTCAGCGATGAGCGAAGGCAGCGCGCCAGAAAGCTTTTTGTTCTTGATCTCCAGATGATTTCCATCACGACGATCATATTGAGGCACCTCGCGGAAGCTCAGGGCGAAGAGTTGATTCATCGCCGCCGCTTCAGCGGCGCGATCACGATGAATCATCTGGCGCGATTCTTCGATGTAGTGAGCATCCTCAGCATCGCTTTGAGAAACAAGCTTGCCTTGATAGTCATAGGTCACACTGGCGCGCATGTGGTCGGCGATGAGTGAGCCGCCGCGGGCACTGCCTTTGACGAGTTTGAGCCTTGGCGAAGGCGTGCCTTGAATCTCTTCTATATGTAGCTGCGTGGGCACGTCGATGTGGGCGCTTCGCTTTTTGAGGTGCAGCGTTCTGGCGAGCTGATCGCCTTCTTTGATGGGCACTTCAAGAGCGGGGTTTATGCGCAGCGTTTGAATCCAGTCGTAGTCGTCGCTGTCAAAGCGTGCAGCGGTTTCGCCGTGAATGAGTACGCCGCCG
>Ga0163150_10007383_pt1 | contig 12952 bp, 14 predicted proteins | sample OliLakLV19P2IB_FD_148628 | JGI IMG/M metagenome (GOLD analysis project Ga0163150, IMG submission 148628) | Freshwater microbial mat bacterial communities from Lake Vanda, McMurdo Dry Valleys, Antarctica - Oligotrophic Lake LV.19.P2.IB | ecosystem: Environmental > Aquatic > Freshwater > Lake >...
TGAAGGCGCTGCTCGACCCGGGCGACGAGGTGCTGCTGCTGGCGCCCTACTTCGCCGAGTACCGCTTCTACGTCAGCAACCACGGCGGTGTCCCGGTGGTGGTCCAGACCGACGCCGCCTTCCGGCCTGAGCCGCGGGCGATCGCGGCGGCGCTCACGCCGCGCACGCGCGCCGTGCTGGTCAACTCGCCCAACAACCCCACGGGGGCGGTCTACTCGCAGGACGACCTGGCCGCGCTGGCCGACGTCCTGACGCGCGCCTCGAGGGCCCAGGGGCGACCCGTGTGGCTGGTGAGCGACGAGCCCTACCGCGCCATCGTCTACGACGGCGTCGAGGTGCCCTGGCCGGTCGCCCACTACCGCGACACGCTGCACGTCACCTCGTTCTCGAAGGATCTGGGCTTGCCGGGCGAGCGCATCGGCTACCTGGCGGTGAATCCCGCCTCCCCCGAGGCCGCGGACCTGGTGGCCGCCGCAACCTTCACCACACGCATCCTGGGCTTCGTGAACGCGCCCGCCTTGCAACAGCGTTGGGTCGAGGGCCTGCTCGAGCAGCGCGTGGAGCTCTCGGGCTACATCCGCAAGCGCGCCGTGCTGCTTGCGGCCCTGACCCAGGGCGGCTACGAGGTGGTCGCGCCCCAGGGCGCGTTCTACCTCTTCCCTCGCGTTCCGCGACCCGATGGCGACGATCTAGCCTTCGTTCGCGCCTGCGTGGAGGAACGTCTGCTCGTCGTGCCCGGCCGCGGCTTCGGCCGGCCCGGCTACTTCCGCATGTCGTACGCCGTGACCGACCGCGATGTGGAGCTGGCGGCCGCCGCGCTGCAGCGCCTCACGGCGCGCACGTCCAGCTCCGCAATCCCCGCGAGCCCGCGTTCGGGCTGACGCGCCCCGGCGGGGCACGCGCCACGCGGTCGGCGCGACCCTACTTCGCCTTGCCCACGCGGCGGGCGAGCTTGCCCTTGTGGTTCGAGGCCGTGTTGGCGTGCAGCACGCCGCGCTTGGCCGCCTTGTCGAGGCGCGCATAGGCCTCGGGCAGCAGCGCCTTGGCCTCCGCACCCTTGCCAGCCGTGATCAGCTCCTCGATGCGCTTCTCCGTCGTGCGGTAGGCGGTGCGCATGTTGCGGTTGCGTTCCGTACGGGTACGGACCTGACGAACGCGCTTCTTCGACGAGCGGCTGTGCGGCATGACGGTTCCTGAGGACAGTGCCTGCGGGGAGGCCCCCAAGCGAGGGCACAAGGGGCCTAGTGTGCTGCGGCAGCCGAGCGGGGCAAGGGATGGGCGGGGAGAGTCCCCAGGAACCCCGGGGCCGCGCCCGCCTTGCGGTGTAGGGGCGCCCCTTGTGGGCGCCCGGGGAGTCCGTTGAGCAAGTCGACAGGGTTCGGGTTCCGCCGCGTGGTATCGCCCCCGGGGGCTTGAGGGTCGGCCAACGCGCGCATCAGGGGCGCGAGGGAACGGCGTCGACGGTACCGCCAGAGGTCACCCGCCTGCTGGGACACAGTGCGCCCCGCGCCGGGCCCTACGGACTAGGCGGGCGACCACGAAAGCAAACCACGAGGGTCGCCCCTACGACAGCTGCTTCAAGCGCTGGGCCACGTCTCGGTAGGTGATGTCCTCTTCGTAGAGGTTCTCGAAGATCCCACGGGCCTTCTCGGCCTGGCCGGCGCGAGCGAGCAGGTCGGCGTAGGCGTAGTGGACGTCCTTGGCCTTCGGCGAGGTCAGCAAGGGGAAGTCGGCCACGGCCTCCTCGAGCTTCTTCAGGGCCAGGCCGGTGAGATTGCTCATCTCGAAGCACTTCGCCAGCAGCAGCAGGCTGTCGGTCTTCCTGTTGGGGTCGCGCACCGTCTGCTGAAACTCGCCGGTGGCCTCGTCCACGCGGCCGGCGGCCAGCAGCGTGCGGCCCAGCTTGAAGCGCTCGGCCAGGTCGAGGGGGTGGTCCTTCACGCGCCGTCCGTACTCGAGCAGCCGGCTCTCGATGAGGGCCTTGCCGGCAGCGCTCTCCCGCTCACGGGCGGTCGCGTCCTCCGGCTTCGCCTTCAGCTCCTCGCGCGCGACGCGCAGCGCGTCCTCGTGCTTGCGCAGCTTGAGGTCGCCCACGCGCACCGAGATGTCGAAGTTGCGCGGATCGAGGGTCACGGCGTCCTCGAAGGCCTTGAGTGCCGCGGCCTCGTCGCCGCGCTGCAGGTGCATCTCGCCCAGACGCACCCGTATGCGCGGATTCTGCGGCTCGGCCCGGCACTGTTCCTCGATCTTCTCGACCTCGCTGGCGGCGTGCTCGGGCGTGAGCTGGAGGCGCGTCTCGGTCTCGAGCTTCTGCGCTACGCCCTTGTCCTTGATCAGGTCGCGGCTGGAGCGGGCCGTCTCGTAGCCCGAGATCTTGAGCGCGCCCTCGGCGGCCACGTCCTTGCGCAGCTTGATGCCCTCCTGGTCGCGCGGCGCAGCCTTCACCGCATTGTCCAGGGCCTGGAGCGCCTCCGGGATGCGGCCGCGCTTGGCCAGGGCCGACCCCAGGCGCTTCCAGGGCTCGGGATCGGCGGTGTCCTGCTCGGCGGCGCGCTTGTAGCCGCCGATGGCGGCCTCGAGCTGGTTGGCCTGCACGGCGGCCTCGCCCAGCGCCATGAGCGTGCCCTTGTGGTCGGGGTTCTTCGCCAGCGTGCGGAAGGCCGCCGCCATGCGCTTCATCGGATCGCGGCTGCCGCCGAGACTGACGCCCGAGAACATCCCGCCGAAGAGGCCCTTGCCACGTGTCTCGCCCAGCTTCTTGGCCGCCGCGAAGAAGCCCTCGACCGCCTCGGCATCGTTCGCCTCGAACTGGAAGGCCTCGACGTAGATCTGCACGGCGAGGTCGTAGTTCTTGCGCCGGAAGGCCTCTTTGGCCTTGTTCTTCAGGTCCTCAAACGCCATGGACGGCCTCCGGTCGGGGGACACGATCCTAGCCCTGGCGCGCCTTGCAATCCACCGCCCTGTGCGTGGCGTACCAGACCTGCACAGCATGGATATGCTGTTGCCAGATGCGACTCGAGATCGTCCTCTGGCCGGACCCCGTCCTGCTCGCGGGCACGCAGCCCGTGGTGCGCGTGGACGCACGCCTGCGCGAGGTGGTGGCCGAGATGCGCCGCGTGTTGTTCGAGCTCAAGGGCGTGGGCCTGGCGGCGCCCCAGGTCGGGGTGGCGCAGAGGCTGATGCTGGTGTGCCCTAGCGGCGAGCCGGGCACGGAGCAGGTGCTCGTCAACCCACGCATCGTGGCCTCGAGCGGCGCGCAGATGGGCGAAGAGGGCTGCCTCTCCTTCCCCGGCATCTATGGCCGCGTGGAGCGTGCCCAGAGCGTGCGTCTGGCCTACCAGGATCTCGACGGCCGCCCCCAGGAGCTGCTGCTGGAGGGCTTCGTCGCACGCATCGCGCAGCACGAGGGCGACCACCTCGACGGCAAGATCTTCATCGATCGCATGCTGGCCGAGGACCGCCTCGAGGCCGAGCCCCAGCTGGCCGAGCTGCGCGCGCGCTTTGACGCTGGCGCTCCCGGCCGCCGCTGAACGGGAGCGCTGCGCATGCGCACGCACGCCGGGCTCGCCGGGCTGTCGCCCGCGCTGTTCCGTCGCCCGGTCGTGACGGTGGGGGTCTTCGACGGGCTGCACCGCGGCCACCGCCACGTGCTCGAGCACCTGCGCGCCTTGGCCGCGCGCGTGGGCGGCGAGTCCGTGGTGCTCACCTTCGAGACGCATCCCCTGGCCGTGATCGCGCACGCCCCCCCGCGCCAGATCCTCTCGGTGCCGCATCGCCTGCGCCTGCTCGAGCGGCTGGGCATCGACGGCGCCTTGCTGCTGCCCTTCGACGAGCGCCTGCGCGAGCTCAGCTACGGGCGCTTCACCGAGGAGGTGCTGGTCAAGGGTCTCGCGATCCGCGGCCTGCTCTTCGGCTACAACGGCAACTTCGGCAAGGACGGGCGCGGCAACGCGCGCACGCTCGCGCCGCTGGGCGCCACGCACGGCTTCGTGGTCGAGGAGGCGCCGGCGGTCGCGCTTGGGGAGCACCCCATCTCCTCGAGCCGCATCCGCGACGCCATCGAGCAGGGCGACCTGGCCGCCGCGGCCGACATGCTCGGCCGCCCCGTCTCGCTCTACGGGAAGGTCGTGCACGGCGATGGCCGCGGCCAGGAGCTGGGCTTCCCCACCGCCAACCTCGACCTCGAGGGCGAGATCCTGCCCCCGGCCGGGGTCTACGAGGTGGTGGCCGAGGTCGAGGGCCGTCGCCATCCCGCCGTCGCCAACATTGGCGTGCGCCCGACCTTCACCTCCGGCGATGTCTCCGTCAAACCCACCCTGGAGGTCCACATCCCTGCCCTGGCACGCGACCTCTACGGTCAGGGCCTGGAGGTCGAGCTGGTCCGCAAGCTGCGTGAGGAGCGCCGCTTCCCCTCCCGCGCGGCCCTCGTGGCCCAGATCCGCGCCGATGTGGCGGCAGTTCTCGGGCCCCACTCCGCCTCCTGAGCCGCCCCGCCGCCTGCCGCCCTCCGCCGCCGCGCGCCCCGTCCCCTCCGTGCGGCTCCCATTCCCCAGCGTCGGGTCACTCCGGGGAAAACGCTTGGCTCCCCCGCGCCCCCTGGTGTCTCATCGTCCGCCCGACAGATCTCCGGCCAGGTAGCTCAGCTGGTAGAGCATGCGACTGAAAATCGCAGGGTCGCCGGTTCAACTCCGGCCCTGGCCACCATCTCCGCGGCGCCGCGCCGCGGAGGCAGAGGCGAACGGCAGCCCTCCGGGCCGGTGCGGCCTCTCCTGAGGCGCAGCGGCGCTCGGGGATTGCGCGCTGTGTGGACGATACCCGCTCGTGAGCAGCACTCCTTCGACCCATCCCACCTTCCGGACCGTGGACGGCGTGAGCGTCCCCGAGGCCGCGAGCCTGCGGGAGGGCTACGACCTGCGCCAGGACTCGCCCGGGTTCTGGACCTTCCGCGTCAACGTCAGCGCCGAACGGATCCCCGAGGCCTTTCGCCGTCTCGTTGCACGCATCCCAGGCCCAGGGTCTTTCGCGCTGGAGATCCCGACTGACAGCGGCACGGAAGCCCAACTGCGCACCCAGCCGACGGACCCCTTCCACTGCGATGTCTGGTACCTGGATTGGCTGCGGCCCTCGGACATGCTTGCGCTCTTCGCGGAGTATGAGCCGCTCCTCCTCCACGACGGATTCCTCCGCTTCGGGTTTGGGGGCCAGAAGGCATACGATGAGGTGTTCGTGAGCGCCTACAAGCTCTTCATGCTGTACGCGACGAAGCCCGAGCCCGTGGCAGCCGCGCTTGCGGACCTAGGCTTCCCACGGGTCCCAGATCTGCGTACGGCCGCCACGACGTTTACCCCCGAGCGGCCTGGCGTGAGACTTGCCTTGACTGACCTGCGCCCCTCCCTCGACGACATGCTGTCGTCCCTGCGCGCCCGCGGCCTCTACTTTGCTGAGCATCGGGCGGACTACTAGCGCTCCCGGAGATCGGCGCGCCCGGCTGTGCGTCGAGTCCCGCCGAGGCTACGCTGGACGCGTACCCTGGGGTGGCGGGACGCAGGCCCTCGCGCTGACGTAGAGTGGTCGGCAGTACTTGCTGGGGAGGGGTCCATGCGCAGGTTGTCGATCGCCTTCGCGTTCCTCCTGGTTTCCTGCGGCTCGTCGCGTGACTGGGATGAGGGACCCCGCGGCGCCAGGTTGGCGGCCGTACGTTCCGCCTTCCAGGGCGTGGTGCCCGGTGCCCGCATGGCGCTGTCGGGACCGTTCAGCTCGCTCACGCTCGACGGGGCGCTCTCCGGCCCCTACGTATCCGACTGCGAGCTGTTCCGAGCCATCGTGGATGTCTCGGGTGCGCTTGCCGATGGCACGCCCGAAGTCGAGGCGCGCCTGCTCCTCGACCAGGCGCGCTTGCACGAGGCGGCCTTGGCAGCCGGCGGACTCGTCCGGATCGCCTCCCATGGGACGGGCATCGGAGACTTCCAGCGCTCCGGTGACCATGTCCGCCCGGCTCAGGATCTGCACCGCATACGGGTGGCCGCCGGCAAACAGCCGCGGGTTGGCCCCGGCCTTCAAGGCGCTTCCTACATGCTCTCAACGAACGCTCCACGTTGGGTCACTTGGAGCGCCTACGTCGCGCCCACGGCCGGAGCGACGGCCTTCGTGCGCATGGAGCTCGATCGCACGGAGCGACTCCTGCTGATCGAGATCTCGTATAGCGACCGCAGCGTCCTCGATCGGCCGCACCCCTTCTCTCGCCCGCCCTGGACCGAGGCGATCGTTGGGGGCGAGTAGGCGGGTGCATCGGGGTGCTCCCGCGACTGTTGGGGCCGGGGCCGGGGCGATGCAGGACAGCTCCGTGCCGGAGCCTCGACCGCCGACGCGTCGCGAAAACTTCTCGGATGTGAGCCTGGCTCCGTACCGGTGGCTCCGTACCGCATGCTCAAGGACCTGCGTGCGCCGGTGCTCACCTAGCCCGGTGTTCGACTCGGATGAGGTTCGCCAGGTCCCAACTGCGAGACCCCTTGGTGGCGGCACGTGTCCCCACGGGCTGCTCGACCTGGAGTGCATCGACGTCGCGCGCGTTGAGGCGATGCAATCCCTGGCACGGCCTTCCATGGAGCGTGGCACTCCACCTAACCTCGCGCGCCGCCTCGTCGATCGTCATTTCGATGCGATCGCCCGCGAGACTCCACTCGTGAGAGACGACGTACGGGTACTTCATCGGGCTAGTGGTCATGCTCACCCCGTCCTTCTTCTTCGTGTGGGCAGGCATGTGGGCGGCTCCTCTTCGCTGGCTCGCTACCCGCAGTCTCTGGGCGGTGGAGCGCAGCAGTACTCCATGGTAGCGATGGCCCCCCGGAGGCGAGCTGCCGTGACAACTGGCCTTCCAAAGCCCATCTGGCCGCCGACTGATAATCGCAGGGTCGCCGGTTCAACTTCGGCCCTGGCCACCATCTCCGCGGCGCCGCGCCGCGGAGGCAGAGGCGAACGGCAGCCCTCCGGGCCGGTGCGGCCTCTCCTAAGGCGCAGGGGCGCCCGGGGACGGCGCGCCGGGTGGATGAGGCCCGCTCAGGAGCGGCAGCGCACAGATGAATTTTGCGTGAGCGTCCGCCAGGCGCGCGCGATCGATCGTGAGCGGCGGCAGTGGGGGCCGCGGCAGGGTGGAGGCGTGCTCGTCAGGGTAGGCTTGCCGGCGGCTGCGCCTCACGGAGGGACTGCCGGATGGAATCCCGGATCCGCTTGGCTCTCGACCGGGTCGTGGCCACCGCGAAGGAGGTCTTCGGGGAAGGGTTGCGCTCCTTCGTCCTGTACGGTTCGGGGGCCGAGGACGCCCTGCGCCCGACGTCGGACGTGAACGTGATCCTCGTGCTCACGGCCTTCGATGGCGACAAGGCCGCCCGCATGCGGGAAGCGGTCGTCTTGGCCGGAGCGGCGATCCGGATGCGCGCGATGTTCCTCCTCGAGAGCGAGGTGCGCGATGCGGCCGAGGCGTTCGCGGTGAAGTTCGAGGATGTGCAGCGGCGTCACAGGGTGCTCGCCGGAGTGGACCCCTTCGCGCACCTGCATGTGCCGCGCGAGGCGGTGCTCCGGCGGCTCAAGCAGGTGCTGCTCAACCTCGTGCTTCGACTGCGCGAGCAGGTCGTGACGCTCGGGGACGACGACAACGCGCTCGCGCGGGTGGCGGCCGAATCCGCTGGGCCGCTGCGGGCTTGCGCCGCGGAGATCCTGAAGCTGGAGGGTCAGGAGGTCCGCCCGCCTCGCGAGTCCCTCGTCGCCGTGGCCGGGGAGAGCCTCGACGACCTGTCCGCCGCGCGCGAGACCGGGGAGCTGCCCCCGGGCGCCGGGGCCCCGCTGGTTCTCAAGCTGATGTCCATCGCCGATCGGATGCGCGCGCGGGTCGCGAGACTTCCGTGAATCCCTTCGATCTGCGTGGTCCGGAGTTCCTGCTTTTCTACGTCGTGCTGGCGCTTCTCACCTTCGCCGCGCTCTTCGTGTGGCAGCGCCTCTCAGGGCCACGACCGAGTGGCGATCGGCTGCTTCGCGATCCGTACCTCGTCGCCGGTCTGCGGGGTGGGGGGGGGGAGATCGTCCAGGTGGCCGCCTTCTCGCTCCTCGCGCAGGGCGTTGTGGCGTGCCCTAAGGGCCGCGAGATCCACTACCGGGAGGGGGCCTCCGCTGCTTCCCTCGACCCGGTGGAACGCGCCGTGGTCGAGGCGCTCCGCGGCAGGCCGCGCAGGCTCTCCCAGCTCCAGAAGGAGCCGGCGATCGAGGCTGCCGTCCGTCCGCACCTGGAGACCCTCGAGTCGGCGGGGCTGTTGCTTTCGAACCGCCAGAAGCGCGCGCGCGTCGGCGTCGCGTGGATGGCGGCGGGATTCCTGGCCGTCGTCGCGGCCATCAAGCTCATCGTGGCGTTCCACCGGGGCCGGACCAACGTCCTGTTCCTGATCCTCCTCGCGGTGCTGTGCGTCTGGGGATGCACGGCGTGGGCGCGCGCGCGGCCGCGCACAGCGGAGGGCGTGCGCGTGCTCGCCGACCTGCGCGCGCTCTTCGGACCCCGTCGCGCACGCTGTCCGAGCGCTCCGAGCCCCGGAGGAAGCTCGGACCTCGTGCTTCTGGCCGCGGTCAGCGGCATCGTTGGCGAGCCCTTCGGGCATCAGGCGGCGCAGCGAGCGCGGCGCGCGAGCGCTTCGAGCGGCTGCAGCTCCTCGTGCGGCGCCGGGGCGAGCGGAAGCAGTTGCGGCGGCAGCTGCGGCGGAGGGTGCGGGGGGTGCGGATCATGAGCGGGTCCGATCGATTCGGCCTGGGCTGGAGGACGCCGCTGGCGGAGGGGCTCCTGACTCACCTCGAGCAGCTGGACGTACTCGAGGTGGTGGCGGAGGATTGGCTCGTCCGACCACGCGTGGAGTGGAGCGCTCTCCGCCGGCTCGCTCGGCACGTGCCGGTCCAGGTTCACGGCGTGTCGCTGGGAGCGGCTTCGACGGTGCGTGTCTCGCCTGCGCGGCTCGACAGGCTGGCCGCCCTGATCGGCTACGTCGAGCCAGAGGCCTGGAGCGAGCACCTGGCCTTCGTCCGAGGAGGCGGCTTGGAGATCGGCCATCTCGCCGCGCCGCCCCGCTGTGCCGCCACCCTCGAGGGCCTCGCACGAAACATCGCCCGTGCGCGGGCGGTCGTGGGCTGCGCTCCGCTGCTCGAGAACGTTGCGTCGCTGATCGACCCTCCCGGTAGCCACTGCGACGAGACCGACTGGACGGTCGACGTGATCGAGGCGACGGGCTGCGAGCTGCTGCTGGACCTCCACAACCTGCATGCGAATGCGACGAACTTCGCGTTCGACGCGCAGGCGTTCCTCGACACGATCCCCCTGGAGCGGGTGGGCACGATTCACATCGCAGGCGGACGCTGGGTGGGGCGCGTGCTCGACGATCACCTCCACGCCGTCCCTGACGTCGTCTTCAGCCTGCTCACCCGACTGGCCGCCCGCGCGCGGCACCCGCTCACCGTGATCCTGGAGCGGGATGGAGCGTTCCACGGGATCGAGCCCCTGCTCGGAGAGCTCGATCGCGCGCGCCAGGCCGTGGCAGAGGGGAGGGCCGCGCATGTCGTCCCCGCGCTTTGAAGCCTTCCTGGCGCGCATCTACGTGGATCGCGCCGCCCGGGAGGCGTTCCTCCTCGACCCCCCGGGCGAAGCGGGGCGTTTCGGGCTGACCCCCCTGGAGTGCGCGGCTCTTACTCGAATCGACCGCCCCGGCCTGCTGCTCGCCGCCGCTGCCTTCGAGCGCAAGCGGGCCGCGAGCCCCGACGCCCGACGCTGAGCGCGACCGGTTGAAACTCGCGTCTGGTCGCCATCCGCTGGGGGTGTAGGCTCGTGCGTCGGAGGGCGCCATGGAGACGCGAGCGAGCGACGTGATGCGCAGGTGGTTTCGCGAGGTGTGGTGCGAGGGGTGCGAGGGCACGATCGAGGCGCTCTTCCCCGAGCACGCCCTGGCGCACGGGCTGGGGCCCGAGCCGGTCCGCGGGCCGGCTGCGTTCCGGGCATTCTGGGGCAATCTGCGCGCCGTCTTCCGCGACATCCAGATCCAGGTCGTGGACGTGATCGACGACGGCGAGCGTTGCTACGTGCGCTGCACGTCGTCGCTGACGTTTCGCGGGCGGAAGGTCAGCCTGGGCGGGGGCTGCCAGTGCACGGTGCGCGGCGGGCAGATCGTGGAGTGCTGGAACACCTGGGACTTCCTCGGACTGCTCACGGAGATGGGCGCGCTGCCGGAGGATGCGATCGCGCGCAGCTTCGCGGGCGAGCGGGCACGCTTTCAGGTGTGAGATCCGCCAGGCCTGAAGTCGGGGGCCCTCAGCGCTTGGGCCTGGCGGCGGCCTGCTTCGGGCCCAGCGCGGCCTGCAGGCGCCGGTTGAGGGCGCGCGCGTCCTCCGCGAGGCGGCACGCGAACCAATCGAGCAGCGGCAACCAGAGGGGCGTGCCCGCCTGCGCCTGCCGCAGGATCTCGTCCACCGCGCCGGGCCAGAGCACGGCGACGACCGAGGCGCCTACGCTCTTGACCGTGGCCTGACGCAGGTGGTCGTCGAAAAAGGCCTGGTGGCCGAAGAGGCTGCCGGGGGCGATCTCAGCGTCCACAGCGAGCGGCGAGCTCGCACTGCCGGCCGTGACCTGCGCTCCGCCGCCGAGCAGGATGAAGGCGCCGTCGGCGCGTTCGCCGGCCTCGATGATGGGCTCGTCGTGCAGGTAGGTCTGCACGGAGAAACCGGTGGCGGCCAGCGCCGTGAGGGCCTTCTTGAGGCCGACGGCGCGGCCTTTGTCGCTCGGCGCTGTCGCCGCGAAGAGGCCCAGCCGCTCGAGGGTGCGCACCAGCGCCGCCTCGTCCACCTGCGGCATCTGCTTGGCGGCCGCCCGCTTGGGCGTGGTGGTGCTGGCTGCGGAGGGGCGGTCGAGTCCCTCGAGCGTGATGATCTGCGAGACGCTCAGCTCCTGGCCCGGCTGCGCTTCGACCTCGGCGGAGCGCCGGAGCCGGCGCGCGAGGTCGCTCGCGATGCGGAACAGCGCCTGGCCCATGGCCTGGGGCTGCGTCTCGAGCAGGTCGAGGTAGGCCGCATGCGGCACGGGCCGAAGGCGTGAAGCCACCTGCGCCACCACGCCGGCGGAGGACGGTCCCGGGGAGATCATGCCCAGCTCGCCCACCCAGGTGCCGGGGCCCTTCTGGCCTAAGGAGAACGGACCGGAGCCCGATTGCAGGCGCACATCGAGAGCGCCCTCGTCGATCAGGTAGAGCGTGTCCGCAGACTTCCCCTGCGTGATGAGGACCTGCCCCGCCTTGACCTCGATGGGCTCGAGCAAGCCGGCCAGCGCGCTCAGCGTGCTGGCGTCCGGCTTGCTCTTGGACGTCTTCGCCTGGCTCACGCGCGAACCTCCCGAGCCCGATGGGGGCGGGGGGCAGTCTACCGCGCTCCAGGGGAGGCAGTCCCCGGCGGCGCAACGAGGCGTCCTTGGATCTCAACGCTCTTGTAGCGCACTGCCCGTGCAGCTCAGTGCTCGGGCAGCTCAGTGCTCGGGCAGCTCAGGGCCCGGGCAGCTCAGCGCCCTTGCAGCTCGGAGCAGCGGAATGTCTGCTGCTGCGAGACGCGGCCGTCTCCCTCGAGGATCCGCACGGCGAGCGTCGGGTCCGCCAGCCGGGTGTCGATCTCCAGCATGGCGAAGCCCAGGTGCTTGCTGTTGGCGATGCCCGAAGAGATCACCTCAGGGATCGCATAGGTGCCGGTGCGCTCGGGCGCGTGCAGCTGCACGAGGCAACGGTGCAGGTCTCCGGTCAGGAAGACCACCCCGTTCACCCGTCGCTCGGCCAGCATGGCGAACAGGCGTGCGCGGTCGGTGGGGAAATCGCGCCAGGTGTCGCTCTCGTGGGCCTCCAGCGCGCTGCCGGAGCAGATCAGCTTGAAGCGCGCGCGCGAGGCGCCCAGGCCGGCGGCCAACCATTCGAACTGCGCCGCGCCCAGGACGCGCTTCTCCGGGCCGTCGGGGGCCTTGTTCGGGGAGCGCTCGAAACGCACGTCGAGCAGGAACAGCTCGACGTCGCCCCAGCTGAAACGCGAGAAGATGCCGGGCACCTGCGGCAGACCGTAGCTGGGGTTGGCGAACAGGTCGCGGAAGGAGGCCAGCGAGCGGTGCTTGCCCTCGAGCGTGCCGTCGGCGTCGTCACCGCCGTAGTCGTGGTCGTCCCAGATGGCGTAGGTGGGCACGTGGCGCAGGAGCGCCGCCAGCTGCGGCACGGAGCGCATCGCGCGATGCGCTTGCCAGATCAGCTCGGGCCGCGTGCTGTCGTGGTAGGCGTTGTCACCCAGCAGCAGGTGGAAGTGCGGATCCTCCAGGCGCAAGCGCTCGAAGGACGTGCCTGGGAACTTGGGCTTCATGCACGAGGAGACGCCGATGCGCGTGAGGCCGGGGGCGCTGGGGGCGCGCGCGGTGCGAAACGACCCCGCCCAGCCTTCCTCGGTGTGCTCGTTCCAGAACACGCGGTAGAGGTAGCGCGTGTCGGGGAGCAGGTTCGTGAGCGTGCGGCGGTAGACCGATCCGTGGTGCGCGTCGCTCGCGAGGTCTGCGAAGGGCCCCGTGGCGTGCGCCGTTTCGGTCTCGCGACGCCAGCGCACCGTCAGGCGCGAGCGCGGCGCGGCGGCCACCCACAGGGCCGCCGTGGTGTCGGTGGTGTGGCCTACGAGCGGGCCCAGCAGCGTCTCGGGCACGCCCGCGCCGCCGCGCGGCTCGCAACCGGCGACGAGCAGGGCGGCGCCCGAGGCCGCCAGGATCTCGCGGCGCGTCAGGCGCAGATGGCGTCCCGGGCGCGGCATGACGCCGACGCTACCATGGAGCGTGACCCCTTCGTGGAGCCCCCGCCGTGCGTCGTTCCGCCTCACTGGCTGTCGCGCTCGCCGTAGTGCTGGGCTTGCGCTCGGTGGCCTGGGC
>Ga0163150_10007384_pt1 | contig 12951 bp, 12 predicted proteins | sample OliLakLV19P2IB_FD_148628 | JGI IMG/M metagenome (GOLD analysis project Ga0163150, IMG submission 148628) | Freshwater microbial mat bacterial communities from Lake Vanda, McMurdo Dry Valleys, Antarctica - Oligotrophic Lake LV.19.P2.IB | ecosystem: Environmental > Aquatic > Freshwater > Lake >...
GTTCGGCGCCAGCGGATCGGGCGGAGTATCTGGATCGTGCTGCAATGCCTCTTCGTGGGCGGGGTTGCCGCGGGGTTGTGGTATGGGGGGAACCGCGCGGTCGATGCCCTGTTTCTGAACAACGAGGAGTATGTGATCCGCCGGATCGATGTGGCGACGGATGGCACGCTCACTGCCGAACAGGTGATTGCGGCCTCGGGCGTCCGGCAGGGCGAGGGCATCTTCACCCTCTCGCTCCGGGATGTCTGTCGTCGCCTGGAGCAGCTTCCCCAGGTTCGGCGGGCGGAGGTCGAGCGCACCCTGCCCGATCTCGTCTCCATCCGGGTGATCGAGCGTCAGCCCGTGGCGTGGGTGGTTCCGGAAATGGAGGTCGACCCCGCCGCGTCGTCCGACGCGCACCTGATCGATGCCACCGGGGTGTTGATCCAGCCGCTGAAGGGTTCCACGGCGCATCTCCACCTGCCGGTGATCTCGGGGGTCCGGCCGGACGCGTTGCGCTCGGGCGAGCCGGTGGTGGTGCGGGATGTTCGCGCGGCGCTCGATCTGTTGCAGATCACGGCGACCAATCTGATGCAGGCGCGCTGGGAGATTCGTGGGATCGATCTGTCGAGGGGTTATTGCATGGTCGTCACCGACAGCCGGAAATCGCGCGTGACGCTCCCCACGGTCGGGGTCGAGCAACAGGTGACCCGCCTGGGCGCGTTGCTGGGTTGGTGCGAGGGGAACGGGCGGGAGTTGCTCACCGCCAATCTCCTTCCCTCGCGCAATGTGCCGGTCACTTTTGTGCCCCCGCCTGTCGACGAAACCGCGCTGCCACCCGTCGCGGACCCCGCTGCGAAGCCCGCGGGCGAGCCGCCCGTGCGACGCGCGATTCCCGTCCGGCCCACCGCCCCGAAGAACCGGACGCGCGCCAATGGGTAAGGAGCATATTCTCGTCGGCCTGGAGGTGGGGACGTCGAAGATCTGTGTCGTGATCGGCGAGGCGCGCGACGACCAGCTTCGGATCCTTGCGGTGGGGGAAACCCCATCGAGCGGGATGCGCAAGGGGGAGATTGTCGATTTCGACAATGCGAAGGAATGCGTCCGGGAAGCGCTCGCGATTGCCGAGGATCGCGGGGATGTCCAGGTCGAGAATGTGATTCTCGGGGTCTCCGGTTCCCACATCGAGAGTTTCAATTACCGGGGCAGCGTGGAGATCCCACAGGACCGAGACGAGATTGACGAGCGCGACATCGAGGATGTGGAGGCGAACGCGCGTGAGGTGAGTCTCCCGCCGCCGAACACCGTGATCCACACCATCACGCAGCACTATTTCGTGGACGGCCAGGATGGGGTGTTGAGTCCGGTCGGCATGGTCGGGCACCGGCTCGAAGCGGAGTTCCACCTGATCCACGGCGTGGCGACCCGCATTCAGAACACGATCCGGTGCGTGAAAGAGCTGAACATCGAGGTCGAGGATGTGGTCCTCAACGGCCTGGCATCGGCGCTGGTCGTTCTGGACAACCACCAGAAAAAGCTCGGGGCGCTCGTCATCGACATCGGCGGTGGGGCGAGCGATTACATCGTTTACAACGATGGCGTGGTGAAACAGAGCGGGGTGCTGGCCGTGGGTGGCGACCACATCACCAACGATATCTCGATGGGTCTGCGCATCCCGACCCAGCGAGCCGGTCGCCTCAAGGAGGAGGAGGGGAGCGCCCTGCTCGGCAACGCCCTGCCCGGTGATCTCATCCCGCTCCGCGACGAACCTGGGTTCGCCGGACGCGACGTCGACCGCGAGACCTTGAACACCATCATCCACATGCGCATGCGCGAGACGCTCGAGCTGCTCCGACGCCGACTCGCGCAGCAGGCGTTCCTTGATTACACAGGGGCGGGCGTTTTCCTCACGGGTGGTTGCAGCCTGTTGCCCGGGATCGCCTCGCTCACCGAGGAGGTGTTCGGCATGCCGGTCACCCTCACTCATGCCCAGAATGTAAGTGGCATGACCTCGGCGTTCCAAAACCCGCGCTATTCCACCGCCATCGGGCTGGTGAAATACGGGCAGGCAATCGCCGAGGATTATTCGGGGGGCGGATGGCTCGACTGGATCAAAGGGGTTCTTCCCGGGAAACGGAGGCGCGCGGGCTGACCCTGCCGGGTCGGAACGCCGGACAGGTGATGATCGGGATTGACGCGAACACGTTGGGCAGGGCCGACCGGATGGACCCGGTCGAGTTCCGGGTGGTCGGCATCGGGGGGGCGGGGTCGAATGTGTTGGATCGTGCGGTGCTCGACGGGTGCGAACAGGAGCGGTTGATCGCGGTGAACACGGATGTCCAGTCGCTTTCCGCCTCGGTCGCTCCCGCGAAGCTGCAAATTGGCCGGGACGTGACCCGCGGGCTCGGCACCGGCGGGGATCCCGCCCTCGGCGAGGAAGCCGCGCTCGGCTCTGAACCCGAACTCGCGGCGCTGCTGGGCGGAGTGCCGCTGGTGTTTCTCGTGGCCGGGCTGGGGGGCGGCACGGGCTCGGGGGCGCTGCCCGTCGTTGCGCGCATCGCGCGGGAATCGGGAGCCCTTGTGATTGCGTTCGCGACGTTGCCCTTCGCCTTCGAGGGCCAGCGTCGGGGCAACCAGGCCGCCGCTGCGCTCGAACGGCTCGAAGCGGATTGTGACGCCGTGGTCTGTTTCGAGAATGATCGGATGGGTGAGATTGTCTCGGCCCGGGCGGGGGTCCACGAGGCGTTCGCCGCCACTGACCGAACGATCAGCCAGGCCATTCGTGTGGTGGGCGAAGTGGTGCGCCGGCCCGGCCTGATCCGGATTGGGATTGATGAATTGCTTTCCGCCCTGCGCAACCGGGGTGGCCGCTGCCTGTTCGGGTTCGGTGAAGGCTCTGGCGACAACCGCCTCCACGATGCCCTTGCCGAGGCGCTCCGCAGCCCGCTGCTCGACCGCGGCCGATTGCTCGACGAAGCCTCCAACCTGCTGGTCCACGTCGCGGGCGGACGCAGCCTCACGCTCGCCGAGGTCGAGGTCGTGCTCGGTGCGCTGGCCCGCCAGGTTTCTGATCACACCCAGGTCCTGCTCGGACTTGGGGTCGATCCCGCCCTGGGAGATCGGGCGCAGGTGGCGCTCCTATCCTCACGACCGTCCAAAGCCACCCTGCACGCTCCCGTGCCGCTGGCCGCGCCGGCCTCCGCAGCGGTTGCCCCGGCAACCTCCAAACCCAGGCGCCCGACTGCTCCCGCGCCGGCGGCGCCCACTCCCTCTCCCGTCGCCCCCGCCGATATCGAGTCCGAGCCGGTCCCGCCGGTTGCAGAGCTTGAGCCCGGGGATGCGACTCCGAGCGCCGCGGGCGAGTTGATTCCCGAGCTGGCAACGCCGGCCCCGGATCCGGTTGCCACCGCCCGCCCGCGCCGTCCGTCGCCCATTCGTGCGGTGGACCCTGCGGTTCCGGCGGATCCCGCAGGGTCGGCGTCGGCGTCGGGGCAGCGTCCGGCTGCCATCCGGCAGGAGGAGATGCAGTTCGAGCCGGTGTCACGTGGTCGGTTCGAGAAGAGCGAGCCGACGTTGGAGGGTGGCCAGGATCTCGACGTGCCGACGTTTCTGCGAAAGAATATCCGGGTGCGATAACCCGCCCCGAAACCTGATCCGATCCCCGCGATGAACAATCCTTTACGAGTTGGAATCCTCGGTTGTGGCAACATCAGTCCCGCCTATTTCAAAGGGTGCGCGATTTACGGGCGGGCGATCCGCGCGGCGGCGTGTGCCGATCTCAATCCCGAGGCGGCCGCGGCACGGGGTGCGGAGCAAGGCGTGCCCGTGCTCGGCGTCGAGGAGATGCTGGCGTCGTCGGAGATCGATCTCGTCGTGAATCTCACGGTGCCCGGCGCGCATGCGGAGATGAACCGCCGGATTCTGGAGGCCGGCAAGCACGCGTATTGCGAGAAACCGTTTGCGCTTGATCTGACGGAAGGCATCGGGGTTTTGCGCACGGCAACTGCGAAGGGTTTGCGGGTGGGATGCGCGCCCGACACGGTTCTTGGCGCGGGGATTCAGACCGCCCGCCGGTTGTTGGACGAGGGGATGATTGGCAGGCCGGTGGGGGCGTGCGCGTTCATGATGGGGCGGGGTCCCGAGCATTGGCATCCCAACCCGGCGTTCTTTTTCCGCCGGGGCGGGGGACCGTTGCTCGACATGGGGCCCTACTATTTCTCGGCGCTCGTGACGTTGCTGGGGCCGGCGACGACGGTGACGGCCCTGGTCCGGTCCGGGATGTCGGAACGCCCGTCGCTGCATGGCGGGCTGTTGCCGGTCGAGACGCCAACGCACCTGGCCGGTCTGGTCGATTTTGCCTCCGGAGTGACGGCGACCACGACGTTCAGCTTCGATGCATTCGGCGGATCCAACCTTCCGCGCATCGAAATCTACGGGCTCGAAGGCTCGCTCTCGGTGCCCGATCCGAACGGGTTCGGTGGCCCGGTTTCCATCCGGCGCAAGGACTCGAAGGAATGGGAGGAAGTGGCGTTGACTCATGAGTATCCCGGCCAGCGCGGGCTCGGCGTCGCCGATTTGGCGGAGGCGGTTGGCAACAACCGGCCGCATCGTGCCTCGGGCGAACTGGCGCAGCATGTGCTGGAAATATTGCTCGCGTTCGAGCGGGCTGCGGAGGCCCGTGCCCATTACCCCCTCACCACCACGTGCGCGCGGCCCGAACCGATGCCGCCGACCCTCGCATGGGTGGATGCGGAGGCGACCCTCGCCGGGTGAACCAATCCGCGGACGCTTTCTCCCGGGCCGGGCTCATCCCCACCTCCCCCGATACGGGCTGAAGCGGCTTACTTGGTGCGGGGAAGAATCGGTTTCACCGCAGCGTCGATGGCTCCAATGCCGGGCGAGACGAGCTTCACGCTGACCGGGCCCTGGGGCCTGGCAACCCAGACCTGGGGCACGGACTTGATGCCGTGCTGCTTCGCGACCGGGCTGTCGAGCGCGCCGATTTCGATCTTGCGCAGCCCGGCTCCCGGAGTGTCCGCCACATACTGGGCGATCTGGGGATCGAGCATTTTGCAGGCGATATTGGAGCGCAGGGTGAAATAGTAGAGGGTGACTCCGTTCTTCATCGCGTGTTTTGCGAGATCCACCTGCTCGCCGCTCGAGATGTCCCGGGTTCGGCTGGACGAGAAGGCGCTCGATCCTCCACCGAACGGATTGGACACCCGGCCGGTCGAGTAGAGTTGGTAGCCCGCGTACGCGAGCGCCAGGAAGAAGAGGAGTTTGAAGAAGTCGCGGATCATGGGTGGGCGGGCCTTGTCCAAGATTCATTACCACCCGGCGGGCCGTCGCTCAATCTTTCCTCGGCGGCGGACGGCTGGGCAGTCTCGATCCGCAAATAACCGGGTTGCTTCCGGAACCAGGTCCGCTGGCGCTTGGCGTAGCGCATCGTGGCGTGGAGGATCGCCTCGCGGCAGGCGGCGGCGTCCGATTGTCCGGCAAGCAGGGCCTTGATTTCCCGGAAGCCGATGGCCTGGGCAAGGGCGGGGCCGATGCGTTCCGCCCCGCCGACCTCCCCGACCACTCCGGCGGCGAACATCGCATCGATCCGGGCCGCGATCCGGGCCTGCAACACTTCCGGGCCCGGATCGAGCAGGAGACCGAGCAGGGACGAGACCGGTGCATCCCAGGCCTTGCGGCATTCGGAGAGCGGACGCCCGGCAAGCCGGCATACTTCGAGGGCGCGCACCACCCGGCGCGGATTGCGAAGGTCGATCCGGGCGGCTGTGCACGGGTCGAGCTCGCGAAGCTCGGTCGCGAGGTCCGCAAGCGGCCGGGCCTCGAGTTCGGCGCGCAGGACCGGATCCGGCGGCGGAAGCGGATCGAGCCCGTGGGTGAGCACCTTGAGGTAGAGACCGCTCCCTCCCACGACGATCACCTGGCGTCCCTGGCGGACAAGTCCCTCCACGAGCGGTTGCGCGAGCGAGCGGTAACGGGCGGCATCCATCGGCGCATCCGACGGCACCGTTCCATAGAGGTGATGCGGTGCCGCCCCAAGCTCCTCCGGACCCGGGCGCGCCGTCAGCACCGGCAGCGCGTCGAAAAGCTGGAACGGATCGGCCGAGACGATCTCCGCGTCCCACCGTTTCGCAAGGGCGACCGCCAGACCTGATTTGCCCGCAGCGGTTGGCCCCGCCAGGTAGAGTGGGTTGGGGACCATGGATCGGCCCCGGATCAGCGCGGGGTGGTGGCGTCTCCCCGGGCTTGAACGGGCGCGGCGATGGGGCGGTTCATGCCCGGAGTCCCCAGGAATCCGCCAGGCGTGTCGCGATGGAAAGGAAGGCCTGCGAGATCGGGCTCTTGGGATGGGCCGTGACGATTGGACACCCTTTGTCGCCGGATTCGCGCGTGGCCATGTCGATGGGGATCTCGCCCAGCAGCGGAACCCCGAGCCGGCGGGCCTCGCGGGCGCCGCCGCCCGAGCCGAAGATGTCGTAGCGCCTGCCATCCGACGGGCAGAGGAAATAGCTCATGTTCTCGACCAGGCCGAGGACGGGGACGTTCACCTTGGCAAACATCGCGGCGGCCTTCCGGGCGTCGATCAGTGCGACCTCCTGCGGGGTGGAGACGATCAGTGCGCCGTCGAGCGCCACCGTCTGCACGATGGTGAGTTGGATGTCGCCGGTCCCGGGCGGAAGATCGAGCACGAGACAGTCGAGCTCACCCCACTCGACCTGGCGCAGGAACTGCTGGGTGTAACGCGTCACCATCGGTCCGCGCAAAATCGCGGGGGCATCATCGTCCAACAGGAATCCCATCGACATCAGTTTGAGGCCATGCTGCTCGATGGGCAGGATGCGGTTGTCTTCGGTCGCCAGCGGACGTTCGACCGTGCCGAACATGAGCGCGATGCTCGGACCGTACAGGTCGCAGTCGCACAGGCCCGTTCGCAGTCCCTTCGCGGTCAGTGCGGCGGCGAGGTTCGCCGCCACGGTCGATTTGCCGACGCCCCCCTTGCCGCTCGCCACGGCGAGGATGTGGGCAACCCCCGCGATCCGCGTGGCACCGGGCTGGGCGGCCTCGGGCGGTTTCTGAAGATCGATGCGCACCGTCACCGACCCCGCCCCCGGCAGCGCTCCGAGCGCCGCCTCGGTGTCCGCCCGGATCCGGTCGGGCACCTGCGGGTCGCGTGTGGCCAGGGCGAGCTCCACCAGGATGTCGCGTCCCGTCACCTCGACCCCGCGCACCAGGCCGAACGAAATGATGTCCCGGTTGAACCCGGGATACTTGACGGAGCGGAGGGCGTCGCGGATCTGACCTTCGGTGAATGAGGCGCTCATGGAGGGTGGAACCTTGGCGGTTCAACCCGCCTTGCGCAAGTGACTCGCGAGGATTCCCAGCCGCAGGCGGTATTTCGCCACCGTTCGCCGCGCAATCGGGATGCCCCGTTCCGTCAGCGTGGCGATGATCTCCTGGTCCGAGAGCGGATGCTGCGGGTTCTCCGACCGGATCAGTTCCTGGATGGCCCCCATCACGCTGGTGCTGCTCACACTTTCGCCAGCCGAGGTTTGGTAGCCCGACGTGAAGAACGAGCGCATCTCGAACACCCCGCGCGGGGTCTGGATGTATTTGGATGCAATGGCGCGACTGACCGTCGTTTCGTGGACGCCGATGATCGAGGCGATCTGGGCCATGGTCATCGGTTTCAAGTGGCCGGGGCCGTGATCCAGAAATTCGCGCTGGCGCCCGGCGATCTCCCGTGCGATGGCGAGAATGGTCTGCTGCCGTTGATGGATGCAGCGGATGAGGAATTTCCCGCCGCGGATCTTTTCGCGGAGGTACTCGCGCGCCTCGGGATTCGCATCCCCGGCCATGAGATCCTTGTAAGTGTCGCTGATTCGCAGGTGCGGAAGATCGGCGTCATTGGGCAGCACGACATAGCCTCCCTCGACCTTCTCGATGGTGACATCCGGGACCACCACCAGGTCCGGGTCGGGCTGAAACCGGCGCCCCGGTCTGGGGTCGAGCGTGGCGATGCGGGCCGCGGCGCGCGACACCTGTTCCTGGCTGACCTTCAGGCTGCGTGCGATGTCGGCGTAGCGCTTTCGTGCCAGGGCTTCGAGATGGTCCGAAACGATTCGGGCCTCGACCGAGTCCTTCAGGCCCTGCGCGTTGAGCTGGAGCACAAGACACTCGGAAAGATTTCGGGCCGCAATCCCGGGAGGATCGAGCGATTGCACCGCACGCAGTGTTTCCGCAAGGGCCTCCGAGGTGGTGCGGGCCGGTTTCGCGAGTTCCTCAATCGGGGTGTCCAGGTAGCCGGCTTCGTCGAGGCTGGCGATCAGGAACCGGGCGAGCCGACCCCCCTCGGGCCCAAGATCCAGCTCCGGGAGCTGAGCCTCGAGATGCATCGGGAGCGTCGGATCCGCCGTCGCCGAGTCGAGCGCGAACTGGTGACGCGCCCCCGCGTCCGGGTCGGTGCCCATGGCGCTCCGCGCCTGGGCATAGTATTCCCGCCACTCCTCAGCCAGCCTGCTCAACGCCTCGGTTTCGGGGTCGGCGGCCGGGACGGCGGAAGCCGCATCGGGAGAGGGCGGGGCCTCCTCGAGCACCGGGTTCGACTCCATTTCCTGCCGCACCACGGTCTGCAACTCCAGAAGCGGGACCTGCAGGATATGCAGGCTTTGCTGCATCTGCGGCCCGAGCGTCTGCTGCAGGGCGAGGCTGGGAACTTGTTGGAGACTGGGCATCGGGAGGCGAGGTCCTTCCGCATGTAGCAGGTTGCGGGCCAGATTCCAGAACTCTGAGCCTCTCCCGCCGGGAAAGTTGCGAAGGGGAGTGGCTGGGAATGGCGGATCCCCCGCCTCCGGGGAGCGCACGCTTCCAGCGTGCCGGCGGGTCGGCATCCTGCCGCCCCGCAACCCCAGGGTGAAACCCGGGGACAACTTCGCGGACCCCGCTCCGCTGACCGCCCATCGAGCGGGCCGACGGCCACATCTCGAAATGCACTGCCAATCTGCCCGTCGATGTGAACGCCGCACTCGCACCGGCTGGCTGTGCAGGGCGCGCGGCCAAACCGACCCGCGGACGACCTCACCCGCCCCGAATCACCACCCCGGTTGATCCCGTCCATTTCCATGGATTCCTGGCGCCGGGGCGAGTAAGGTAATCCCATGAGCCGCCCCGCCCGGTGCGGTGGAGTTCATTCAACCCGGAACAACCCATATGAAACATAGGATTCCGCGCAACGCGGTTCTTGCGGTCGCTGCGGCGGCCGTTTTCTTGGCCGGAACCCTCAGCCAGGGTCAGGCCCCCGTCCCAGCGTCCGACGACCCGGCCCTGCGCCAGATGGCATCTGAGGTGCTGACCCAGCACCTTGTGATTGCTGAAAACCAGACGAAGATCGAGGCGAAGCTGACCCAGCTCGCCGAAACCATCCGGCTCGCGCGGATTTACGCTTCGCGATCCGGGAAGGGAGCCAACTAATGAGAACCGCCCTTTTCGCCCTGATCACTGCCGCGCTGCTGCCCGTCGGGCTCAATTCGCAGCAACGCCCGCTGGGGACGGTCGACACGCTCCGCACCCTGCAGACCGGCAATGCCGAACTCTTGAAGCGCCAACAAGCCACGCTCGAGCGGCTCGACGCGCTTCAGAAGGACGCCGACCAGGTCCGCATCTTCGCCAAGCGCGGATAGCACGCCTCGGCCATGCCTCCCGTGCGAACTCCGCACGGAGGGACGATGGGAATCAAGACTTTGCAAGCCGGTCGAGCGGGCTCCGGGTCCCGGTCACCCCGCGGCGTTCCATCACATGGGTGTAAATCATCGTCGTCTCCAGGCTCGAGTGACCCAGCAGCTCCTGAACCGTCCGGATATCCGTGCCATCCTCCAGCAGATGAGTGGCAAAACTGTGGCGGAGCACATGCGGTGACACCGGCTTGGCCAGCCCGGCCAGTGCCCGCGCCATCTGCAACGCCCGCGCCAACGTGTTGTCGTGTACATGATGACGGCGCAGCACCCCCGGCGCCCGCGGATCTTCCCCCATCGACTTGGAAGGAAACACCCAGAACCAACCCCATTCCCGGCCGGCACCCGGATACTTCACACCCAGCGCCTCGGGCATCCACACCCCCGCCACCCCCGCGGCCCGGTCCGCCTCATGCAGGATCTTCGCCCGATCCAGATGCCGCCGCAGCTCCGGTGCGGTCGATTCAGGCAGCATGACCGTGCGGTCCTTGTCCCCCTTTCCCTGCCGCACCACGATCTGACCGCGTTCGAAATCGAGGTCCTTCACCCGCAACCGCAACAGTTCCATGACCCGCAGCCCGGTCCCGTAGAGCAGGCGGGCCATCAGGCCGGGCGTCCCGTCCATCGCCGACAGCAGCCGGCTGACCTCCTCCCGCCCGAGCACCACCGGCAACCGCTCCGGACGCTGCGCACGCAGCGTCCCGTCGAGGTTGCCCAACGGCAACTCCCACACCAGACGGAACAGCATCAGAAGAGCCGAGAACGCCTGGTTCTGCGTGCTCGCGGACACCCGGCGTTCCACCGCCAGCATCTCCAGAAACCGCCGCACCCCGGTCGCCCCCGACTCCCGCGGCTCCAACCCTTCCCGCGCACAGAACTCCAGAAACCGGCGTTGCCAGTCCAAATAGCTCTCCTCCGTCCGGTAGGCGAGCCGCTTGAGCCGCATCGCGCGACGCGAACGCTCCAGCACCGCTCCCTCCCCAATCGCTCCAACCGCTTCGGCCCTGTCGGGGACGATCTCGCCCGTCTCAGCGGGGCGACGGTCGCTCGACGCTTCACCCGGTCGCGCTGGATCCAAGCGCCCGTCGGGCCGGGACGCACCCGACCCGGCCTCTGCCTCCATTTCCCAGCCGCCCCCGCCTCCGTCGCCCCGATCGACCTGTTCCGCTTCATCCCCGGGCACAAGGACCGTCGATTTCAGTCGGAAACCCGGGCCCGGCGAATGGCCGGGACGCTCCGCCCAGTGCCAGTGCTCAATGCCCGCAAGAAAAACATCGAGCGCCTGCCGGGCCTGACCCCAGGCGAACTCCGCGCCCACCGATCCCCTCGGGAGGCTCTCCAGAAAAACTGAGGCTGCCGAGGCCGGATCCGCGCTCGACTCGGGCCCAAGCTGACGGCAGAATAGCAAAAATCGCTCCAGATGCACGCTCCACCAAGCCAGCGACCGGCGCGGCACGCGCAGCTTGCGACCCTCGACCAACCGGGTCACCCAACCCTTTGGATGCCCCTCTGGCACTGCGTCGCGCACACGGGTCAAGCCTCCCTCCCTTTTTCGCCCCTCGTCACCCGGCTGCCTCGCACTCGTATCGTTCACAAAACCCACTCTGGGGCGTTTACCCCGCATTGTCCACTTTTTTCACCACTTGACATCCTAAGTCCAGTTTAGTGTACCTACACAACGTTCGGCAATAAAATGAAGCGCACACATCTCTTCCTGATTGCGCTCTTTCTTTCTCCGATTGGAGTTTGGCTGTATCTATCCAGGCCTATACTTATCGCTGAGGCACAGAGTCCCAATCAACGATATGGAGGCAAAATTCGCATTACGGAAGTTCCGTCATCTGGTCTTGTAAGCCTTCTTCTGCGCGATAATCCTCGATACAAATTTGAGTATATTTTTCCCGATGGTTATATCTGGTCTTCTGCAACGCACGTCGGCGAGAGCTACCGGGCAAATACAGGTAAGATTATTTGGGACACTAACTCTAGAGCGACGTGCTATTTAGACGACCTGCAAGTTTACACTTTGAACGGAAGATTATTTGAGAATTACAATCATGATGAGAACCAATAAAGCCGAACAAGACGGTCCACTCAACGCTCACCCGCGTCACGTCTCCTGCTGTCGCTTCGCTCCTTGGCAGGAGCCGCGTCACGGGCGAGCGTGAGTGACCTTGGACGTTAGTCCAAAAATAAATTTGCCATGCACCCAGAAGTCTTCGAGTCGAGCACCTTCTCATTGATCCTTTCTTGGATCTTTTGTCTCCCGATCATCCTGGGAATCATCGCATTGATTCTTGGGCTATTTGCCAAGCAAGAGGGAGTGCCATGGATATTTTCCGCGTGGCTTGGCGTGTGCTTGCTGGTGTTTTCCCCGGCACGGTATCTGCTTTTCCAAGTAGCTCTCGCGTCATCCTACATGGTGCAGAGCTTTGGGGCATTTATATCCGTGTTTCTCCTTGCGATCTACGTCCCGATCGTTTTCGGCATCCTCTATTTCATCGGCATCGGTCTTCCCATGCTTCCAACGATGGCAATACTCAAGAATCAGGAGCGCATGACATTTGGAAGAGGATTGGCGGCAAGCACCGTTCTTCCGATTGCCTGCATTATTTCCAGCTTTCTCTTTTACTGGGCCCTTCCGCTTGCTGGCAAGACTGTCGGCTGGCTCAAGGTTAAGGATGTCATGAAGGCAACGAATGGTCCTCCTGCATTGATCTACAAGTATTTTTCCTCTCCGTTCACGCCAACTACCCTCCCTGGCTTCTTCGACCAGACCCCGCAACAGGATATAGATTTGCTTCGGTGCCATGTCGCCGCCGTCTATGTAAGCGATAAGAAGCTAGGATACTTTGTGAAGCATCAGTATCCCGAAATCTACGAGAAGGCGGTTGCCGAATCAGAGGGAGACCAACCTTAAATCAGATGAATTCTCAGAGGATTACTGCTTTTGTTGCCGGAGCGTTCTGCACCATCGCTATCCTCAATCTGCCGTATGGATTTTACATGATCGTCAGGTGCGTAGCCACTGGCACGGCGATCTACCTTCTCATGACAGCACGAGTGCGCTTACTCGATTTGCAGGTGTTCGCACTCATCGTCGTGATTCTGGTCTTCAATCCGATTTGGAAGGTGCATTTAGGGCGCGATCTTTGGCGAATCGTTGACGGAGTGACCGCGGCTTTCTATTTTTGGACATTCGCAACCCTCAGAAACAAAGACGACTAAC
>Ga0163150_10007385_pt1 | contig 12950 bp, 8 predicted proteins | sample OliLakLV19P2IB_FD_148628 | JGI IMG/M metagenome (GOLD analysis project Ga0163150, IMG submission 148628) | Freshwater microbial mat bacterial communities from Lake Vanda, McMurdo Dry Valleys, Antarctica - Oligotrophic Lake LV.19.P2.IB | ecosystem: Environmental > Aquatic > Freshwater > Lake >...
AGAAGGTACCCCACCATACCGGAAATTCGACCCGAATTGCCCCTCCCCTTTTTCAACAATGTGGGGTAACTCATCGGGCCACTCGCAAGGTGCGAGTTTTCTCAATTCGGGTCTAGCAGGACTCCAAGAATTCCTTTTTTGGTCATCGCCGTCATGCGGGCCCGCGGCCAGCGCATCGACGGCCACGCGTACGCCTGTTCTCAGCCAAAAGCGGACCTCAGTCCTACTAATTGCGAAGGGGTTGAACTTTCCCATAGGTCAAACTTCGCCAGGCCCACTCCATGGGCCCAAATCTGAATCGTCGAAGCCACCAAGCGCAGAAGACCAACTGTATCGAGAAGAAGAGGATGGCATATGCGGTGGTTCCCGCCGGCCCGATTAAAAATAGTTGGCCGAATCCATAGCCGTAAAAAAGAATCGTAAACATAAGGGTACCGGACAGATAGACGGTCAATGCCATTTTCCCGAGGTTTTCCAAGAGCCGCAGGACCGGACTCCATTTGCGACCCTGGGCCAAGAGCACGATTCCCGCGGCGTATCCCAGTGCCAGAGCCGTCGAGCCATAAACAAACAGGACATCCCCGAGAAACCGGATCCCGGCGGGGGCCGCATTTTCCCTGAACACGGTATAGCCAAAATGATGACCAAGCAACCATTCGCCAATCGCGCTGGTGATGCCGATACCCAGACCCCAGTAAAGCACCTTATGAATCAAAGGTAGATGCTGCGTGATGTCATGAAGAATCCGGCGCCGGCCCACGTAGAGCCCGAGCAAGAACATGGCGAATATTGCGAGGCTTGACTCGGGACCGAGCGGATCTTCCCAGATTTTCGGTGGAATGGCCGGGCCGTTTTTCTTGATCACGTCGATGACTGAGCCCAGATACGGATGACCCTCTCTCCGCTCAGCCAGGGTGGGCTCCGCTTCCGTAGAAAGCTCGGGTATGCCCTGATCGGTCGAGACAATAGCGTTCCCCACCGGAAAGACCGCGAGGAGCAGGACAACCAGAAAGAGCAGAAAGCGGCTTTCCAACTTGCGGAATGCAAGCAGCACAATTCCAAGCGCCGCATACGTTCCCAGTATGTCGTTGGCGTAGAACAATGTGTGCGCCATTCCAATAAATAGGAGTATGACCAATCGTCTGAAGTAGAACCCCAATGAACCCGCGGCTTGTGTCTCCGCCTTGAGCATTTGCAAGGCAAATCCAAATCCGAACAGGAAGGAAAACAACCGCCAGGATTTCGTTTCGAAAACAGAATGCATCACCGTGAAGGTAATGCGGTCGAAGATGCCGCCCCATTCCGTGGAATAGGCGCCGAAGTTATACATATTGACCAGCAGTACTCCGAACAGGGCAAAGCCCCTGACAATATCGACAGACCTTATACGGGCTCGCAGGTCAGTTGGGCCGATGCGTATGGGGATAGGCATATCGCAGATATTCCGCCTGCTGCGGCAGGAGATCAATCTCACTATTCGCATGGGCGCGCCGCGCACAAACAGATATACGTCTCAAAAGGTCTGCTATTGGCGTTAGCGGCCTGGCACTTCACTGCCCAAACTGTCGTTGCCTTGCCTAGACTTGCCGCCCTCTGCAGTCTCCAAAATGCTGCTTGCCTGCTAAACCACTCTTGGTCAGCTCTGCTTCGGTTCACGGTCTTAAGCAACCCGTCCTCCAATCGGTGCATCGGAACTCGCGTTGACTGGCAGCCAACGGTTGGCAACAGGTTGCATCAAACCCTCATCGCCAATCTGCATCGCCGGTCGCCAGACCAATTCCTGACGCCGCCTGATCTATGAACGCGACTGGCGGCAACGACGCGGATCGGATATCGGCTGCGTTTGCACGAAAACTCATTCGGGGTATTCCCAGTCGCCGGCGCCGAGCGTAGCGTCCAAGCCCCGGACCACCGTCCTCACTGACAGCAGCATCCCGTCCATGGCACCGCGTATCCCAAAGGCCCGTGTACCGCAAAGGGCGCATGTATGGACCCACCCCCAGTAGCAAGGCTTAGGCTCGGTGAAGACCGAAGCAGATTGCACCCATGTATCCGGCCTTGTGGTGAGCGCCGGCGGCGCTCGGGCCCTGATGGGAAGTCGCGCGTTCCGACCTCATCACTTGAAGCGGCTCGAGACGAGCCATACGCCCTACCAGGTACGCGGAACGTGGATTTGATCCGTTCAGCCATCACGTGAACATCGGCCTCGCAATCGGTGGTGAGAGAGTTGCCCGCACGTCTCAGCAGTAGGCCAGCTCGGCCCACATTTGCCGAGCCATCTTGTTAGCCACCGCGACAATCGTTTTCTGCACGCCACGGCGGGCTTTGAGCTGCAGGATCCATTGGCTGATCGGATCCTGATGCCGCGGCGCGACCCGCACCGCGGCGCGCGCACCATGGATCAGCAGCGTGCGCAGATAGCAATTGCCGCGCTTGCTGATACCGAGCAGCAGCGTGGTACCGCCGGAAGAGCGTTGCTTGGGGACCAGGCCCAGCCAGGCCGCCACTTGGCGCCCGTTCTTGAACGCGTGCGGATCGCCGATCTCGGCACAGAACGCGCTGGCGATCAGCGCCCCGACGCCGCGACGCCGCATCAGGCCGCGGACCCGTTCGTCGGTGCCGGCCAGCGCCTCGATGCGGCTGCTGAGTCGGCGCACTTCGGCATCCAGCTCCAGCAGACGCGGCCACTGCAGCGCGAGTTCCTCGCGCACCAGCGCCGGCAACGGGTTGCTGCCATCCTCGAGCAGCTCGGGCAGGGTGCGCCGCAAGGTGCCAATCCCCTGCGCCACCACCAGACCAAACTCCCCGAGCACGCCACGCAGCTGATTGACCAGCGCAGTGCGGGATTTGACCACCCCGGCGCGCAGTCGATGGAGCATCAACACCTGCTGCTGCGCGACCGATTTGAGCGCGACAAAGCGCATCCCCGGGCGCTGTGCCGCTTCGCAGATCGCCTCCGCGTCATTGCGATCGGTCTTGTTGCCCTTGACAAAGGGTTTGACGAACTGCGGCGCGATCAGCCGCACCTGATGTCCGAACGCCTGGCTGCGCCGCCCCCAGTCGTGCGCTCCGGCGCACGCCTCCATCGCCACCGTGCACGCCGGCAATTGCGCCAACATGCGCGGCAACTGCGCGCGGCGCAGCTGCCGGCGCAGCACCGTCACTCCGCGTCCATCGACGCCGTGCAACTGCATCACATTCTTGGCCAGATCGATCCCCAGCGTCATAATCTCGCTCATCGGCCCATCCTCCTTTCGCGTACATGAGAACTGAACTTCCTCATGCTGGCCCACACCTGACGCCGGAGCAAAAGGGGGTGGGTCCATCCCATTACTTATGCAAACTCCGTTTGCGTGCGGTCAGGGCTCGGGCCTTGCGGCCTCGCCCCGACACTCCCGGCTGGCGCTGTTATGGCGCGCCACGCGGATCCCTACGGTTCCTGCGCTGCGGCGTCAGGGCGACCTAAGCGCCCGAACCCAGCAAGTCCAGTCACGACATGTCGCGAATTGGTTGGCGCTGGTGGTAGGAGTCGATTCGAGACATGAAAGCCATCAGCATCGCCGAGGTTCTGGCTCTGCCGGTCGCCGACCGTTTCAAGCTCGTGGATACCATCTGGGACAGCATCGCGGAGGCTCCGGAAGCCCTGCAGCTAACCCCGGCCCAGGAAGCAGATTTAGACCGCCGGCTCGATGCTTATCGACAAAATTCCACGGCTGGCTCGCCTTGGCCTGAAGAAAGGGCACGAATCCTCAAGCAGGCCTGACGTCCGGCTAATCGTCCGACCCGAAGCGGAGGCGGACATTGGCGAAGGCTATGCCTGGTACGAGTCGCAGCAATCGCCCAGTTGTAGTTGGGCGACAGAACCACCACCATTGTGCGGGCCAATGTCGAGTTCTGCAGCGGCCGTTGATATCCGAGGCGTTGGTTGAGCAGAAGCACAAAGCGGTTTGGGCTCGAGGCAGACGCAAGCGTTAAGTGCCAAGTCGAGGAGCGGCAAAGGCGAACAGCCACCAGTGCATACAAACAGGAGATTTCGATGGGCAACGAACTTCCGCCACCAGCACAAATGCTTCAAATCATCACGGGCTATTGGATAAGCCAAGCTGTCGGAACCGCGGCGAGGCTTGGGGTCTCCGACCAGCTTGCGGACCGCCCGAAAACAAGTAGTGAAGTCGCTAGTGCTGTAGGTGCTGATCCACAGGCCCTCTTCCGCCTCATGCGCATGCTTGCGAGCATCGGTGTCTTCACGCTGGACAAGCAGGAACGCTTTGCGCTCACGCCGTTGGGAGATACGTTGCGCTCCAGCGTCCCCGGCTCGGTAAGGAATTTCGCCGTTGCTGAAACAGCCCCGGGGCATTGGCAGCCTTGGGGAAAGATGTACGAGGCAATCAAGACTGGCGAGCCGATGTGCAAACCAGCCCTCGGCATGGAGCTCTGGGACTGGTATTCGAAGAATCCCGAAGAGGGCGAGTATTTCAACGGGGCGATGGGCGACCTCTCGGCGGCAGTCTCTGGCGAAGTAACACGCATCTATGACTTCGCCACGTTTCAAAAGGTGGTAGATGTCGGTGGAGCGCACGGCATCCTTCTGGCCGCGATACTGAAGGCAAACCCCAAGATGCGGGGTATTCTGTTCGATTTGCAACACGTCACTGCCACAGCGGGGGAATCGCTCAAGACGCAGGGGATCGGGCAACGATGCGAGGTGGTCACCGGCGACTTCTTCGAGAGCGTTCCACCTGGGGCTGATATCCATGTGCTAAAGCAGATCATCCATGACTGGAGCGACACGGAGTGCGCCACAATACTAAGAAACTGCCATCAGGCATTGAAGCCGAATGGAAAACTCCTCTTGGTTGAAATGGTCATCCCGCCCGATAACTCGCCGAGCATGGCGCAGGCGATGGATCTGAACATGCTCGTTTTGTTGACCGGCAGAGAACGCACCGAATCGGAGTATCGAGACCTGCTGGCAGCAGGCGGCTTCAAACTTGAGCGGGTCATGCCTACCCAGACTCCCTTCAGTGTCATCGAGGCGTCACGGGTCTAGTTGGAAAGCTGTCGCCCAACAATCGGTTCCAGCGGACGGTCCCGCTTCGCGGGCCCGCCGCTGAACCTGCGCATTGAAGCTGTATCTCCCCGCCTGTAACGTCACTTTCATCCACTTCGCTTGCGACGCGAACTTGAGATGACCCGGCAGGTCCGGCAGCAGTTCGATCAGGGACGGCAGCACAGCCGTCAGGGATCGGCGGAGTGAAGCGGAGCCGATTTGCAGCCGACAGTGGTCGGCACAGCGTAGAAGACCATCCGAGCATGGCGCGCGCTAGCGGCAGTGCGCATGTAATTCACGGAACATGCAAATTCTTGGCGAGGAAGCCCGCCAGAGTGGTTTCGTGGGGGTATCAAATTCAAGGGGTGGGGTAAGATCTCGGTGCCACCGCGATCGTAGGCGACAGCTCTTTCAGAAAGTGCCGTGCCTCCTGGGCAGTATTGACTTTGCACGTTTTAGGAACTTCAAAGAGCCGTGGATTCGGCTTGTTGGCATTCATCGCGCAGCCCTTCGCAGCTTGTCCAGATAATCTGCCCACGCCTGCATCATTCGCCGCCGCTCGGGCAAGTGTGCGGCCCGGTTGTACGACGCCTTGACCTTGTTCCGTTCGCCGTGCGCGAGCTGTCGCTCGATCACGTCGGAGTTGAACCCCAGTTCATGCAGTAGCGTCGATGCCGTCGTCCGGAATCCATGCCCGGACATTTCGTGCTTGCCGTAGCCGAGCCCCCGCAGGGCGGCGTTGATCGTGTTATCCGAGATGCATCGTGCATCACCCCGCAGTGATGGGAAAACCAGCCGCACACTGCCGGAAACTGCGAATTGCTCCCGTAGAACGGCAGCAGCCTGGCGCGACAGCGGCACGATGTGATCCTGCTTCATCTTCATGCGGGCGGCCGGGATGCGCCACTCCCCCGCCGCTAGGTCGATCTCGGGCCACTCGGCACCGCGCAGCTCGCCGGGTCGCAGGAACACGAGCGGCGCCAGGCGCAGCGCGGACATGACCGAGCTGAAGCCGGCATAACTGTCGATCGCATTCAGGAGTTTCCCGACGTCTTTCGGATTCGTAAGCGCGGCGTGGTGCTTGGTGCGGACGGAAATCAGTGCATCGCGCAGATCCGCACTCGGATCGCGCTTTGCCCTGCCCGTGGCAATGGCATAGCGGATCACGCGGCCAGCAAGAGACCGGCAACGGTGCGCCGTGTCATACCGCCCCTTGGATTCGACCGAGCGGAGCGCAGCCAGCAAGTCGGTCGGCTCAATCGCATCTACCCGATGATTGCCGATCTTGGGGTATAGGTAGGTCGTCAGCCGGGTGCGGAATTGCTCGGTCGTGCCGGGCGACAAGTCTCTCTGATTCGCCAGCCATTCTTCCGCGACGGCGCGGAAGGTGTCGCCGTGCGCATTGCGCTCGGCGCGGCGCTTGACGCTTGGGTCGATGCCGGCACGCAGGAGTTTGCGAAAGTCGTCGCGGTGATCTTCGGCCTCCTCGATCCCCACTTCCGGGAACACGCCGAGCGAGAGTGTCTTTTCCCGGCCCTGATATCGATATCTGAAGCGCCACCAGCGGCGATCGTCCGGCGTGACGAGGATGTATAGCCCCCTGCCGCGATACAGCTTGTAGGGTTTAAGGCGCGGTACGGCGGCCTTGATCCTGGATTTGGTTAGTTGTCTCAAAGTGGGGTAAGTAACTTTCGGTAAGTACCAGTTACCCCACTTTCCTACCCCGATACGCTCCCGTTCGTCAATGTTCGCCTCTGTTCATTAATGACTGTATTTAGCCAGAATAGCGGGGTTTATGTCTGGATTCAGACAGTTGTGAACAGTGGTGAACAGTCTGATGGAGGCTAGGGTCGGAATCGAACCGGCGTACACGGCTTTGCAGGCCGCTGCATGACCACTCTGCCACCTAGCCTTCGGGGGCATTAAACACGAAACCCCGGATTTCCGTCCCGGGGTTTCATTGAAATCTGGAGCGGGAAACGAGGCTCGAACTCGCGACCTCAACCTTGGCAAGGTTGCGCTCTACCAACTGAGCTATTCCCGCACGGACCGTGCCAATCAGGAGGCGACATTTTAGGAGTGCACCCGGGGGTGTCAAGTTTGGCCGGAACGGCGTAAATCAGGCCCGGCAGCATTCAGGTAAGCGGCCATCGACCAGAGAGTGAGTATCGCCGCGAGCACGGTCAGGCCAAGCCCCATCTTGTAAATAGGCAACCCGAGCAGATCCTCGCGGAACAGCATCATCGACAGGCCGACGATCTGCACGATGGTCTTGAATTTGCCGACACCGGAAACCTTCATCTTGTGGCGCGCGCCGATCTCCGCCATCCACTCGCGAAGTGCCGAGATCGCGATCTCCCGACCGATGATGACCGCGGCCGTCAGCGTCACGTACCAGGTCGGGTCCTTGCTGACGATCAGGACGAGCGCCGTCGCGACAATCAGCTTGTCGGCAACCGGATCGAGAAAGGCGCCGAGCGGCGAGACCTGGCCTAGTTTTCGCGCAAGATAGCCGTCGAACGAATCCGTGATGCCCGCGATCGCGAACATGACGCCGCAGGCCATGTCGGACCAGTGATACGGCAGGTAGAACAGCACGACAATCGCCGGTATCAGGGCGATGCGGATCGCGGTCAGGAGATTCGGGATCGTGTAGGGACCGCTCATCCGACTCCAGGATGCAAATGCTCGAAGATGGCCTGGGCCAGCGCCGGTCCGATGCCGGGCGCCCGTGCCAGGTCCTCGACTCCGGCGCGCAGCACGCCTTGCAGACCGCCGAACTGGCGGAGCAACGCGCGGCGCCGCGCGGGTCCCAGTCCGGCAATCGCTTCCAGCATCGAGGTCTGGCGCGCCCGCGCGCGGCTCCTGCGATGGCCGCTGATCGCAAACCGGTGCGCCTCGTCACGCGCGCGCTGGATCAGGTGCAATGCCTTCGAGTCGGCTGGAAGTATAGATGCCGCGTTCCGGCCCAACAAGAAAATGCGCTCCTGACCTGCGCGCCGATCGGCGCCTTTGGCAACGCCTGCCACGGCCGGCAGCGTGAGTTCGAGTTCGGCGAGCACGCGAGCCGCTTCAGCCAGCTGTCCCGGTCCGCCGTCGATCAGCAACACGTCCGGCAATGGCGCGGCTTCCTGCTTGCGCCGCCGGTAACGCCGCGTAATGGCCTGCCGGAGTGCGCCATAGTCGTCGCCGCGCTCGACGCCCTCGATGTTGTAGCGTCGATACTCCGCCTTGATCGGGCCTGAGGCACCGAATACGACGCAGGAAGCATTTGTCGCCTCCCCCTGCGTGTGACTGACGTCGAAGCATTCGATGCGCTCGATCGACTTCTCAAGGCCGAGAAATTCGCGAAGGTCCTCGAATTGCTCCGCGAGGCTCGCCTGGCTCGCTTCCCGCATGCGCAAGGCATTCGCCGCGTTCTGCATCGCAAGCGCAACCCAACGCCTGGGAAAGCCGCGGCGTGCCGGACCGATGCGAACCTTGCGTCCTGAGCGCTCCGAAAGCGACGCGGCCAGCACTTCCGCGTCCTCAATTGCATGGGAAAGATAGATCCGGGCCGGCGGATCCCGCTCGAGATAGTGCTGGGCGACAAATGCGGAAAGCACCTCGGGCGCGTCGCTGATCGGCGCACGCGGATGGAAGGTCGAAGTTCCGAGGAGCTGCCCGCCACGGATGAACATCAGGGCCACGCAGAATTCCCCCGCCGCTTCCACGACGGCAAGCACATCCGTGTCGGCGCCGCCGCGCGCACGCGTGACGATCTGCCTCGATTGAATGTCGGTCAGGGCCGCGAGCTGATCGCGGAGCGCCGCCGCGCGCTCGAAGTCGAGGCGCTCGGCGGCACTGTCCATGTCGTCTCCGAGCCGCGTGGTCACGTCTTGTGCCCGGCCCTCGAGCACCATGACGGCCGACTCGACGTCACGCGCGTAGGTTTGCGCATCGATGAGCGCGGTACAGGGCGCCGAGCAGCGCCCGATCTGGTATTCGAGACAGGGACGAGAACGGTTCGCAAAGAACGTGTCCTTGCAGCTCCGGAGCTTGAAGAGCTTGTGGAGCTGGTTCAGCGTTTCATGCACGGCACTTGCTGCCGGATAGGGTCCGAACAGGCGCCCTGCCATCCGGCGCGAGCCGCGGTAGAACGACAACCGCGGAAACTCGTGCGCGGACAGCTGCACGTAGGGAAAGCTCTTGTCGTCACGCAGGATGACGTTGAAGCGCGGCCGGTGACGCTTGATGAGGTTGTGTTCGAGGAGGAGTGCCTCGGTGTCCGAGTTCGTCACCGTGACCTCGATGGAGGCCACGACGCGCACCAGCGCCTGCACCTTCGGCTGCAGCTGGTCCGCGCGGAAATAGCTGCCGACACGCGCCTTGAGATTGCGGGCCTTGCCGACGTAGGCGATCGCTCCGTCCGAATCGAGCATTCGGTATACGCCCGGACGGCCGGGCAGGTTTTTCACGAAGGCCTGGATGTCGAAGCCGCTCACAGCCCCATGGTGTGGGGTCCGTCAGCGGTCAAGCAAGTGGCGTACCCTGGCAAAGATGCGGTCGAACATTGCGGGCGTCAGGCGCCCGGTATTCGTGTTCAGGCGGCTGCAGTGATACGAATCGAGGAGCCTGCGGTCCGCGGCCAGCGAATGCAGGGCACCGTGCGCGAATGCCCTGCCCGCGGGCTTGAGTCCCGAGGCGCGTAGGACCGCCGCGTGCGCAATACCGCCGAGCGCGACGACCACGGCGCCCTTCGGCAGCGCCGCGAGTTCGCGCTCCAGATAGACATTGCAGCGGCGAATCTCCGCCGGCAGCGGTTTGTTGCCGGGCGGCAGGCACTTCACCGCATTGCTGATTCGGCAATCGACGAGGCGCAGACCGTCGCTGGCGGATGCAGATTCAGGGCGCGAGGCGAATCCGTGCGCATGCAGGGTGCGGTACATCAGGATCCCGGCGTGGTCACCGGTGAACGGCCGGCCGGTACGATTCGCGCCATGCAGTCCCGGCGCGAGGCCGACCACGAGCAGTCGAGGGCGCGCGCTGCCGAAGGGCGCGACCGGACGGCAGTGATATTCCGGATGACGCCGGCGTACCACGTCGAGGAAGCCCGCAAGACGCGGGCAGAGCCTGCAATCCGGATCGAAGGGCGCGCCTTTCCCGCGCACCGGGCGCGCTCAACGCGCCTTGAACTGCGCTTCCTCCGTCGAGCCGCGCATCGCGGTGATCGACGAGGTTCCCGCAGTGACCGTCTGCGTGACGTCGTCGAAATAGCCCGCCCCCACCTCGCGGTGTATCCCTGCGATTCGGCCGCGAATTCCGCCTGCTGAAGCGCGACATAAGCGCTCATCTGCGACTCGCGGTAGCCGCGGGCGAGTTCGTACATCGAGAAGTTGAGGGCGTGGAAGCCCGCGAGCGTGATGAACTGGAACTTGTAGCCCATCGCGCCGAGCTCGCGCTGGAACTTGGCGATCGTCGCGTCGTCGAGTTTCTTGCGCCAATTGAAGGACGGCGAGCAGTTATAGGCCAGGAGCTTGCCCGGAAACTGGCGATGGATGCCCTCGGCGAATTCCTTCGCCTCGTGAAGATCTGGAGTGCCTGTCTCGCACCAGACGAGATCCGCATAAGGCGCGTACGCGAGCCCGCGCGCGATCGCCTGCGGAATGCCGGCTCGCACCGGGAAGAAGCCTTCGGCCGTGCGATCACGCGATGCGATGAAGGATTCGTCCCGCTCGTCGCAATCGGCGGTGAGGAGCGTCGCCGATTCGGCATCGGTTCGTGCGACGAGCACCGTCGGAACCCCCGAGATGTCCGCCGCGAGCCGCGCCGCCGCGAGCTTGTTGATCGCCTCTTGCGTCGGAACCAGTACCTTCCCGCCCATGTGGCCGCATTTCTTCGCACTCGAAAGCTGATCCTCGAAATGCACGCCGGCGGCGCCCGCCGCGATCATCGCTTTCATGAGCTCGAAAGCGTTCAACACACCGCCGAAGCCCGCTTCGGCGTCTGCAACGATCGGCTGGAGCCAGTCGACCTTGTCGTCCCCCTCCGCATGGCAGATCTGGTCCGCACGCAAAAGGGTGTTGTTGATCCGTCGCACGACGGACGGCACCGAATCCGCGGGGTACAGCGACTGGTCCGGATACATCTCCGCCGCCAGGTTCGCGTCGCCCGCGACCTGCCAGCCGGAGAGATAGATCGCCTTGAGTCCGGCGCGCACTTGCTGCATCGCCTGATTGCCCGTGAGCGCGCCGAGTGCATTCACGTAGGGCAGCTCGTGCAGGTAACGCCATAGCTTTTCGGCGCCGTGGCGGGCAAGCGAATGCTCGAGATGCAGGCTGCCGCGTAGGCGCACGACGTCGGCCGCGGAATAAACGCGTGCGACGCCCTTCCAGCGCGGGCTCTCTTTCCAGTTCTGTTCGATCTGAGCGGCGGACTGAAATGTCATGAATGCTCCCAGGTCAATCGATGTCTTCGTAAGCGTTCAGAGTCAGGAACGGCTCGAAATCATGGTTTGCGGTCAGGCGGTCCAGGTGTTGCGCGGCGCGCGCGTAATGGCCCGCCTCGAAGTCCGCATCCCCGGTCTCGCGGCGTATCTCCGCCAGCACGGATTTTGCCTCGTCGCGCACGAGCCCGAGCGTGATTGCGATCCCATCCTCGAGCGGCGTTGAGTGGCGCACCCATTGCCAGAGTTGCGCCCGCGAGATCTCGGCCGTCGCGGCATCCTCCATCAGGTGATGGATCGGCACGCAGCCGTTGCCGCCGAGCCAGGCGGCCAGGTAGCGGATGCCGACGTCGATGTTGATGTGAAGACCTGCGCGGGTTACTTTTCCCTCGGGCACGCACAGCAGATCGGCACCACTCACCGCCACGTCCTCGCGCAGGCGATGAAGATTGTTCGGTCCCGGCATCAGCCGGTCGAAGATTTCGCGCGCGATGCCGACAAGGCCCGGGTGCGCGACCCAGGTGCCGTCATGACCGTCGCCCGCCTCGCGCTCCTTGTCGGCGCGAACCCGCGCGAGGGCGCGCTCGTTCGCCTCCGCGTCGTGCTTGATCGGTATCTGGGCCGCCATGCCGCCCATCGCGAAAGCCCTGCGGCGGTGGCAGCGCTGGATTACGAGCTGCGAATAGGATCGCAGGAAGTGCGTCGTCATCGTCACGGAGCCGCGATCGGGCAGCACGAACTCGGCGCGATGGCCGAATTTCTTGATGAAGCTGAAAATATAGTCCCAGCGCCCGCAATTGAGCCCGACGATCCAGTCGCGAAGCTCATGCAGGATCTCGTCGATCTCGAAGGCCGCGGTGATGGTCTCGATCAGCACCGTGACCTTGACCGTGCCGCGCGGGAGTCCGAGCGTGTCTTCGCTGTACTCGATGACGCGCGCCCAGAGCCGCGCCTCGAAGCGATTCTCGAGCTTGGGCAGGTAGAAATAGGGTCCGCTCCCTCGCCGCAGGAGCTCGGCCGAGTTGTGCCAGAGGTAGAGGCCGAAATCGACGAAGGCGGCGGCGATCGCCTCGTCTTCGTGCTGCCAGTGCTTCTCCGTCAGGTGCCAGCCGCGCGGACGGACAATGAGCACGGCCGTCTTCTCATTGAGCCGGTACTGTTTCCCCTCCGTCGTCTCGTGGGTGAGCGTGCGGCGCACCGCCCGAATCAGGTTGGCCTGTCCTTCGATGACATTGCTCCAGGTCGGGCAGAGCGAGTCCTCGAAGTCGGCCATGAAGACATTGGCACCGGAGTTCAGCGCATTGATGATCATCTTGCGTTCGGTCGGCCCCGTGATCTCGACGCGCCGGTCGAGCAGGTCCGCGGGTATGGCGCCGACGCGCCATTCCGATTCCCGGATCGCCCGCGTGTCCGACGGAAAATCGGGCAATGCACCCGCGTCGAACTGGCGTTGGAGTGCGGCACGACGTGTGAGCA
>Ga0163150_10007387_pt1 | contig 12948 bp, 13 predicted proteins | sample OliLakLV19P2IB_FD_148628 | JGI IMG/M metagenome (GOLD analysis project Ga0163150, IMG submission 148628) | Freshwater microbial mat bacterial communities from Lake Vanda, McMurdo Dry Valleys, Antarctica - Oligotrophic Lake LV.19.P2.IB | ecosystem: Environmental > Aquatic > Freshwater > Lake >...
CAGCTACTCAAAGCCAACGCTCGCGGGTTCAGATCCTTCACGAACTATCGCCTACGAATCCTGTTCTTTTGTGGGAAGCTCGACCTCATGCCCAATCAATTAACCCACTAAAATTCCTGAAGAGCCGGCGACTAGTACACCAGAACGAAGCCGTCGGAGGCAAGCTCCGAACGGATGACAAATCGAATCGGAAGGTGGCAGACTGATGGCACTTGGCCACCGAGGGCAGGAAAAGAACGGCCGCACACTATCGGTCGTGCTCATCGGTTCAGCGCCACGCACGATCGATACCGCCGTGGAAGTTGGAGTAGATTGCTATACGTTGTCCCAATGAAATCAGCGTATTCTTCCCGTCTGCAGTTCGCTCACTTGTTTGCTTGCCTAGGTGCTGCTGGTTATACTGTTCGAGGAGGACGAAATGACACTTGAAACAATGATTGATAGATTAACGCGGAATGAGCAGTTGATAGCGATGGAATTGTTATGGAAGAAACTTACGCAAGCCGAAGGCACTGCGGAACCGCCGGGCTGGCATCGAGATGTTGTTGCAGAACGCGTGGCTGCTGTTGAGAATGGCTCCGACGCGTTGACTGACTGGGCGGACGCGAAGAAACGATTGGCGAAAAGACTGCAATGAGAATCAAGCTCTCTGGAGGGGCGGAGCGCGATCTTGAGCGAGGCTGTGATTTCTACCGCAACATCGACCCCGATCTTGCGATCTACTTTTACGACTGTCTTGCTAGCGATATTGATTCCTTGGTGCTGTACGCTGGCGTCCATGCCTCCGTTGATGGTTGGCACTACACGTTTTCAAAACGTTTTCCATTTGTGATTTGGTACGGTGTTAGCGGTGGCATGGTTAATGTTTACGCTGTCCTAGATGGGCGGTCTGAACCCTCGGAAAACGACGCCATCTTGCGACGGCGACCTGGGGATAACGAATAAAGGATTAGATGCTGCGGCGAAGCACGTAGCGCCAGCGATAGGTTTGGCCGCGTTGATGGTGGGTTGCATCGATGGTCGGTTGAATCAGAAGCGTTCGCAATGCTGCGTCAAAATGTAGGGGCGCGTTGCCGATCGAATCGATCGTTGCGGACATCCCATCGGGATGCTCCAGTAGCACCGAGTTGTTTGAGACGATGGTCGCCTTCCAAATTGTCGGAACATGGTATAACGAACCTAGTCGTTCGGGAGCAGCCGCCGTTCGACAAGCGATATCCATTGCGATCGCTTCGGTCATCGAATCGCCTTCGATCGTCGCTGACCAATGAGCTTTGCCGGCCATGCCGACAGCCAACAAGACCGGCTTGCCGCCTGCACCAACATTTTCGCAAACGATCTGCTGGAACGGTGAGCTCTCCGGCCAATTCTGGTTTGCGTTCCCCTCGATGCTCGCGAGAATCAAGACAGGAGTTTTTCCAGCCGAGTGGACCAATGATTCCGTGAGCGGAATGGCGTTAGCCACCGGTTCAGAACCATTGTCTTGGAGCCACCAGATGCAGTGGCCGATGCGATCACCGCTGGCGTAGCAGCGCGCAATGAAAGCCCCTGATGACGAATGATCGTTGGGAATGCAGTCGGCGTATTCGATGCTTCGGCGCGCAAGCGGATCGGTTACCGATGAAGGAATGTTCATGACGTTTCTGCTTCTTCGGAAACGCGCCATTGGAGAAAGGCATCGAGAAACTCTTGGATTTCGCCGTCCATGACCGCATGAAAATTACCGACCAAGAAACCGGTGCGCGAATCTTTTACGCGCTGATCGGGATGTAAAAAATAGTTTCGAATTTGTGAACCGAAGCCGACTCGAGCTTTGTTTTTGTACTTCGCAGCCTGTTCGACTTCGCGCTTTTCTTCTTCAAGACGGGCTAAGCGACTTCGCAACATCTTCCAAGCTTGAGCTCGATTCTTATGTTGACTTCGATCGTTCTGGCATTGAACGGCGATTCCGGTCGGAATATGCGTCAGCCGAATCGCCGAACTTGTTTTGTTCACATGCTGGCCACCCGCTCCGGATGCTCGATAGACATCCTCTCGGACTTCTTTCTCTGGAATATCGATTTCGACGGAGTCGCCAACTTCAGGCGAGACATCGACAGCCGCGAAACTTGTCTGGCGTTTTCCGTCGGCATTGAAAGGGCTATTGCGAACCAATCGATGCATCCCTTCTTCGCCTTTGAGGTATCCATAAGCCATCGGCCCGCGAATCGCGATCGTTGCTTGTGTAATCCCCGCCTCTTCGTTGTCCGATCGATCGAGTAACTCGGCTTCGTAGTCGTGTTTCTTCGCCCACTTCAAATACATCCCGAGAAGGATTTCGGCCCAATCGTTGGCATCCAAGCCACCGTCGCGGGCATGCACGCTGAGAATCGCCCCACAACTATCGAGCGGCCCATTGAGAAGAGCGGCCAACTCAAGCTGTTCGACAAGCGTCGTTAGCGAGTCGAGTTCGGCAGCGATCTCGTCGATGATTCCCGGTTCTTCAGCCGCCATCTCGCTGAGTTCACGAACATCCGCAAGTCGCGACGTTGCATCGCGAATCGGCTGAACAACACTCCGAAGCGATTTAAGTTCCGCGACCGTTTGCTGAGCTTGTTCTTGATTATTCCAGAAATCGGGCTGAGCCATTTTGGCTTCAAGCCCTTCTATCGAGCCGACTTTGATATCGTAGTCAAAGAGAGCCTCGTAACAAAAGGCTGCGTTGTTCAAGGCTCTCGGTGCGTGAGACAAGTTCGGCGATATTCATAGGGTAGCAATCATTCAATGACGAGCGATATCAAAGCGACGGTCGAGCATGTATTATCAACAGAATGTGTTTCTTTGCTAGTGCATCGAAATCGCGATTCCTGGCATCGGTTCGCACGGGCCTATTTGTCGACCGTTTAGCAAAATATGCGTTCAAATCCCATCATTATCGGCATCGTAGGCGGCGTTGCATCCGGCAAGAGCGAAGTTGCAAAGCAACTTGTGCTGCGTGGTGCCGTTCACATCAGCGCTGACGAACTGGGCCATTCGCTCTTGAACGACGATCCTCGGATTCATTCGGAAGTCGTCGCCTTGCTGGGGGTTCAGGTCTTGGATCGCGCCGGGAAAGTCGATCGAACGAAAATCGCAGCGATGGTTTTTGGAAGTGATGCAGAATCGAAGAGTCGTCGAACGGCTTTGGAAGCGATCTTGCATCCAGCGATTCGGAAAGCGGCTGAGCAAAGGGTGAGTGAATTGCAAAAGCATGATGCCGTTGCGATGATCATTCTCGATGCACCGCTCCTGATCGAAGCCGATTGGGTATCGCTATGCGACGAGATTGTCTTCGTCGATACGCCGTTGGAAATGCGGCAGCGATTGGCGGCGCTTCGAGGTTGGACTATCGAGGAACTGGAACGACGTGAAGCGGCTCAGGTATCGTTAGACAAAAAACGCAACGTTGCAACGGAGATTCTGGTCAACGATCAAGATGTCGAACGATTGCGAGAAAAATGCGATGCGTTGTTTCAAAAACTAATGTTTAACCCGTAGCCGAAGCTACGTTAAGTAGTGGATCTTGTTAAAGATCCCTAGATACCTTCGGGAGCAGGAAATATGGATTTATTTGCCAAAGCCGAACAAGAGAATTTCACTCGCAACCAGCCGCTAGCGGCTCGGATGCGACCGCGAGTTCTTTCCGATTTCGTCGGGCAGCAGCATTTTTTGGGGCCCGGAAAATTGCTTCGGCGTTTAATCGACGCGCGACGGTTGGGATCGATTCTCTTTTTCGGTCCACCGGGAACAGGCAAAACGACGTTGGCACATCTATTGGCGACAGAAACCGGCGGTGCCTTTCGAACGCTGAGCGCCGTCACGAGCGGCGTAAAGGAACTTCGCGAAACTCTCGAATGGGCTCGCAATGAAGTTGCGGCGGCTGGCAAACGCCCGATTCTTTTTATCGACGAAATTCATCGCTTCAATCGCGCGCAGCAAGACGCCCTTTTGCCCGATGTTGAAAGCGGAGTCGTAACACTTGTCGGAGCTACAACTAGCAATCCATTTTTCGCCGTCAACGGAGCACTGCTGAGTCGATCTCAGATTTTTCAATTCGAACCGCTTACGCCAGTGGACATTCGATCTTTACTTCAGCGAGCCATCACCAACCGCGACGTAGGAATGGGGTACATGAAGATCGAGATCGAAGAATCAGCGATGACTTTCTTGACAACGATTGTCGAAGGCGATGCTAGAAAAGCGTTAGGAGCGCTCGAAATCGCCGTGCTGTCGTCGCAGGAGCGACCTGTTCGAATTTCGCTCGAACTGGCTCGCGAATCGATCCAAGCCAAAACGATTCAATTCGATGCGACCGGCGAACAGCACTATGATTTGGCCAGTGCTCTGATCAAGAGCATTCGAGGAAGCGACTGCGATGCGGCGCTGTATTGGTTGGCGCGAGCCATCGAAAGCGGCGAGGATATTCGATTCTTGTGCCGGCGGTTAGTGATACTTGCCAGCGAAGATATCGGAAATGCCGATCCAGCCGCCCTTACGCTTGCTGTTTCCACTATGCAGGCTTGCGAATTCATCGGGTTGCCGGAATGCCAACTGACACTTTCGCAAGCGGTTATTTATCTCTCACTAGCTCCAAAGAGCAACGCAGCGACAACCGCGATTGGAAACGCGAGGCGGGATGTTCGAGAAGGGTCGCTCATCCCGGTCCCGATTCACCTTCGCGATGGTCACTATGACGGTGCCGAACGATTGGGGCATGGAAAAGGATATCAATATTCGCACGAGTCGGAGGATGGCGTTGCTCATCAAGAATATCTCGGAGTCGATCGAACGTATTATGTTCCGACCGATCGAGGCATGGAGCGAGAGCTTTCTGAACGGCTTGCAGCCTTTAAACGACGGCTAAAAGGGAATTCGTCCGATTGAATGAGCCGTGGCGTCGAAGGCTCCGCCACAGCCACCCGACCGCGTTTTTCGGATGGGAAGAAATCGACGAATCGGATAGAAAGATATCACGATGCGTTCAACACTATTTTTTATTCCCCACGAGATTGGCCCGTTCACCTTTTTAGGGTTTGGTTGGGCACTTCTTTTGTTGGTCATTTTATTTGTCTTGAACGTCGGATATCGGCGTTTTCGAGGAGAAAGCTGGTCACGCGCCGCCGGAGATTGGGTCACGTGGGCCATCGGCGCGGCGGTGATTGCTTTTTTGCTACCGCGAATAGAGCAAGAATTTCCTAACGGAATGGGCGGTGTTTATAAAGTCGGACTTCCGATTCGCGGCTATGGGCTGATGTTGATGTCGGGCGTTATTGCGGCCATTGGACTGAGTTACTATCGGGCCAAGCAATTTGGATGGAGCGTCGATCAACTCCTTTCGCTAGCATTCGCGACAGTTGTCAGCGGCATTATTGGGGCACGTGTTTTTTTTGTCGTCCAAAAATGGTCGGAGCTGCCCGGCGATACTTTGTGGGAGCGTTTGTACGAAGCGTTGAAGTTCACCGAAGGTGGCCTGGTGGTCTACGGATGTTTGATTGGAGGGGTGATGGGGATCACGCTTTGGTGTTTTTGGAAAGGCTTTCGTTTGCTGGCCATTACCGATTTGATCATGCCTGGATTTCTGCTTGGTTTGGCCATCGGTCGCGTCGGATGTTTGTTCAACGGATGCTGCTTTGGCGGCTATTGTGACGCAAATTTACCAGCCATTTCGTTCCCCAGAGGTTCACTCCCCTACATGGAGCAGCTCGAGTCGGGAGAGCTTTTGGGATTGCGGCTAGCGTCGCGCGACTCGTTCGGGCAAGGAACCATCGCCGAAGTTCGACCTGAAACATGGGCTTCTCAGCAAGGCTTAAAACCTGGCATGCAAATCGAATTGCGAACGGGGGCCACCCCTCCACAGCGAGGACAAGATCCGGCTGGACCGCTACAAGTAATGGCGGAAATCGCTGTCGATGGTCGAGTGCTCGAGGTGACGGCGGTCCTTCCAAAACGGAGCTTGGCGACCCATCCGACCCAGATTTATTCGACGATTGATGCAGCGCTTCTCAGCGGATTTCTTTTTTGCCTTTGGCCGAACGTTCGACGCGAAGGGACTGTCTTCGGGCTTGGATTGATTATGTATGGATTCAGTCGGATCATTGAAGAATGGATCCGGGTCGATGAGGCAGGTCAATTCGGAACGTCGCTTACCATCTCCCAATGGATCAGTTTAGGAGGAATTTTGACCGGTTTAACCATTTTGATCCTCCAGCGAAGCTGGCCAATGGATGCGAGAATCGGACTCAAGCAAGTATCTAACCGTGAGCCGTCGGCGCTAGCCGCGGGTTCTTGAAATACTAGGATTCCTTCAGATTTTCGAGGAGAGGAACCGGCGGCTAGCCTAGATATTGCATGGGAAATCCCGAAATTGTTTGAACACGATGATGCATATATGCTTAGAAAACCATTCTAAAAGCAGTGTGCATTTCGTAACCCGACGCGTTAGCGAGGGATTTATTCGGATCCCTCGCGCGTCGGGTTATGAATAATCCAGACTAGCACGGTGCCGCTCACAGTGTTTGCGAACGAGAATCGTTAGGCCAAGCGTCCTCGCTTGTCCTGGATTTTCCGATAAACTCTTAGCCGCATTAGAGATTTGAGGATCAGCCGTCGAGTGCGAGTTTGCGGTTCGGACTCGATAACCGGACGCTAGCGCGTAACGGCTGATTTGGTAACCCACGATCCCTAATTTTGGACAAAGCACAAGCGAAATTACATTTTGTTTTAGGATAGCGAATGAGTCTACAAATTTATATCAACGGAAAATTCTTCGATAAGGAGAACGCCACGATCAGCGTCTACGATCATGGTCTGCTTTACGGGGACGGCGTTTTCGAAGGGATGCGAGCTTACTCGGGTGTCGTCTTTCGCTTGACAGAACATCTCGACCGCCTTTATGAATCAGCTCGAGCGATTCAACTTACCATTCCGATGAGCTTGTCGGATTTGGCAGCAGCGGTCGACGCAACGCTTGCCAAAAATAACCTCGAAGAAGCCTATATTCGATTGGTCGTAACTCGCGGTGCCGGTGCCTTGGGGTTAGATCCAAACAAAACCAGCAATCCGCAAGTCATTATTATTGCCGATTCGATTTCTCTCTATCCAGCCGAGCTCTACGAAAAAGGGTTGCCGATCATTACCGCCAGTACGATACGCAGCCACCCGGCGGCGCTGAGTCCTCGGATCAAGTCGCTCAACTATTTGAACAACATCATGGCTAAGATCGAGGGCTTGCAGGCTGGATGCGTTGAAGCTTTGATGCTCAATCACAAAGGCGAAGTCGCAGAATGCACGGGCGACAATATTTTTATCGTCAAGAAAGGTCGCCTTTTTACGCCTCCCAAGGACGCTGGCATACTGGAAGGAATTACGCGCAATGCGGTGATCGAGCTAGCCAAGGTCGCGAGAATTCCGGTCGAAGAAGTTTCGATGACGCGCCACGATATTTTTGTAGCCGACGAATGCTTTTTGACCGGAAGTGCTGCCGAAGTCATCCCTGTTGTGAAAATCGACTCGCGAATCATTGGCAATGGTCAAGTTGGCCCGATTACGAAGCAGCTCTTGGCGGCTTTTAAAGCCTTGGTCCATCGAAAAAACTAATTCACTCATTCCGCTCTGGCTCTGACTCAAATGCGGATACAATAGCCTACTATGAATGCTCAACCGAATAACGCTTCCGCGACACCACCGTCTTCGACGCCCAGCGAGGCTGCACCGACCGACAAACCGATGACCATCGAGTTTGCTCCGCGCGTTCATCGCTTGCCACCCTATTTGTTTGGCAAGATCAATAACATGCTCTACCAAAAGCGTCGAGCAGGGCAAGATGTGATCGATCTAGGTATGGGCAATCCGTCCGATCCTCCCGACCCAGCCGTCATTCAAAAGTTGGCGGAAGCCGCATCGGATATTCGCAATCATGGTTATTCGAAAAGCAACGGATTATTGAACCTTCGTCGCGAACTGACCAGTAAGTATCTTCGAAAGTATGGCGTGCGATTAGACCCTGAAACCGAAGCCATCGTCTGCTTGGGAAGCAAAGAAGGTTTTTCGCACATGTGCTTGGCGTTGATGGGGCCCGGCGATACCGCCATGATCCCGGCTCCCTTTTTTCCCGTCCATCAGTACGCGGTTGTGCTAGCGGCTGGAAACGTTGTCACGCTCGATGTTACCGATAGCGAAAAATTCTTGAGCAACATCGCCTACACTTGTGAAACATTCTTCCCTCGTCCGAAATTGTTGATCATCAACTACCCGCATAATCCGTCGACGGTGACAATCGAACCTGAGTTTCATGTCGAAGTCGTGAAGCTCGCCAAGAAGTATGGCTTTATGGTCATCAGCGACTTTGCCTATGCCGACGTAGCCTTCGACGGCTATGTACCACCGAGTTTCCTTTCGGCGCCTGGTGCAAAAGACGTTGGCGTCGAATTCACCACGATGAGCAAGGGGTATAACATGGCTGGTTGGCGTATCGGCTTTTGCGCAGGAAACGCCGATATGGTACGCGGCTTGGCCGGTATCAAAGGGTATTACGATTACGGAATGTTTCAAGCGATTCAAATCGCGGCAATCGTTGCGCTGCGAGATACCGAAGCGACTGTCGAACGGCAATCAAAGATCTATCAAAGTCGCCGCGATGTTTTGTTAGAAGGCTTGCATCGACTCGGATGGCAAGCAGATAAACCGAGGGCCGGCATGTTTATCTGGGCTAAAATTCCAGACGAGTGGTCGTCGAAGATGGGCTCGATCGACTTTGCCATGCATCTGCTTGAACATGGAAATGTCGCCGTCAGTCCCGGAGCGGGTTTTGGACCGGCGGGCGATAAGTATCTTCGACTTGCCTTGGTCGAAAACGAAAATCGGCTTCGACAAGCAGTACGCCAAATCGGTGCTTGCTTGGATCACACAGCGTAATGTTGGCTACTAGCCCTCTGTCAGACGAATAAGCAAGGATTGCGTTTAACCGTCAGCCGAAGGCGTACGTCGAAGGCGTACGTCGAAGGCCAAGAGTACGCCTTCGGCTAGCGGTTAAACGATTAAATCAACAAGCCGTTGACGAGTTCCGCTACCCCGGATTTGACTTTGACAACGCACTAGAACTGCGATTCAACTATCCAGCGTTCGCCGAGCAGTTCGACGACATCGTTCTCTTTGAGCTGTCGTTTGCGGCGCGTTTCGACACGACCGTTGACCATGACTTGGCCGCTTTGGATCAAGATTTTAGCTTGGCCACCGCTACCGATAATACCGCAGACTTTGAGAAACTGCTCGAGATGAATCGACTTCTCATCAGACATCGAAAAAAACTCCATTCGGTTGAATAGAACAAGTCATGGCATGGATTGCAGCATGCAATTCATGAGCAGCCCAAACGGGATCATTGGCAGCCAATAGATACTTTGGAAGTCGACGAAATGCGGTCGCTCCTGACAACTCATATTTCGACGGAACCAACCCCAACAACTCCCCCCATCCACGACAATAATCTTCCCAATGAACCACGGTTGGGTCGGGCGAGGTACCTGCGAATACCAAAAGTTGCAACGGACTGGTTGCTAAGTATTCTTCCATTTTCTGCTCGAACTGCTGACGCACCTTCTCGAATTGCGATGCGACCGTTATGCGTGAAAGGAAATCGAGCGCTTGAAACGCGATGGCTTTTTCGAAAGAAACTTCGATCTCTTCCGCGATTCGGTCGATCCGATCAGGGCTTTCAGCAACGACCAGGATGTTGGCTTTAGTATCGCTCGAAGGTCCAACGGTCATCATTTGTCGAAGCGAGTTATTGAGAGATTCAATCGTCCGCCCTGTAACCGGCTCGATCCATTGAGAGGCGATTTCGCAGGCAGGTTCCAAGACGAAGGTCCGCGTCACCATTCGCGGGTGCGGGATTTTTAAAGTTGGAGTCCAATGACGTTCTTCGTTGTGGAGTAAAACGTCTAAATCGATACGCCGTGATTCCCATCGATGTCGTCGCTGCCTCCCGAGAGCTTGCTCGATGTCACATAACACTCGCCATACTTCGAAGGACGTGTTGGCAGATTCGACTGTCGCTACAGCATTGTAGAAATCATCTTGCCCCGCCGGGCCACCGACGGCCGGGGTGCGATAGAGTCGACTAAAAACGACGTTCGATGCCCCGAATCGATTCAGGATCATCTCGCCTGCAAGTTGCATCACTTGACGCGAGTTACCAAGATTGGCACCTAGACTGACGAGCGTTTTGGCCATAGCTCCATTCAACTATAGTGGAGCTAGATCAACCGCTTGGATCAGCCATTGATTTCGCTTTTCAGCAGCCTCTGGTATCGGCGGGATCATTTTAACGGTAACGACGATCGGCCGTGGGTTGGTCGCGCTTTCATCTACAAAGCCAAACGACAAAAAAAAGACGAGCCCTTCGCGGTACTTGCCCTTCAAACCGGTTGTTTTCCAAGGAGCATCCTTGCCATGCTTTATCACTTCTTGGATGGCGGGATCCGCGATAAAATCTCGGACGCCCTGCTGTTCGCGGCTTAGTTTCTTACCCTCCAAGTCGGAGTCTTTTACCATCGGTGGAAGGCCACTCATCTGAATCGCCGTTGCAAGATCGCTTATGGACAAAGCGTGCATGTACTGAGTCGCTACTTCCATGGCTTTGTCGTCGATGATCCGCTCTCGGGTCGTTCGATAACAAACTCCGGCTAGCCCACAAAAGAGCCCGACAAGCACGCAGATGGTTGCCGCCCAAGTCGATAGCCGCGACAGATCCCACGACTTTGCAAAGAGTAGGACAATCAATGCCGAGGCGACGGAAAATGCGCAGAAAATCGAGAAAAACGGGGCAACAATGGTAAAAAGTCCCAAAATTCCGAACAGAATTGCCACTCCAGCAAATACTGAATTCTTAGGTGTGTCGACGACCCCTTCCGGATCGACGGTCATTTCGTTGTCCGAAAGTACCATGAGCTTAGCCGCAATTCTCCACTTAAAACCATACCAATCGTTCTTTTACGCCATCGTACTCGATTCGGTTTAGTCGACAATCGACGACTTTGGCCGATTCAAGAATAATATTGGCCCTATTCTCCGGAGTCTCTTCTAAAATCGCCAAGTCGCTATTACACTCTCAACTGGTTTTAGATTGTCAATTTATTCTGGTGTACGAGGATCAGTCTGTGAGTTCTGGCAAGTATTTGTTTACAAGTGAATCGGTTTCCATGGGCCATCCTGATAAGTTGGCGGACCGAATTTCCGATAGTGTTTTGGACGCTCTTTTGGCCCAAGACCCGATGAGCCGGGTCGCTTGCGAGACTCTCGTAACCACCGGATTAGCCTTAATTGCTGGTGAAATCACGACCAAAGCGACCGTGAACTACACCGATATCGTCCGCGAAGCCATCCTCGATGTTGGCTATGACGACGATGAATCGGGAATCTCGGGAAAAACCTGTAGCGTCCTAGTGGCCCTCGATCGGCAAAGCCCTGATATTGCGATGGGCGTCAATGATGACTCCAAGGCCGGTAAAGATATCGGTGCCGGCGACCAAGGATTGATGTTCGGTTTTGCTTGTAACGACACACCCGAGTTGATGCCGCTACCGATCGCTCTTTCGCACCGAATCACCAATCGAATTACCGAAGCCCGCTTTAAGAAGGAAGTCGATTGGCTGCGACCTGACTCGAAAAGCCAGGTTACGATCGAGTACGACGGATTCAAGCCAATCGCAGTCAATACGGTGGTCGTCTCGACGCAGCACGCACCATCGGTCTCACAAGCCGACATTCAAAAATTTGTCATCGAAAAAGTGATCAAACCTTGCTTGCCGACGGAACTCAGCAAAGGAAATATCACTTATCATATCAATCCGACTGGAAACTTTGTGGTCGGTGGCCCGCACGGTGACTGCGGACTTACAGGTCGCAAAATCATCGTCGATACCTACGGTGGCTGGGGTCGGCATGGCGGTGGTGCTTTCAGCGGTAAGGATCCAACGAAAGTCGACCGCAGTGCTGCTTACATGGCGCGCCATGTCGCCAAGTGCATTGTTGCGTCCGGTCTAGCCGAGCGATGCGAAGTTCAAGTCGCTTACGCAATCGGCGTCAGCAAGCCCGTCAGCGTCCGCGTTGACACTCAAGGATCTGGCAAGGTCGACGATGCTCGATTGTGCGAAGTCGCTAAGGAATTCTTCGATTTATCGCCCCGCGGGATCATCGAGTATCTCGATCTACGCCGCCCGATTTATCGAAAGACGTCGGCTGGTGGGCATTTTGGTCGCAGCGAAAAAGAATTCACCTGGGAATCGACCGCACGAGCAGCCGAATTCGCCAAAGCTGTAAAAGTCTAGTCGAACTCAAGTTTTAGTGAGCCGAAGGAGTTAGCCTGGGCTGCTAAAACTTTGCCATTCCAATAATCCCGCTGGCTTGCCCAGCGGATCGTTCGGCTTTGGCCCTACAGCTTTCATCTGGCGTTAGCACGTCTTAGAATCAAGTCATGTTGATTCAACCTTATCAAACTGACGAACTAAATTTTGCGTGGTGCTACCGGGTCTTTTTTCGCTGGCGAACGTGGCGTCGCGTTCCCGTTCCATCGCTCGCCAGTCTAACAGCGGAAAGCTTGAATACTCGATTGGAACAGTATCAAGTTCGATTGTTGGAATTCGGTTCCGACACGCTCGATATTCGGGCGCTCGTCAGTCTGCAGCCGCAAGAATCTACGGCAACTGCGGCCAGTAAGACCAAGGGGCAACTTTGTGGCTCTTCCGCAGAAACTGTGAGTGGTTTTCGTGATCCGCAATCGATTTTAGCCGTGAAATCCATGAAAAACACTCGACTGAGTGATTGCAAAAACCAAGGTTCGCTTTCTGATCGGAAATGCTTACCCAAAAAATTGCTATGGTTTGGATGGTGCAATGAGTTTGGCGGATGGATTTACAAGGGATGGCTCCGATG